>Ga0247843_1000295_pt1 | contig 119903 bp, 77 predicted proteins | sample LaCruzMarch2017__FD_192420 | JGI IMG/M metagenome (GOLD analysis project Ga0247843, IMG submission 192420) | Freshwater microbial communities from meromictic Lake La Cruz, Castile-La Mancha, Spain - LaCruzMarch2017_8m | ecosystem: Environmental > Aquatic > Freshwater > Lake | place: Spain...
CGCCCCGCGAGTGCCTCCCAGTAATTTCCCGCCGTTTTCATGACCACAGGGATGAAGCCAATCCAAAAAGCGCATCTCATCGGGACCGGTCCCACTCCAAGCAATCCATATGCCGAACACTACTGGGTGTAGGTCCAGAGTCCCTCATTGTTCGCCTTGGTCACGTCTGCTCCGGCGACGATCGCCCGGAACAGAACAACGCCACCGTCTTGGGCGGAAACTCCGTTGAAGCTGGAAAACGTAACCCCTGGGATGGCCGCGCCAGCGCCGTCGGTGACCGCATCGCCCTTCCGGCCCGCCAGCCTCGGCGCACTGAAGCCGTCCTTGACGAAAATCGCCTGGTTCGTCGCTGTGGGTCCAACGACGGCGGTGACGTAGGCTGCGTGTTCATGGAAATGCGCAAGCTGATCCGTGAACTGGCCGTAGGTCAAGCCGGTGGTTCCGGCCAGCGTTCCTTCACGCTCGGCGTTGTCCGTGGAGGCCATGAGATTCCTGATCAGCAAACCGCTGTCGTCGGTCGCCTTGACGCCATTGAACCCAAGTCGCAGCGTGCAGATCGTGGACAGATAGCCCGACGTGGGGTTGCGCCCCTGGACGACGCGGAGGAACTTGGCGGGGATGGCACCGACACCATTGGGAGCCACCGCCGGGAAGGCGTTTTCGGGTTGAGCGGACCAACGCGTCAGGGTGATCGCGCTGCCGTCGTCGACATAGATCGCCTGATCGTTGGGAGCCGGGGTGGTGAACTTCGCTCGAAACACAGACCGGTCCCGATGATTGTTGAGCACGCCACTGACGCTGGAGATGATGGGCCCCAGGTTGTCCCGACTTTTCGCGAGCAAGTTCAACGCGCTCCCAAATCCCAGGGTGTCCCAGACTCCGACGTCTCTGCCTTTACCGGAACCCGGACCGGTGAGAGAACTCGAGAAGGCGATCTCGCCATCGAAGTTCTGGAGCATGTCCCCGAAGGCATTGAAAGTGATGTCCACCGCACCGGGAGCATAATCGCCCTTGGCCGTGACCTTAGTAAGCGGCATGGGACGGGTGATCGGCTTGTAGATGTAGAGGGCACCCGTATTGTTGGCCTGGGTATCGTCGTAGGCGGAAGCGATCACTGCGGTGTTGCCCGCCAGAGCGATTGCCTCCCCGAAATTGAATCCATCCGGGTCGGGCCGCGATAGCGATTTCATCTCCGTGGTCCCCGAGGAATTGAGATCAAAGACGTAGACCTTGCCGCCACCCGTTTCTTTGCCCACCAGCAACAAGCCTTGGCTGGCCGCCAGAGTGAAACCAAATCGATCCGCCGCCACGCTGTCGCTGGGCTGCAAGATGCGCTGGTCTCCGCTGATCAGATCATAGACGAAGACCTTTCCCGCGTTGGGATTCCCTTCCGCCGAGGCGAACAATTTGCCGCCCGAAAGCGCCATACGCTTGCCAACGGAGGATCCCGCAACGGCTCCGGTCGGAACCACCCGCTCGATCTGCGCAAAGGTCGTGAGGTCATAGACCACGATCACCCCCGTGTTCCCATTCGCATACCGGGACGAGACAATCCCGATGTTTCCTTCTGCGGCCACCTGCTCCCCGAAGTAGTCATTGGCCGCACCAAGGCTATCGGTAAACTTGGCGAGTTGGGCTCCGGTCGTGAGATTGAACAGATACGCGCTCCCTTGCAAGATGCCCGCCGTGCCTTCATCCGTCCGGCTGCCGATCAGCACCAGATTTCCCGTAACCGCCACCGCGTAGCCGAAATTGTCCCCGGTGGCACCGTCCGCTAGGTTGGGCTTGAGCGTCCGGACCAAGGCACCGGTTTTCAGGTTGAAGATGAATACCGCCCCGGTGGTGAAGCCGTTGCCGTCCGGGGCACCGATCACGGCTAGGTCACCGGAGATCGCGACTCCCTGCCCAAAGCTCAGATTCGTCGTCGCCACGGGCGGGACGAGCTTGCGCACCCAGGCCCCGCTAACGGCATTGAAAACCTGGACCGCCCCAGCGTCAGTGACACCTTCATCAGACAGGGGCGCACCAGCGACGATCCATTTTTCGGTGGCCGCCAGCGCATTGGAATCCCCCAGATACGAATCCGCCGGGCTGCCCCAGCGACCGAAGACCTTTTGAACGGAGGGATCAATGGCGAACGCCTCCGGCCCGGAGTGAAGAGCCGCGAGGCCGATCAGGGTCGTCATGGCAGCACGCAAGCGCCCGTTCATCATGGAAGTGGTGGTCATAGAAGAGGTGAAACAGTGGTGGTCATAGAAGAGGTGAAACAGTGGTGGTCCGCTCATCCCACACCTTTCCAGCGTCACCGTCAAGCACGAGTAGGTGACAACCCGCAAGAGGGTCAGGGCCGCACTACTCCATCACATACAGCTCCTTCAAGCCGTGCGTAAAGCCGATCGATTCCAGGTGGATCGTGCCTTCGGGCGCGCCGTTGGATACGGACCATTTCCGGTCCTTGCGGTAGAGCCAAGCCTGCGGATGCTTCGGATCTTGATCGACGACAAGGTATTCCTCCAAGGTCTCGATCTGCTGATACGCAAAGAGCTTCTCAACGTGAGCGGCTTTGTAGTCCGACATCACTTCGACGATAAGCTTCGGACGGGTCTTGTACAAGGATTCGGAGTCCGTCGGATCACAGGCCACCATGACGTCCGGGTAATAAAAGAGATCCTTCTCGTGAAGGCTCAGCCGGACTTTCATATCCCCCTTGAACACGCGACAGCGCTTTCCGCGGAGATGAGTCAGGATCGCGCTCGAAAGATTCAGAGCCACGATCTCATGCGCTTCGCTGGCGCCCGCCATGACGAAGACTTGACCGTTGACGTACTCGTGACGCTCTTCGGTGATCTGCTCGCCCTCGAGGTACTCCTCCACGGTGATGAAATCGTGGCCGATCGTTTGAAATGCCGGTAATCCCATGGTGCCAGGCTAGCACGGCTCGGTGGTTCCGTCTACACGCCTCACTCATACTTCACCCGGAACACCGCCATCCAAGTGCAAACCACGGTGACCAGCAGACCCGAGGAAAAGGCCTTACTCGCCAACAAAGTCGGGACCGGGAGCAACATGTGAGCAATCACGACCAAGGCGCATAGCGAAACAAAGCCAGCCAACGCCCCATACATCCGGATTCCGAATTTGTTATCATTGGACAGGCAAAGCGCCCAAGGCACCGCCATCGCGGCCAGCAAAGCTCCGATGGATGCCAAGCCCGTTGAACCTGGACCCGGCACCAACAATCCCGCGACCAGCAACACCAAGCCCGAGATCGCGCCCCCCCCAACGAGAACTCCCTCCCAACGTTCCCTCCGCTTGAGCGCCTGACGCGCCCGGGGATCCGCGAGGACCAACAGGGTTCCGATGCCGCGCCCAATATAACTCCAAAGGACAAAGACCAAGTAAGCCGCCACCACCAGCCAGACCAGCACCGGCGACACCAATTTGGCCGCGTTCTTGGCGAACTGGTAAATCACATAGATCCCCAGAAAGAGAAACATGCGGTGCTTCTCCGCGAGGCTCGCCGCGAAAAACGAGAAGCTCAGGTGAGCCCGGTAAATGATGGAGCGCGAGCGAAAGGCATCGAGCAAACCGAGCCTGGCACTTTCGTTGGAAGCATCCAGCCGGAGCGCTTCCAGAAAATGGGTCTCCGCCTTCCGCCGATCCCCCGAACGCAGAGCCGCCCAACCGGCCGCGTTATGGGTCAGGCTATCGTTCGGATCCCGCGCCAATCGAGCATCGATGTTCTGAGCCAGTTCGTCCGGCCGATTCTGAAACGTCAACGCCGATGACAAGAGATTCTGCGCGAGCACGGAATCCGGGTCCAAGGCCAATGCTTTCCGAGCCGCCTCTTCCGTGGCCGCCCATTCCGCCGCCTGCTGATGCACATAGGCTTTGGTCGCATAAAAGTCGGCATCACTGGGATCAAGCGCCAAGGCTTGCGCCACACTGGCGGCCGCCTCTTTCCCTCGCTTCAGGTCGGCCAAAATCTTGGCGCGCATCGCGTGATAATCACCGGTCTCCGGGGAACGGGCGATCGCTTGATCGATGATCTGCAAGGCCTCCGCATCCCGGCCATCGGCCATTCGGACACAAATCGCGAGCAGGTAGAGAGCCCGGTGATCCTCAGGATCAGAAGCGAGCGATTCTCGGAAAAGTTTTTCGGCGTCGGCCCAACGTTGACGCTCGATCAGAATGCAGGCGCGGGAAAAGGCGTCGCTCATGTTACGGTTTCTTCAGGCCGAGGTATTCAAGCACGTCGTCGTAGTAACCACCTTGGTTGGCGTAGAGAGCGTAATTCTTGGCGCTCTCGAACCAGGCTTGCGTGGTCGGCCGATGATCCTTGGCGGCGCGCACCAGATGCTTCTGGGAAATGGGAATCACGCGGCCTTCCGCGAGGGCCGATTCCAAGACACCCTCGATCGCGGCATCGAAGACGGCCTTCAAGTCCGCGCCGGAAAAGTGCTTGGTTTTGCGCGCCAACTCCTCGGCATCCAGGTCCGTGACAGGCTTGTCCTTGGCCAACAGACGGATAATGGAGGCACGGGCCGGCTCATCGGGTGGCGGGACGAAAACGGTGCGATCAAAGCGTCCCGGGCGTCGAAACGCGGGATCGATGTGCCAAGGCGCATTGGTCGCCCCGAGGAAAAGGACACCGTCATTGTTGCTCACGCCGCCGTCGAGCTCGGCCAGGAATTGATTGATCACGGATCGCGAAGTGGCGCTCGCCTTGAAGTCCTTGCGATCCGCCGCCAGGGCATCCACCTCGTCGAAGAAGAGGACACACGGCGCATTGGCCCGGGCCATTTCGAAGACGCCGTGGAGGTTCTTCTCGCTGGAGCCGATCCACATATCGAGGATGTCGTGGAGGCCGATGCAGAAAAAGTTCGCCTCAATCTCCCCCGCCGTGGCTCGGCTGATGAGGGTTTTCCCACACCCGGGAGGCCCGTAAAGGAGCACCCCACCGCCGGCCGATTTCCCATACGCCCGGAAGAGCTCCGGGTGTTTCATCGGATGAAGGATGCGCATCCGGATCTGCTCCTTGAGCTTGTCCATCCCGCCCACGTCCGCGAAGTTCTGCTTCGGCCGTTCCAGCTCCACCGGCAGATCATCCGGCTCTGCGTCTTCAGATCCCATGTCGACCTCGCGCCAACCGCCAGATCCCATCCCCATGGCCGCCGGCCGCCGCTCCTCCGGCTCCTGCCCGCCCGGAGAAATGCCGAGCTGCCGAGCCAATGGTTCATCCATCGATCCTCGATCTATTTTCACCGCAGCGCGGTAATGCTCGATCGCCGTTGGCTTGTCCCCTTCCGCAAGATGGAGGCGCGCCAGCATGAGATGCGCGGCGGCGAAGGAGGGATTCGCCTTCAGAAGAGACTCGGCCCGCACGATCGCCTCCGAGAATCGCGCTTCCCCGAAAAGCACGCGGACGATCCCGAGAGTGGCCTCGATATGCCCCGGGGAGACTTTCAAAACGTGCTCGTAGGAATCTCGCGCATCCTCGAAGTGAAAGTCCTCCAGGCAGGATTGGGCAAACAACAGCCGCAGTGGCACGTTGTCGGGTGAATGGCGCAGCGCTTCGCGGAGGGCGTCGAGATCGGACATGTCAGGTTCTCGTTACGGGATCCGGAGGCTTCTGGCAATCGGACAGATCGGTCGGATCCGATCGATCGGTCGGATCCGGCGGCAAAATCCGTTTCGGCCCGCAAATCCAACGATGGGTGACCGTGCCCTTTTGGTCCGGCCATTCCGCGCCGCCGGCCCAGGGGGAAAACGCGGGGAGGATCCAACGAGTGCCCCATCCACCCGCTTCCTCCACGAAGGCCGGAAGCTTGAGACGCAACCCCGCGCCATCGCGCAAGGTCACTGCAGGGTGAAAATGGCCCGTGACTTCGATGACTCCTTCCGGCGCTTTCAGGTCCAAATGTCCATGGTGGAAGAAAAATCCAGGCGTGTTGTGACTTTCCACAAAGCCCGCCGCTCGCACCGTCGGACTGCGGTCATGATTGCCGCCGACGAAAATCACCTGCTCCGCCATGCAACCCAGCCGCGTCAAAAACCCCGCAAACTCAAAGCGATGAACCCGGCCGTGCACGAGATCCCCGTTGATGATCAGGGTTTCCGGCTGGTAATCGGCGCACAGGGCGGCCAAGCGTTCCTCCACAGTGACATCGCCCCACAAGGGAAACAGTCCGCCCCGCTCTCGCATCGTTTCGGCGAAGCCGTAATGGACGTCGGCCACCGCCAACCAGCCCTGAGTCTGGTGAACCAATGCGAGCCGGCTGTCCAGTAAGACCTCCGGATGAACCAAAACGGCGGCCATCGCCGCGAACTTGGGAGCGAACCGGCCCTCTTTCAAGCCTGACCTTGCGTTCCTCCGCCCGCGTCCCTAGGCTTCCGCTCATGAAACGACGTGATTGGCTCCGAGGCACCACCACGGCTGGACTGGCCCTCCTTTCCAGCCGATGGATACTCGCCGAAGACCGGGCTGCCACGCTCTCCGCCCAATTCCCCGCCCTGGCCGAGGCCGCCCTCAACCGGGCCAAGACGCTGGGCGCGTCCTTTGCGGATCTCCGGCTCATGCAGACGGATTCGGAATCGATTTTCGTCCGGGAAGCCATGGTCCAGGGAATCGACGCCGGTTCCTCCACCGGCTGTTCCGTCCGAGTCCTCGTCGATGGCGCCTGGGGCTTCGCCGCGAGTGCGGTGATCTCCGTGGACGAAGTGGTCCGGCTCGCGGAAAGCGCCGTCGCACTGGCGCGGGGCCAAGCCGGTTGGCGACTCCGCCCCGTGGAAATCGAGCCCCTCGAAACCTATACCGGCCGATGGGAAATGCCGCTCGAAGTCGATCCCTTTACCGTTTCCCTGGAAGACAAAACGGCGGATCTGCTGACCATCACCAAGACCGCCTTGGACAAGGGCGCCAACTTTTGCCAGGCCTACCTCGAACAAGTCCGCGAACGGAAATGGCTGGCGAACTCCTTCGGGACCCGGGTGGAGCAATCCCGCGTTCGCATCCAACCCGGCTTTAGCGTCACGGTGCTCGACCCGAAAAACGGCGACTTCGCCACCCGCGACAGCCTCGCCCCGCCCCGGGCCGCAGGTTACGAGCACGTCCGCAAGTGGGATTTCGCGGCGGAATCCGCGTTAGCCGTGGAACAGGCTCGCGAGAAAATGGCCGCGCCGACCGTTGAGCCCGGCAAACTGGATCTCGTGATCGCCCCGAGTAACCTCTGGCTGACGATCCACGAGTCGGTCGGTCACCCCACGGAACTCGATCGCGCCCTGGGCTACGAAGCGAATTTTGCGGGCACGTCCTTCTGCACGCCGGAGAAACTCGACAAGCTTCAATACGGCAGCGAGCTCGTCACCATTCGCGGAGATCGCACGTCGCCAAACGGGTTGGCGTCGGTCGCCTGGGACGATGACGGGGTCGCCACCGCCGGGAAGGAATTCCCAATCATCGAGCGCGGCGTCTTCCGCAATTACCAGATGGCCCTGGGTCAGGCCGCTCTCATCGGTCGCAAGACCTCCAACGGCTGCGCCTACGCCGACAGTTTCGAAGCGTTTCCGATCCAACGCATGCCGAATATTTCCCTGCAACCCGGCCCCGATCCGGCCGTCACTGCGGAAACGCTCATTTCCGGAGTGGACGACGGGATTTACATCGTGGGCAACGGAAGCTGGAGCATCGATCAGCAACGCTACAATTTCCAATTCACCGGCCAAGTCTTCCACCGCATCCGCAACGGCAAGCTCGACGGCATGCTCCGCGACGTGGCCTATCAGGGGAACTCGGTGGATTTCTGGAACGCCTGCGACGGTTTGGGCGGCGCGCCGACCTACGAGGAGGGCGGGTCCTTCCATTGCGGCAAGGGCCAGCCGGGACAAGTCGCCGCGGTTTCTCACGGAGCCGTGCCCGCCCGCTTCCGCCAGATCAACATTCTCAACACCGCCAAGGAATCCGGGAAAACGGCCGCGTATCCCAACGATGCCTGCGGAGGAGGACGCACCGCATGGACCTGAACACCAAAGAATTGCAATCCCTTTGCGCCCGCATCCTCGACATCGTCGATGCCGACACAGCCGAGGTCTCCGTCGATGACGTCAGCGAGCTAAACCTCCGCCACGCGAACAACGACATCACCTCCAATTCCCTGACCGGGCGACGCCAACTCGGTTTGAGCGTGAGTTACGGGCTGCGTTCCGCGTCGATCTCGTTTCAAGGGACTGACGACGCCAGTCTGCGGGAAGCCGTCGCCAAAGTTCAGGCCATGGCCAGGCTCGTGCCGGAAAATCCCGAGCACATGCCGCCGGTGCCGTCCGCCAAGTTCGCCGATCCCCTCACCTACGCGGAAAGCACGGCCAACGCCGGTCCCGAAGAAGCGCTCCGTTGGGTGCGACCCGTGATCGAAGCCGCGCGCGCCGCCGGGGTCGATAGCGCGGGCTACCTCCAGAAATCGCTGCTGACCTCCGCCCTGGCGAACAGCGCCGGTCTCTTTGTCGCCCAACGGCAAACCACGGTGGACTTCTCCATGACCGCCCGGACCAAGGACGGCGGCGGATCTGGTTGGGCCAGCACCCAGGTGACCGATTCCAAAGAACTCGACCTGATTCCGATCGGGAAACGAGCCATCGAAAAAGCGCTCGCTTCCAAGAACCCGATCGAACGGGCTCCGGGCCGGACCACCGTCCTCTTGGAACCAGCTGCGGTGAACGACCTCGTCGCGCTACTCTCCTGGGGCCTGGATCGGCGCGAATTCGACGAAGGCCGCAGTTTCCTCAACGCCCTGGTCAAAGCGGGCGAAGACCCGATCGGCCAGCAGATCTTCGGACCAAAAGGGAACCTCATTTCCGATCCCCTCTTCGCCCCCGCGCCTTGTTTCACCCATTCCGGTGGCGAACCACTCGTGCGCACCCCGTGGATTGAGAACGGCATCCTCCGGCATCTCATGACCGGACGGTTCTGGGCGAAATCCAAAGGCATCGCGTCTCAGCCCATCCCCGGAAATCTCATCATCCCGGGAGAAGGCGCGTCAATGGAGGAACTCATCAGCAAGGTCTCCGACGGCGTCCTCATCACCCGGCTCTGGTACTTGCGGATGGTCCGCCCAGAATCGCTCCTCTACACCGGCCTGACCCGGGACGGAACCTTCGCGATCCGCAACGGAGAGATCGCCGGCCCCGTGAAAAACTTCCGCTTCAACGAAAGCCCGGTGAACGTCCTTAAAAACCTCATCGCCTCCGGCAAGCCCGAGCGCATCCTCGGCAGCGAAAGCGACAGCCCGGCTTATGTGCCGCCTTTGGTGGTGGAGGGGTTCAATTTGTCGTCGGTGTCGGATGCGGCGTAAGGATGAGGGAGCGCGGACACTCCTGTCCGCACGGAGGGTTCTGCCCATTGAAATTGACGCCCACCACACTACTCAGTTCCCACTGAGGTCGACCTCAGCTTTGACGTGAGCCCTCAGCTTAACGAGAAGATGCCGCAGAGTGAGATTCGCCGATAGGTCTGTGAATTTCCCTTCGTCCTCAGGATTCGAAGGCAGCGGGGAACTCATTGCGGCAGCGCAATCATAGATTCCTTCCTGAACCATCTTTTCGCAGAGGATGGCCATCCGCCGTTGATAGGAAGCGCCTTGAAAGTCGAGAGGGATAGCAAAGTGAGGGCTGATCCGATCCTTTTTTGGTGGGCCACTGGAATCTGGATCGTCCTGGACCAAGATCATGTATCCCAGGAACGGTGCCGCACCCGCCCCAAACACGCCTTCTCGTTGCGCGGTTCGGAAATCAAAGCCAGAACCCAACGCTTCCTCGCACCGGTTGTTTGCATTGTTCCCGTAAGATGGACCACCGAGGGACTTTAGCTCCACCGCAGCGAGCAGTTTTCCCTGGTAGACAACGACGATGTCCCACTGTTTCGCAGGCCGAAAGTAGCCGGGCAGCACGACCAATGCCTTGCGAAGGTGAATCTCCAGATCCGCTGAACCGATCGCCTTGAGTTCTGTGGCAATCAGCGCGACGAAACCGTCGAGATTCTTCCCCGCCGTCGCTCCGCCCCGGTATCCCTGATCCTGAGTGCCCTTTGCTTTCTTGGCTTCGAGGGCACGCTCCCGTGAGTGCCAGAAGTAGCGGATTGCTTCGCCGACGAGTTCTGAATAGGTGCTGGGATCCAAAATCGCTGGTCAGCGATAATTCTGGGGAAGACATTCCGCAAGTCCGGGTACCCGATGAAGCCCGTAGGCTTCAAGGGCGGCTTTCGTGGCCAGCTCGAAATCCTGATCGTCGAACGCCCGTCGGAGTTGGGCTGCGAGCTTCGGCGGGATCGACTTGGGATTGGGCACCCGAATGCGCCGCAGATATTGGGCTTGAAACCGCAGGTAGCCTCCCCTCATGCGAACCCCATAACTGTGAATGAAGAACTCCCCCACCGCCGACATGAGCAATGCCCCCAGCACACGGAGATCCCACGCTTCTGACGTGATCCAATAAAGGTTGTGATGCGGATAAGTCGTCCCGCTGTCCAGTGCCGGAAGGAGCCTGTCTTTGATGTCAGCGATGTAGAGCTTGGGCTTGCCGACGAGGGCGAGATTCACCCGGTCGATCGTTTTGTGCCAATTCTCCGCCCGGTCCTTCTTCGCTGTGTGCCGACTTGCGAGCAGCTCATGATGAGGACGCAGGTAGCGCTCGAACCGGGGATAGTTCCCCAACGGCACCAGCCCGCCCTCGTTCCACGGATTGACGAGGCAATGCCCGGACCACTTCACCTCGCCTCCGGAGAGATCTGCGGCCATCGCAAGAGGGAGAATTCGGTCCGGTTCGATGTCCGGCGGCGCTCCGCAAATGAAGACCCGATCCGCACCGGTCGCCACACCGATCCCGATCTTGGTTCCGGTGGTTTTGCATTCCAGCGGGAAACAGGTGGATTCGAGATGCTTCAGGAGTTGGAGCGCCTCGGGAGAGGAGCAGGGCCACGGTTCGGTGCCGTGAAACCAATCGACGAAGCGAGCGGCTTTGAGCACGGAAGAGGAACGCGCCTCGGTGAGAGCCTGGACAAGTGAGCCTCGGTCGGCGGTTTCTATCCCAGGCAACGCCTTACCGACCACCACCGGACCTTGTTTTCCCCGGCCGATGACGGTGACGGCCGGATAGGCGGAAACCTCCGACTCAAACGCCGCCACATCGTGGGCCTCGAGGATCTGGCGGACGTCGTAGCCTTCGGTGGTGATGAATTCGCGAAGCGCGCTGCCGTAGTCATTCAGCATCCAACGATCCGCGCAGATGTACGCGCAGACACCTCCGGGCTTGAGCTGGTAGAGGGCGGCCTGATAAAACGCCACATAGATATCGGCCCGGCCGCGCATCGCGCTGAATCCACTCCGGTAAAAGGCGGCCTTGCTGGCGGGAATCTCCTCCAGGCGGATATAGGGCGGATTTCCGATGACGAAATCCGCGATTGGGAAACAGAGCGAGGCTTCGAGGAAATCTCCGATCTTGATCCACTCCCGCGCCAGCTTGGTGGCGGTCGCGGCGGGAATCTTCAGCGCCGTGAGCGTGGAGCGCACCACCTCCATCGCCTGCGCGGCCGCCAGCGGATCAATCTCAAAGGCATTGAGTGCCCCCGCGGCCTCGATCAACGGAATCTGGTGGAGACGGCACGATTCCACCAACCGCCGGACCATCGCCCGGAGAAACGCCCCGTCCCCCGCCGAAGGCTCCATCGCGAGAAAACGCGCGAGCGGACGCTCTGGGAGATAACCCGCGAGATCGAGAACCAGCTCCACCATCCACGGCTTGGTGTAAACCACACCGGCTTCGCGGGGGGCGGTAAGGGTGGGGGCGAGCTCGATCACATGTTCACGTGAACCCATCCCGAGGGTGGTGTCAAGGGCGGAGTTGGTGGGAACGTGAGTGGCCGGATCGAAATCGAAATCGCCATCGCGATCGAAAACAAACCTGTGATCGTTCCCGCCCGGGGCGCCGATTTCGATTTCGATTCCGATTTCGATTCCGATTTCGATTCCGATTCCGATTTCGATTCCGATTCCGATTCCGATTCCGATTCCGATTTCGATTCCGATTCCGATTCCGATTTCGATTTCGATTTCGATTTCGATTTCGATTTCGATTTCGAGGACGAGGACGAGGACGATCAGGCCCTGCTCACGCTCTCACGCTCTAGATCTCTCTAGCTCTTCCCAACCGTCCGGCTAAAGTGCGTTCAGTGACGAAGGCCAAGTCCAACTCCCCCGCCACCACCGACGCCACCTTCGCGGCCCTCAGCCCGCGGGAGAAGGCGTTGCCTGCCTCCAACGAACGCTCTGTATCATTCGAATCAGGCTCCTGAGCGCGCGGCCGCCAGCCAAGCTGCGAGGGCAGTCGCATCAACGATCTGCCCGGCTTCCCTTACCAGACGGCGCAAAAGGTCCTCATCCAGCCGACCGATCAACTCCAGCGACTCCGCTGCCAGTGTGCCCCAGCGCGCTTCGAACCCGAGGACCACCGCTTCCCGCAAGCCTTCCTCACGCCCCCTCTGGAGCCCAATCCGTTCTGCGCTAGTGATGCGTGGCATGGTGATTTTGGCTTCGTACTCCTCAATCTGCCTCAAGAGACGGTTTTCTTCAAGGTCCGGCAGTGTGATCATCCAGTCGATCAATTCGTAGATCCCCTGGATCTCCTCCTTGTTCAGCCCCGCCGTGTAGAGTTCTTTGATCAGCCCGAACTTCCGCTCCCGCAGTTCCCCCGGCTGGCGGCGGCACTCGATCGCGTCGAGCTGGGCGAGGATGACGAGTCCGGCGACGCCCCGCTTCCTCAGATCCTCCCGCCGGTCCCGGAGATCCAGCAGCTTCACCACTGGGAAGATGAAAACCAGTCGGCTGCCGAACAGTTCCCGTTCGTAGCGATCCGGGCACCACCCATCCTGCCCGTCCGCCAGGATGGCCAGGCTGAGCACGTCCTGGCCCGCGAGGTCCCCGAGCCGGTGGTTGTAGCCGAACATGCGTCTTGGAAACGCAATGTCCGGTTCGTTTTGCACCTCGGCGTGCAGGAAAAGCAGCTGGGCGACGCCCGACTTCAGGGTGACCCGCGCGAACACGTCGGCGTGGCGCTTGCGGCTCTTCGCCTTGCGAGTGGCCGCGCGCAACTCCTTGTCCAGGAAGACCACCGGCTTGGACCCATCGATCGCGTCGGCGAGATCCGGGAACAGAATCTCCAGGAACTGGCTAAGGTGGCGGCGCAGCGCTTCCTTCCAGGCACCATCGAAATCGGCGCGGCGGCGGGTCTTGCGAGGCGATGTCATCCTCGCCCATCTTTCGCGAACCGGGGACGGCGGGCAACCCGGAGTTGGCTAACATTGGAAGCGACGAGTGAGGCGATTGTGTACTTCAGTATCGTCTGCATTTCCCCCGAGCAACGATTAGCCTGCGTGCGACTCCCGATGCTCGGGCCGATTTTCATGAGGACCGATAGTCTGGCGCCAACGACCATCGTTTTCCACGGCAGCTTGAAGCCACCGCTACGGTAATCACTCTCCTCCCTGCTGCGATTTCAAAACCGCCTGCACCACCGCCGCCTTCAATTCCGCCGGCCATTCCCGCCAATCCGCCGGGGCACCGGTTTGGGTGGCCACTTGCTGGATGATTTCTAATGTGGCCGGGACTTTAGTCTCGGACCTTCCCGGGCTAAAGCCCGGGCTACGTTCTCACGTGCCCTCCTGCGCTTTGAAACAAGCATCCCGCTCCGCATGATACGCTTTCTCCGCTTTCCGTAACGGCGCGAGGACCGCGTCCCATTTCCCGCGCACGCCTCCGCCCAACCATGCGCCCTTGGGCTGCTTGGCGACGAGAGCTTCCAGCCTCGGCATGAGCTCCCACCTGCCTTCTCCGCCGACGTGGCCGCAGGCGGTTTGGAAGTTCTCGAGGCTGGGATCGATCTCGCAGTTCAGCAAGGCCAAGTCCGGCTTCGGGCGGTTCAGGAGAGTTCCACCCGGCACTCGCCCGAAGGACCTCAGGTCCTTCGCTACGAGGTTTGTCGATGGTCGCCTATCTGACCGGTCAAGTCGCACTCGCACCGCAGATCGCACCTCCATTCGACCGGTCAAGTCGCACTCGCATCGCCGATCGCACCTCTGTTTGACCGGTCACGTCGCACTCGGATCGCCGATCGCACCTCCATTTGACCGGTCAAGTCGCACTCGCATCGCCGATCGCACCTCCATTTGACCGGTCAAGTCGCACTCGCATCGCCGATCGCACCTCTGTTTGACCGGTCAAGTCGTACTCGGACCGCCCGTAGCACCTCTATCTGACCGGTCACGTCGTACTCGAATCGTCGATCGCCCACCTATCTGACTGGTCCGCGTGGACACGAAAGGGGCTCATGGCGCATTTTCTGGTTTCTATTCTATTTTCAGTTGCAATACATTACATTTTCCGTAATATCCATCACATCTGAATTCAACGTAACATAAACCAAGTTCAAATCATGACCGATATCGCATCGAAGAAACGGAAAGCCGATCCCACCGTCCCCACCCCAGTGGGCGCGTCCATCGTCGTAGCCCTGCAACTGGCCAAAGGCATGGATTCCAAGGCAACCGAAGTCGGAATCACGTTTGCCACTGGCGAGCAGATCCGGACTGCGGCCAATGACCTCAACGCCGCCGAGGACATCTACCAAAAGGTTCTCGCCAGCAAGAACGCTTCCTTGCGGCCCGCTTACAAAAAGGCCACCGCCGAAGGACGCAAGTTCATCATCGATGCCAAGAAGGTTCTCAGCATCCCGTTGGGCGATACCTGGAACGACAGCTGGAAGGAAGCCGGGTTCCACAATGCCCACCTCAAGTCCCCAAAGACGACTGTGGACCGGATCGCCGAGTTGGATCGCCTCAGCCGCTACTTCGCCGCGCATCCGGAGCATGAAGGAACCGCGCAAACCATCACCGCGAAACGGGCCAGCGAACTCCACCTCGCCTTGACCAAAGCGACCAACGAACTGGACAGCTTCGACACCGATCGCAAAAACGCCAGACAAGTTCGCGATAAAGCCAACCGGGAACTTCGCAGCATGGTCACCGGGGTGATCGTGGAAATCCGCCGCCGCCTACCGAAAGATTCCACGCTCTGGGAAACCTTCGGCCTGACCGCTCCCAAGCCCCGCGCGCCGCGGCCCCGCAAGGAAAAGGCACCGAAGGCCGCGAAGACGGCTTCGACCACCCGGGTTGCGGCGTCGAGCACCGAAGCACCCCAGGCCGCCGCGTTGTCGAACTGAAGGTGGAGGGGACTTCAGTCCCCGAGTTCCTGGACTAAAGTCCAGGCTACGTTGCTCCCGCTCGCCTGAGAATTGGCGGGGGGGGGATTGCTCGAAATCGAAATCGAAATCGCGATCGGGAACCGCGATGTGAGCGTTCCCGCCCGGAGCGCCGATTTCGATTTCGATTTCGATTTCGATGGTTGCTTCGGCGGGTAAGAGGCGTAGCCATTTCGCTTCTGCTATGGGGCTCGGCCACGAAAAACTGGACGTCTACCGACTGTCGATCGACTACGTCGCGTGGGTTTACGAGCAATCGGCGGCGCTGACCGGGATCGACCGGCATGCGCGGGATCAATGGTTGCGTGCGAGCCAATCGATTCCGTTGAACATCGCCGAGGGCAACGGCAAGACCGGAAAGCAGACCGCAGACGGTATTTCGAGATCGCTCGCGGCTCGGCCTTGGAATGTGCGGCGATCCAGGACATTCTCGAAGCGACGGGGAGGCTTTCCCCATCGCTGAATCTCCAGCACAAATCTGAAATCGATCGGATCGCTACGATGCTCAGCCGGCTCGGTGGCCGGGGGTTTAGCGACGATCTACCCTAGATTCGAAATCGAAATCGAAATCGAAATCGAAATCGCGATCGGGAGCAACCATGTGATCGATCACGCCACGGAGCGCCGATTCAGCTCGAAATCGAAATCGCGATCGCAATCGGGAACCACCATGTGAGCGTTCCCGCCCGGAGCGCCCATTTCGAGGACGATTTCGATTTCGATTTCGAGGAGGTGGGGGCCCATCCGGCTGATCCCTTGACGAATCACCTGATCAGGGCTCCTATCTGAGTTCCTTTTCAGGCAATGAGCGAAACGCTTTCAGGCAAAACAGCTTTTATCACCGGCGGTGCGCGCGGGATCGGACGTGCCACGGCTCTCAAGCTGGCCCGGGCCGGTTGCGATATCGCGATTGTTTACTTCAATAGCCACGAGGAAGCGGAGGCACTTTGCCAAGCGGTTCGTGACCTCGGTCGTCGGGCCATGGCGGTGCAGGCGGATGTCAGCGATCCATCGAGCCTGGCGGAAGCCTTCACGGAGTTCCGCAAGGAGTTCGACCGCGTCGATATCGTCGTGAGCAACGCGGCGATCGGTGTCCTCCGGCCGGCGCTGGAGATGACGGTGAAACACTGGCGGCGGTGCATGGAGACGAATGCGCTTGCCTTGAACACCTTGGCCCAACAGGCCGTTCCGATGATGCCCGAGGGCGGCGTTTTCATTGGGTTGTCGAGCATGGGTTCGACCCGCGCGATCCCCCACTATTCGTTCATCGGCGCCTCGAAAGCGGCCCTGGAATCGTTGGCCCGCGCCTTGGCCCAGGAGCTCGGTTCCCGGAACATCCGGGTCAACATCGTCAGCGCCGGCGTCGTCGATACCGACGCCCTCAAGCATTTCCCGAACCGCGAGAACTTGCTCGCTGAATCCGCCCAGCGCACGCCGCTGCCCACCCCGCTGACGCCCGAACACGTGGCCGATGCGGTCTACCTTCTTTGCCTGCCCGAGGCGGCTTTGATCACGGGGCACACCCTGATCGTCGATGGCGGCTACTGCATTTCCGGATGACTGCCCCCTCAATCACAGATTCTGGCCTGACGGGCGGGATTGCCATCGTCACCGGCGGAAGCCGTGGGATCGGTCGCGCCATCGTCGAGACCTTGGCCGCCGCCGGGATGGAAGTCGCTTTCACCTACCGGGAAAATTCCGCTGCTGCGGAGGAGGTGATCGCCGCTGGACCGGAAGGGAAGATCACTGCGTTTCAGGTGGATGTCCGGGATTCGGCCGCTTGCCAGGCTTTTGTGGAGCAGATCGCCGATCGTTCCGGAAAGATCGATGTCCTGGTCAACAACGCGGGAGTGATTCGCGACAATCTCCTCGGCATGTTGAGCGACGATGATATCCGCGCCGTGCTGCAAACGAACGTGGAAGGCGTTTTCAACATGTGCCGCGTCGTCGTGCCGTTCATGATGTCGAAGCGCCGGGGCAGCATCGTGAACATCAGTTCCGTTTCCGGGGAGAAAGGCGGCCGGGGCCAGACGAATTACGCAGCCAGCAAGGGGGCGATCAACGGCTTCACCCGATCGCTGGCCTGCGAAGTGGCGGCCCGCAACATCCGGGTCAATGCGGTTGCGCCGGGAGTGATCGAGACCGAAATGTCCCAAACCGTGCGCGAATTAGCCGGGGACCAGATCACGTCGAGGATCTTGCTGAAACGCATCGGCAAGCCGGAGCACATCGCCCACGCGGTTTGGTTTCTCGCTTCCCGTTACGCGGATTACATCACCGGACAAATCGTCACGGTGGACGGTGGATTTAAGATGGAGTGAGAGGATTCTATTGATATGAGCAACGTGAACATCACCAAGGAAGAAATCGACGCGATCCTGCCCAAGGTCGCCGACATCATCGCCGACGCGCTCGGATGCGATCTCGATGAAGTGAAGCCCACCGCGTCCCTGATCACCGACCTCGGTGGCGAATCGATCGACTTCCTCGACATCGTTTTCCGTCTGGAACGCGAATTCAAGGTCAAGATCCCCCGGGGCAAAATCGTCGAGGACGCCCGCGGACCGCTCAGTGAAGCGGAGTTCGAAAAGGGCGGCATCGTGACCGCGGAAGGCGAGCTACGCCTCCGAGAATTCCTCAGCGAAGTCCCCGCCGAACGCCTCAAATCGCCGATCAAAGCGGCCGAGATCCCCAAGCTGTTCACCGTGGAGACCTTCGCCAAGATGATCATCCGGGAGCAACGCGCGGCCGCCGGAGCCTGATGGATCATCGTTACCGCGCTTTCTCTTTCGTCGATCGCATTGCGGTGCTGGAGCCCGGGGTGCGCATCTCCGGTTCCTGGGAGATTCCTGCCAGTTTGCCCGAGTTTCCGCTCTCGCTCGTCGCCGAGGCCACCGGTCAACTCGCGGCGTGGTCGGCCATGGCGGCGATCGATTTCTCGCATCGACCCGTCGCCGGAATCGCCGGTCGGGTGGAATTGCTGGGGACGGCGCATCCGGGAGATACGCTGGAACTTTCTGCGGAGCTGGAAACGGCGGATCGCGAAGCGGTGGCTTATGGCGGGTACGCTTCGGTCAACGGGACGCCGATTCTGCGGCTTCATCACTGCGTCGGCCCGATGATGTCGGCAGAGGAATTTGACGATCCGGACGCGATGCGAGGCCGGTTGGCGCTACTGACTGGAGCGGGTGCCGAGCCCGGTGCCTTTCGCGGTGTCCCGGCCTTCACCCTGGACGAACTGGCCGTCGAGCCGGAAACTGCTGCCCGCGCCAAATTGCAGGTTCCGGCGGACGCGGCCTTTTTCGGGGATCATTTTCCGCGACGCCCGGTCTTTCCAGGAACGCTCTTGATGAACATGAACTTGAAGCTGGTCGATGCGCTGGCCGGCAGCTTCCCGGGAGGTCCTTGGGTCGCTCGAGCCGTTGTTGATATGAAATTGCGTGCCTTTATCGCGCCAGGAACAACTCTCGATTTGGAAGCGAAAGTCTTGGAACGTTCCAGCGACCAATGGCTGGTATCCGTGCAAACCAAAGCAGGAGGACGCCTCCAAGGAGCGGCGCGGGTGGAACTGGGAGTGGGATCATGAACGGAAAAGCGAGGATCGCGATCACGGGAATCGGACTGGTCACACCGGTGGGCAACGACCGGGAATCGACTTGGCAGGCACTTCAGGCGGGTCGTCCCGGACCGGGACCGATCACGACCTTCGACGCCAGCGGATTCACCACGAGGATTGGCTCCGAGGTGAAGGGATTCGATTTCGAGAATGTCGCACCGCGCAAGCTCCTCAAGCATGCCTCGCGCACTCATCGCTTCGCCTTGAGTGCGGCGGAGGAAGCGTTGACGGAGGCCGGGATCCGTCCGGAATCCGCGACCGCCGAGCGATGGGGCTTGGCCGTTGGGGCCGGGATGATGAGCATTTCCATGGAAGAACTCGGGGTAGTCCACAGCCGCTGCGCCCCGAACGGAGATTTTCACCCGGAGCAGATGGCTGCGGCCGACTATCCGGCGGACCCGGTTTACTTCAGCCGCACCCAGTGCAACGCCGGAGTGGCGTTGCTCGCCCATCACTTCGACATTCGGGGTTACGTCACTGCGGTGCACACCGCTTGCGCCTCCGGCGGCCAGGCCATCGGGACGGCCCTGAAGGTGATGCGCCGGGGCCTCGTGGACAAAATGCTGGTGGGCGGCTTCGACTCGATGCTCAACCCGATTGGCCTTTCCAGTTTCTGCCTCCTCGGGGCGCTCTCGACCGACAACGACGAGCCGTGGCGCGCGAGCCGTCCGTTCGACGCGACCCGCAACGGATTCGTGCTCGGCGAAGGGGCGGGCTTCCTCGTCCTGGAACGATGGGAAGACGCCGTGAAGCGGGGCGCCCCGATTTACGCGGAACTGGCCGGCGACGGGAATTCCTTGAGTTGCTACCGGATCACCGATTCTCCGCCCGACGGCGATGGCCCGATCCAGGCGATCCGTCAATCCCTGGCCAGCGCCGGGTTGCGTCCAGAGGACATCGACTACGTAAACGCCCACGGCACCTCGACCCAAATGAACGACCAGAGCGAGTGCGCGGCCTTGAAGGCGGTCATGGGCGATCATCTGCCCAACGTCTCCGTCAGCTCCACGAAGGGCTGTATGGGCCACCTCATCGCCGCCGCTGGTGCGGTCGAAGCCGCAGTCTGCGCTTTGGCGATCCGCGACGGGATTGCCCCGGTCAACGCGAATTTCGTCACCCCGGATGAGGGCAGCACTGGGGTGAATATCGTGGCGGGCCAGTCCCGTCCCGGCCGGATCCGCGCCGCGATCTCGAACTCGCTTGGATTCGGCGGCTCCAACAGTTGTCTCTCCTTCCGTCACCCCGATTTGGTCGATGCCTGATTCGATGAGCACGTTTCCACGCATTGCCATCACCGGTTCCGGGGCGGTTTGCGGCGCCGGCCTCAATCCCGGAGCCATCCTCGACGCCATCGTCGAAGGGCGTTCTGCGGTCGCACCAATTGCGTATTGGAACGCGGAGAACTGGCCGATCCGGATGGCGGCGCAAATCACCGGAGTGAAGGACCAGGTCCTGGTGGATGACCGCAAGCTGCACAAGTCGATCTCGCGCACCGACCTGTTCGGCATTTACGCGGGAGACGAGGCGATCAAGTCCTCGGGCTTGCGGGCCTACCGGGAAGCGATGGCGGAAGGGGACGTCCCGCAGTTCAATGATCGGTCCGGTCTGGTGGTGGGTTCTGGGGGCGGATCTTACCAGGTCAATTACGATTTCTTCCCTCTGATGACCACGTCCGCTGGGGACATGGTCAAGTTCGGCCAGGAGCTCGCCTCCTCGGTCCACCCGATGTGGCTCTTGCGGATTTTGCCGAACAACGTGCTCTGTCACGTCGGGATCCGGAACAATTTCAAGGGAACCAACGCCTGCATCACCAACCAGTGTGCCAGCGGTGCGCTCGCGATCGTGGAAGCTGCGGCCTCCCTGCGGACGGGTGAAGCGGATCGGATCGTCGCCATCGGTCACGATGCCCCCATCGAGCCGGAAACCATCCTCGGTTACCACAACCTCGGGCTGCTTTCATCGGATGCCGTCCGCTCGTTCGACCGTCGCCGGACCGGAACCATCTTCGGCGAAGGAGCCGCCGCGCTGGCTCTGGAACCGCTCGAAACGGCCCAGGCTCGCAACGCTACCATTTTCGGAGAATACCTCGGCTCCGGATCCGTGAGCGAGGCCACTGGAGTGGTCCAACTGACCCCCGACGGCGACGGTGTGGCCCGTGCCATGAAGCTCGCGCTTGCCGAAGCAGGGATCTCTCCGGGCGAAGTGGGCATGATTGTGGCTCACGGAAACGGCACGCCCAACTCGGATGCCTCGGAAGCCGCCGCGATCTTGCGCGTCTTTGGCACAGATGTCCCGCCAGTCACTGGCTTCAAATGGGCCATCGGTCACACCCTGGCCGCCGCCGGGACGCTCGACACCGTCCTCGCTTTGGAAGCGCTCCGCCGAGGTGTGGTTCCCGGGATTCCCACTTTGACCGAAGTCGATCCGGCCTTCGCCGCCCTGCCCGTATCGATTGCCACCCGCCCCCCCCGGACCGACATCGCCCTCATCATGTGCCGGGGATTCGGCGGCATGAACGTCGCGATCCTCGTCAGGAAAGGGAACGCTTCATGACCGTCGCAGCGCCGCCATCGACGCGGTGCGGGATCGACACGGTAGAGATCCCCCGCATCGAGAAACTGCTTCGGGAGACACCGGCTGAAGATCTGGGCAAGCTGTTCAGCGAGCAGGAGCTGGCCGACGCCGGAAGCGGTCCGGGCCGAGCCGGGAGTCTGGCCGCTCGGTTTGCGGCGAAGGAGGCGTGTTGCAAACTTTTCCCTCGCGAGACCGCTTTGGGAATCATCGGCCCGGCCGATTTTTCGGTGCGCTCCGACGGCTATGGGGCCCCGCACATCGAAGCCAGCGAGGCGGCTCGGGCGGCGATGAATCGCACGTTTATCGGTGAGATCCGTCTCTCCTTGACCCACACGGAAGCTTCGGCCTCGGCCGTCGCGGTCGTGGAAAAGAGGAAATTCACTCCTCCCTGGTTCGGGAAATTGATCTACCACGTCTTGCCTTTGCGCCGGGACGTCGTCCTGAAGAACATGAGGCGTGCTTTTTCCACCGTCCTCGACGACCCGGAAATCGTGGAGCTGGCCCAATGTTACTACGGACACTTTGGAAAGTGCCTCCTCGAGTTTTTCCAGCTGCCGCTCATGACTCCCGGGCAGAAGAAAAAGATGATCCGGATCGAGGGCATGGAAACCGCAGCACAAGCCTTGGCCCAAGGCAAAGGCATGCTACTGCTCACCGGACATTTCGGAAATTGGGAAGTCGCCACCGTCGCCGGAATCAAGCAATTCACCCAGTTCAAGGGTCTCTTCCATTTCGTCCGGAAGCCACTTCAACCGGAGTTCTTCAACAAGTTCGTCACTTGGCGTTTCAACCAAGCCGGTTTTGGAACGATCCCGAGCCGCGGTTCCCTCGACGCGATTCTTGATCTACTCAGCAACGGGCAAATCGTCGTCTTCATCTACGACCAACACGCCACGCAACGGGAAGGAGTCCCGGCTGAATTCCTCGGAACTCGGGCGAATACCTTCCGAAGCTTGCCCATCATCGCGATGTCGACCGGTTCTCCCGTGGTCCCGGCGACTAGCTGGAGGGAGCCGGATGGCACGCATGTGTTGCGCTTCGAGGAACCGGTAGCGACCGTCGATCACGAGCAAACCGTGGAAGCCGTCCGCCTGACCGCGACCGCCTTCAATAAGGCGCTCGAGACCGCCCTCCTCCGCCATCCGGACCAATGGATTTGGATGCATCAACGCTGGAAGCTGAAGGGCTCGTAGCGGAACGGCTTCCCGTTCCGATGGTCATAGACTCGGAAGCGGAAGCGCTTCCGCTACGAGCCTTGGATCACTCCCAGCTCAAGGCTTGATCGTGGGTCCACATTCGGCTAGGCCTACGCCATGCCCGCCCGCACTCCATACTTTCGCACCCTTCGTCGTCTCTTGGGAACTCGACGGCGATTCCTAAAGCTCGCCGGAGCAGCCGCGATCCTCCCTTCGGATTGGGCTTGCGCAGCGGAATCGGGGCCCGTGGCCATCGTCGGCGGCGGAATCGCGGGGCTTACGGCCGCCTATCGGCTGCAAGCCAAAGGCGTCCCCGTAGAACTATTTGAAGGTGCCGAACGGCTCGGTGGCCGGATGTTCACCAAGCGCGACTTCAACGAGGACGGCATGTTCGTCGAACTCGGCGGCGAACTGATCGACACCGGCCACACCGCGATCATCGAACTAGCCAAGGAACTCGGGCTTGAGATGCAAAACGTTCTCCAAGGGGACAAGGGCCACGACCGGTTCTGGTTCGGCGGGCGCGCCCGTTCCGAGGAAGAGCTCCTCGCCGGTCTCAAACCCCTCATCGCCCAAATCGCTCGCGACGCGAAGAAGCTTTACGACAAGGACGAAAACTTCACTGCTCACGCCCGCACGCTCGATGGAACTTCGATGACCGCGTATTTGGACTCGGTCCCGGGAATCGATCCATGGATCGTGGAATTCATCCTCGCCGCTTACGAGCCGGAGTATGGTGTCGCCGCGCCCCAGATGTCGTGCCTCAATCTGGTCGACTTCACCGACACCGATCTCGCGGACGGGTTCAGCGTGTTCGGGGAGAGCGACGAAGCGTGGCGAATTCGCGGCGGCAATGAATCGCTTCCGGAGGCACTCGCGGCCAAGCTCAGGGACAAGATCACGATCCGGACAGGTCAGCGCCTCGTGAAAATCGGTCAGGCGAAGGACACCATTCAACTCAAGTTTCAGGGAACGGCAGCGCCACGGGAGTTTGCCAAGGTGATCCTCGCCCTCCCCTTCACCCAACTCCGCAAGGTGGAAGGGATCTACGAGCTTCCGCTTTCCAGCGCGAAAAAGAAGGCAATCCAGGAAATGGGTTACGGCCAGAACATCAAAGTGATGAAGGGCTTCAAGAGTCGCGTCTGGCGCTCAGCCGGTGCCAATGGAGCCGTTTTCGCCGATCTGCCGACCTTCCAAAACATTTGGGAAACAAGCCGCGGCCAAGCGGGCGAGAGCGGCATTCTCACGAATTTGCTCGGCTCAAATCGAACGATCGATCCAAACTACCTCAAGGATGTCGACACGGTGTTCCCCGGCACGGCGGAGGCTCATGACGGCCGCAACGCGGTCATGAATTGGCCGAAGATGCCTTTCCACGAAGGCAGTTACAGTTGCCCCTTGGTGGGCCAGTATACCTGGATCATTTCCGCAGCGGCCGCCCCCGAATGCGGGGGAAAGCTGATTTTCGCCGGAGAGCACACCAGCGTGGACTCGGTGGGCTTTATGAACGGTGGAGTCGATTCTGGAAACCGGGCCGCTTCCGAAGTATTCGTAGCGAATGGCAAATCGTGATCTCTCCGGCATCGGGCGTCCAAAGTTGCGCGCCTGGCTGGCTCAAAGCGGACACGAGCGCTGGGAGCACGAACTTTGGACATGGCTCTACCGGCGCGGAGGACGGGACTTCGCCGGCCTCGCCGCGTTTCAGCTCCCCGGGGATCTCATCGAACGCCTCAGATCCGAAGCGACGGTGGGGCGCCTCCCGGTGGAACTTCGGCATCGCTCCGCCGACGGCACGGAAAAGTGGCTCGTCGTCCTCGAAGGCGGGCATCGCATCGAGTCGGTGTTCATCCCGGGCCGGGAGCGCGGCACGCTCTGTGTGTCCAGCCAGGTGGGCTGCACCTTGACCTGCCGCTTTTGTCACACCGGCACGCAACCCCTGGCCCGCAATCTGACTGCGGCGGAAATCGTGGGACAAGTGCTCGTGGCCCGAGATCTGCTCGGTGAATGGGGACTCCCATCGGCCGCTCCCCGGCGCCTGACAAACATCGTTTTCATGGGAATGGGCGAACCGTTCTACAATTACGAGGGCGTGGCTGCGGCCATCCAAATCCTTTCCGACGACGCCGGCTTGGCGCTCTCCAAACGCCGGATCACCATTTCCACTTCCGGGATCGTCCCCGCGATGCGCCAGGCGCGGGCGGAACTGGGCGTCAATCTGACCGTCTCTCTCCACGCAGCGCGCGATGCCGTCCGGAATGAGATCATGCCGATCAACCGTAAGTATCCCCTCGCGGAACTGATGCAGGCGTGCCGTGAGTATCAGGGCGCCTCCCACTCCCGGCGGATTCTCTTCGCCTACACCATGCTCGATGGGATCAACGACTCCGATGCCGATGCCCGGGACCTACTTCAGTTGCTGGCGGACTTCCCCGCGAAGGTGAACCTAATTCCATTCAATCCGTGGCCAGGTGCGCCCTACTCCCCCACGCCGCTGGACCGCATCCGGGCCTTCCAACGGATTCTCAACGACGCCGGAATGCTCGCCCAGATCCGCTACACCCGGGGCGATGATATTTTGGCGGCGTGCGGGCAGCTGAAAACCGCTACGCCTCGTCGATCCGAGGAAACAGCGTCGAATTAGACGAACACCGTTTGCCGGATCGGCCCAAAGAGGAGGCACATCATGAGTTCCCGGGCAGGATCTCCACGATGTCGGCAAAGGCCTCTCCATCGGGATAGCTCAATTCGTTGCACCGGCCGTGGAGAATGTCACCGGGACGCTGACCGAGGGCGTGAGCGATCAAGTCGTCAGCCACCACATCGAAGAAGCCGCGCGGGGCACCTTGATGCGGCACATTTTCCTGGGCGAGGATCGCTCCCAGCGGAACAACTCCCGCTAAAACCAAGTCACGCGCGGCAGGAGGAAATCCATCGAGATGGATCCCTATCGCCCCGCACTCCACCGGCTTGAGGTTGTCTTTGCGGCGGAGGATGACGAGACGGAGGAGGTAATTGTCCGATCGCTCCAGATCGAGGACTTCAAGCCGCAACTCCGAACCATGGTGGGCGGCCAACGTCGGGGTCATGTCCCGGTCATGGACGAGGAGGGAGCGGTCGGGCTCAGGAATCGATCGAGGTTCGAGGAAGCGGATTGGCGGCAGCACAAGGCCACGGCGCTCGTAAAAGTAGCGCAAGGGCATCAGCCAATACAGCGCGGTGGGATCGTCCTGCACGGATGGGGCGGAGCTCTCAGGTGTAGCGTGCATGACGGTGCTCGGGCAGGAAGAACTCGTGGAGCAGGCGGTCGACCTGGAGAAGTCCTTCACGATTCAGGGCAATGATGTCTCCGTCCACCTTGAGGAAGCCCTCGGCCGACAGGTAGGCAAGCGGTTGAGCGAAGCGTTCGCGGGGATCGACGCCATACTTCGCGACGTAGTAGGAAGCGGTGATCCGCCCGAGTTTGAGGCGGAGAATGAATTCACGGAGGAGGCGTTCGTCCGCATTCGTCTGGTAGGCGCGGTAAATCGGCAGTTTGCCCTCGTCCAATGACATCATGTAGGGCGCGATGTCAGCGTTGTTCTGGTAATGCATCCCGGCGAAGTGACCGAAGGAGGCAACCCCCGCAGAGAGGAGATCCGCTCCCGCCCAAAGGCTGTCCCGGTAAACGAATTTCGTCTTTTCTGGATCCCTGACCACCGTGGTGGCGCTGGTTACGGTGTAGCCCGCTTTCTCGAATTCATCGAAGGCATAGCTCACCCAATGCCGTTTCGTCGCCCAATCCGCGACCGGCGCGGTGAGTTGCCCGGCGGCCTTCATCTCCTGGTAGATGGTGGTGTTGAACGGGATCTCCATCTGATAGATCGTCACGCTCTCGGGCTGATAGGCGATGGCCTGCTCAATGCACCGTTTCCAGTTGTCCTCGGTCTCATCGACCATCCCGGCGATCAGGTCGATGTTGAGTTGGGGAAAGTCGAGGGTCTTGGCGAATTCCAAGGCACGATGCAGCTCTTTGGATCGGTGAGCCCGCCCGTTTAGTTCCAGGATGTGATCGTCGAAGTTTTCCACCCCGAGACTCAACCGGGTGATCCCCAGATCGCGGATCGCTTCGAGTTTCTTCTCGGTCAACGTGCCCGGTTCCGCTTCGAAGGCAACCTCATCCGCTTCGTCCCAAGGGAACAACTCCTTCATCCCGTTGGTCAATTCCGTGAGTTGTGCGATGGAAAGGTAACTCGGCGTGCCGCCCCCAAAGTAAACGAACTTCGGCTTGCGCCCCGCCAGGTAAGATTTGGCCCCATAGGTCCGGAATTCGCGCAATCCCGCCTGAAGGTAACCGTTGATTTCCGCAGCATTGCGGTCGGTGTAGACCCGGAAATAGCAAAAATGGCAGCGCTTGCGGCAAAACGGGATGTGAAAATAAACCCCGAGATCGGTCGTGCCCCGCGCCCCGTTGAGAACGCCTTCGATTTGCTCGACCTGTTCCCGCTGCCAAAAGCTGAACGGCGGGTAGTTCGCCACGAAGTAGTTGCCGGCCTCGGTGGCCTCCTCGGGTTTGGCGAGGGGCGAGTGGGCATCGCGCACCGCTTCGCCCAGGGAAGCGTGCTGGGCGCTCGCGCGAGGCGGAGCGGAGGGAGAGAGTGGAGAGTCGGGAGCCATAAACCGGGTAATCTAAACGGGATGCGGTCAACGGCACCCAAGGATTTCTTCCATCGCAAAGGCGGATTCTGGACATCCCCGAAAGGCAGGAACGATGAGCCCTGATGACAAAAAAATTGCCCGACGGATCGGCCAAATGAGCAAATCTTTGTTGCGAAACCGACACATAAGCCCAAAAGGTTGAACCGGTTTTCCTAGCGTAGATACCAATTCCTGACACTGTTCACCCACGCGCCACAGCCCAGCAACTAATGCCAAAAAATCCCAGCAAACCGGATGACGCCTCGGAACCCGATGGCCTGACTGCTCCTTCTGTCCCCGCTGCGGATGAATCCGCGCCGGCCCTCCAGCGGAGAGAGCGCACCCCGGTAGCGGATGACGTCAACCGGGTGATTCCGAACAGCCCGGAAGCGGAATGCGGCGTGCTCAGTTGTATGATGCAGGATCCGGCCACCTGCATCGGGGAAGCCACCATCAAGATTGGAGAACGGCAGTTCTACAATCGGGGGAGACGAATCCTCTACAGCATCATGGTGGAGCTGCACGACGCGTCCCTACCCGTCGACCTGATCTCCCTGACCACCGTTCTCAAGGATCGCAAGATGCTCGACCAAGTGGGCGGTCCAGCAGAGTTGGTGCATCTGATGCGCTACGCCCCTTCGTCCGCGCAGTTCGCCTACTACGCCAAGGTGTTGCGGAACAAGTTTGTGCTCCGGCAGATCATCGAAACGTCCCAAGGGACCATCGAGCGCTGTTACGACGGCGGGCACACCGTGGACGGTCTGCTCGACGGCTACGAGGCGGAAGTTCTGGCGATCCGGGAGGGGCTTGAACAAAAGGAGGAGATCAAGCCGATCCGCGACCACTTGATGGACGCGATCCACCAAATCGAACAGCTCTTCTCGAACAAGGGCCAAACGGCGGGGATTCCCACGGGATATACCGACTTCGACAAAATGACCAACGGGATGCAGCCCGGTCAGATGATCATCATCGCGGCTCGTCCCTCCATGGGGAAGACCTCTTTCGCGATGAACATCGTGGAAAACGTGGCGATCCAGTCCAAAATCGCGGTGGGCGTCTTCAGCTTGGAAATGGGCGCAGACCAGCTCACCCAACGTCTCCTCTGCTCCCAGGCCGGGATCTCGATGACCAAGGTGATGAGCGGCATGCTCTCCGAAAACCGGGACTTCCCGCGCATCCAGCACGCCGCAGCCCGGCTCTCCGAGTGCAAGATCTACATCGACGATACCCCGAGTATCACGATCATGGCACTCCGCGCCAAGGCCCGCCGCATGAAAAAGCAGTTCGGGATCGAACTGATCATGATCGACTACCTGCAGCTGATGCGATCCGAGTCGAAAAAGGCTCAAGATAGTCGCCAACAGGAAGTTGCTGAAATCTCCCAAGGAGTGAAGGCTCTGGCCAAGGAACTCAGAGTCCCCGTCATCGTCTTGGCCCAGCTCAACCGCGGCCCGGAAACCCGGACCGGCACCAATCGCCCCCGCGTCTCCGACTTGCGGGAATCCGGCTCCATCGAACAGGATGCCGACATCGTCACCCTGCTGATGCGGGAGGAATACTACGCGGAGAGCGATGAAGAGCGCGAGGAAACGAGCGGCCGTTCGGTGCTCATCGTCGGGAAGAACCGGAACGGCCAGACCGGCGACGTTCCACTCACCTTCCGCAAAGAACTGATGCGCTTCGAAAGCCGCGCCCGGGACGAGCGCGACGAGTAAACCGCAAGCCGACGGGTGGGGAGGAAGATGGGGGTCAAACGGTCGTCAAAGATCGCATCGCCTTCAGTTCAGCCTCCAGATCAGCCACCCGGGCCTCCATCCGGCTCAACAGATCCGACGTCGCCCGCAAGCGTTGCGCGGTCAAACGACCGAGAAACTCGTAAAAGGCGGAGTAAAACGCGGGGTGCTCGCTCTTCGGCTTGATGTCCTGGAGGAATTTCTGGTCCACGGCCAAGAGCAGGGCGGGCCGGGTTGCCCGGACCGTAGCGGAACGCATCTCGTCCCCCAGGGCCGCCAACTCTCCGAAGATGTCCCCAACCGTGTTGAGCACGGCCAGCCGCTCTCCTTTCTTGAGAATTTCGACCTCTCCGGAGGTCAGGATGTAAATACGAGACCCGTTGACCCCTTCTTCGATCACGGCATCTCCAGCATCGCACTCAATGATGCAGCTGGAGTAAAGGATGTCGTCAAGGTGCGCCCGCTCGAAATGGGCCAGGAAGGGAATCCCCTTCAACCCTTGGGGCACCGCGCCCTCTTCATGAATGTAAGCAAACTCGCGCATGCGATAAAAGATTACCACGCATCTTGCGAAGAGAGAAGATAAATTATGAAATGCTGCGGAGTGCAATTTGGCGGCAACTCCTGCAAACGTCCCTTGATTGATTATCTTAAATCTGGTAACTTATGGTGTATTGGACCCCAAGGAGCCACTCCCTGCCCCATCCCTGAGTGAACCGACTGAGGTTCTCCTCGCGAGATTGTTGGCCCCGGACAGTCCAGCAAGGGTTCCGCGCCTCTTTTCCGGAAGCAGGGCCTTGCGTCTCTCAGACATCCTCGATCGAGCCATCGGGATCGTTCTACGCCAACAGCCCTCCACCCGTTTCGTGGTTTTTTCTCCAAGCCATCCCGAGGGTGTCCTCGCTGGTTTGGCCGAAGGCATCGAAGCGATCTACCCGGATCTGACTCAGCGCCGTTTGCGGCAGACTCCCGCCAGCGGTTGGTCCGGTGCCATCCAGCGGGCGACGACCTCGGAAGAACCTCCGATCGGACGAGTCATGGTGATCGACCCACTCGACGAACTGTGGGAGCCGCAAGTCAGTGAGCAGGAGCGCACCCAGTTCATCCATCACCTCACCACGATCGCCAACTTTCAAGCCACTTGCGTGCTCTTCGTCATGGACTCCTCGAAGCTGGAGCACTGCCAGCGATCCCGGCTTCTCCAGCCGAGCCTGACCAGTCGCTTTCACCTCCGCCTCGCGGGTTGCGCGCCCACTCCTCGCCCCACGCCCCCGCCAGCCCCCACCGGCGAATTGCTTCCGCTCCAGCCGATCCGGCCACGGCAGACGAGACCGAATTTGCGGGACCATCGCCCGTTCGACTCGACGCAGACGGCGACCAGTCCGGCCTAGTGGGCAGCGGGGTCACCGGCGATAGAATCTGACGCAGACTGGACTGGGGAGTTTGGCACCGAATCCGGTGGGCTCAAGGGCCCCACTCTCCCGGTTGATCCGGAACACCGTGACATTGTCCGACTTCTGATTACCCGCGAGGAGAAACCTACCATCTGGGGTGATCCCGAATCCGCGGGGAACCTCGCCCTGGGTGGAGTAGCGCTCAAGCGCCGTCAATTTGCCGGTCTGCTGATCGATCCGGAATGCCGCGATGCTGTTGTGGCCGCGATTGGAGACATACACAAATTCTCCGGTGGGGTGGACGAGGGTTTCCGCCGTGCTGTTGTGCTCCTCGAAATCGGATGGCAAGGTGGAATGCGTCTCCAGGAGGCGCATTCCACCTGCCTCGAGATCGTAGCCTAGCGTGGCGACCTGCGAGGTCATCTCCAGGTTGGCGTAGGCGAAGCGCCCCTTCGGATGAAAGGCCAGATGGCGGGGCCCTCCACCCGGCGGCATCGCCACATATGCCGGGTCGTTCAACACCATCTCCCCACTCCCGGAATCCAACTGGAAGATGAAGATCCGGTCGACTCCCAGATCACAGACAAAGACGCGATGGCCGGACGGATCCGTCATCGCGGAATGAGCATGAGGCCCCTGCTGCCGTTGCGGATCCACGCTGGAACCGCTGTGCGGAACAAAGCTTCCCGCCGGCCCGAGCGATCCGTCCTGGAGGATGGGGAACGAGGCGGAACTCCCTCCCGCGTAGTTTGCTACCACGATCGCACCACCGGAAGGATCGACGCAGACGTGGCAGGGAGCGCCCCCTTGGGTCGATTGCGAATTCATGGGGCGGAGCGACCCGTCGCTCTCGATCGCGAAAGCCTCGACCACTCCTTTGTCGACTTCCGACACGGCATAGAGCCGCGGCATCATGGGATGGACCGCTAGAAACGATGGGCTTTGCGCCGGGCCAGCCAACACCGGAGCACTCAGCTCTCCAGTCTCTTCGTTGAGTTCCGCACGATAAACCCCCGCCCCCTCGCCTTTGCTGTAGTTGCCAAAATATACCGTCGTGGAAGCCATCAGCGCGCCGGGGCAGGCGACGAAAAGGCCGAGCAAGGCGCAAAAGGTGGATCGCATCCACTCAGCGTAGCGAACCGGAAGAAGTTTGGCAAAGAAACTCAAACCGACCACCAGCGGTCAGCTCCACGATTCAGGTGGTGGCGAGCACTTCCCCGGACATCTCGTCACCGCCCGTTATTTCTGCGGTCAACCCCCACTCCTGTGTCGCCCGATCCGCCTGCTCCGTGCGGTCGAACAAGAGGAAATGGTGCCCCGCCGCCGACAGTTCCCGGCCGATGCGCTCCACGTCATGCAGGCGCAGTCGCAGGAAGGGGGTCACATTGCGAATCATCACCCCGGCGATGCGGTCGGGATGGCGTTGCGCCACCTCACGATAAATCTCGGGATCCTTCTGCCCGCTGTCCCCAATCAAAAGGAACTTCTGAGCCGGGAACGCCAGCATGAGTTGTTCGATGGCGTCAAGCTTGTGGCTTCGGTGATCCCGTAGCGTCAAGCGCCCTCGCTCAAATCCGTGGTCGCGAAGGAACATCGGCCCCAATGGAATGCCGTTGACCTCAAGAAACTCCTCCAAGAAATCGTAGAGGTTCCAAGGACTGCTGGAAACATAGAAGAGGGGGTTGTCTTCGTGCCCCGATCTTCCCAGACGCAGCCGCTGATACCAGTGACTCACCCCGGCGAATGGCTGCCGGGTATGGGCATTTCCAAAGAGCGTGAGGGCCGTCATCCGCATCGCCTTGTTCGCCATCGTCAGGAGAACGGTGTCGTCGATGTCGCTGACCACCACGAACCGGCTCCGCTCGCTGCGTCCAAAAATACGGGCGTTGGTGGTGTATTGCTCGCGCATCCGCGGTTCGGCGGTGCGGATGATGACCTCAAGCGCTTCTCCTGGCCCGCACGGGAGGCACTCGAAAAAGAACCCTTCGTGATCCGTGGTAATCCGCTTGCGCTGCCCCTCCCATTCCAACTCCAAAGCCGCGTGGGGGATCTCAGCACTGAGGAATCGCTTCGCCATGTTGCCGAAATTGCGGAGTCGCCCATGGTTCCGGCAACCGCCCTCGATCGATTTGCCCACCAACACCCGGCCGCGGACATAGACCTGCGATTCATTGCGAAATCCCGGATACACCACGATTTGCAACTGATTGATGTGGTAGCGCCGTCGCAGTCGCGCTTTGACGGAGTCCACTATATGCTCAAACGAGCCCAGCATTCCCCCACCCTTGCCAGATCCGCTCGCGGATGCAACGATGGTTCCATCGACAATTCCATTCCATGCTCCTTCCGGTGCGCGTCCAATTCATTGCGATGACCTCTTCGACCGCCTGGACCGCCGTCCTCTGCACGATTTTCCTGCTGGGGTGCCCGTCGCTCTTGCGGGCTGAACTGTCGGCCATGGGCTCTTGGGAGTTTGATGAAGAGCGCCGCGAAATCTACGTGAACTCGGTGAAGGCCACCCAACGCGGCGGGGCCATGTCCGAAATCGCGGCCGAGATGGGAATGGCCCGAATCGAAAATTCCTTCCTCACCTTCGGTGTCGACAGCCGCGGGCCCCACCTCATCCGGACCGACAAGACCACCGGCGTGGCCGAGCGCAAACCGGTCACGATCCGGCGCGACGGCGCGGACCTGATTTTGACCGAAGAAGACACGGGGGCGATCCTGCGACTCCAACCGATCGACGGGGATCACCTCACCATGGTGGACGAAGCCAGGAAGCTGATTGTCCCGCTGAAGCGACGCTGATCGTCTCCTGAATCGTTGCATTTCCACGAAAACGGCAGTAGAGAAAGGGGATGTTCGCCCCACTTGCCGAAACCCAAACGATCGAGGACAAAACGCTCGAGCTTTGCCAATTCGTGTTGGACCAACCCGAGTTCCGTGACTCCTGGAACCGAATCGAAGCCTTCTTGGCCGACTCCACCGCTCAAGGGCTCTACCGGGATTGGCAGGAAGCAAGCCGGGAAATCGCCATGCGCGAACGGGAAGGGATGCCGTTGACGGATCAAGATTTGCTTCACGTCGAATCCCGCAAGGAAGCCGTCCTCAACAACTCCGTGGCGCTGGGATTCGCGGAGGGTGAGGAAGCCCTCAATGGGATTTTTGGGACGGTCACGCGACTCCTGCAAAAAACGTTGCAGCTGGGCCGTGTTCCGACCGAGTCGGATCTCTCCGAGGGGAGTTGCTGTGGCGGCGGGTGTGGCTGCCAGTGAGATTCCCGCCCTAGAGTCCCTTCTCCATCCCCCTGAAAAACTGTCCTATCTGCCCGATGAAACCCTCCACTCTTCTCTCAGGGCTTGCCTGCTTGGCCCTCGTCATTCCCGGCATCGTGAGCGCCCGGACCTGGACTCAATCGGCCACCAACCGGCAGATCGAGGCAGAACTCGTTAAGGTGAACGGGGATAAGGTTCTCCTGAAGCTCGCTGGTGGACAGATTGCGGAAGTGCCCATCGGCAGCCTCAGCACGGACGACCAAGCCTTCATCGTAGCGGTGCTCAAGGGGCCTGCGTCCTCTACCGGTGCCGCCTCATGGCCCCAGTGGCGCGGACCGAACCAAAACGACATCTCCCCGGATCAAGGTTTGCTCAAAGAATGGCCGACGGGCGGGCCCAAGAAGGTCTGGACGTATGACAAGGCGGGCATGGGTTATGCCGGCTTCAGCCTCGCCGGCGGCACGTTGTTCACGATGGGAACCCGGGAGGATGGCCTTTACGTCATCGCCATCGGGGCCAACGACGGACAAGAGATCTGGGCGCAAAAGGCTGGCGCTGACGACCAAAAACCCTACAACACCGGTTGGGGCCACGGCCCACGCAGCACCCCGACTTTTGACGAGGGCAAAGTCTTCGCACTGGGGCCGCAAGGAACCCTCGACTGTTTGGATGCCGCCAAGGGGACCCCAGTTTGGGCCAAAGACCTCGTCAAAGACTTCGGAGGTCGTCCCGGCGGTTGGGGCTTTTCCGAATCCCCACTCGTCGATGGGGATCGCTTGATCGTGGCTCCCGGCGGCACGGACGCACCCTTGGTCGCCCTCAACAAGAAGACCGGCGATGTGATTTGGAAGGCCGCGATCGAAGGAGCCGGTCCGGCAGAGTATGCCTCGGTCCTGGTCACCGAAATCGAAGGCGTTCGCCAATACATCAAGTTCTTCCAGACCATTCTCGTCGCGGTCAATGCGGAGACTGGAGCTGAAATTTGGCGGTCCGCTTGGCCTCGCGGTAAAACGGCCGTGATCCCGACACCGATCGTCGACGGAAACCGGATTTACATCACCTCTGGCTATGGTGCCGGCTCCAAGCTCATTGAAGTAAAGGGCGGTATGGCCACCGATCTCTGGGACAACACCGAGATGAAGAATCACCACGGCGGCGTCATCAAAGTGGGAGATCACCTCTACGGATTCTCCGACGGTGGCGGGCTTGTTTGCCAGTCATGGGAAACGGGCAAACTGGAGTGGAACGAGAAAAGCCAATTCCTCCAGAAAGGGTCGGTTCATGTGGCCGACGGGATGCTCTACTGTCTCAATGAATCAGATGGCACCGTCACCCTCGTCGAGGTGTCACCCAAGGCCTTCAGCCAGAAGGGGCAGTTCAAGCTCGATCCACAGAGCCCAAATCGCAATCCCAAGGGTGCCGTCTGGACGCATCCGGTGGTCCTTAACGGCAAACTATACCTCCGCGATCAGGAATTTATTTCCTGCTTCGAGGTGAAATCGTAACCTCTACGGGCCCAGCGCTCAGGTTACTTTCTTAGGAGCGTCTTTCGAGTTTGTTCGAACTCTCCAGAGCATGGCAAGGTAAACTGCCGCGTAGTATCGCAGCGAACCGATTTGCATGGGAAAGTCGACTGTGGAGTGAATCCCAACGATTGTCAGACTGACCAAAGCGATGCCGGTGGAAAGTTCGCCGGGGTGCCTAAAGTGCTCGCGCCAGCCTTTGATAAATCCGCCAACCACAAGGATGAACCAAGCCGCTGAGCCAAGCACGCCCCATTCGACCATGGTTTGGAGATAATCTTCATGGGCGTGGCTAACACGCCCTACCACGCTGCCCCCAAGATGGCCGGTGAAGTAGGGAAAGCCTAGATGAAACGTTCCGACCCCGCTGCCCCACGGTGCGTAAAAGCGAATCATCGAGAGAACCACGCCGTAGATGACCGGACGTCCTCCGAACCCAGCTTTCACCACCGTATCCCACCGTCCTAGAGAACTGCTGACCAAAGGGAGCACGATTGCGGCGACCGATCCAAGGAGCACGAGCGCGATGACTCCCAAGACCAGGGGAGCCACCCGAAGCCCTCCCGCCGGAATTCCCTTGCGGAGGAGAAGCAATCCTAAGCCGAGCCCAGGCAGCGCTGCGAGGTGTCCAAACTTCGAAATATTGATGAAGAGAGCAATGAAGATCAGTAAGAAAACGTTAATCCACAGCGCACGCCCAATTGGGCGAATTCCATGCAACGATCGGATGGCTAACCCAAGTGCAGCCGGCCAACAAAAGCTGAGGAACGCAGCAGCGTGAGCGTGATAAACGTAGGTTCCAAAAAATGTATTGGTGCGTGTCTGAGTGAACGGAACGAGGTTCCCTCCCTGAATTTTTAAATAGATGCCAAAGATCGCCATCGCCACACCCGTTACCGCGATCGTTCCCTGGAGCGCCCACCGCGCATCCCTGCTCCTCATGAGGTCCAGGAGGGCGATGAATCCTAGGGCGAGCGCGCCCCAGTGGATCAAGGCCAGCACCGAACACCTCTGATCCAATGTCCCGGGGAGGTAAGGGTGATAGCTTTGCAGGTGCGTAACCCTCAGGGATACCGGATCATGGATAGATGCCGGGTTGAGAGCTTGGGCCACCCCAAGGATTACTAGGAAGAGGATGGCCAAGACCGGCACAACTGAGACGGACCAACTGCGCTCTTGGACGCATCCGACCGCGTATACCAGAAAGGCGAGCGCTAGTAGAAAATCAAGAACGAACCAGGCTTGATGGGTGGCGCAACCGTGTGCAAACGGCGCATACACCAAGGAACACGCAAAGAGATACGTCGCGATGGAGCGAGTGGACATAATTTGCGATGCGGAGGGCCCGGAAACCAGGCATCCTTTCAAACTCGCTTTCCTGAGCTATCGGTAGTCGCGTAACCGTCGATAGCGCTCCCACCATGATATCCGTAGTAGTAGCCGTAGCCGCTCCGACCGGCAACCCGCGGCAACTGATTGGCCACGATCCCCACCGGCTCTGCCTGATTCGCCCGTAGGGTTTTCAAGGCGCGGAAGAGAGCCTTCCGGGGCGTTTTGCCCATCCGGTAAACCATGATCACAGTCTGCGCGCGCTTTGCGATCGGGAGCGTATCGCTGACCGGGACGAGCGGGGCACTATCAATGATGACTCGATCAAATTCCTTAGACAACTCGGAAATGAACCCATCGAGATTGCGACCGCCCAGGAGTTCTGCCGGATTGGCCGATCTGCCTCCTCCCGGCACAAACCAAAGATTTTCGACTTCGGTGCGGTGGACCACCTCAGAGAAGGAATTGGTCCGCGAGAGAAAATTCGTGACCCCGGGAGCCCCCTTGTCCAGCTTGAATGTGACATCGAGAACCCCCTTTCGAAGGTCTGCATCGACGAGAACTGTCCGCTCTCCTTGCTGAGCGAACCCAACAGCCAGATTGGCCGAAACCCAACTTTTTCCTTCTCCTGGCAGAGCGCTTGTGAGGACAAATACACACCGTTCTTCGATGTCCCCCAAGAGAGCCAAACCGGTTCGCAACGTGCGGATCGCCTCCGCAGCGTGAGGATCCCGCTTCGCTACCAGGACCAATTCACGCTTACCCGCCTCCACTCTGCCGCTTGAAATTGGAATCGCCCCTATCACCGGCAGCTTCGTTTCCCGCTCCAGTTCGCCGACTGTCCGAATACTCGGATCGAGAAAACCAATCAGGAAAATACAGAAGATTCCCAAGAAGGCACCTCCGAGTCCGAACTTGGTAAGGATGTCCTTCAGCGATGGAGCGATCGGCCCGCCCGGTAGAGTCGGGGGTTGCACGATGGCGAATTGCTTCGTTGCGATCCCCCGGGTTACATCCGCCTCCTTCAGCTTGACATTCAGGTTGTCCATGATGCCCTGCTCGGCCTCGAGGGCTTTGGCAAGGATGCTGGCCCGAGAAGCCACCACCCGCAGTTGCGCATCCGTGAGGGCTTCGTCCACCAGGCCCTGCATTGAATCAGCGTTCTCCTGCCAAAACTTCTGCTCCTCGGGCGATCCATTGACGACCTGAAGCAATTCCTCCGAGAAACGACGCCGCAAGATCGTCAGCAACTCTTTGGCCTCGATCAAGTCAGGCCATTTCGGCAGATAGCGCTTCTCCATTTCGCTCACACTCTGCCGGGTTGCATCGATTCGTTTGCTCAGATCAATGCACCCTTGATAACGCGAGAGGGAGCTCTCAATCTTAAAAATCCCGGCCTGCATCTCACGACACTTCTCGACGATGTAGTTGAGGGTGTACTGATCGGAGCCCTCGATTGTCTCCGCCGTGAGCTTTTCGAATTCGGTGAGAAGGGAGGAGAGGACGTCCCGAGCCACTTCGGGATCGGTGTGGGTGGCAAAAATGTCCACCAAGTTTGTGTTCTCTCGGACAACCACACTCACCCAGCCAGCCATCATGCCAGCCAGAGCAGCCGCCGGTGGTCCCGTTTGCAGGGATGGCGTCTTCGGGGTCGGCTCAGACTGCACCGCCGGAGCGGGCTTGGGAAGAAAGGGCTCCCAGGGCATCACAAACTTCCGGCCCACGGGAACGACCTCGGGACGGTTGGCAAAGACTTGATTGGCTGCGACGCTCTGATAGATCCGCGGCATGCGAAGCTTTTCGAGGGTGGCCTGCAACTCGGCTGAAACTCCCAACCGGATCCGCTCCTGTTCAGCCACCTCCGCAGCCCCCTGTTTGACCCGTTCAATTTGAATGGTGGCCCAGGATTGGTAGGTCTTGGGAGTGATCGTAAACAGGTAGAATCCGTAGAGAGTCCCGGTGATCGTTGTAAGGATCGCAATCCAGGCGTAACGCTTCAGCCAATTGAGGTAGTCAGCAAAGGTCTTGCTCACTCCCGAAGACCCGTCCCCGCCGCCATCTATGGCCCCGTAGGCTCCCGCATACTGGTAGTCCGGATAGGCTCCATGACCATATCCAGAGGCAGAAGGACCTGGCTGATGAACCTGCGTAGGATGCGGCTCCGGCTCCACTTCATCCGATCTCACCACCCGCACCTGTCGGCGGGGACGGGTAGAATCGTCAGGTCGATCGAAAGGGGGTTCGGGAGAGTGCATGTTCAAAAGATACTTTCCGGGACGAACACTGTGTCCCCGCCCTTGAGGACTGGAGACGGAATCTCCCCCTTCTGAATTCGATCGACGTTAATGATGAGTGGCTCTTCCCCTTCCCGGCGCAGAGTGACCTTCGAGCCCCGCGCAGTTGGGGTCATGCCACCTGCCAAAGCGATCGCAGTCAGCAAGTCCAGTTCGCGAGCTGATGGCATCTCCATCGCTCCGGGTCGAGCCACCTGCCCTAGGATGGTGACCAGGGGACGAGCTTGGCCCACGGCCAAAGTCGGCGCTATGATCACCGAATCATCCCTTCGGAGGACAAAGCCCTTGTCCGCAGGCATACTCAGCCGGAAGGACTCTATGTCATCCCCGTTGCGTCGCTTGACCTCGATGGCAGTGAGGTTCGAATTTGCCGTAGGGCCACCAGCCATGAGCAACGCCGTTGCTAACTCCACCCTCTCTTCTGCCGCAAAGGAGAAACGACCAGGTCCCCGGACTTCTCCCAGGACACTTACCTGAATGGCCCCCTTCCCGACCACGTCAACCGACACCTGCGCATCTCGGACATAATCCTTTTCGAGTAGGGATTCGACTTCGTTTGCGATTTCTTCCTCGGTCCGTCCCCCCACTCGCAGTTTTCCCAGCAATGGGTAATTGATCGTCCCCTGCTCGTTGACCTTGAACTCTCCCGTCAACTCATCTTCACGGAAGACCATCACAGTAATCGCGTCCCCCGGTCCGACCTTGCGAACGACAGCATCTGCCCCTTGAGCCCTGAGACCGGCCACCGTGGTCAGGAGCGCGAACAACCGGATAGTGCATTCCAAAATCCTTGGTGCATGGAATCGCCTGACGCCTTTTGCCAAAGAGTTCATTGGCAAACAATCCTTTCTCATGTCACGAGGCGCTATTCGTCCGGGTCCAGCGAGCTTCACCATCTCCACCAACTTCATACTCAATGTGCGTGCAAAACCTTGTCCCCGTGGGTGAAGACCTACCAGTGTGACGCGAATGCCCACCAAGTTAATCAGAAAAATGAAGCTGATCGCCCGATAAAGCAAGATGGGACAACGACAGAGGTATCCCGAACTTTTCGGCGGCTGCCCCAGTTGAGCTCAACTACCGAAAGGAGAAACTTCCGGCCCCTTCAAATTGTTGGGAGCGGCTAATCCCCCAAAGATGTTGAAGGGCAAGTTGTCGGAATCGTCGGCGCTTAGTGACCCAGTCAAACGACCAAGAGGCGTGTAGATATCGACATAGTTCTTCGGCAAGTAGGGGATGGGCCTCACGGTAAACTTCTGATCCTGAGTGAGGGTGATGACCTGAGTCGTTTCCACGATTACCCTGTCCCCTGGATTTGTTCCATAAGGGAATTCAAACTCTAGGATATAGGTTCCAGCCGGAAGACCGGTGAACTGATAGTTACCGAATTCATCGGTTGTCACCGTTCCCTCCAACTTCACACGCTTACCATCCTCATCGACACTGTAAACCTTCACAATCGCCCCAGGCGCAGGCCCCTCATCCGTCCCTTTTTTAGCGTCCTGCTTCTTGGTGTCCTGGAAAACGTTGCCGTTAATCTCGGCAGCGTCCACAGCCCCCAACGCGAGAAGGAACAAAACAATACCTGAAGACAATGATTTGATGCTCATGGGGAGATAAGGGAAGTAGTGAATCAATAAGTAACTCCGAAACGGACACCCGTGAAATGATCTGCGAAGTCGTTCGCTTCGACCGTCGAATCGTTTGAAGTGAAGTAATAAAAGGCAGTAACATCCCCCGTAAGGAAGCGGGTCAAGTCAAAGGAGCGGCTCAGGGAGGTCCCGAACAGCCAATAATCGTCTCCGCGAGTACTGGTCACGTCCTTGAGTGTGGAAAAATAATCAGCGTGCTCATAGGAACCGTCGATTGCGAGCCGCAAGGCCCACCAAGGAAGGGCATAAGCCGCCGAACCGCGAACCCCAGCCCGATTGAAGTCCTCGAAACCGCTCACAACGGAAGGACTAAAATCCTTGTAGACACTCGCCTGCAGATTCACCCTTTTCGTAGGGGCCCAGCGGGAACCGAGCTCATAGACGAACGATTCGGTTGAGCCAATCGACCCTTCTCCATCGAAGTTACGCATGTCATAGCCAAGCCTTCCGAAAATCTGGGTCTTCCCGCTGTAGGCGTAGTTAATCCGCAAGGAGGGTTGCAAGAAGGTCTGGTCGAAATTGTTCGCGGTCTCGTAGCTACCTGCCCGGAGGCCGAGACCGAAATCTGTCTTTGGAGCAAAGCCTGGGCTGTAAAACCAAGCCGCATCAGCACTGTAACCGACCGTGTCGTTCAGACCGGTGGCCTGGTCGAAATCACGATTGTCAGTGCCTACCGCCCCCGTAAGGTACCCATGCGCAAGAGTCCGCTGCCCTGCCACATTGACGTTGTAGTCCTTACTGCGCGCTCGGCGCTGCTCGCGTTCCGTGTCGGTGTAATCGACGACGTTGCCGTTGTTGAGGCGAAGCATCGAACTCACCCGAACGTTCGTCTTCGCCCCCCGAATCCCAGCATAGACATTGAGCATCGGCTCGTTGTTGTCGCGACCGCCGTCGGCATCGTCGGAATCGTAGGAGAAGAGGTTTCCGACCAAGTCCGCCCCGTAGTAGAGACCGATTGCGGACTCGTCTCCCACATCAATGCTGGCCCCAACGGCAACCCACGAAACCCAGCCGCCGATCTCGTTCGAAGAAGTCAGTTGGGTGTTGGTGTCATAGCCCACGCCCCCAGTGACCCGAATATCCACGTTGACATGGTTATCAACCTCTCTGACAAGATCGCCTAGATCCACAGTGGCGGCATCAAGGGTCGCGTCATCGATGACCAAGGTCTCCTCCGTTCGGAATGCATCCGGTGTCGCGGACCTCACATGACCGGGCTGCAAATCGCTCTGCGCCACATCTGAAGAGAGCGCAGGAGCTGGAGCCAGCAAGTTGGCCTCCTGGGCGAACATCTGGCCAGATGCGGCGAGACTGAAAGCGATCAGCGGGAGTCCGAAGACCCCAAAAAGAGGAATGTTGATTGATGACTTCATCTGATGTGACGTGCGGCTTAGTCGAAAATTTGCTTTTCCGGTTCAGGCAAACCTAGGACTGGACAACGTTGAGCATTGCTCCATCCAGTTCAACAGGAAAGCAAAAAAACGCAAATGTGATTCTATCATTCCATTCATCTCGCGATTCGCTTGTTTTTTTGGCAACGAGTCCGTCACGTAACTGGCCCAAGCCCTCAGGCTCGCTCTAAAATTCAATCATTCCCGAGCGAGTCTCTCCGGTTTCCCGGGCCTGCCAGTAGGCACCAGTTCCTACGTCGAGCCCCGTCAGCCACCCACCTCCGTAGGCCCAGGTATCGATGCAAGTCAGATGGCCATTGCTTTTCGGAGAGCCATCGCGGTGGGCGGAATGCCCGCAGATCACCTGCTTGCCTGACACGTGGGCCGCCGCCGTGAAGTCGACCCGTGTCCAGTAGAGACTCACCTCGGACTGTTTGTCCATGGGCAAAGCGGGATCGACCGATGCATGCACAAAAATGTGGGACTCAGTCTCCCACCAAGGCACGGATTTCTCTAAAAACCCCCGATGTTCGAGCGGTACTAATTCGCCCCCGATCGCCGCGCGCTGGTACGATTCCATGGTCGCGGTGCCTCCCACTTCCAACCAGCGCCGCAAGGCGAACCGGTCCTGAAGAGCCTGCAGCATGAGCAACTCGTGGTTGCCCCTAAGGGCGATTAGCATGTGTTCTTTTTGCCAGTTCAGCAGCCAATCGACCACCCCGCGCGAGTCCGGCCCGCGATCGACGTAATCGCCCAGTGTGACCACCGCATCATAGGCCTCAAACGGCACGGTTGCCGCGAGGGTTTGCAAGGCGTTGAGACAGCCGTGAATGTCGCCTACAGCGAGAATGCGCATCAGATTTCTGGAACTATGGATGACCCGCGCTCGACAAGCCCGGATGTTCTCCGGCGGACGCGGAAGGGATCTGGCGGAAGCCCTCGATCCCTTGTTGAAGAAAGCAATTCCAGGCGGCCATCTCATCCGCCACGCCGGTGACCCCCGCAATGAAGATGCAGGCCGGAGGAGCTGGTAAGGGCTTCAATGCCAGTCGGACCCGGGCCTCTCGAGTCATCTGCCCGTTGAACCCAAACTCCGAATGGATCCAGATCCCCTTGAACACATGGGAGATCATCCCGGCGGGAGAGCGGACCATGAGCGACTGGACGCGGACTGGTTCACCCGCCGCGAGGATGACCCGGTCCGGATGAACCGCGAGGACCTCCCAGCCAGCCATCCCGAGGCAATACTGCGGAGGGTGGGAGAGCAAATCGTAGTGATAGCCGGAGTGTCCCGCCGCGAAATCGAGATAAAGAACGTCCAGGGAAGGCCCGCCCGCTTCCAGCATCTGATAACGCCGCCCCCGATCATACTGCAGTCCGATGACTTGGGCCGGAGCAATCGGCAACTCGCGCCAAGCCAACGCATTCCCCGGAGGCAACCAGCGCAATACCTCCGGATAGGTGACTCGCAGGTCGACCGTTGCCCGGGACGTGAACCACCATTGTCCACCCGCCTCTCCCGCCACCACCAGGGCGCAGAGCACCCAGGCGGCCAGCCCACCGGGAACAGAAATGCGGAAAAGTCGTTCCATCATGCCAGGTCCAGGTAATCCCTCATTTCATAGACGTTCGGATCGCGCCGAGCCTCACCTCGCAATCGTTTCAAGATCCGGCCCCCGCCTCTTGCGACACCTTCTCCGCCGATCTCCGCCGCCGCCCCCATCGATTCGTCGAGGGCATCGCCGAACTGCTCTTCGAGCTTGTCCGGGTCTTCGCCCGATTCCAGCCGCCTCGCCATCTCTTCCATCTCAGACGACCAGGACTGGCCCATTAAGTCCCCCATCCTGCGCATAAGCCGCCCCAGCTGACGCGGATCGGGGTTGTCGTCACTGAGCCCGGAAAACTCTCGTTCCATCGCCGCCATGGCCTGCTCCATCCGCGGATCATCCATGCCGGGCCCTTCGCCCTCCTCCTTCTCCCGGGCCCGACCGGTCACCGCGAACCGCGAAACCCGCTTGATCAGCTTCGCTTCCGGGTGCGCTGGGTCGGGACAACGCGGCACCCGGTTCGACCACTGCAGCGAGCGAGCGAAAAAAGTGTAAACCGTGTGGGTCTCCGAACTGTAAAACTCGTAGTAAGGCACGTCTTGAAGGCACGAAAATCTCCTCAAACTCCGTCGCAGAGGGGGCCACCCCAGCCCAGGCTTCGCCGGACTCCTGGAACAGAAAACTGCTCCGCACAATATCTCTCCAATCCCAGATGAATCGGCTCGGTCGCTTTTTGGAGAGCCTGTTCACAGGCTTTCTCGATCGCCTCCAGAAAAGCGCCCAACTCGTTTCCCCTCACGATGACAAAGCCGTCCGGCAATTCCCCGAACCCGGAGTCGATCAGCCCTCCCGGAGTACTCGACACCACGGGCGTCCCGTTGCGCAGGCTCCCCAAGACGCCCGGTTCATCAGGATGGCACCCCTCTTTCAGCGGCAAAAGCATCACGTCGATCGCACGTAAGCGGAGCGCGATGTCCTGCGGCGATGGCGTCTGAGCGTCGAGAAATGGCACTGGCAGCGGTCGCTCCCGAAAACGATCCCCGTCGGGCCCGAGGTACAAGACCCGGCATCCGGGGGACAACCGCAATGCCTCCTTCACCCCAGCCTGAAGCAGATCCATCTGCAACGCGGCGTGCCGCCCCATCACTCCAAGCAATAGCTCTTTCCCCTCTTCAGGGAATCCCAGCCGCGCCCGGGCCTTGCTCCGGGAAACCTCTGTTTGGGGAATCAGGGAACCTGCGGTAAGCACCTCGAACGGTTTCCGGAAGCGTCGCCCCAGCCGCTCGGCCGCCCCTGACGAGAAGGTCAGAAAACGGCTGCATCGCTCGACCAAACGAGAGAGGATTTGCCGGCTGGAATGAGAAAGAACGCGCCCGGAAAAAAAGTCTGAATCGTCCAGGTAACTCTCGTCGGAAATCGCCAAGGCCAACTGGAATCGATCCGCCGCCGCCGCCGCCAAATTGCCCGCGATCTGCAAAAAGGCGGTCCGGTCCCTTTGCTTACCGGCCGCCGGATCGTAGTCGATCACCACCAGTTCGGTTCGCCGGGCCTGCAAAATGCCCAGGACGGAATCAAAAGCCCCGACCGAATGAATTTCTGCGCCCTCCACTGTTTCGGGCCATGCCGCCCGATCGGCGACGAACAGGGGGAAGAGCGGAGCCCCGGAGGGAGATCCCATGGCGAGAACCGGTGCCAGGGACGCAGTCCTTTCGAACAGCGCAGCTCCCGAAGGCGGCACCGCATTGCTGAAGATCGCCAAGTTCACGCGAGGTCGCGCCTGGACGAGAAACCGCTGAGAGCCGCCCTGGAAAGAGCGGGCACAGGAACGCCTCCGGAACGAGTCGAAGCCTTCCGAATCATCGTATCGGCGATCAGGCGGCCCGTTTGCCGGTGGAATTCCTCTTCGGAAAACCGCTCCGCATTGCGCCGGATGCGTGAAGCATCCCAAGTTATCGTTTCAGATCGCCGCACCGCCTCGGCCAGAGATTCCGGCGTCGGTTCATGAAAGAAACAGCCGGTCTCCCCGTCGATGACGGTCTCCAGAGCCCCGCCCTTTCCGAACGCGATCACCGGACGTCCAGCCGCCTGCACCTCGACCGGCGCGATCCCGAAGTCCTCTTCGCCCGGGAAGATCAAGCCGCGACAACCCGCCACCCAACGGTCGACCTCGGAATCCTCGATTTTACCCAGGAATTGGACCGTTGGGCCCGCCAGCCGCTTGAGGCGTCCCCTGTCCGGCCCATCGCCGATCACGACCAATCGCTTCTTCATGGCGGTGAACGCATTGACCGCCCGATCGATCGCCTTGTAGCCGACCAAGCGGGAGAGGATCAGGTGATAGTTTCCCGCCGGTTCCTCGGATAGCGCGAATCGGGACAGATTCACCGGAGGATGGATGATTTCCGCGTTGAGTTCGTAATTCGTCCAAATCCGTCGGCGCACCGACTCAGAGTTCGCGACGATGACGTCGAATTTCGATGCCGCCTTGCGATCAAATCCGCGTAGTGCGGGCAACGTCGCACGAACTGCCTTCCGGCCCAGGGAACTCCCGATCTCCGCGCGCAAATAGCAGTCGGTGTCCCAGAGGAACCTAGTGGGCGAGTGACAGTAAAGGACGGTTGCGGTGTCCTGGCTGAACCGCATGCACTTCGCAAAGGCGCTGGCGCTGACCCAAGCCGCCCCCGCCCTCACCACCCCAAAACTCCCGAAGGCATGGGGGTAGAGGGCGTAGTACTGCTTGAAGCAACTGGAAATCCCGGGGAGCCGCTGCATCCAGGAAACCCTGAGGTCAGCCCCGGAGAACTCGGGCAAAAGGCCCTCTTGCCGCACTGCGCTGGTATAAAGAGGTGCCGACGGATGCCGCTTGAGCATCGAGGCCACGACGCGCTCTGCCCCCCCCATCTGGATGAGGTAATCATGGGCCAAGACGAGATCAGGAATCATCGGCTTGCGCTGGGCGTTGCTAGGCATGTTCGAAAATCCAGTTCGCCAATCAAAGGTGGCGGGGCACGGCACCTCTCTATTCGTACGACGCTAGAGGATGCGAGGAAATTTTTACTTCTTCACCTAGAAGTTTGATTTTTTTTTTTGAATACCTCGTTCGCCGCGAATTGAATCTCCCTGTTAGTGGCCACCAGAACAGCGGAAAGGCCGAAACGCTCGCGCGCCGCCTCCTTTCCTTCAGCCGCCATCTCCCGCCGCTCCAGGTCATGGGCGATCATCCAGCGCATGGATTCAGCCAGAATTCCGGCATCTCCAGCTTCCACCAAGATCCCGGTTCTACCGTCCTCAAGAATCTCCTCAGCGCCCCCCGCCTTCGCTGCAATCACCGGTTTCCCGCAGAGCTGCGCCTCCACGATGACCCGGCCGAACGGCTCCGGATGCGTCGAGCAATGAACGATCACATCGACCGAGTGCATCAGAGGGACGACCTCCGGGCGGAACCCGGCAAACAGGACGCGCCCCGCCAGGTCGTCCGCCATCGCCCGCTTTTTGAGGGATTCCTCGTAAGCGCGATCTTCTTTCGTAAAAAGGGCGGCGCCCACGATCACCCCAATCGCTTCCGGGACTTGCGCCAGAGATTCTAAAAAAATATCCTGCCCTTTCCACGGAGTCAGCCTCCCAAACACCCCAAAAACCGAGTGACCGTCCCAGTCCGGGAGTCCCAATTCCTGGCGAACCTTCGCGAGGACCTCGGGAGCCGGCACCGCGAACCGTTCCGGATCGAAGCCGTTCGGGATGACCGTCACAAGCTCTTTTCTGCCCCCCGCCGCGACAAAGGCGACCGCCGTCGCTTCGGAATTGGCGATTACTCTGCGTGCGCCCCGGTTGGCCGCCTGCACCAATAGAAACCGGTTCAGGGCGCTGAAGTGGGCCGCGTCGATGATGTCGTGAAGGTGATGAATCAACGGTCGGCCCGCCCATCGCGCCGCCACCGCGCCAATCAAGAGCGCCTTGGCGGTGTTGCTGTAAACCACGTCCACGTTGCGGAGCCGCTCGGTCAGGCGTCGCGCCAAACGGAAGCCTTCCGGCACCGCCCGCAACAATCCCACGCCCCCCGCATCCTTGGTTTGTCCGGACGCCGCACCTCCCAACGTCTCCACCCGGCAGGTCACGCCGCGCGACTCAAGCACCTCCCGAAACGGGCCATCGGCGAACAGAATCACCTCGGAGCGCTCCCGGAACGCCCCCGCCAAATCGAGCAACATCAGTTCCGCTCCGCCGAGTTGCCCGGTCTGATCCAAAAAGGCGATCCGTTCCGCTCCGGGGACCGCAGTTCCTCCCAGGACGGGGCGTCGTCCATGGAAGAAGGCCAGACAGCCTCCCGCGAAACTCCCCGCCAATGCCGCCGTCAGATCTCCAGGATCCGGCTGACGTCCGGGAATACGAAACTGGGCCGTCTCGATCGCCACCGCGACGAGGGCTCCGGCACTCGTCGCCACCAATAGCTGATACCAGATCGGGCGAGTCCGGCCCAGGATCGCGACGGTCCCCCCGGCCAACACGACAAAGGCCCAGAAATTGAGCCACCAGTCGTTGGAATCAATCCAGATGGCCCACCTGACGGGCAGCCAAGAGTTTCTCCCCCTATTGCCCACCGGCATCAAAGCATAATGCAACCCGGCCGAAAAGATCGCCAGGATAAGCAGCCAGGCTCGGGGCCGGAGCACTTGAAGTGGAAAGCTGAAGTTGAAGCGGGATCCCATGGTTGCCTTTTAACCCATCTTCCGGGCTAGCTTAAATCCTGCCGATTTGGATACCCAAAAATCTTACGAATTTGAGTCCGAGCTTCCCGCCGCATACACCTTCAACAACCGCTGCGCCACCGCTCCCCAGTCATGCACTCGGCGCACATACTCCTGACAGGCCTCGCCTAGCGGCAGTCGTTGTTCGCCGCGCAAGACGCGATCCATCCCCTTCACCAAATCCTCCACGCCGCTTCCTTCGAACACGCAATCCGCCGCGAAGGGACGCACGACTTCCGGCATCCCACCCACGGGTGTCACCAAAACCGGCGTTCCCGCTGCCCACGATTCCAGGATCACCAATCCAAAGCCTTCCAACGCCACGGACGGAACCACCGTAAAGTCGGCCGCCCGATAGGCGATCGGCAGGTCCGCGTCTGGCAGGAACCCGAGCAGCCGCACGTGATTCTCCAGTCCTTGCCGAGATACTTGCGCCCGCAGTTCTTCCAGGATGGCCCCTTTGCCACCGATCATGACCAGCAGGTCCGGGTGCGCCCCCACCAGAGCCGTGACCGCCTCGATCAAGTTCTCCAGCCCCATCCGCTGCGTGATCCGCCGCACGCAGAAGACGATCCGGCGCTCCGATTCCACCGGCCATCCCAATCTCTCGCGCGCCTCGCGACGGCTGAGGCCAGCCGTGGTCGCGGCGATCGGCGCAGCAGCGATCCCCGCATGCACCGCCGTAATCCGCTCCGGTCGCACGCCATAGCGATCGATCGCCAACCGCCGGAATGCCTCGGAATCGCTGATGAGATGGTCAGAGGCGTGGTAGACGTGCCGCTCCAAAAGCCGCTTGGCGAGAATGGATAGGCGCGACGCCCCTTCGGCTGCGGATTCATCGGCCCAGGGGCCGTGAAACTGGCTAATCAGCCGGACGCCCTCACGGCGCATCCCCAACGTCGGCCAGGCATACAACGCGAAATGCGAAGCGATCGGTGGAGCCGAAGTCGTCAGAGTTTGGCTCGGAGAAATCCGCGATTCACGGAGCGCGGCCCGGATCAACTGCCAGCGGACCCGCAATGGAGCGTCGGCCGGGCCAAGGATCAGGGTCCCCAGCGGCAGATCAGGAGCATCCCCGCCCCGCCCGAAGACAAGGCCCCGATACGGCTCCCCGCTCCGGTCAAAAGCGCGGCAAAGTCCGTCGACATAGCGATCCACTCCACCGGCACAGCCGGCATGCATGCCAATTTGGAGCATTTGTTATCCTAAAGCATCCCCCTTGAATCGAAGATGGTGTCCTCGTAGCTGGATTCGTAAAAATTTGGCCTGAACGATTTGCGCCAAAAAGAGACGAGTTCGGCGATGCTCAGGTAAGATTCAGGACGGGAAATTTGCTAGGGCTTCAAAATCGTCCGCGACTGGTTCCTAGCCTACCCGAAGAGACGCCGTGAGATCGCTCGCATCAGCACCGCCCAGCGTGCTTGCCTGTGGAATACCCAAAACTCCATCGGCGTAAAGAAGGCAGATTCCCGCAAGCACTCGAACCATACCCTCGCCGGTCGGCTCCGCCATCCGGATTTCCAGGGCTTGCCTGTAATAAAGTGAATGAGGAAAGGGGATGCGAGAAGGCTAGGCCTTTGCTCCTTCAACTTTTCCCAATGATCACGGAGCTGATAATCCTCAGATCCAGCGATCAACGCCTCAAGGGCTTCCAATGTCGCCACCTGAACATTCCATCGCAGCGGTAATGCGGCCCAACGACCAGCAGCCGCAATATTCAACCCATCCTGATCGGCGTATCGGAGATGGCGCGAATACTTGGAGGTATACTCCAGCGTCTTCTGCGGAATTGATTGGTGGGCCCACAGAGCCAAGTCGATCACCATCACTCCCGCATTAAAATATGGACACTCCGATGAAATTCCCAAAGCCGCAAAGGTAGTGCTCGTCCCGGCACTCCAACTTACTTTGGGTCCTCCGTAATCAGGAACGGCCGCGATCGCCATCCCCTTGAGATCCACCAGGAAGAGATCTCGCAAATCGCCGGAAACTACGGTGTCGCAGTCAAGCCAGACCACACGTTTGGTTCCATCTGGAACAATCTGGTGGAGCATAAGCCGCAGGAAAGTCTCCTGGGGATGACTTTCAACGGTCGGCAGGTTGCGCAACATGTCACGATCGACCGAATGCCAAAGAAGGGCATGCTGCTTCCCTAATGAGGCTAGCGATGCCTCAATCCGCCTTTTTGATTCCGATCGGATCCCTGAATCGAAAACGCGGAAGATGATCTCGCCACCATCGGGAACTGATATGTTTTTTAGCGCCGAAAAGAGAGTCACACACAGCGGTGCTGCGTAGCGCTCATTCGCGGCCAGAATCACCGTCATATTCCGATCCACTTGCCGCTGCTCCGCCATACGATGGGACTAATGAAGTTGGGTTACCGCGAATGCGCCAGCATTCTCAATGCTTTGAATCTTCCGAAACTCCAAAGAGGGAAAGGCAATTCCTAGTTCGACCTCGGACTGGTCCCTTCCATCGAAAGAGCAACCGAGTCCACCGGCACAGCCGAAATGCATGCCGATCTGGAGCATTCTTATCGATCTTCAGTCTTCAGTTGGCGGTTTTCAGCCGTTGGACGGTCGTGAACTGACTACTGACTGCTGAAAACCGCCGACCACCACCCGCGCCGGAATCCCCGCCCACACCTCACCGACCGCAATCGACTTGGTCAGAACGGAGACTTCATCAAGCATCGCGCCACCGAGCTTGGTAAGAGTCAAATTGGGCCAAACTACGAATGTCGGAGAAGATCATTTAGGAAGACGGTCACCCTTTCGCGTTGGGCCGACCGATCGAAAATCAGATTCAACTCAGGAATTTGCGACCGCTTCCCGGCCACCGTTTCCGGAGTCAGCTCCTCCAGAAAATGCACCAATCCGTCGAGATACATCCGATCCCAGGGCGCATCGCCCGGAAGACGCCACATCCAATCCAGGCCGATATCATAGGCCATGGGAACTTGATTGGTGATGACCGGCAGGCCGCAACCGGCGTACTCGGGCAGCTTGGTGGTATAGCGGAACGCCCCCACTCCATCGACACTCTGGGGTAAACTACCGACGTCCATCGCCCGAAGCACGGTGGTGACTTGTTCGAGGGGTACGGAACCGGGAAGGAAGATATTCTCACCGAGCTGCGCTCCGGCTTCCTTTCGGAGCATCTCCATTCCAGACCCCTCACCCACAATGACCACGGCGAGATCCTTGCGCTGCAGCCGGCGCGCCGCCCGCACCAAGTCCATGCCGTAGCACCAGCTATGACGCCGGTTCCAAACCAAACTTCCGACGATCCCGACAACCAAAGAGTGTTCGGAAACCCCCCAGCCCTCCCGGATGGCGCTCCGATGACTCTCCAAACTGGAATCTCCACCGATGACCCATCCCGGAGCGGTGACCGTCCGCCGGGTTCCAAATGTCATCGCTCGGCCACATAAGTAGGGCGTCCATCCGATATATCCCGCCGCATGCCGACACAACAGTCGCTCGTAGTAGCAAAAGAATGGCCCGGCGAGAAGATTGTGAGCGGATACAAAAGGCCCCACCGCATCACCACTGCTGACCACGTACGGGATTCTCAGGAATGCGTTGGCCAGCAAACAAATCAAGCCTCCCATCAACCCCGTCCCCTCCATGACTACCAGGTCCGGACGTTCGGCGCAAACCGCCTTCCAGAGTCCGCAAAAACTCGCCAGTTTGTGGGACTTCCGGAACGGAAGTTCCACACAGTTCGGGAAGCGGCTGACGAGCCATTCGATCCGATCCGCCTCGTTACTCCCCGATCCCTTTGTTGCGAACCAAGCGATCTTGGGAGAGTCAACCATGGGCATTGTCCCGGGAGGGATCAGCGGGAGCTTCATTGTTTTCAGAAACCGGCCGCGAAGCCATCATGAGCACATGCTCCCGGCAAGGGCTCTTTCCAAACCGATATGCGCTACCATCGAAATTGAGCGCCGCGTAACCAAGAGGGGCAAGATCTTGGCGAAAGAGTTCCGCGAACCCATCCTGCAACCAATGAAGCTCCAGCAGGATGACCGGTCGTTTTCTCAAGATGACGTGTCGCGCCCCCTGGAGCGCCGCAAGCTCCGCCCCTTCCACATCCAGGGTAATCACATCGGGATCATGGCCCGATGTGGATGCGTACGAATCGATCGAAATCGTTTTGACCTCAATCTCCAAACCGCGATCGATGCCAGATCGATCCGCAACGGCGTCTCCGGTCAACGAGCAGACTGCGGAGGAACCGGATACTGAGAATCTGGCCGAACCATCCCGATCGGAAACCGCGCACTGAACGACTTCGGCTCGATCAAGAAAGCCGTTGCGTTCGAGGTTGCCTCGCGCCTGCGCCGCGGATGCTGGGAACGGCTCAAAGGCGAAGACCTTCCCGGATTCTCCGGCCAAACGGGAACAAATCACCGCATGAAAGCCGATGTTCGCGCCCACATTGTAGACGACGGCTCCGGGTTGAATGCAGCGGGCGAGCACCGCTTGCTCCTCCGGCTCGCTTGTTCCCAGGGCATAACCTGGATAGCCGCCCTTGTTGTCAAAAAGCAATCCTTTCCCCACTCCAGAGGCGATCGGATGAACTCCACGGGTGCTCATCTGCCCGAGCTTCCCGATCAACGGTGCCAGGAAGGGGAGTTGAAACTGAAGGGCTCCGACCCAGCGAACCAGATCAGGGGGAAGGGAACGGACGATTCGGTAAAGCATAAGGCGGCGGTGGACAGTTAAGAGTATGAGGGGTGCCGAATTTGCAAGAGTATCAGGATTGCGCCAAACTACGGAAGGCGGGCTAGGCACCGACGGAGCGATAGGCGCTTTCCGTCAGATCCGTCACCCGGTCCCATGTGTATTCGGCTTCGACCCGGGCCCGGCCGGCTTTCCCCATTTCCCGAAGCGTTTCCGGATTGGCCAGGAGCCTTTGCAGGGTGGCCGCAATGTGGTCGGGATCATGCTCGATAAATTCGCCGTTCACTCCGGACAGAATCAGATCCTCCGTCCCGTTGATTTTGGAGGCGACCACCGGCAAGCCACAAGCCGCCGCCTCAATCGTGGCTAGGCTGAAGGCTTCGTACCAGCTGGGAAATAGAAAGAAATCCGAGGCGGCCAGAGCCTCAGGAATGTCCTTGCGGAACCCGCCAAAGATCACCCGATCCCCTACTCCGAGTTCGGCCACCAAGCGCTCAAACGAAGCCCGGTTTGGGTCGTCGCCCGCGACGAACAACTTTAGGCGGAATTCCCGATTTCCGGCCACCGCTTTGGCGACGCCGTGGATCGCCAGATCCAACCCTTTCCTGGCCCACTCACCGCCCGCGAAGATGGCCACCAGATCCCCAGCGGCCAATCCGTTGCGTGAGCGCCAAGCGAATCTAGCTTGTTCCTCAATAGGTTGAAATCGTTCCGTGTCCGCCGCATTCGGCACGATCCGCACCTCGGCCGGACCGATGTCGTAATGGGCCCGCAACTCGTCCGCCACCCCCTTGGAGACCGGAAGAAAGACCGGCGGTCGCTGCCGACGCTCCCGCGCCCCCCGCCAGGTGTAAATCTCCCTCTCGGCGGCCGACGTCCGCGCCAGGTAGGCCCAGCGGGTGAGACGGCGCGGCAAGGAAACGCGCTTTTCCCCTTCGAGCCTGGCCAGTTTCTCCATTTTGGCAGGCTGGATGTTCTGGATGGTGATCACGTTCGCATGAGGAGCGTTGCAGCCAATGGAATGGCGAATCGGATGCCGCGCCGATTCCCGTCCCCACCGGAAGGGGCCCCGCGGATCAACCATCGCGAAATAGGTCGAAAAGTCCCAAACCTCAGCCACGCGGGGGCCAGGAACGCGATGCCAACTCACCAGGTTCAAATCGAGATCTTCCGCCTTCCTGGCATAGAGATGCACCTCACGGCCGCGGCGCACCAATCGCTCCGCCACCTCATTGACCGCCCTGGCACTGCCGTCCCGGCGGTTGCAGTTGATCATGAAGAAGCCGATTTCGGGTAGTGTTGCCATTTGATCACGACCTGACCTGCGGACACGAAGAACACAATGACTTCCCGCACTTTCCGTTGCGACCTCGATGCCAGGCCATTAACCTAATTTGGCTTTGGGCATTTCTACCCGTCCAACCCTCGAAACGTGGTGCAACTTCATTGGTCCCAAACAACCTTCTCTAGTATCCTTGCGAAGACGAATCAAATTTGCCCGGTGCAAGTGCGGGCATCCGAAGTCACCTCTCTTGACATCGGCGAACTACACTAAAATCAGGTGGAAACGCTCGCTGCTGCGGTTGAGCCCGTGCTGATTATCTCACCAAGCGGAACGTTCCGTGGTGGCGCGGATGGTTCTCTCTTGCACCTGCTCCGGAGGCATCAGCAGTTCCCTCGTCCAATCATCGTCGTCTTTCTCGAAAACGGTTCACTCGTGGACGAAGTACGGTCGCTCGGCATCCCGGTTCACCTGTTTGCGGCTGGTCGCCTGCGCGATGCCAGCAAGTTTCTCTTCACCAGCATCCGGATTGCCCAGCTGATCGCCAAGGAGAGTCCGACCGTCGTTTTGTCCTGGCAAACCAAGGCGCATCTTTATGCCAGCTGCGCGGGGAGCCTCGCGCGGACGCGAGCAAAGCTGATCTATTTTCAAAAGAACAATCCCGACTCTTCCATGCTGTCGCGCCTGATTCGGTCTTTGCCGACTACCGGCGCACTGGCCTGCTCAGAGTTCGTCGCGGCGCGCGAACGCGCACGGACTCACTTTCCGGTGATTGCGGTACACTCAGCCAGCGAATTGATTGATCTCAGCCCCACCGAGATCGCCAGTCTTGCGGCTGAAGGTGCTGCGCTGCGGAGCACGCTGCCTTTGCCTGTTGATTGCAAAATCGCGGTCATGGTCGGTCGGCTGCAGCGTTGGAAGGGGTTCGATGCCTTTGTCCAAGCCATTGCCACCCTGCGAGAGGAAAATCAGAACATTGCTGGACTGATTATCGGCGGACGCGATCTCCATGAATCCGGATACGAGCAAGATTTACGAAATTCAATCCAAGGGCTCGGCCTCTCGAAAGTGATCCATTTGGCTGGTGCCCAAGCGAACGTCGCCCCATGGCTCTTGGCGGCCGATCTTTTCGTCCACGCTTCCCTCGAGGAACCATTCGGCCAAGTCATCGTCGAAGCCATGTCCCTTGGGGTTCCGGTCGTCGCTTGCCGCCCGGGAGGCCCGGACGAAATTGTGTCCGACGGCACGAATGGGTTGCTGTTTACCCACGGCAACCAAGAGGAACTGGTCAACGCCATTCGAACGTTGCTCCTTGATGCGGAGCTGGCCATCCGCTTCCGCGACGAAGCACAACGTTCGGTCGTTCGCTTCGCGCCCCACCGCTTCGTCACCCAGCTGGCCGGTGCCCTGGATTCGTTCTGAGGGGCGCAGGCCCCGGCAACATCGGTCCGGGCCGGTATCCTTGGCGCGCATTCACCCGAAAATCGCGCGCGATTCCGAGACCACACCCAAAAGCCAACCAAATGATGGAGAAATTCATGAGAACGCTCCCCGCCAGGGAGGCGATGATCACCGTGATGAAGAACGCCCGAGCCAAGTAAACATGCTCGTCCAGGGTCTGGGGCATTCGGAATCGCTCCGCTAAGGATTTCCACAGCAGAACCATGGCCGCGATAATAAGCAAAGATCCGGGCAATCCAAATACCAGAAAGACATTGAACCAGCCCGCATCCACCACGGTCGCTTCGGTGGCCAGGGTCCCGGTATTGATCCGGGTCGCCTGACCGGAGCCCCCTAATCCGGTACCTTGCGGCTCAGCCAACAACCGCTCAGGACCGTACGACATGATCATGATCCGCCCCTGCAGGGAACCGTCTTCTTCCATGTTCTGCAAGGACTCAAAGCGCTTGGTGACTCGCTCCGTGTTTGGCATTCGTTTCACCAAGAAGGCGCCCGCCAACGCCAGCACCACGACCGCGATGGCGAGTTGCCCAAATCCTTTTCCACGATTGATGAGAACATAGGAGACGCAACCCACCACTGCGATGATGACCCCGGCCCGCGACATCGAGAGAAGGATCACCGAGAAAACCAAAATGACCGCTGCCCATCCCAGTACCCCCGGCAGCGGTCGCCAACGCTTGGCCACAACCATCGGCACCACCGAGAACCCGAGGAATGAGGCCAGCGGGCCCCGCTCCGCCATCGTGCTGAAGACGGTCATTCGCGTCGGCTCGGGAATCCCCATGTATCCATACATTCCACTTTGGATCAGCCACGCGCCGTCCCACGGGGGAATCGTCATGTATTGGAACCAACCGTAAGCGCTGGCCAGGATGGCGGCCCAGGCGAAGCTGCGTACCCATCGATCTTTCACGGCGGTCGAAGGCCGGAGGAGCAGCACGTAAGCAAACAGAGCCAGGGGAGACAGCACTTCCGCCACAGCGTAGATGGCCGCGATCTTGGAGTGAAGAAAGCCGATGATGAATGCGTAGGCAATGGCTCCCAACAGAGGGGACAGCACCGACGAGGAACGACGAGGGATCTCCTGAATTCGGAGAATCGCCGGAATCAAGAGCGCGGCGGTGACGACCAAGGGCGTCAGACTGATCGGTGAGAGCAGCGTCAGGCCACCGTTCACGTAGTAATCGACGATCCGGCGCAGCCCACGGTTGAAGACAAAGACGAAGACGACAAAATCCACCGCCCAGGTCGATCTGACCAAGGCCAGGGCCACCCCGGTGAACGCAATAAGGATGCTGAGAATCCAGTCCATCTGCTCTCTTCAACTACCTCCGATCAAAGCCGGGCCGGGTCGACCGGAATTTCGGTTGCGGGCTTCTGCACCACCACTGCTACGGTGTCGCTGAAGCGGGCCCCTCGAAGCAATCCCAAACTGACTTGCTGCCACGAAAATTGGGTGAATCCCGGAAACCGCCCCTGTCCAGAGTAGTAAATGCCGCGCAGTTCGAAGCCGGTTTCCATGGCCACGCGTTCCAGATCCATCCGGGTCAGAGCCGTGATATGAGCCGGATACGAAGATCCAACGAACGCCGCAAAATGCCCCTTCACCACATAGGCCAAAATTGATCGCCACGAGTGTTGATTCGGGGTCGTGATGATTGCGATCCCGCCTGGTTTCAACAGGGCGAACAGAGATCGAAACATGGCGCGGGGATTCTCCAAATGCTCGATCAATTCGCAGGAAACGACTGCGTCGAATACCGCATCCGAGTCCACCGGAAGATTGAGATCCGTCACGGTCCAAGAGATGTCCGATGGCAATTCCGGTGGTCGGGGCAAAATATCGAGAGCACCGACACTGGCAAAATTGCCCGATTCGAAAAATTCACGGACGAGATCACCAGTTCCCGCTCCAAAGTCGAGTAAGGATCCACCTCGAACGTATTTCTCCACCAGGCGACGGACGAGGACGCGCACCGGTCCACCGGAAATGCCGCGGCTTGCACAGGCCGCATCGAATCGACGCTGGGCCAGGTTGTTCGATGAAGCTTCGGAGTTGATTTCGTCAGACATGTTCAATTTTGTAAAGATATCGGTGTTGATTTTCCGGCCTCGACCAAGGCTTCCCATCCGATTTGAAAGCGCTCCCAGGCCAATCGGTCCCCTTTGGCCCAGAGATAAGTCGCGCGGACGACTCCTGGTACCCAACGACTTCCCCAGATCAGATTCCACATTGGATGGGTGATTCGAAACACCGGAAGCGCTTTGGATTGCACGATGAGATGATCATTGAAGGCAATGTCTCTGAGCCCCCCCCGATCATAAGCCCCACGATGCACGGAATCTGAATCTTGGCGGGGCGCAACCCAATGAATGACTCGGATTCCAGGGTCGTAGACCAACTTCCCTCCCCCACGACGAACATCAAAGGCCAAGCTCAATTCCCAACCGACTTGCGCCCCAGCCCCCCGCAGACGTTCATCCAATCCGATCTGGCGCAAGACATCGCCCCGGTAAATGCAGTTGCACCCCTTCAAGACATGGACCGACCGGGCCGGTCCAGTTCCGCGATGATGATTCCCAAAACCTCGCCCGTACCACGTGTAAATCCCAACCTTCTTGGTGAGAGGCTCACGCAATCTCATTTCCGGATGATCCTGCAACAGATCCCGGCCTCCGACCCCAGCGACGTTCGCGTCGGCCGCAAAATGGCGCAATGCGTTCTCCAACCAGTCCGCCGGAATTTCCACGTCGTCATCCAACAACGCGACGAAGTCCCCCTGAGTGCCCCGCAAGCAGGAGTTCATCGATCCGATCACCCCCACCCCTTCCGCCGCCACAATCCGCACCGGAAGTTTCCCGCCAAACTCTTCCACGACGGGCGGCGACTCCAGATCATCCGCCCGCACCCCGACCAAAATCTCGAAGGCAGGAACCGTCTGCTCCGCCACCGCCGCCAAACATCGCCTTAGGTGCTCCGGGCGGCGCAGCGTCGGGATGATGTAGGAGATTGTTTTCAGTTGGCAGTCGTCAGTTGGCAGTCGTCAGTCGCGGCCAAATTCCCACGAATTATCCTGCTTGTCGCAGGCTCTCCATACTTGGCTTCGCCGGATTGAAAGCGCTCCCGCGCTGAGCAGTCGGCTGCGAACGCATCTGCGCTTTGTCGTTTATCACTCAGGGATTCCAGCGGCGGTTGTCCGATTCCGAAAAACCTTTAAGGTTTGGACCATTCCAGGTTCCGGTAACGCAAGCCCCGCGAGGGTTTGGGGAAGGCTATGGCCGATTGCGTGGAATCTTTGTGGTATCTCAGTATCGCTTTTACGCCGCGCGAAATCCTTTGTGGTTTTTCAGTCGCATGTTTCCGACAACTCAAGATCTCCGTAGTTTTCAGAGTTAGAATTCTATTTCAGTGAATTATTCCTGGTTTTTGACAATCGCAGTTCCGATTAAGCGAAATCCTTCAGGGATTGCGGCATCGGGTTTCTAGTGACCAGAAATTTTGGGGGGGATCGCAGTTCCGGTTTTCCGGTGGAGCGAAATCCTTGAGGGATTGCTCAACCGGGTTTTTGTTGGGCCGAGACTACCGGGGCTTTTGCGAAGGCGACCTCGCCCTTCGCGAAACTACCGGGGATTTTCAGAGGTGGTCAAATGCGCGGGGCCCTACCCTTGTTTTGTTGAACCACGGATGGACGCGGATTCACACGGATGAGGTTTTGGATTCAGTCTTCAGTATTCAGTCACTGCCAACTGCCAACTATCCTGCTGATCGCAGGCTCCCCGAGTCATCCTTCGGCATCCAGGTTTGCCGCTCCCGCAGCGGGTGGTGCCAACTGACTACCCCCTATCCTTCAAACTCCGAATGAGCCCCTGAATCATGGAGGAGAGGTGGCGGATTTCCTCGATCCAGTGGGCAGAGAGCTCGGACGGGAGAATTCCGGCCTTGGCGCCGACGATGGCTTGGGTCCGGAATTCTCCAGACGAGCCGCGTGCGTAGTCAAGGAACTTCACCCTGTCGGGCGTCGTCTGCCGCTCCATACCTTCGGCGATGTTGGAGGCGATCGACAAACAGGACCGCGCGATTTGATCCCGGAACGCAAATTCCCGCGAGTTCCCCCCCCCAAACACTTCAGCACTCAACGCCATCGCCAGATTCCAAACCTCCAAATCTCAAACCCAGCCATAACCGATTTCTTGCTGACTGCTGACTGCTGACTACTACGAACCGCCCACGATTCGCTCCACCTCCTCGAGCAGTCGCCGCGTCATCATCGCCGGGTCGAACAGCTCCCGCGCCACACGATTCGCTTCCTGCCGCAACGATCTCCCGCCGACGCGAACCTTCTCCACCGCCATCCGCATGGCCGCCTCAAACGCTTCCTGATTACCGGCTGGAAACTCGACCCGGACGCTGTCCGGAAGATTCTCCGCCGATCCCACCGCATCGCTGGTCAGCACGATCATCCCATTGGCGAGCGCCTCCGCGACGACAATTCCCCCTGGCTCATAGAGACTCGGAACCAGCAGGACATCCGAGCGTTGCATTTCCCCGACCACCTGCGCGTTGGAGAGTGACTTCAACCAACGCACCCTCGCATTCGTCGGCAGGTCAGTCAGCAACCGCTCGTAGTTCGACCAGAGAGAACCCGCTCCGATGATCGTCAACTCCAGCGTGTCGTCCGGCAGAACGACCTGATGGGCCGCCCGCACGATCATCTCGAGTCCTTTGCGGACGCTGATTCGGCCGACAAACAAGAGGCGGACCATCCCGTCCGGCTCCCGCATCGCCTCACCACCCACCCGCGGCATGTCCATCGGCTGATAGATCACTCCCTGCCGTCCAGGCGGCACGCCGTAATCACGCTGGACCAAAGCGTTGAACCGCCGACTCATGCCGATCACGCCACGAGCCGCAGCGTAGTCTCGCTTCTGCAGATGCGCCCGGTAGGCCAGATATGGCTCGCGCAGCAGGCGCCACCAAAGCGGTTCACAGCGACGCACGATCACGGATTCCTTGCGGGTCCACTCCAATTCTCCGGCGGCATGGACACAGGGGAAGAGGACGATCGGGATCTCGTTGGTGTAACGCCGAAGACCAAACAGTTCTCCCTGAGAAAACTGAATGACAACGTCGTAGGGCCGGGCTCGATATTCCTTGACGAGAGCGGACACGAGCCGGTCGTAAGCCAGCAACCGCTTGGCAAAGCTCATCATGAATGCGAGCTGCTTCTGGCGTCCATACCAGCTATTCCAATCCCAATCATAGGGAAACGCCATGAAGCGGAGTCCTTGGCGCTGCGCCTCGATCATCTCCGGCAAATCGCCCCCGCCGCCAACTGAATACACGTCGATCGAAACACCACCGGCGGCCAATTCCCGCAAAAACAGGCGACACATTCCGCCCACCCCACCGCCTTTCGAGGGAGAGCCGATCCAGGCGATCCTCATCGTGGTGGACGAGCGGCCCCTTGGTTCCCCTCACTGGTCGATTTCAAATGATCATCTCCTCGCTCCCAACCGCTCTCCAGACTCCAATGTCTCCACCAGCGACGAGCCTGGATGGCGACAAACATCGGCTGATAGATTAACGCGCTGTATCCGCACCGGCGAAGCTCGGAGAAAAAGGTCCTTACATAGTATCGCACCACATCCTTAGCCACATTGGAGGCACGCCATGTCGTCAGCAGTTCTGGGTGGATTCGCAAGACCCGCAACGAACCTTCCAAGAGCCGCCCATGCTGTTCCCAGTGTCCACGCCAACTCCGCTTTCGCCACGGATGGATAACGGTCGCTTCCGGCACGAAGTCGATGAGAATCCCGTTCTTCTGAAGGCGGTAGCGGAACTCCCAATCTTCCCCCGCCGCACTGGGGAACCGCTCATCAAATCCCTCCATTTCCAAAAACAAGTCGCGCCGGATCGCGAAGTTGCAGGACCAAAGATTCCCTCCTTTGTCGTTGATCGGACATTCCTCCAGCGGATGGTGCCTCGGACGATCCGGCAGAATGCGACCTTCAAGGACCTTGCGATCGGGATGATTGGCGAGCTTGTCTGCATAGGCCTTGAGCAATCCGGGCTCCGGCAGGCAATCATCGTCCAAGAACACGATCCACTCAGAAGTCACTTGGCGGGCTCCATGATTGCGATTTGCGGCAGGACCGCGACGAGGACCTCGCGTCCAGCCGATCTCGGGGAACTCGCGCGCGAGCATCGCTCGGGTCGCCTCATCCGCCCCATCATCAGTGATCCATACTGGGGCGAATCGCCCTTCCCCGAGTTTCGCCTGGGGCAGAAGTACGCGAAGACACCGCTCCAACAATTCCGGCCGATTGCAGGTGGGAATGAGGATGGAATAATCCACGGTGAGCGCTTGATTGACTGAATCCAACCTGGCCGACTCACGGCGAAGGGGCGGTCGAAGAACCGCAACAAAGCCGAAACTCCAGGCGGGGGCGATCTGGAACGTTCATCAAAATGAACACGGAACTCATTTTCCAGGAAAGCGCTTTGCCTTCTGAAACGCCCACCGCAGGATCTCGGTGGCGTAGGGAGCTTGGCAAAGATTCCCCAAGCGGCCCAACAACGGAGGGGGTTGGTGCCGGGCGATCAATAGACAGGCTTCAACCACGTGGTGAAAGAGCGCCTCTTCCCCGAAGACATGCCTCCATTCACTCTGCGCACGCTCTCCCATTGCTTCCGCCTCGCTCTCCCGCTCACGCAGGAGTTCGGGCAGCCGATCCAAGTCAGATTCCGCCAAGCGGATTGCGCACGCCCCCCAATCCACGAACGGTGGCGGCAACCAGTCGTCAGAAATAATCACGGGGCATCGCCCGGCGCGCATCGCTTCGAAGATCCGCATGGAAGATGCCCCCATGCCACGCGGACAGACCACGAATTTGGAATCATGCAGCATCTCAATGTAATCACGCCGGAACTGGGCCGCGCCATCGCCAGTTTCACCTCGCAGGTGACTCTGTGCCGAACCTGAGGTGTCCTCCAGATGCGCCCGGTCATCTTCTAGGGCGAGTAGTTTTGCCCGCACCGGATGGGTGTAGCGCGAACCCACAAATGACCAGAGGCGCGACGGCGGCCAAACAAACAGATGTGGATCAATAAAGGGTTCAGCGCTGTTCGGATGGTAGTAGTTCCAACCTGCGGCCATGCCCAACGACGCATCGGAAATAGGCCACGACGGATGCAACCCCCTCCACAGAGGCGAAGGCTGATCCGCCCGGGAGATAAGGAACGCCCTGTCCAAGTTCTCCCGAAACACCTTCTCCGCCAAAACACCCAATCCACTCGGTGGAAATTCGGCATTGGTCGCGAGAATCACCAAGTCGGCCTCAGCGCCGGAGGTTACGCAACGATGAACGGCAAATTGATCCCGACTGGCTGACTGCAAAATGCGGAGCGCGGGGTAGGAGAACCAGTCGCTTGGTGCACCGGTCTCGCGAGAGGCAATAAAGACGTTCATCTCAACCCAACGCCGAACAATTGCTCCAAAGAACTTGAATTAAGCAACACTCGCCCCCCTTCATCATCGCGAGGCACTTTGCGAGAGCTTCAAGCCATCCGCTACCTTATCAGCGATCGCTGGACACCCGGCAGCTTAAACCAACATCCACGACAAGCGGCCACCAATAATCGAATGATTTCCCGGGCACTACCGTCGGCCCAAAGGCACCAGCCCTCACGAAAATAGCCAAACTCAAATAATCGATCCCCCATAATCCTCCTCACCGCTGGAGCGACGCGATCCGCCCTTTCCATAATCAGTTCCAGGGCACCGACAAATTGCGTCCCACCCGTCGTCCTCCTCCTCCAAAACCATTCGTCGCCCCTTTTCCACATCCGACGCGTACATCGCCAGGTGTCCTGACCGCCATGCTGCTCGGCCGTTACGCAATTCTGCGGAATTACGACCCAGGACATTCCTGCTTCGGCCATTCTCGCAACGAGATCGCGCTCGATATGAATCAGGGGCTCCTCCGTGATCACAAAACCATCCATCCGAATTAGATCACTAGTACGGAAGACTAGCCCCGAAGGATTAAACATTCCGATCAAGGAAGCCGACAATAGTGAACTGGCGCCCAGTCCCTGGCTAGCAAAGGAAAGCGCAAAACCCGCACTATCACCAAGTCGTTCAGGTGGAATAATGATCGAAGCTCCAAGCTCCTCCGCAAGGTCAATTCCCCGAAAAAGACTAGCTATCGCCCCAGACTCAAGAATCTCGTCACTGTGAAGGTACATCATCCAGGGCGTTCTTACATCTTTCAGGCAACGATTGTGATTGCTCCAGAGATCCACGGTAGTCGAATGCTGAATGACACGCACACGGGGATCTGAAAGGCCTGCCAACCATTCTCGACTACCGTCCGCAGAGGCATTTTCGGATACCAATATCTCAAAATCACCTGGTTGTTCCAGGCAACTCCGCAGAGCCTTCTCCAACATTTCCTTCCTGTTAAATGTTGGGATGTATACCGTAAATCGCATCTCTAAACTTATAAGGAATTAAAGCTCGTATCCATGCAAATACTTCGTCACCTCCCTCGCCACCTCTTCTTCAAGCGGTGGCAACATCTGGAAAAGAGGATTGGAAGCCATCCTCCCGTCAGGCATCATTCGGCTAGCTACCGCAGGCCAATTTGATTGATCCGGATCCACCGAGACAATCCACGCCTCTGGTCCAGGGGAATCAATCAGGCTCGCAATGCAATCACTCGTGGCTTCATCCGGCGCTAAACAGCGCGCAGGAATTCCGTATGCGGCAAAGAGGGCAAGCCATTCTGGGAAAAAGAGCCCCGTCCGTTCATCACACCCGACGTAAGCGCCATCAAAGAACTTTCGCTGAGTGGCGCGAATCGATGCGTAGCCACCGTTGGCGAAAAGAAACATCTTTACCGGCAGCCTATTGCCACTGATAATCGCCAGCTCTTGCAGATTCTGCGAGAACCCACCGTCACCCTCTGTGTGAATGACCCTTTGACCAGGTCTCGCCAGTGCCACGCCAATAGCGGTAGCCAACCCGTAACCCATGCTAGCAAATGCCGGGCTAGTCGTCACGTATTGGCGTGGCTTCACCTCAGACATTTGCAAACCGCCAGTGAAATTCACACCACTGGACGCCAGAGCAAGCACGTCCTCTGCCTGTGCCGCCCGAGTCAATTCCTGGAGAAAGGCAAAGGTTGAGATGTAACCCTCCCGAACAACGTTACCAGGCTCCAGAACTGGCACGAGGGATTTGGTTCGCTCGATATAGTTCCGCCATCCGGTCAAATCGTTCCACTCCAAACGTGGCACCAGATCAGAGAGCAATTCATCAGGAACGGTCGCCACGCTTCCGGCAAGCAAAGGATGCCCTTTGCGCAATTCTTCACTACTTGGATAAACCTGATAAACCCGCGCATTGGGCGCATACTGCTGCCAATTGAATCCAGTTTGTTGCAAATCCCATTGCACACCGATACCCACGATCACGTCAGCCTGTGCGATCAGAATGTTGGCAAATCGTTGCCCTCCCCAAGAACCGGGTCGGCCTGCCCAAATCGCGGATGAGTTCGGCACACGGTCTATTGCGGACGTGGTCGTCATGACCGGAACACCGGCATTCTCCAAATCGGGAAGAAGGCTCCACACGAGTGAACGAGAAAGAAGACCACCAAGTAGAATGATTGGGCGCTCCGCAGTCGAAATCGCCGAAGCCAGGACAGACGCCTGGTGTTCCGCGTCTTCGCCACTGATGAGGCTGGGATCCTCAAAACGGATATCGGGTGATTGGGGCGCGCTATCCATCGCATGGCGAACCACCTTCGCGCCCTGCACGTCTAGACACACTTCGATTACCACAGGCCCTGGGTGCGGATGGGACCCAGCTTTGACCAGTGCCCTGAAGTCGGCTCGGCCGATGGGCGATTTCAAACAACAGCTGTGCACAGTAATGCTCGCTGTAATCGCTGTCCCATCGATCTCCTGAACGCCTCTCTGACGCAGACTTCCGGTTATCAGATCGGTGGTCTTGACTTGACCTGCAATCACAAGCAGTTCACGGCGCTCCGTGTAACAGCCGGCAATCGGAGTAATAATGTTTGTAAAACCAGGCCCCGTAGTAACGAGTGCGAAGGCCTTGGTATCAGCCGAGCATTCATTGAAATGCTCGGCGGCGATGCCGGCGGACATTTCGTGGACTAGCGGAACCATTTTGAAGCGATTCCGAAAGCCGTTTATCAGGTGCATGCAACCGCCCCCAGCTACAAAGAAACAGTGAGTATAGCCCATCTCCACAAGCCAATCCCCCAGCAGTTCGCTATAGTTCACTAGGTCGGTCGTATTAGTATCGGATGTCACCATATTTCGGATCAACGGTTGAATCACTTGCCCCCATACTCTACCTGATTTGAGTCAGGCCCGATTCTCCGCGAGCCTTCGGCATACACGCAATCTCTTGGGGCGGGGCAATCATTTTATACTCCCAAGAGCGCGACTTGGTTGGGAAAATCAATTTTCTGGGCGATGGTGCCTGGTATGCCACATGCCTGGATGATCGAAGTCGCCACGATCCGTGTGGGAGAGCCGACTATCGTCCGCACAGATAGATCCACCTCGGTTGCAAGCAACAACCTGATAGCCGCTCGGACGAGGATCTCCTTCAAGTGGAACGAAGTTTTGGGTATCCAACACCTCGCAAGCCGAGTTGCCGTAAATGCCCCCCCCCCAAAAGAGGGAGTAAGCCTGGCAGAGTTCAATTTCGATTCTGAGATCGACACCACAGGATGGTTCGTTGGACCGCTTCGTTCAGACCGATGAATTCACATAATGCGAGCTCCGTGTGGGCTCGATGGATCATCGGGACATAGCGCTCTGCTGGGCGGTCGGGCGATGCCTGCTTGGCGATGTTAATCAACAGAGGAGGAGTAACAGCGTGGGCGACCCGATCAGCAACTTCGGCAATGGGAATTCCATGATCAGAGCCCAAATTGTAAGCACGACCGGATTGGCCGCAGAGGAGAATCGTCCACAGCCAAATCGCGAGGTCCGCTGCATAAAGGTAAGAGCGATATGGCGTGCCATCACCCCCCACGCCAATGGGACCGCCCTGAATGGCGTCACGAATGAAATTGCCTATGGCAAAATGGGAATCGAGCGGGAGATGGGGCCCGACGAAGGCAAAACAACGGGCAATCTTAACTTCGAATCCATCCTTTTTCCCCGAAAGGACGCACAGCAATTCGGCCGCGCGCTTGCCCGCCCCGTAAGCGGAGGCGGGATCGAGCGGATCTGGAGCGCCGGGATAGTCCTCGGGGACGTGGGTGACATCGGAGGGCTGACGACCGTAGACGGCTCCGGAGCTGACGAAGAGAAGTTTACGGGTGCCGTGCGTCGCCGCAAACTCCAATCCTCTCCGGGTCCCATCGACGATCGTTTCGAACATTTCCAGAGGTTCCACCGGTGCGCCAGACGTGGTGCCAGCGTGAATGACGAACGGAAACTCGCCGGGCGGAAAGGCGAAATTGCGCACATCGCCACGGACGAAGTGTAAATCCGAGCGGTTCGCCAGGTGCGGAGCTTTGAGGGCAAAGGCTTCCGGATTCCGAGTGAGCACGGTGACTTCGGCCCGGAGAAGGAGCTGAGTATTTGCATGGGCGAAGGACTCAAGCAACCACATGCCAAAGAAGCCCGTACCTCCGGTGATAAACAACCGTTGTCCGCGCAGTTCTTCCCAAAGGTCACGGGTGTGCGCAAGCACGTGATCCAGGTCATCAGTGGGAAGGGGCGGAAGGGAGGGCAAGAGGGAGGCTGTTGGCCGTTAGTTTGCGCTTGAGACGAATCGGTGGATGACTTCGATCTCGTGGTCGAGCATCGCTTTGGTCAACCCGGGGTAGGTGCCCAGAAAAATCGCGGTGTTCATGATCTCGTCGGCTCCGGGGAGCGGGGTCGCTACCCGGAATGCAGTGGGACGATCTTTGTGAAGCTGAACGAAGACCGGCTGGCGAAGGAGGTTTCCGCCGAAGAGCATCCGGTTGCCGATTTTCATTTCATCCAAATGTCGTCCTAGCTGGGTGTGGGTGAATGGAGAACCGGGCTTGACCCGGATCATGAAGCCGAACCAGGAACAGTGGGTGCGGCATCGGGAGGAATCCCAGGTGAACGTTGAGGCGTGAGGCGCGGGATCAGCGGGAGGAGTCCAACCCACAGCGTGGGTTGGGAGGGAGAAATCCAAGAATTCGTCCAGGTCGGCGAGCCCGGCGCGGAGGTACTCCCAGTTTTGTTTCCGAGCCTCAATGAAGGCGGGGAGTTTCTTGAGTTGCTGGCGACCGATCGCGGCCTGGGGATCCAGCGGCTTTAGGTTGTATCCCAGATGGCTGTAGATATATTTGTGATCGTAACCCTCGGGCAGTTCGCCAAGCTGCCAGCCGAAGCGTTTGTTGCAAGTGTTGTCTTTTCCTGACGCGCACCAGCAGTCGCGACCCCAGTCGCGAAAGCTTTCGGCGTAGGCCTTCAGAGGCGGACGATGAATGATGTTGACCATTCCGCCTTCGCCCATGGTGAGGTGGTGAGGCGGATAGAAGCTTTGGGTGGAGAGATCGCCCCACGTCCCTGTCGGAGCGGTGAGAAGGAGATTTTGGTTCTTAGTTCCTGGTTCTTGGTTCTTGGCTATCTGTTGCTCGTGAATCCGGATCAGGGGATGATCGCCACGTTCGGCGATTTTGAGGAGATGGTCGAGGCCAAGTGATTTGGCTTTCTCGACGGGCATGGAGTAGGTGCACCCGAGGGCGTCGCAGTTGTCCTCGATAAGCCAGAGGTCGTGCTTGCGACAGAATTCGAGGACGGCACCGAGATCGAAGGGATTGCCTAGGGTATGGGCCATCATGACGGCCTTGGTTTTGCCCAGACTGAACGCTATTTCGAGTTGGTCGACCCGGGCATTTCCAGTAACCGGATCGTTGTCGATAAACACCGGAACGGCCCCGCATTGCAGAATGGGCGCAACGGTCGTCGGGAACCCGGCGGCGCAGGTGATGACTTCGTCCCCCGGTTGGATGCGTTTGTGTGACGGTAGCTTGTGGGTGGTCAGGGCCGAGATGGCGATGAGGTTGGCGGATGAGCCGGAATTGACGAGTAGCGAATGCTTCACTCCAAGGAACTCCGCGAACTCCTCCTCAAAGGCCGCGCCCTCCGGCCCCAGAGTCAACCAGAAATCCAGGGTAGAGGAGACGGCAGCTTCCACCTCGTCTTCGGTGAACACGCGACCGGCGTACGGGATCGTTTGGCCGACCTCCCACGAGTGGGCCGCGTCGTTGCCAGGGCGGTTTGCAGTGTGAATGAGGGAGGAGAAGTGCCGGGCTTGCGAAACCGAAATGGAGCGATGGCACTCTCCCAGTTTTGCGATGGAAACTGCTGCGCCCCAGTCGTTGAGTTCCGAGTGATGCACGGTGAGAAAGCGATCTGTCCGGATGAAGCTCGGCTTCTTCAAAACCCCGGACTGCAGGTCGGCCTGGTCAAAGGGAACGGAACGATGATACCGAGAAGATCCGGTAACCTTGAGAAGCAACACATCTCCCTGGGCATCGGGTTCAGAGATGGCGAGAGCCGGCCGGTTCTTGGTGGCAAAGGATTCGTTGCCTCCGCGCTCCTCATCCGTGTGAGGCCAGGCGATGAAGAAGAAACGACCAGAAAAGGACGGTGTCATCGAACAGGAATTTCAAAGAGATCCGAAGCGTCTTCCTCTTCGTCTCCCCGAATGAAGGCAGGCATCTGAACATCCATAACCGTCCGGCATCCGACTTGGAGGCGAACGATTTCGTCTTCGGTATAGAGACGCAAGACGCAGCCGTCGGGAATGGGTTCCGAACTGCGCACCACCCTTAACAGCCCGCCTTCGTTGATGACTTCAATGCTCATAGTTCATGGTGCACCGGCGGGACGTTGCCGGCAACGAACAAAACAGCAGTATGAAGGGAATCAATCTGCCCGCGCTCTGAACTTCGCAGGCGGCTGTGTTGGAGTCGGAGGAGCCAAACACTCACGAGCCCGGGAATGGGAATCCCGTCCAACGCAGTCCGACGCTTTGTGCCGCAGCGGTGTAATCCGCGATCTGCGCTCGCGTAAACTCTCCCGCCGTCGTAAAGTCTACGGAGTGCTGGCGATACCAAGCGACGGTGCGCGCGACTGTTTCCTCAAACGTCCAGACCGGTTGCCAGCCGAGAAGGTGAAAAGCTTTGTCGGTCGCCAAGTTCAATCGGCCCGCTTCGTGAAGAGCGCCAGTCAGGCAGCAATCCTGCCAGGTGCCGGGCCAATGTTTGAGGATTTCCTCGACGAGATCCGCGACCGTTCGATTGGACGCAAGATTGGGTCCGAAATTGAAGGCGGCGCAGAGGGAGTTGAGCGTTGCGAGCTGAGAGTTGATAGAAGCAGAATGGATCGACGCACCTAGGTGAAGATAACCACTCAGCGGCTCAAGGACGTGCTGCCAGGGACGAGTGGAAGTCTTGTTCCGAACGGGTACCGGCTGCCCCTGATCCAAGGCCCGGATCGCATCCGGCACGATCCGGTCCCGGGCGGCATCCCCTCCGCCGATGACATTCCCCGCCCGGGCCGTAGCAAGGCGAACCAAGGATCCGCCAGAGGCGAAAAACGAACTCCGAAACGACGCCGCAACCAATTCAGCGCAAGCCTTCGAAGCACTGTAGACGTCATGCCCGCCCAGCGGATCATCCTCTCGGTAGCCGTATAGCCATTCCCGGTTCTCGTAACACTTGTCCGTGGTGACGATGACGATGGTGCATGCCTTATCGAGCTGGCGGACGGCATCGAGAACATGGACGGTTCCGAGAACATTCGTGGAGAAGGTTTCCACCGGCGCATCGTAGGAGAGGCGGACAAGCGGCTGGGCAGCGAGGTGAAAGAGCAACTGAGGTGAGGATTCCGCCACGACACTCCGAACCCTCTCAGCGTCCCGCACATCGCAGCGATGGTCCGCTTCCAGTCGTGAACCCAAACCAAGTTGATCAAAGAGCGGTTGATTCTCATCTGGATCCAGAGCGAGTCCAGAAACGTGAGCTCCGAGGGCCAACAACCATTCGCAGAGCCAGCTCCCCTTGAAACCCGTATGGCCCGTCACGAGGACTCGCTTGTCCCGGTAAAAATCATTGAACACCATACTCTACCAGATTTTCCACGGTGCCTTTCCAGAGTCCCACATTTCTTCGAGCGCTACCTTATCCCGAAGCGTGTCCATGGGACGCCAGAACCCATTGTGTCGAAAAGCCGCCAATTCCTGCCGATCTGCGAGCGCTTCCATCGGCTCCCTCTCCCAGATCGTGCGGTCATCCTTCACCAAATCAATCGCGGTAGGCTCAAGCACAAAGAACCCTCCATTGATCCAAGCGCCATCCCCGATCGGCTTCTCTTGAAACTCCTGAACCAAATCCGATTCCATCCGCAAGGCACCATACCGCCCCGGTGGCTGAACCGCAGTCACGGTGGCTTTCGTGCCCTGCATTTTATGGAATTGCGTCAAAGCCGTGATATCGACATCCGCGACTCCGTCCCCGTATGTGAAACAGAATGATTCATCCCCCAGATAGTCCCGGACCCGCTTAAGACGGCCCCCAGTCATCGTCTCCTCACCGGTATCCACAATCGTGACCCGCCAAGGCTCAGCATTTTTCTGATGAACCTCCATTCGATTTCCGACCATATCGAACGTCACGTCGGACATGTGCAGGAAGTAATTCGCAAAATACTCCTTAATCACATACCCCTTGTAGCCCACGCAGATCACAAACTCATTCACACCGTGAGCGGAATAGATTTTCAGGATATGCCAAAGAATTGGCTTCCCGCCGATCTCAATCATCGGCTTGGGTTTTAGGTGGGTTTCCTCACTGATGCGAGTCCCAAGCCCCCCCGCTAAAATCACAGCTTTCATGATGGACGGATAGAAACGGTTTAGAGGTCTTGGGTTGGGGTTGGAAACGTCAATCGGATCACGCGTTACAGGGAAGATACGAACAGTAGGCCTTTTCCAACTGCGCTGCCAGCACCGGCCACCCAAGGCGGCTGGCCAGTTCTCGCGGTTCGGGAGTAAAGGCATGGGGGCTGTGCCGAATCTCTTCAATGGCGAGAACCGCACGATTCAGCCAGACCGTCTGTTCGGCCGGGAGCAAAACGACCCCCTTCAACCCATTCCCAATGCGTTGAAGTTCCCCCACACTCCCACACACGACCGGACAACCGGCGGCAAGATATTCTCCAAACTTGATCGGTAAGCGACTTCGATTAAAGGGTGTATCAGAGAGCGGCAACAAGCCGACGTCGAGGCACTGCATGAGCTTTCTGGCCTCAGCGTTCTCGAGTGCTCCGAGGTAATCCACGCGGGATTCGAGACCCGGAAAATGAGGCAATTCGCGGCGGATGTCATACCCGCACGAGACCAAACGCACCGAGGCATCCAAGCGACCCAGCAACTCCAGGCACCAAGTTGCGTCATAATGAGTCCAGCCAATGAAGCCCATGTAAAACGCCCCTTGGCTAAGCCCAAAGTGATCTCTCAATTCCTTATTGGCGTCACCGTGAACCTCCGATGGCCAAATCCCGTTGTGCACGATCGCGGCGGCTCTCGCTCCTCGTTCCTTGGCGAGATCGGATAGGTAGGTGGAACAAGTTGTCACCAAGGCAGCCCTCGCCGGAAGACGGTGCTCCGCCTGCTCCAGCAATCGGTACTGCCAGCGGCTCCAAGCTGCAGCTGGCGCCTCCGAGAAGAGCCCGCCACACCAAAGATCATCCCAATCCCAGGCGAAAAGTGCATCCCTATAGCGCTTCTCCCTCCGCGCTTGCATCCACGGAACGGCCGAGTTTAAAAAGGGCTGAAACAGGTGATGCACATCAGCTTCAGGAAGCGGATGCAAGGCCCGAAGCCCAAGAATGCCGGGATTCAAGTGATAATCACACAGTCGGTTTACCACGAAGCCGGGAAGAATTTGATAATTGATCCCTTCCCGATTTTCCTGGCAAGTCCGCCAAGCACGCCCATTTTGAGAGAGAACGGTTACCTCGTGCCCCCTTTCTTTGAGGGCCAATGCCAAATTATGATAACGGAAGTAGGTTCCACTCTTAGCATCTCGCGAGACGTGGAAAACGATCTTTAGCGATTTTGCGGATTCACCTATGGCCCGCCGGTTTGCGTTGGCCAACTTCGCTTGACTTTCGATTGATGGCATTTCCCCGCAGTTCAATTTCAATGTGCTTGCACCACCGCTGAGGAGAGACCCATCTGAGGTGTATCCAAGAAGCGCGCTCGAAATTTTCGGAAAATTCGTGTGCCCGCCGCCGAACCAAGAATCGTTACGTGATCTTCTCGCCAGCCGACTTTGCCGTCGCCACGGTACGACGGACTTCGGCAACCAGACAGATATTGCCGCCGCCGAGAAACATCTGCGTCATCGGAGAGCCGAATAGACCGTTGAGAATCTTGAGGGTGATCCACCGGCGCAATCCAGTCCAAGGAAGCCCGCCGTAGTCTGTCCACTCGTCCAGAATCGTGAAGCCGAGCCTGTCGAGGATCTTGCGCAGCACCCACGGATGCAGCGGAAGCACGTGGCTGGGCATGTGGAACCAAAACTTGAACCCCATGATCGACTCGAGATTGGGAGTCTGAATCCACACGCGGGCCCCCGGTCGCTGTGCGATCTGCTCGAGAATCTCGAGCAAGGCATCCATTGGGATATGCTCCACAAAATCCAGCATGGAGAAGACACGAAAATCCGGATCAGCCTCACGGATCGCTTGACGCGCATCCCCAAGTCTTACCTTCAGGCCGTCGGCTTGGCAGAGTGCGGCAAGCTCGGCATTGAGATCAACGCCCTCGGCTTGATACCCACGATCGCGCAGAAAGCGCAGGAGGCTTCCGTCCCCACAGCCGATATCAAGAATCTTTTCGCCGACGGTAGTCCAGCGGAGATACGGCTCGATGAGATGAGCGCTCGCAACCGGACTGCCACCATCTGTCCACAAGTGAAGCTCCTTCAGGTCATCGCTGGATGGAATAGTCATGAAATGGAACGCCAACGCTTAAAAATTTGACTGAAAATTTGGGTGATTTGCCCCCTAGCCTTGAGGTTGGATGGGGTTCAACTGCCCTCACCTCTGCCCGGATGGCAGTAAGTTGAGGAGCAGGGCTTACCGATTACGGCGCGAGGATTGCCCCGCCCTGTGATTCACAGCCACTTCCGCTGAGACGTGCCTACTATCATGAACGAACTTTAAGAGGTTCACCTCCGGATCATTGCCCTGCTCCTGTGGATTTCGCAGAATGAAATCCATAAAAACTCGTGACGATGTGGACACACAGAGTCGCCGAAGCCGCAATGACATTGAAGTATAGGATGCTCTGAGTGTTCGAGAGATCCATTACTGCTATCGCGACAGCCTGGGAGATAACAAGAACCGCGATGTAGGTCATAGATCCCCACCAAAACACCCAACGCCGCGCCGAGTGGATCGTCCACATCACACCGCTCACGTAACTCAATCCCCAGGCGACGATACTCCAAGAGATTTCCGTGTGGAGATGGACGTATTTGGGTCCCAGCACCCAGAGAAGTGGTTCCGGGCAACAAAAAGCAAATGCAATACTCCCGCAGGCGATGAGACATGCGACGAAGAGGGTTTGTTGATATCGCCGCCAAAGGCCACCCTGCGGCAATTTGGCGAAGTAGGGCGCGATGATGACCGAGTTGAGGCTTACGAGGATCGCTAAGATCTGTCCCAGGCGCCCGAGGGCGGCCACTTCGGCAATGCTGCCCTGCTTCCCGAAGATTGTGATCAAAAAGAGGGAAATCTGCCCCTGAACAGCCGTGAAAGCGACACCGGGAAGCAACGGAAGCACGTATTGCAGCATTTCGCGCCGCAAGCGTGGATCAGCCCGTTGCGGTTCATCGACTAGTGGCCGGGCAATCCTACGGATGAGAATGGCATTGACCACGGTGGCAGCGGTAGAAGCCCACGAAGCGGTGGTTGCAGAAAGAAGCTGACTGAAATGAAGTCCGCCGTTGAGAATGAGTCGAGCGGACGCAGCTATTGATTGTGCCTGATACCCCTGACGCAGTCGCTGATGAATGAGCATCGGAGCCCCATAGAACGAGTTGATCCCCTGAGCGAGGATGTTGGCAGCGATGGACCCGAAGAGCGCCACCTGGACTTCCCATCTCCACCCATGCTGGCGCATGAGCAGGAAAAAGCAGACGGCTGCCCCCGGAATGACAAACCATGAGATCCTGCTTCGAAAGTGGCGCGCGGCAGCAATGTAGCCGCCCACGACTGCCGGGTCGTGACCACGTTCTCCTGCCAGCGCAACAATGGATCCACAGAAGCCGAGGTCGGTCAGCATAGCAATGGTGGTTTGAAAGCCAAACGCTATGCTGAATTGAGCGTAGGATTCGATCGTCATCCAACGCAGCAAAAGCAAACCCGTTACCAGTCCGATTGCTTGGACCAGGATCTGCCCAGCGAAAAACGTGCTGAGTAAGCGCGCCCATCGACCTGCGCGCGACGCCGAAAAATTCCGCCACCGGGAGGAGGCCGGTGCAATTTCGCTGGAAGCTAATGGTGTGTTGGGCAAACCAAATATGTCCGGTGAACGCTCAAGGATCAGAAAATCCCCTAGCGGGGGTACATCCGCACTGATCCGTCAGGTAACGTTGAATCGGACCAGGACTCAGAAACGGGCGAAGCGCTCTGCGGAATTCGAATTGAATCCATCCAAATTCAGATATCGACGATGATGGTGGACATGTCCCGCTGCGATCGCATCCTGAAGGACGTGACTGAGGCCGTCGCCAGAGTCCGCGCCGCCCTTGCCCTGGTGATTCAGGACATAGCGCTTGCCTAGGTTTTCGACGCGGATAACGGGAGCGCTCATGGGCTGAGGGGAGAGGGAGTTCTTGGTTCTTGGGTCGGCTGGCCAATCGGGCCGTTGCCCAAAAATTTCGACAAAGGCTTGATCCGTTTTCTCGCGTATTGGGTGGAGGAAATCGCTGATCGCTCTGAGCCAAACTCTGACGAGTTCGGCTACAGAGTTGCTGAGGTCGGCTACAAAGTTGCTCGGTGCTTGCTGGCGACGGCTTCCACGATCTGACCAATCGTTTCTTCGAGCGAGATGGAGATGTCCCATGCTGGGTAGTGGGCCCGCATTTTGCGGAGGTCCGAGTAGTAGCAAATGTGATCGCCGATGCGATTCTCGTCCACGTAGGTGTGAACTTGGGGGCGACTGGTGAAACGTTCCACGATTTGGAAGGCTTCGAGGATAGAGCAGGTGTTGTTCTTCCCGCCCCCGAGATTGTAGACCTCTCCGCAGCGGGGGGCGTCGATAAATGCCGCCATGAAACGAGCGACGTCGAGGCTGTGGATGTTGTCCCGGACCTGCTTTCCTTTGTAGCCAAAGATCTTGTATTCGCGCCCCTCCAGATTGCACTTCACCAGATAGGAAAGAAAGCCGTGGAGTTCGACCCCGGAGTGGTTGGGGCCGGTGAGACAACCGCCGCGGAGACAGCAGGTGGGCATCCCGAAATACCGTCCGTATTCTTGGACCATGACATCTGCCGCCACTTTGGAAGCGCCGAAGAGGCTGTGTTTGCTCTGATCGATCGAAAAATCTTCAGAGATGCCATGTTCATACGCGGGATCGGCGTAGTCCCAGCGGGTTTCCAGTTCGTTTAGGGCAATCGAATTGGGCCGATCTCCGTAAACCTTGTTTGTTGACATGTGCACGAAGGGCGCTTCCGGGCAGAACTGGCGGGCCGCCTCCAGGAGATTGAGGGTCCCGACCGCATTGGTATCGAAGTCGTCAAACGGGATCGCGGCGGCGCGATCGTGGCTGGGCTGGGCAGCGGTGTGGATGATGGCATCGGGCCGGATCTCCTTGACCAACTCCAGAACTCGCGCCCGGTCACGGATATCGAGTTCGTGGTGATGAAAGCGCGGAAGAGACTTGGCGAGCCGCTCCTGATTCCACCGGGTATCCCCCTGAGGACCGAAGAAGACGGCGCGCTGGTTGTTATCGACGCCGTGAAGCTCCCAACCCCGCTCTGCCGAGCCGAAGAAGGAGCAAACTTCCGAGCCGATGAGACCGGAGGAGCCAGTTACGAGAAGAGAAGGCACTGAATTCTTTGTTATTTGTTATTGGATAGTCGTCGGTCGTCGGTCATCAGTAATCAGAGAACCAAGAACCAATCCCCCTCCCTCAAATCACATCCGCGAAGGTGCGTTCCGTTTTGCGGAATTACAAGATCCCGGTGATGAGGAGTAGGTCGACGGTGAAGAGGTAGACGAGTAAGCCGGGGATGTAGACGGACGATTGGCCGCCGAGAATGGCCCAGCGGAATCGTTCCTCCCGAGGCAAAACTGGAATCACTTCCTTTGTGATAAATCTCCGCAGTTCCCGACACGCCTTCCAGCATTCCAAATCCTCAAACGTCCGAATCGGTTCACTCATCCCAATAACCAATAACCAATCACAAGCGCGCGAGCGCCCCCCCATTCTCCGCCTCTACCATAGCAGAAGCGACTTTGGGGCCGGAAATTTGGGCGATCCAGCCGAGTTGTTGGCTGGCTTTGGCGGGGTTGCCGACGAGGCGAGCGGGATCGACGGGGCGATAGTATTTTGGATTGACCCGGAGGACGACGGCTCCGGTGAGACGGTTGCGGGCGACCTCGGAGGTGTCGGTCCCTTCAAAGGCCACGGGGATGCCGACGCAGTCGAAAGCGGCTTTGGCGAAGTCGCGGACAGTGGTCGAGGTGCCGGTGGCGAGAATGTAGTCGTCGGCGACGGGTTGTTGAAGCATGCGCCACATGGCCTCGACGTATTCTGGGGCATAGCCCCAGTCGCGGGCAGAGTCGAGGTTACCCAGCTCAAGGATCTCCGGGGAGCCATGGGCAATTCTCACGACGGAGGCGGTGATCTTGCGGGTCACAAAGCTTTCGCCGCGGCGAGGAGACTCATGGTTGTAGGGAATCCCATTGCAAATGTAGAGCCCGTGAGCCTCCCGATAGACCCGGCCTAAGCTGGTGGCAAAGGCCTTGGCGCAACCATAGGGATTGACCGGACGGAAGGCGGTGTTCTCATCCTGAAAAGGCACATCTGGAGTCCCAAACACTTCGGAGGAAGAAGCGAGGTAGACTTTGGGCGGGTTCTCCAGATCCCGGATCATTTCCAAGAGGGTGAGAGAGGCGGTCCCGGCTTCCCTCACGGTCGATTCCGGGATCTCGAAACTCAAGCCCGGTTGGCTTTGGCCCGCCAAATGATAGAGTTCATCCGGTTTGGTACGCACGAGAATGCGCCTCAGAGTGGTCGTATCGTCCAGATCACCGTAATGGAGGAAGAGGCGCTTCTGATAAAGGGCCGGATCGGAACGCAAATGCTCAATCCGGGACCGGTTAAACAAGCTGGACCGCCGCACCATTCCGTGGACGACGTACCCGCGGTGAAGCAGAAGCTCCGCAAGATAAGAACCGTCTTGGCCGGTGATGCCGGTGATTAATGCCGTGGGCATCAAGTTGAAGTTGAAAGTTGAAGTTTGGCCACTTCAACTTCGTTAGAGCGCCGATTTCGGCGGGCGGATGACGTGCCAGGCGGTTTTCAGGAGAATGATGAAGTCGAGGCGGAGAGACCAGTTTTCCAGATATTCGAGATCGGCGTAGCTGCGTTCGCGGACATCGGCGCGATTGCGGGTGAGGCCGCGGTAGCCCATGACTTGGGCGAGACCGGTGACACCCGGCTTGAGGAATTTGCGGAAACGGTAAAGGGGATCGACCGCCGCAAAATCGTCATCGTGATCGACGTAATGTGGACGCGGGCCGACCACGCTCATCTCCCCGGCCACGACATTGAGGAACTGAGGGAACTCATCGATGCTGAACTTACGCATCCAGTGTCCTGCCTGAAAGATCCGGGAGTCTCCGGCACGCGCTTGCTCCGCCTCCCGACCGTGATCGCAAGACATAGTGCGGAATTTGTAAACGAGAAAGACCGTGCCACCCGCGCCCTTGCGTTGTTGTTTGAAGAAAAGCGGTCCCGGGGATTGGAGGCGATGGATGACCGCGACCATCAGCATTAAGAATGGCAAGATGAGGAGGACCACCGGAAGGGACACTGCCAAATCAAAGATTCGCTTGAGGATGCGGCTGAAGGGAGACTCTAGGGGCTCCCGGCGAAAGACGGCCAGGGCGTGTCCCAGGTCGCTGTAAATGCTAGCAGCGCCGCCCAGGCCGGTGACCCGGTCAAGGTGAATCGCAAAGCGACTGCCCACATCTTCGGCGACGATCCGGATCCTGGCTAGTTCTTCCCGGGTCAGGTGAGCATCGCCACAAATGACAACCTGAGGAGCAAACCGGACGATGGCTTCTTCCGGCGTCTCCCCAAAGCGGCGGGCGTCGAGATCGGCGTATTCCTCGGGAAGCTGCGGCGAGTGAATGGCGGCAAGTTCCAAGCCCAGGTGGTTGTGGGCCCGGAGCCAATCGACGAGTGGATCGTGCGAGGTGACGGAAGCAACCACCAGAGTCCGCAGACTGCGGTGGCCCTGGAATAGCAACGGAGCGGCCAGGCGATGAACCAGAAGATGAGTAAAGAATAGAACAACCCAGAGAACGGGGAAGAGGACGATGAGGAAGAGCCGGGAGACCTGAATATCCTTGGTCAGGACAATCCCAATCAGGAGCGTCATGGCCATCGTGGCGATCTGATGAGTGGTGCGCCAAAACGGCAGCAAGCTCCCGCCGCGCCGACCAATCTGAAGGTGCGCCGCCTCCGAGAGAGAGACCCGGAGGCAAAAGAGCAGACTCCCGATCACCAGCAAGCTAGGATAGATGACGCGGTAGTTCCACCCTGCTCCCACATGGAGGGGAGCCGAACGATGCCACCAGGCCGCCGCGAAATAAGCGGCCAAAATCGCTAGCACCGAGGCTATCGCATCGAGCGACTGGAGCCCCCGAAACCGACCGTGGAGGAAGCTCATGACTGCCCAAGGAATAAACTGAAACCCGACGTCGGCATCCTATCTGGGCAAGCTGCCGCCCGTGGTCGCCGTCCCGGAAGATGGAGGAAACCTGGGGACCTCGACTGCACAGAAGCGTCGCGGATCATTGAATGAAGAGGGACGTCCACTGGGTGTTCCCGGCCCCTGATTCGGGACAAGGAGGCAGCAGCCAACCTGCACGCCTTCGTTTTAAAATCTTTTCTTAAGATTGCAAAACAATTTTGAGATGCCGTGCTTCCGGAGAGACGCAAACCTCCATCGATGCGGTGCACAAATGATGTGTTGCGTCAAAATCGTGACAGAAGAGTGATCCACCTTTCGACAGTGGAGTTTGTGGGGACTGCCCGGTGAAATTTCGTTGCCCGTGGAGAATTGGAAGAGGTGGGCGAATTCGGGCGAGAATCCTGGGGGGGCTCAATCAGCGAAGACCGGAACAGTAGGCTGAGATAGGCCTACTTTTTTTCTTTCATTGTAGCGGAAATCGGTACAAGGTTCCCAAGGTATTCCCCCTCCCCGGTCCCTGCAGATGCGCTCCCGTTCTTCCCTGATGGTCTTGCCGCCGAGGTGCGCGCAAACTTTTGCCTCCTTTACGCTCGTCTTGATCGGGGCCGTTCTGAGCGCTCAGGAGTCTGGTCCTGCCGGGAAAGCGAGCGGCGATGCTCCGCCCTGGGGCCGATTGTCGCGGATCCCGATCTTCCTTGAGGTGTCACGTAATCTTTTGGATTCCCTCCCGATTCCGAGCCCGCAGACGCGTTGGAGCATTCCGGAAAGCGAGTCGGCCCGTGTCCCGGGCGTCTTTCTTGACGCGGGATTGTCCCCCAAGGAAGTCGAGGAGGTGACGACGCCCGCAAAAGTGGTTCGCGCGGACGGCTGGATCCACCACTTCCCGACGGATGCTCTGGTCGAATCGATGGCTCCCGAGGTGCGAGCCAAGCTTTACGCGGAATTGGGTCGGCATGAGATCAACGAGTTTCAGGAATCCCCGGTGCTCATTCTGACCGACACAGTCGAAGAATGGTATCAGCGGAGCCTTCTCAAGCCGGAGATCGTTCAGCAACTTTCCCGATTGGCCTACCGGAGAGGCAATCTCTGGGCATTCAGCGACGTATCGCTGCTGGTTTCCAAGGCGAAGGACGAAGGCGAGGTGCGCGAGATCTTCAAGAACCTGACCCGGACGCGGACCTACCTGGTCCGGATCGCCGTCGGGCCCGAAACGCAAGCGGAGACCATTAAGAGTTACTGGAGACGGACCGGCACCGGATTCCGGCGCAAAGACATCGAGCCCATCATCGAATCCCTGAAGGAAACGGGGAGCGAGGTCCAGCTCGACTTGGCGCACCTGCTCCCACCGATGGTGCGAAAATATTTGTATACCTATCCCGGACCGGAGGACGCAGCACAAGGCATCCTCCCAGATTGCCATTGGACCTCGCTGAACTACTTCAACTACGATCCCCATGGTTACTTGCTGGATTCCGCCCTAGCCACCACCAAGGTGCTTGAAGACTACGAGGAGGCGACGACCCCATATGAATACGGAGACATCCTCTTTTTCCTCGACGATGAAACGGGCGATGCCTTCCACTCGTGCGTCTACCTTGCCGAGGACTTGGTCTACACCAAAAATGGCCGCAATCAGATGACCCCCTGGATCATTAGTACGATCGACGACATCAGCCGGATCTACCTTTCCGCCCGCCTCTCCCGCCACCACCAGGGCGCAGAGCACCCAGGCGGCCAGCCCACCGGGAACAGAAATGCGGAAAAGTCGTTCCATCATGCCAGGTCCAGGTAATCCCTCATTTCATAGACGTTCGGATCGCGCCGAGCCTCACCTCGCAATCGTTTCAAGATCCGGCCCCCGCCTCTTGCGACACCTTCTCCGCCGATCTCCGCCGCCGCCCCCATCGATTCGTCGAGGGCATCGCCGAACTGCTCTTCGAGCTTGTCCGGGTCTTCGCCCGATTCCAGCCGCCTCGCCATCTCTTCCATCTCAGACGACCAGGACTGGCCCATTAAGTCCCCCATCCTGCGCATAAGCCGCCCCAGCTGACGCGGATCGGGGTTGTCGTCACTGAGCCCGGAAAACTCTCGTTCCATCGCCGCCATGGCCTGCTCCATCCGCGGATCATCCATGCCGGGCCCTTCGCCCTCCTCCTTCTCCCGGGCCCGACCGGTCACCGCGAACCGCGAAACCCGCTTGATCAGCTTCGCTTCCGGGTGCGCTGGGTCGGGACAACGCGGCACCCGGTTCGACCACTGCAGCGAGCGAGCGAAAAAAGTGTAAACCGTGTGGGTCTCCGAACTGTAAAACTCGTAGTAAGGCACGTCTTGAAGGCACGAAAATCTCCTCAAACTCCGTCGCAGAGGGGGCCACCCCAGCCCAGGCTTCGCCGGACTCCTGGAACAGAAAACTGCTCCGCACAATATCTCTCCAATCCCAGATGAATCGGCTCGGTCGCTTTTTGGAGAGCCTGTTCACAGGCTTTCTCGATCGCCTCCAGAAAAGCGCCCAACTCGTTTCCCCTCACGATGACAAAGCCGTCCGGCAATTCCCCGAACCCGGAGTCGATCAGCCCTCCCGGAGTACTCGACACCACGGGCGTCCCGTTGCGCAGGCTCCCCAAGACGCCCGGTTCATCAGGATGGCACCCCTCTTTCAGCGGCAAAAGCATCACGTCGATCGCACGTAAGCGGAGCGCGATGTCCTGCGGCGATGGCGTCTGAGCGTCGAGAAATGGCACTGGCAGCGGTCGCTCCCGAAAACGATCCCCGTCGGGCCCGAGGTACAAGACCCGGCATCCGGGGGACAACCGCAATGCCTCCTTCACCCCAGCCTGAAGCAGATCCATCTGCAACGCGGCGTGCCGCCCCATCACTCCAAGCAATAGCTCTTTCCCCTCTTCAGGGAATCCCAGCCGCGCCCGGGCCTTGCTCCGGGAAACCTCTGTTTGGGGAATCAGGGAACCTGCGGTAAGCACCTCGAACGGTTTCCGGAAGCGTCGCCCCAGCCGCTCGGCCGCCCCTGACGAGAAGGTCAGAAAACGGCTGCATCGCTCGACCAAACGAGAGAGGATTTGCCGGCTGGAATGAGAAAGAACGCGCCCGGAAAAAAAGTCTGAATCGTCCAGGTAACTCTCGTCGGAAATCGCCAAGGCCAACTGGAATCGATCCGCCGCCGCCGCCGCCAAATTGCCCGCGATCTGCAAAAAGGCGGTCCGGTCCCTTTGCTTACCGGCCGCCGGATCGTAGTCGATCACCACCAGTTCGGTTCGCCGGGCCTGCAAAATGCCCAGGACGGAATCAAAAGCCCCGACCGAATGAATTTCTGCGCCCTCCACTGTTTCGGGCCATGCCGCCCGATCGGCGACGAACAGGGGGAAGAGCGGAGCCCCGGAGGGAGATCCCATGGCGAGAACCGGTGCCAGGGACGCAGTCCTTTCGAACAGCGCAGCTCCCGAAGGCGGCACCGCATTGCTGAAGATCGCCAAGTTCACGCGAGGTCGCGCCTGGACGAGAAACCGCTGAGAGCCGCCCTGGAAAGAGCGGGCACAGGAACGCCTCCGGAACGAGTCGAAGCCTTCCGAATCATCGTATCGGCGATCAGGCGGCCCGTTTGCCGGTGGAATTCCTCTTCGGAAAACCGCTCCGCATTGCGCCGGATGCGTGAAGCATCCCAAGTTATCGTTTCAGATCGCCGCACCGCCTCGGCCAGAGATTCCGGCGTCGGTTCATGAAAGAAACAGCCGGTCTCCCCGTCGATGACGGTCTCCAGAGCCCCGCCCTTTCCGAACGCGATCACCGGACGTCCAGCCGCCTGCACCTCGACCGGCGCGATCCCGAAGTCCTCTTCGCCCGGGAAGATCAAGCCGCGACAACCCGCCACCCAACGGTCGACCTCGGAATCCTCGATTTTACCCAGGAATTGGACCGTTGGGCCCGCCAGCCGCTTGAGGCGTCCCCTGTCCGGCCCATCGCCGATCACGACCAATCGCTTCTTCATGGCGGTGAACGCATTGACCGCCCGATCGATCGCCTTGTAGCCGACCAAGCGGGAGAGGATCAGGTGATAGTTTCCCGCCGGTTCCTCGGATAGCGCGAATCGGGACAGATTCACCGGAGGATGGATGATTTCCGCGTTGAGTTCGTAATTCGTCCAAATCCGTCGGCGCACCGACTCAGAGTTCGCGACGATGACGTCGAATTTCGATGCCGCCTTGCGATCAAATCCGCGTAGTGCGGGCAACGTCGCACGAACTGCCTTCCGGCCCAGGGAACTCCCGATCTCCGCGCGCAAATAGCAGTCGGTGTCCCAGAGGAACCTAGTGGGCGAGTGACAGTAAAGGACGGTTGCGGTGTCCTGGCTGAACCGCATGCACTTCGCAAAGGCGCTGGCGCTGACCCAAGCCGCCCCCGCCCTCACCACCCCAAAACTCCCGAAGGCATGGGGGTAGAGGGCGTAGTACTGCTTGAAGCAACTGGAAATCCCGGGGAGCCGCTGCATCCAGGAAACCCTGAGGTCAGCCCCGGAGAACTCGGGCAAAAGGCCCTCTTGCCGCACTGCGCTGGTATAAAGAGGTGCCGACGGATGCCGCTTGAGCATCGAGGCCACGACGCGCTCTGCCCCCCCCATCTGGATGAGGTAATCATGGGCCAAGACGAGATCAGGAATCATCGGCTTGCGCTGGGCGTTGCTAGGCATGTTCGAAAATCCAGTTCGCCAATCAAAGGTGGCGGGGCACGGCACCTCTCTATTCGTACGACGCTAGAGGATGCGAGGAAATTTTTACTTCTTCACCTAGAAGTTTGATTTTTTTTTTTGAATACCTCGTTCGCCGCGAATTGAATCTCCCTGTTAGTGGCCACCAGAACAGCGGAAAGGCCGAAACGCTCGCGCGCCGCCTCCTTTCCTTCAGCCGCCATCTCCCGCCGCTCCAGGTCATGGGCGATCATCCAGCGCATGGATTCAGCCAGAATTCCGGCATCTCCAGCTTCCACCAAGATCCCGGTTCTACCGTCCTCAAGAATCTCCTCAGCGCCCCCCGCCTTCGCTGCAATCACCGGTTTCCCGCAGAGCTGCGCCTCCACGATGACCCGGCCGAACGGCTCCGGATGCGTCGAGCAATGAACGATCACATCGACCGAGTGCATCAGAGGGACGACCTCCGGGCGGAACCCGGCAAACAGGACGCGCCCCGCCAGGTCGTCCGCCATCGCCCGCTTTTTGAGGGATTCCTCGTAAGCGCGATCTTCTTTCGTAAAAAGGGCGGCGCCCACGATCACCCCAATCGCTTCCGGGACTTGCGCCAGAGATTCTAAAAAAATATCCTGCCCTTTCCACGGAGTCAGCCTCCCAAACACCCCAAAAACCGAGTGACCGTCCCAGTCCGGGAGTCCCAATTCCTGGCGAACCTTCGCGAGGACCTCGGGAGCCGGCACCGCGAACCGTTCCGGATCGAAGCCGTTCGGGATGACCGTCACAAGCTCTTTTCTGCCCCCCGCCGCGACAAAGGCGACCGCCGTCGCTTCGGAATTGGCGATTACTCTGCGTGCGCCCCGGTTGGCCGCCTGCACCAATAGAAACCGGTTCAGGGCGCTGAAGTGGGCCGCGTCGATGATGTCGTGAAGGTGATGAATCAACGGTCGGCCCGCCCATCGCGCCGCCACCGCGCCAATCAAGAGCGCCTTGGCGGTGTTGCTGTAAACCACGTCCACGTTGCGGAGCCGCTCGGTCAGGCGTCGCGCCAAACGGAAGCCTTCCGGCACCGCCCGCAACAATCCCACGCCCCCCGCATCCTTGGTTTGTCCGGACGCCGCACCTCCCAACGTCTCCACCCGGCAGGTCACGCCGCGCGACTCAAGCACCTCCCGAAACGGGCCATCGGCGAACAGAATCACCTCGGAGCGCTCCCGGAACGCCCCCGCCAAATCGAGCAACATCAGTTCCGCTCCGCCGAGTTGCCCGGTCTGATCCAAAAAGGCGATCCGTTCCGCTCCGGGGACCGCAGTTCCTCCCAGGACGGGGCGTCGTCCATGGAAGAAGGCCAGACAGCCTCCCGCGAAACTCCCCGCCAATGCCGCCGTCAGATCTCCAGGATCCGGCTGACGTCCGGGAATACGAAACTGGGCCGTCTCGATCGCCACCGCGACGAGGGCTCCGGCACTCGTCGCCACCAATAGCTGATACCAGATCGGGCGAGTCCGGCCCAGGATCGCGACGGTCCCCCCGGCCAACACGACAAAGGCCCAGAAATTGAGCCACCAGTCGTTGGAATCAATCCAGATGGCCCACCTGACGGGCAGCCAAGAGTTTCTCCCCCTATTGCCCACCGGCATCAAAGCATAATGCAACCCGGCCGAAAAGATCGCCAGGATAAGCAGCCAGGCTCGGGGCCGGAGCACTTGAAGTGGAAAGCTGAAGTTGAAGCGGGATCCCATGGTTGCCTTTTAACCCATCTTCCGGGCTAGCTTAAATCCTGCCGATTTGGATACCCAAAAATCTTACGAATTTGAGTCCGAGCTTCCCGCCGCATACACCTTCAACAACCGCTGCGCCACCGCTCCCCAGTCATGCACTCGGCGCACATACTCCTGACAGGCCTCGCCTAGCGGCAGTCGTTGTTCGCCGCGCAAGACGCGATCCATCCCCTTCACCAAATCCTCCACGCCGCTTCCTTCGAACACGCAATCCGCCGCGAAGGGACGCACGACTTCCGGCATCCCACCCACGGGTGTCACCAAAACCGGCGTTCCCGCTGCCCACGATTCCAGGATCACCAATCCAAAGCCTTCCAACGCCACGGACGGAACCACCGTAAAGTCGGCCGCCCGATAGGCGATCGGCAGGTCCGCGTCTGGCAGGAACCCGAGCAGCCGCACGTGATTCTCCAGTCCTTGCCGAGATACTTGCGCCCGCAGTTCTTCCAGGATGGCCCCTTTGCCACCGATCATGACCAGCAGGTCCGGGTGCGCCCCCACCAGAGCCGTGACCGCCTCGATCAAGTTCTCCAGCCCCATCCGCTGCGTGATCCGCCGCACGCAGAAGACGATCCGGCGCTCCGATTCCACCGGCCATCCCAATCTCTCGCGCGCCTCGCGACGGCTGAGGCCAGCCGTGGTCGCGGCGATCGGCGCAGCAGCGATCCCCGCATGCACCGCCGTAATCCGCTCCGGTCGCACGCCATAGCGATCGATCGCCAACCGCCGGAATGCCTCGGAATCGCTGATGAGATGGTCAGAGGCGTGGTAGACGTGCCGCTCCAAAAGCCGCTTGGCGAGAATGGATAGGCGCGACGCCCCTTCGGCTGCGGATTCATCGGCCCAGGGGCCGTGAAACTGGCTAATCAGCCGGACGCCCTCACGGCGCATCCCCAACGTCGGCCAGGCATACAACGCGAAATGCGAAGCGATCGGTGGAGCCGAAGTCGTCAGAGTTTGGCTCGGAGAAATCCGCGATTCACGGAGCGCGGCCCGGATCAACTGCCAGCGGACCCGCAATGGAGCGTCGGCCGGGCCAAGGATCAGGGTCCCCAGCGGCAGATCAGGAGCATCCCCGCCCCGCCCGAAGACAAGGCCCCGATACGGCTCCCCGCTCCGGTCAAAAGCGCGGCAAAGTCCGTCGACATAGCGATCCACTCCACCGGCACAGCCGGCATGCATGCCAATTTGGAGCATTTGTTATCCTAAAGCATCCCCCTTGAATCGAAGATGGTGTCCTCGTAGCTGGATTCGTAAAAATTTGGCCTGAACGATTTGCGCCAAAAAGAGACGAGTTCGGCGATGCTCAGGTAAGATTCAGGACGGGAAATTTGCTAGGGCTTCAAAATCGTCCGCGACTGGTTCCTAGCCTACCCGAAGAGACGCCGTGAGATCGCTCGCATCAGCACCGCCCAGCGTGCTTGCCTGTGGAATACCCAAAACTCCATCGGCGTAAAGAAGGCAGATTCCCGCAAGCACTCGAACCATACCCTCGCCGGTCGGCTCCGCCATCCGGATTTCCAGGGCTTGCCTGTAATAAAGTGAATGAGGAAAGGGGATGCGAGAAGGCTAGGCCTTTGCTCCTTCAACTTTTCCCAATGATCACGGAGCTGATAATCCTCAGATCCAGCGATCAACGCCTCAAGGGCTTCCAATGTCGCCACCTGAACATTCCATCGCAGCGGTAATGCGGCCCAACGACCAGCAGCCGCAATATTCAACCCATCCTGATCGGCGTATCGGAGATGGCGCGAATACTTGGAGGTATACTCCAGCGTCTTCTGCGGAATTGATTGGTGGGCCCACAGAGCCAAGTCGATCACCATCACTCCCGCATTAAAATATGGACACTCCGATGAAATTCCCAAAGCCGCAAAGGTAGTGCTCGTCCCGGCACTCCAACTTACTTTGGGTCCTCCGTAATCAGGAACGGCCGCGATCGCCATCCCCTTGAGATCCACCAGGAAGAGATCTCGCAAATCGCCGGAAACTACGGTGTCGCAGTCAAGCCAGACCACACGTTTGGTTCCATCTGGAACAATCTGGTGGAGCATAAGCCGCAGGAAAGTCTCCTGGGGATGACTTTCAACGGTCGGCAGGTTGCGCAACATGTCACGATCGACCGAATGCCAAAGAAGGGCATGCTGCTTCCCTAATGAGGCTAGCGATGCCTCAATCCGCCTTTTTGATTCCGATCGGATCCCTGAATCGAAAACGCGGAAGATGATCTCGCCACCATCGGGAACTGATATGTTTTTTAGCGCCGAAAAGAGAGTCACACACAGCGGTGCTGCGTAGCGCTCATTCGCGGCCAGAATCACCGTCATATTCCGATCCACTTGCCGCTGCTCCGCCATACGATGGGACTAATGAAGTTGGGTTACCGCGAATGCGCCAGCATTCTCAATGCTTTGAATCTTCCGAAACTCCAAAGAGGGAAAGGCAATTCCTAGTTCGACCTCGGACTGGTCCCTTCCATCGAAAGAGCAACCGAGTCCACCGGCACAGCCGAAATGCATGCCGATCTGGAGCATTCTTATCGATCTTCAGTCTTCAGTTGGCGGTTTTCAGCCGTTGGACGGTCGTGAACTGACTACTGACTGCTGAAAACCGCCGACCACCACCCGCGCCGGAATCCCCGCCCACACCTCACCGACCGCAATCGACTTGGTCAGAACGGAGACTTCATCAAGCATCGCGCCACCGAGCTTGGTAAGAGTCAAATTGGGCCAAACTACGAATGTCGGAGAAGATCATTTAGGAAGACGGTCACCCTTTCGCGTTGGGCCGACCGATCGAAAATCAGATTCAACTCAGGAATTTGCGACCGCTTCCCGGCCACCGTTTCCGGAGTCAGCTCCTCCAGAAAATGCACCAATCCGTCGAGATACATCCGATCCCAGGGCGCATCGCCCGGAAGACGCCACATCCAATCCAGGCCGATATCATAGGCCATGGGAACTTGATTGGTGATGACCGGCAGGCCGCAACCGGCGTACTCGGGCAGCTTGGTGGTATAGCGGAACGCCCCCACTCCATCGACACTCTGGGGTAAACTACCGACGTCCATCGCCCGAAGCACGGTGGTGACTTGTTCGAGGGGTACGGAACCGGGAAGGAAGATATTCTCACCGAGCTGCGCTCCGGCTTCCTTTCGGAGCATCTCCATTCCAGACCCCTCACCCACAATGACCACGGCGAGATCCTTGCGCTGCAGCCGGCGCGCCGCCCGCACCAAGTCCATGCCGTAGCACCAGCTATGACGCCGGTTCCAAACCAAACTTCCGACGATCCCGACAACCAAAGAGTGTTCGGAAACCCCCCAGCCCTCCCGGATGGCGCTCCGATGACTCTCCAAACTGGAATCTCCACCGATGACCCATCCCGGAGCGGTGACCGTCCGCCGGGTTCCAAATGTCATCGCTCGGCCACATAAGTAGGGCGTCCATCCGATATATCCCGCCGCATGCCGACACAACAGTCGCTCGTAGTAGCAAAAGAATGGCCCGGCGAGAAGATTGTGAGCGGATACAAAAGGCCCCACCGCATCACCACTGCTGACCACGTACGGGATTCTCAGGAATGCGTTGGCCAGCAAACAAATCAAGCCTCCCATCAACCCCGTCCCCTCCATGACTACCAGGTCCGGACGTTCGGCGCAAACCGCCTTCCAGAGTCCGCAAAAACTCGCCAGTTTGTGGGACTTCCGGAACGGAAGTTCCACACAGTTCGGGAAGCGGCTGACGAGCCATTCGATCCGATCCGCCTCGTTACTCCCCGATCCCTTTGTTGCGAACCAAGCGATCTTGGGAGAGTCAACCATGGGCATTGTCCCGGGAGGGATCAGCGGGAGCTTCATTGTTTTCAGAAACCGGCCGCGAAGCCATCATGAGCACATGCTCCCGGCAAGGGCTCTTTCCAAACCGATATGCGCTACCATCGAAATTGAGCGCCGCGTAACCAAGAGGGGCAAGATCTTGGCGAAAGAGTTCCGCGAACCCATCCTGCAACCAATGAAGCTCCAGCAGGATGACCGGTCGTTTTCTCAAGATGACGTGTCGCGCCCCCTGGAGCGCCGCAAGCTCCGCCCCTTCCACATCCAGGGTAATCACATCGGGATCATGGCCCGATGTGGATGCGTACGAATCGATCGAAATCGTTTTGACCTCAATCTCCAAACCGCGATCGATGCCAGATCGATCCGCAACGGCGTCTCCGGTCAACGAGCAGACTGCGGAGGAACCGGATACTGAGAATCTGGCCGAACCATCCCGATCGGAAACCGCGCACTGAACGACTTCGGCTCGATCAAGAAAGCCGTTGCGTTCGAGGTTGCCTCGCGCCTGCGCCGCGGATGCTGGGAACGGCTCAAAGGCGAAGACCTTCCCGGATTCTCCGGCCAAACGGGAACAAATCACCGCATGAAAGCCGATGTTCGCGCCCACATTGTAGACGACGGCTCCGGGTTGAATGCAGCGGGCGAGCACCGCTTGCTCCTCCGGCTCGCTTGTTCCCAGGGCATAACCTGGATAGCCGCCCTTGTTGTCAAAAAGCAATCCTTTCCCCACTCCAGAGGCGATCGGATGAACTCCACGGGTGCTCATCTGCCCGAGCTTCCCGATCAACGGTGCCAGGAAGGGGAGTTGAAACTGAAGGGCTCCGACCCAGCGAACCAGATCAGGGGGAAGGGAACGGACGATTCGGTAAAGCATAAGGCGGCGGTGGACAGTTAAGAGTATGAGGGGTGCCGAATTTGCAAGAGTATCAGGATTGCGCCAAACTACGGAAGGCGGGCTAGGCACCGACGGAGCGATAGGCGCTTTCCGTCAGATCCGTCACCCGGTCCCATGTGTATTCGGCTTCGACCCGGGCCCGGCCGGCTTTCCCCATTTCCCGAAGCGTTTCCGGATTGGCCAGGAGCCTTTGCAGGGTGGCCGCAATGTGGTCGGGATCATGCTCGATAAATTCGCCGTTCACTCCGGACAGAATCAGATCCTCCGTCCCGTTGATTTTGGAGGCGACCACCGGCAAGCCACAAGCCGCCGCCTCAATCGTGGCTAGGCTGAAGGCTTCGTACCAGCTGGGAAATAGAAAGAAATCCGAGGCGGCCAGAGCCTCAGGAATGTCCTTGCGGAACCCGCCAAAGATCACCCGATCCCCTACTCCGAGTTCGGCCACCAAGCGCTCAAACGAAGCCCGGTTTGGGTCGTCGCCCGCGACGAACAACTTTAGGCGGAATTCCCGATTTCCGGCCACCGCTTTGGCGACGCCGTGGATCGCCAGATCCAACCCTTTCCTGGCCCACTCACCGCCCGCGAAGATGGCCACCAGATCCCCAGCGGCCAATCCGTTGCGTGAGCGCCAAGCGAATCTAGCTTGTTCCTCAATAGGTTGAAATCGTTCCGTGTCCGCCGCATTCGGCACGATCCGCACCTCGGCCGGACCGATGTCGTAATGGGCCCGCAACTCGTCCGCCACCCCCTTGGAGACCGGAAGAAAGACCGGCGGTCGCTGCCGACGCTCCCGCGCCCCCCGCCAGGTGTAAATCTCCCTCTCGGCGGCCGACGTCCGCGCCAGGTAGGCCCAGCGGGTGAGACGGCGCGGCAAGGAAACGCGCTTTTCCCCTTCGAGCCTGGCCAGTTTCTCCATTTTGGCAGGCTGGATGTTCTGGATGGTGATCACGTTCGCATGAGGAGCGTTGCAGCCAATGGAATGGCGAATCGGATGCCGCGCCGATTCCCGTCCCCACCGGAAGGGGCCCCGCGGATCAACCATCGCGAAATAGGTCGAAAAGTCCCAAACCTCAGCCACGCGGGGGCCAGGAACGCGATGCCAACTCACCAGGTTCAAATCGAGATCTTCCGCCTTCCTGGCATAGAGATGCACCTCACGGCCGCGGCGCACCAATCGCTCCGCCACCTCATTGACCGCCCTGGCACTGCCGTCCCGGCGGTTGCAGTTGATCATGAAGAAGCCGATTTCGGGTAGTGTTGCCATTTGATCACGACCTGACCTGCGGACACGAAGAACACAATGACTTCCCGCACTTTCCGTTGCGACCTCGATGCCAGGCCATTAACCTAATTTGGCTTTGGGCATTTCTACCCGTCCAACCCTCGAAACGTGGTGCAACTTCATTGGTCCCAAACAACCTTCTCTAGTATCCTTGCGAAGACGAATCAAATTTGCCCGGTGCAAGTGCGGGCATCCGAAGTCACCTCTCTTGACATCGGCGAACTACACTAAAATCAGGTGGAAACGCTCGCTGCTGCGGTTGAGCCCGTGCTGATTATCTCACCAAGCGGAACGTTCCGTGGTGGCGCGGATGGTTCTCTCTTGCACCTGCTCCGGAGGCATCAGCAGTTCCCTCGTCCAATCATCGTCGTCTTTCTCGAAAACGGTTCACTCGTGGACGAAGTACGGTCGCTCGGCATCCCGGTTCACCTGTTTGCGGCTGGTCGCCTGCGCGATGCCAGCAAGTTTCTCTTCACCAGCATCCGGATTGCCCAGCTGATCGCCAAGGAGAGTCCGACCGTCGTTTTGTCCTGGCAAACCAAGGCGCATCTTTATGCCAGCTGCGCGGGGAGCCTCGCGCGGACGCGAGCAAAGCTGATCTATTTTCAAAAGAACAATCCCGACTCTTCCATGCTGTCGCGCCTGATTCGGTCTTTGCCGACTACCGGCGCACTGGCCTGCTCAGAGTTCGTCGCGGCGCGCGAACGCGCACGGACTCACTTTCCGGTGATTGCGGTACACTCAGCCAGCGAATTGATTGATCTCAGCCCCACCGAGATCGCCAGTCTTGCGGCTGAAGGTGCTGCGCTGCGGAGCACGCTGCCTTTGCCTGTTGATTGCAAAATCGCGGTCATGGTCGGTCGGCTGCAGCGTTGGAAGGGGTTCGATGCCTTTGTCCAAGCCATTGCCACCCTGCGAGAGGAAAATCAGAACATTGCTGGACTGATTATCGGCGGACGCGATCTCCATGAATCCGGATACGAGCAAGATTTACGAAATTCAATCCAAGGGCTCGGCCTCTCGAAAGTGATCCATTTGGCTGGTGCCCAAGCGAACGTCGCCCCATGGCTCTTGGCGGCCGATCTTTTCGTCCACGCTTCCCTCGAGGAACCATTCGGCCAAGTCATCGTCGAAGCCATGTCCCTTGGGGTTCCGGTCGTCGCTTGCCGCCCGGGAGGCCCGGACGAAATTGTGTCCGACGGCACGAATGGGTTGCTGTTTACCCACGGCAACCAAGAGGAACTGGTCAACGCCATTCGAACGTTGCTCCTTGATGCGGAGCTGGCCATCCGCTTCCGCGACGAAGCACAACGTTCGGTCGTTCGCTTCGCGCCCCACCGCTTCGTCACCCAGCTGGCCGGTGCCCTGGATTCGTTCTGAGGGGCGCAGGCCCCGGCAACATCGGTCCGGGCCGGTATCCTTGGCGCGCATTCACCCGAAAATCGCGCGCGATTCCGAGACCACACCCAAAAGCCAACCAAATGATGGAGAAATTCATGAGAACGCTCCCCGCCAGGGAGGCGATGATCACCGTGATGAAGAACGCCCGAGCCAAGTAAACATGCTCGTCCAGGGTCTGGGGCATTCGGAATCGCTCCGCTAAGGATTTCCACAGCAGAACCATGGCCGCGATAATAAGCAAAGATCCGGGCAATCCAAATACCAGAAAGACATTGAACCAGCCCGCATCCACCACGGTCGCTTCGGTGGCCAGGGTCCCGGTATTGATCCGGGTCGCCTGACCGGAGCCCCCTAATCCGGTACCTTGCGGCTCAGCCAACAACCGCTCAGGACCGTACGACATGATCATGATCCGCCCCTGCAGGGAACCGTCTTCTTCCATGTTCTGCAAGGACTCAAAGCGCTTGGTGACTCGCTCCGTGTTTGGCATTCGTTTCACCAAGAAGGCGCCCGCCAACGCCAGCACCACGACCGCGATGGCGAGTTGCCCAAATCCTTTTCCACGATTGATGAGAACATAGGAGACGCAACCCACCACTGCGATGATGACCCCGGCCCGCGACATCGAGAGAAGGATCACCGAGAAAACCAAAATGACCGCTGCCCATCCCAGTACCCCCGGCAGCGGTCGCCAACGCTTGGCCACAACCATCGGCACCACCGAGAACCCGAGGAATGAGGCCAGCGGGCCCCGCTCCGCCATCGTGCTGAAGACGGTCATTCGCGTCGGCTCGGGAATCCCCATGTATCCATACATTCCACTTTGGATCAGCCACGCGCCGTCCCACGGGGGAATCGTCATGTATTGGAACCAACCGTAAGCGCTGGCCAGGATGGCGGCCCAGGCGAAGCTGCGTACCCATCGATCTTTCACGGCGGTCGAAGGCCGGAGGAGCAGCACGTAAGCAAACAGAGCCAGGGGAGACAGCACTTCCGCCACAGCGTAGATGGCCGCGATCTTGGAGTGAAGAAAGCCGATGATGAATGCGTAGGCAATGGCTCCCAACAGAGGGGACAGCACCGACGAGGAACGACGAGGGATCTCCTGAATTCGGAGAATCGCCGGAATCAAGAGCGCGGCGGTGACGACCAAGGGCGTCAGACTGATCGGTGAGAGCAGCGTCAGGCCACCGTTCACGTAGTAATCGACGATCCGGCGCAGCCCACGGTTGAAGACAAAGACGAAGACGACAAAATCCACCGCCCAGGTCGATCTGACCAAGGCCAGGGCCACCCCGGTGAACGCAATAAGGATGCTGAGAATCCAGTCCATCTGCTCTCTTCAACTACCTCCGATCAAAGCCGGGCCGGGTCGACCGGAATTTCGGTTGCGGGCTTCTGCACCACCACTGCTACGGTGTCGCTGAAGCGGGCCCCTCGAAGCAATCCCAAACTGACTTGCTGCCACGAAAATTGGGTGAATCCCGGAAACCGCCCCTGTCCAGAGTAGTAAATGCCGCGCAGTTCGAAGCCGGTTTCCATGGCCACGCGTTCCAGATCCATCCGGGTCAGAGCCGTGATATGAGCCGGATACGAAGATCCAACGAACGCCGCAAAATGCCCCTTCACCACATAGGCCAAAATTGATCGCCACGAGTGTTGATTCGGGGTCGTGATGATTGCGATCCCGCCTGGTTTCAACAGGGCGAACAGAGATCGAAACATGGCGCGGGGATTCTCCAAATGCTCGATCAATTCGCAGGAAACGACTGCGTCGAATACCGCATCCGAGTCCACCGGAAGATTGAGATCCGTCACGGTCCAAGAGATGTCCGATGGCAATTCCGGTGGTCGGGGCAAAATATCGAGAGCACCGACACTGGCAAAATTGCCCGATTCGAAAAATTCACGGACGAGATCACCAGTTCCCGCTCCAAAGTCGAGTAAGGATCCACCTCGAACGTATTTCTCCACCAGGCGACGGACGAGGACGCGCACCGGTCCACCGGAAATGCCGCGGCTTGCACAGGCCGCATCGAATCGACGCTGGGCCAGGTTGTTCGATGAAGCTTCGGAGTTGATTTCGTCAGACATGTTCAATTTTGTAAAGATATCGGTGTTGATTTTCCGGCCTCGACCAAGGCTTCCCATCCGATTTGAAAGCGCTCCCAGGCCAATCGGTCCCCTTTGGCCCAGAGATAAGTCGCGCGGACGACTCCTGGTACCCAACGACTTCCCCAGATCAGATTCCACATTGGATGGGTGATTCGAAACACCGGAAGCGCTTTGGATTGCACGATGAGATGATCATTGAAGGCAATGTCTCTGAGCCCCCCCCGATCATAAGCCCCACGATGCACGGAATCTGAATCTTGGCGGGGCGCAACCCAATGAATGACTCGGATTCCAGGGTCGTAGACCAACTTCCCTCCCCCACGACGAACATCAAAGGCCAAGCTCAATTCCCAACCGACTTGCGCCCCAGCCCCCCGCAGACGTTCATCCAATCCGATCTGGCGCAAGACATCGCCCCGGTAAATGCAGTTGCACCCCTTCAAGACATGGACCGACCGGGCCGGTCCAGTTCCGCGATGATGATTCCCAAAACCTCGCCCGTACCACGTGTAAATCCCAACCTTCTTGGTGAGAGGCTCACGCAATCTCATTTCCGGATGATCCTGCAACAGATCCCGGCCTCCGACCCCAGCGACGTTCGCGTCGGCCGCAAAATGGCGCAATGCGTTCTCCAACCAGTCCGCCGGAATTTCCACGTCGTCATCCAACAACGCGACGAAGTCCCCCTGAGTGCCCCGCAAGCAGGAGTTCATCGATCCGATCACCCCCACCCCTTCCGCCGCCACAATCCGCACCGGAAGTTTCCCGCCAAACTCTTCCACGACGGGCGGCGACTCCAGATCATCCGCCCGCACCCCGACCAAAATCTCGAAGGCAGGAACCGTCTGCTCCGCCACCGCCGCCAAACATCGCCTTAGGTGCTCCGGGCGGCGCAGCGTCGGGATGATGTAGGAGATTGTTTTCAGTTGGCAGTCGTCAGTTGGCAGTCGTCAGTCGCGGCCAAATTCCCACGAATTATCCTGCTTGTCGCAGGCTCTCCATACTTGGCTTCGCCGGATTGAAAGCGCTCCCGCGCTGAGCAGTCGGCTGCGAACGCATCTGCGCTTTGTCGTTTATCACTCAGGGATTCCAGCGGCGGTTGTCCGATTCCGAAAAACCTTTAAGGTTTGGACCATTCCAGGTTCCGGTAACGCAAGCCCCGCGAGGGTTTGGGGAAGGCTATGGCCGATTGCGTGGAATCTTTGTGGTATCTCAGTATCGCTTTTACGCCGCGCGAAATCCTTTGTGGTTTTTCAGTCGCATGTTTCCGACAACTCAAGATCTCCGTAGTTTTCAGAGTTAGAATTCTATTTCAGTGAATTATTCCTGGTTTTTGACAATCGCAGTTCCGATTAAGCGAAATCCTTCAGGGATTGCGGCATCGGGTTTCTAGTGACCAGAAATTTTGGGGGGGATCGCAGTTCCGGTTTTCCGGTGGAGCGAAATCCTTGAGGGATTGCTCAACCGGGTTTTTGTTGGGCCGAGACTACCGGGGCTTTTGCGAAGGCGACCTCGCCCTTCGCGAAACTACCGGGGATTTTCAGAGGTGGTCAAATGCGCGGGGCCCTACCCTTGTTTTGTTGAACCACGGATGGACGCGGATTCACACGGATGAGGTTTTGGATTCAGTCTTCAGTATTCAGTCACTGCCAACTGCCAACTATCCTGCTGATCGCAGGCTCCCCGAGTCATCCTTCGGCATCCAGGTTTGCCGCTCCCGCAGCGGGTGGTGCCAACTGACTACCCCCTATCCTTCAAACTCCGAATGAGCCCCTGAATCATGGAGGAGAGGTGGCGGATTTCCTCGATCCAGTGGGCAGAGAGCTCGGACGGGAGAATTCCGGCCTTGGCGCCGACGATGGCTTGGGTCCGGAATTCTCCAGACGAGCCGCGTGCGTAGTCAAGGAACTTCACCCTGTCGGGCGTCGTCTGCCGCTCCATACCTTCGGCGATGTTGGAGGCGATCGACAAACAGGACCGCGCGATTTGATCCCGGAACGCAAATTCCCGCGAGTTCCCCCCCCCAAACACTTCAGCACTCAACGCCATCGCCAGATTCCAAACCTCCAAATCTCAAACCCAGCCATAACCGATTTCTTGCTGACTGCTGACTGCTGACTACTACGAACCGCCCACGATTCGCTCCACCTCCTCGAGCAGTCGCCGCGTCATCATCGCCGGGTCGAACAGCTCCCGCGCCACACGATTCGCTTCCTGCCGCAACGATCTCCCGCCGACGCGAACCTTCTCCACCGCCATCCGCATGGCCGCCTCAAACGCTTCCTGATTACCGGCTGGAAACTCGACCCGGACGCTGTCCGGAAGATTCTCCGCCGATCCCACCGCATCGCTGGTCAGCACGATCATCCCATTGGCGAGCGCCTCCGCGACGACAATTCCCCCTGGCTCATAGAGACTCGGAACCAGCAGGACATCCGAGCGTTGCATTTCCCCGACCACCTGCGCGTTGGAGAGTGACTTCAACCAACGCACCCTCGCATTCGTCGGCAGGTCAGTCAGCAACCGCTCGTAGTTCGACCAGAGAGAACCCGCTCCGATGATCGTCAACTCCAGCGTGTCGTCCGGCAGAACGACCTGATGGGCCGCCCGCACGATCATCTCGAGTCCTTTGCGGACGCTGATTCGGCCGACAAACAAGAGGCGGACCATCCCGTCCGGCTCCCGCATCGCCTCACCACCCACCCGCGGCATGTCCATCGGCTGATAGATCACTCCCTGCCGTCCAGGCGGCACGCCGTAATCACGCTGGACCAAAGCGTTGAACCGCCGACTCATGCCGATCACGCCACGAGCCGCAGCGTAGTCTCGCTTCTGCAGATGCGCCCGGTAGGCCAGATATGGCTCGCGCAGCAGGCGCCACCAAAGCGGTTCACAGCGACGCACGATCACGGATTCCTTGCGGGTCCACTCCAATTCTCCGGCGGCATGGACACAGGGGAAGAGGACGATCGGGATCTCGTTGGTGTAACGCCGAAGACCAAACAGTTCTCCCTGAGAAAACTGAATGACAACGTCGTAGGGCCGGGCTCGATATTCCTTGACGAGAGCGGACACGAGCCGGTCGTAAGCCAGCAACCGCTTGGCAAAGCTCATCATGAATGCGAGCTGCTTCTGGCGTCCATACCAGCTATTCCAATCCCAATCATAGGGAAACGCCATGAAGCGGAGTCCTTGGCGCTGCGCCTCGATCATCTCCGGCAAATCGCCCCCGCCGCCAACTGAATACACGTCGATCGAAACACCACCGGCGGCCAATTCCCGCAAAAACAGGCGACACATTCCGCCCACCCCACCGCCTTTCGAGGGAGAGCCGATCCAGGCGATCCTCATCGTGGTGGACGAGCGGCCCCTTGGTTCCCCTCACTGGTCGATTTCAAATGATCATCTCCTCGCTCCCAACCGCTCTCCAGACTCCAATGTCTCCACCAGCGACGAGCCTGGATGGCGACAAACATCGGCTGATAGATTAACGCGCTGTATCCGCACCGGCGAAGCTCGGAGAAAAAGGTCCTTACATAGTATCGCACCACATCCTTAGCCACATTGGAGGCACGCCATGTCGTCAGCAGTTCTGGGTGGATTCGCAAGACCCGCAACGAACCTTCCAAGAGCCGCCCATGCTGTTCCCAGTGTCCACGCCAACTCCGCTTTCGCCACGGATGGATAACGGTCGCTTCCGGCACGAAGTCGATGAGAATCCCGTTCTTCTGAAGGCGGTAGCGGAACTCCCAATCTTCCCCCGCCGCACTGGGGAACCGCTCATCAAATCCCTCCATTTCCAAAAACAAGTCGCGCCGGATCGCGAAGTTGCAGGACCAAAGATTCCCTCCTTTGTCGTTGATCGGACATTCCTCCAGCGGATGGTGCCTCGGACGATCCGGCAGAATGCGACCTTCAAGGACCTTGCGATCGGGATGATTGGCGAGCTTGTCTGCATAGGCCTTGAGCAATCCGGGCTCCGGCAGGCAATCATCGTCCAAGAACACGATCCACTCAGAAGTCACTTGGCGGGCTCCATGATTGCGATTTGCGGCAGGACCGCGACGAGGACCTCGCGTCCAGCCGATCTCGGGGAACTCGCGCGCGAGCATCGCTCGGGTCGCCTCATCCGCCCCATCATCAGTGATCCATACTGGGGCGAATCGCCCTTCCCCGAGTTTCGCCTGGGGCAGAAGTACGCGAAGACACCGCTCCAACAATTCCGGCCGATTGCAGGTGGGAATGAGGATGGAATAATCCACGGTGAGCGCTTGATTGACTGAATCCAACCTGGCCGACTCACGGCGAAGGGGCGGTCGAAGAACCGCAACAAAGCCGAAACTCCAGGCGGGGGCGATCTGGAACGTTCATCAAAATGAACACGGAACTCATTTTCCAGGAAAGCGCTTTGCCTTCTGAAACGCCCACCGCAGGATCTCGGTGGCGTAGGGAGCTTGGCAAAGATTCCCCAAGCGGCCCAACAACGGAGGGGGTTGGTGCCGGGCGATCAATAGACAGGCTTCAACCACGTGGTGAAAGAGCGCCTCTTCCCCGAAGACATGCCTCCATTCACTCTGCGCACGCTCTCCCATTGCTTCCGCCTCGCTCTCCCGCTCACGCAGGAGTTCGGGCAGCCGATCCAAGTCAGATTCCGCCAAGCGGATTGCGCACGCCCCCCAATCCACGAACGGTGGCGGCAACCAGTCGTCAGAAATAATCACGGGGCATCGCCCGGCGCGCATCGCTTCGAAGATCCGCATGGAAGATGCCCCCATGCCACGCGGACAGACCACGAATTTGGAATCATGCAGCATCTCAATGTAATCACGCCGGAACTGGGCCGCGCCATCGCCAGTTTCACCTCGCAGGTGACTCTGTGCCGAACCTGAGGTGTCCTCCAGATGCGCCCGGTCATCTTCTAGGGCGAGTAGTTTTGCCCGCACCGGATGGGTGTAGCGCGAACCCACAAATGACCAGAGGCGCGACGGCGGCCAAACAAACAGATGTGGATCAATAAAGGGTTCAGCGCTGTTCGGATGGTAGTAGTTCCAACCTGCGGCCATGCCCAACGACGCATCGGAAATAGGCCACGACGGATGCAACCCCCTCCACAGAGGCGAAGGCTGATCCGCCCGGGAGATAAGGAACGCCCTGTCCAAGTTCTCCCGAAACACCTTCTCCGCCAAAACACCCAATCCACTCGGTGGAAATTCGGCATTGGTCGCGAGAATCACCAAGTCGGCCTCAGCGCCGGAGGTTACGCAACGATGAACGGCAAATTGATCCCGACTGGCTGACTGCAAAATGCGGAGCGCGGGGTAGGAGAACCAGTCGCTTGGTGCACCGGTCTCGCGAGAGGCAATAAAGACGTTCATCTCAACCCAACGCCGAACAATTGCTCCAAAGAACTTGAATTAAGCAACACTCGCCCCCCTTCATCATCGCGAGGCACTTTGCGAGAGCTTCAAGCCATCCGCTACCTTATCAGCGATCGCTGGACACCCGGCAGCTTAAACCAACATCCACGACAAGCGGCCACCAATAATCGAATGATTTCCCGGGCACTACCGTCGGCCCAAAGGCACCAGCCCTCACGAAAATAGCCAAACTCAAATAATCGATCCCCCATAATCCTCCTCACCGCTGGAGCGACGCGATCCGCCCTTTCCATAATCAGTTCCAGGGCACCGACAAATTGCGTCCCACCCGTCGTCCTCCTCCTCCAAAACCATTCGTCGCCCCTTTTCCACATCCGACGCGTACATCGCCAGGTGTCCTGACCGCCATGCTGCTCGGCCGTTACGCAATTCTGCGGAATTACGACCCAGGACATTCCTGCTTCGGCCATTCTCGCAACGAGATCGCGCTCGATATGAATCAGGGGCTCCTCCGTGATCACAAAACCATCCATCCGAATTAGATCACTAGTACGGAAGACTAGCCCCGAAGGATTAAACATTCCGATCAAGGAAGCCGACAATAGTGAACTGGCGCCCAGTCCCTGGCTAGCAAAGGAAAGCGCAAAACCCGCACTATCACCAAGTCGTTCAGGTGGAATAATGATCGAAGCTCCAAGCTCCTCCGCAAGGTCAATTCCCCGAAAAAGACTAGCTATCGCCCCAGACTCAAGAATCTCGTCACTGTGAAGGTACATCATCCAGGGCGTTCTTACATCTTTCAGGCAACGATTGTGATTGCTCCAGAGATCCACGGTAGTCGAATGCTGAATGACACGCACACGGGGATCTGAAAGGCCTGCCAACCATTCTCGACTACCGTCCGCAGAGGCATTTTCGGATACCAATATCTCAAAATCACCTGGTTGTTCCAGGCAACTCCGCAGAGCCTTCTCCAACATTTCCTTCCTGTTAAATGTTGGGATGTATACCGTAAATCGCATCTCTAAACTTATAAGGAATTAAAGCTCGTATCCATGCAAATACTTCGTCACCTCCCTCGCCACCTCTTCTTCAAGCGGTGGCAACATCTGGAAAAGAGGATTGGAAGCCATCCTCCCGTCAGGCATCATTCGGCTAGCTACCGCAGGCCAATTTGATTGATCCGGATCCACCGAGACAATCCACGCCTCTGGTCCAGGGGAATCAATCAGGCTCGCAATGCAATCACTCGTGGCTTCATCCGGCGCTAAACAGCGCGCAGGAATTCCGTATGCGGCAAAGAGGGCAAGCCATTCTGGGAAAAAGAGCCCCGTCCGTTCATCACACCCGACGTAAGCGCCATCAAAGAACTTTCGCTGAGTGGCGCGAATCGATGCGTAGCCACCGTTGGCGAAAAGAAACATCTTTACCGGCAGCCTATTGCCACTGATAATCGCCAGCTCTTGCAGATTCTGCGAGAACCCACCGTCACCCTCTGTGTGAATGACCCTTTGACCAGGTCTCGCCAGTGCCACGCCAATAGCGGTAGCCAACCCGTAACCCATGCTAGCAAATGCCGGGCTAGTCGTCACGTATTGGCGTGGCTTCACCTCAGACATTTGCAAACCGCCAGTGAAATTCACACCACTGGACGCCAGAGCAAGCACGTCCTCTGCCTGTGCCGCCCGAGTCAATTCCTGGAGAAAGGCAAAGGTTGAGATGTAACCCTCCCGAACAACGTTACCAGGCTCCAGAACTGGCACGAGGGATTTGGTTCGCTCGATATAGTTCCGCCATCCGGTCAAATCGTTCCACTCCAAACGTGGCACCAGATCAGAGAGCAATTCATCAGGAACGGTCGCCACGCTTCCGGCAAGCAAAGGATGCCCTTTGCGCAATTCTTCACTACTTGGATAAACCTGATAAACCCGCGCATTGGGCGCATACTGCTGCCAATTGAATCCAGTTTGTTGCAAATCCCATTGCACACCGATACCCACGATCACGTCAGCCTGTGCGATCAGAATGTTGGCAAATCGTTGCCCTCCCCAAGAACCGGGTCGGCCTGCCCAAATCGCGGATGAGTTCGGCACACGGTCTATTGCGGACGTGGTCGTCATGACCGGAACACCGGCATTCTCCAAATCGGGAAGAAGGCTCCACACGAGTGAACGAGAAAGAAGACCACCAAGTAGAATGATTGGGCGCTCCGCAGTCGAAATCGCCGAAGCCAGGACAGACGCCTGGTGTTCCGCGTCTTCGCCACTGATGAGGCTGGGATCCTCAAAACGGATATCGGGTGATTGGGGCGCGCTATCCATCGCATGGCGAACCACCTTCGCGCCCTGCACGTCTAGACACACTTCGATTACCACAGGCCCTGGGTGCGGATGGGACCCAGCTTTGACCAGTGCCCTGAAGTCGGCTCGGCCGATGGGCGATTTCAAACAACAGCTGTGCACAGTAATGCTCGCTGTAATCGCTGTCCCATCGATCTCCTGAACGCCTCTCTGACGCAGACTTCCGGTTATCAGATCGGTGGTCTTGACTTGACCTGCAATCACAAGCAGTTCACGGCGCTCCGTGTAACAGCCGGCAATCGGAGTAATAATGTTTGTAAAACCAGGCCCCGTAGTAACGAGTGCGAAGGCCTTGGTATCAGCCGAGCATTCATTGAAATGCTCGGCGGCGATGCCGGCGGACATTTCGTGGACTAGCGGAACCATTTTGAAGCGATTCCGAAAGCCGTTTATCAGGTGCATGCAACCGCCCCCAGCTACAAAGAAACAGTGAGTATAGCCCATCTCCACAAGCCAATCCCCCAGCAGTTCGCTATAGTTCACTAGGTCGGTCGTATTAGTATCGGATGTCACCATATTTCGGATCAACGGTTGAATCACTTGCCCCCATACTCTACCTGATTTGAGTCAGGCCCGATTCTCCGCGAGCCTTCGGCATACACGCAATCTCTTGGGGCGGGGCAATCATTTTATACTCCCAAGAGCGCGACTTGGTTGGGAAAATCAATTTTCTGGGCGATGGTGCCTGGTATGCCACATGCCTGGATGATCGAAGTCGCCACGATCCGTGTGGGAGAGCCGACTATCGTCCGCACAGATAGATCCACCTCGGTTGCAAGCAACAACCTGATAGCCGCTCGGACGAGGATCTCCTTCAAGTGGAACGAAGTTTTGGGTATCCAACACCTCGCAAGCCGAGTTGCCGTAAATGCCCCCCCCCCAAAAGAGGGAGTAAGCCTGGCAGAGTTCAATTTCGATTCTGAGATCGACACCACAGGATGGTTCGTTGGACCGCTTCGTTCAGACCGATGAATTCACATAATGCGAGCTCCGTGTGGGCTCGATGGATCATCGGGACATAGCGCTCTGCTGGGCGGTCGGGCGATGCCTGCTTGGCGATGTTAATCAACAGAGGAGGAGTAACAGCGTGGGCGACCCGATCAGCAACTTCGGCAATGGGAATTCCATGATCAGAGCCCAAATTGTAAGCACGACCGGATTGGCCGCAGAGGAGAATCGTCCACAGCCAAATCGCGAGGTCCGCTGCATAAAGGTAAGAGCGATATGGCGTGCCATCACCCCCCACGCCAATGGGACCGCCCTGAATGGCGTCACGAATGAAATTGCCTATGGCAAAATGGGAATCGAGCGGGAGATGGGGCCCGACGAAGGCAAAACAACGGGCAATCTTAACTTCGAATCCATCCTTTTTCCCCGAAAGGACGCACAGCAATTCGGCCGCGCGCTTGCCCGCCCCGTAAGCGGAGGCGGGATCGAGCGGATCTGGAGCGCCGGGATAGTCCTCGGGGACGTGGGTGACATCGGAGGGCTGACGACCGTAGACGGCTCCGGAGCTGACGAAGAGAAGTTTACGGGTGCCGTGCGTCGCCGCAAACTCCAATCCTCTCCGGGTCCCATCGACGATCGTTTCGAACATTTCCAGAGGTTCCACCGGTGCGCCAGACGTGGTGCCAGCGTGAATGACGAACGGAAACTCGCCGGGCGGAAAGGCGAAATTGCGCACATCGCCACGGACGAAGTGTAAATCCGAGCGGTTCGCCAGGTGCGGAGCTTTGAGGGCAAAGGCTTCCGGATTCCGAGTGAGCACGGTGACTTCGGCCCGGAGAAGGAGCTGAGTATTTGCATGGGCGAAGGACTCAAGCAACCACATGCCAAAGAAGCCCGTACCTCCGGTGATAAACAACCGTTGTCCGCGCAGTTCTTCCCAAAGGTCACGGGTGTGCGCAAGCACGTGATCCAGGTCATCAGTGGGAAGGGGCGGAAGGGAGGGCAAGAGGGAGGCTGTTGGCCGTTAGTTTGCGCTTGAGACGAATCGGTGGATGACTTCGATCTCGTGGTCGAGCATCGCTTTGGTCAACCCGGGGTAGGTGCCCAGAAAAATCGCGGTGTTCATGATCTCGTCGGCTCCGGGGAGCGGGGTCGCTACCCGGAATGCAGTGGGACGATCTTTGTGAAGCTGAACGAAGACCGGCTGGCGAAGGAGGTTTCCGCCGAAGAGCATCCGGTTGCCGATTTTCATTTCATCCAAATGTCGTCCTAGCTGGGTGTGGGTGAATGGAGAACCGGGCTTGACCCGGATCATGAAGCCGAACCAGGAACAGTGGGTGCGGCATCGGGAGGAATCCCAGGTGAACGTTGAGGCGTGAGGCGCGGGATCAGCGGGAGGAGTCCAACCCACAGCGTGGGTTGGGAGGGAGAAATCCAAGAATTCGTCCAGGTCGGCGAGCCCGGCGCGGAGGTACTCCCAGTTTTGTTTCCGAGCCTCAATGAAGGCGGGGAGTTTCTTGAGTTGCTGGCGACCGATCGCGGCCTGGGGATCCAGCGGCTTTAGGTTGTATCCCAGATGGCTGTAGATATATTTGTGATCGTAACCCTCGGGCAGTTCGCCAAGCTGCCAGCCGAAGCGTTTGTTGCAAGTGTTGTCTTTTCCTGACGCGCACCAGCAGTCGCGACCCCAGTCGCGAAAGCTTTCGGCGTAGGCCTTCAGAGGCGGACGATGAATGATGTTGACCATTCCGCCTTCGCCCATGGTGAGGTGGTGAGGCGGATAGAAGCTTTGGGTGGAGAGATCGCCCCACGTCCCTGTCGGAGCGGTGAGAAGGAGATTTTGGTTCTTAGTTCCTGGTTCTTGGTTCTTGGCTATCTGTTGCTCGTGAATCCGGATCAGGGGATGATCGCCACGTTCGGCGATTTTGAGGAGATGGTCGAGGCCAAGTGATTTGGCTTTCTCGACGGGCATGGAGTAGGTGCACCCGAGGGCGTCGCAGTTGTCCTCGATAAGCCAGAGGTCGTGCTTGCGACAGAATTCGAGGACGGCACCGAGATCGAAGGGATTGCCTAGGGTATGGGCCATCATGACGGCCTTGGTTTTGCCCAGACTGAACGCTATTTCGAGTTGGTCGACCCGGGCATTTCCAGTAACCGGATCGTTGTCGATAAACACCGGAACGGCCCCGCATTGCAGAATGGGCGCAACGGTCGTCGGGAACCCGGCGGCGCAGGTGATGACTTCGTCCCCCGGTTGGATGCGTTTGTGTGACGGTAGCTTGTGGGTGGTCAGGGCCGAGATGGCGATGAGGTTGGCGGATGAGCCGGAATTGACGAGTAGCGAATGCTTCACTCCAAGGAACTCCGCGAACTCCTCCTCAAAGGCCGCGCCCTCCGGCCCCAGAGTCAACCAGAAATCCAGGGTAGAGGAGACGGCAGCTTCCACCTCGTCTTCGGTGAACACGCGACCGGCGTACGGGATCGTTTGGCCGACCTCCCACGAGTGGGCCGCGTCGTTGCCAGGGCGGTTTGCAGTGTGAATGAGGGAGGAGAAGTGCCGGGCTTGCGAAACCGAAATGGAGCGATGGCACTCTCCCAGTTTTGCGATGGAAACTGCTGCGCCCCAGTCGTTGAGTTCCGAGTGATGCACGGTGAGAAAGCGATCTGTCCGGATGAAGCTCGGCTTCTTCAAAACCCCGGACTGCAGGTCGGCCTGGTCAAAGGGAACGGAACGATGATACCGAGAAGATCCGGTAACCTTGAGAAGCAACACATCTCCCTGGGCATCGGGTTCAGAGATGGCGAGAGCCGGCCGGTTCTTGGTGGCAAAGGATTCGTTGCCTCCGCGCTCCTCATCCGTGTGAGGCCAGGCGATGAAGAAGAAACGACCAGAAAAGGACGGTGTCATCGAACAGGAATTTCAAAGAGATCCGAAGCGTCTTCCTCTTCGTCTCCCCGAATGAAGGCAGGCATCTGAACATCCATAACCGTCCGGCATCCGACTTGGAGGCGAACGATTTCGTCTTCGGTATAGAGACGCAAGACGCAGCCGTCGGGAATGGGTTCCGAACTGCGCACCACCCTTAACAGCCCGCCTTCGTTGATGACTTCAATGCTCATAGTTCATGGTGCACCGGCGGGACGTTGCCGGCAACGAACAAAACAGCAGTATGAAGGGAATCAATCTGCCCGCGCTCTGAACTTCGCAGGCGGCTGTGTTGGAGTCGGAGGAGCCAAACACTCACGAGCCCGGGAATGGGAATCCCGTCCAACGCAGTCCGACGCTTTGTGCCGCAGCGGTGTAATCCGCGATCTGCGCTCGCGTAAACTCTCCCGCCGTCGTAAAGTCTACGGAGTGCTGGCGATACCAAGCGACGGTGCGCGCGACTGTTTCCTCAAACGTCCAGACCGGTTGCCAGCCGAGAAGGTGAAAAGCTTTGTCGGTCGCCAAGTTCAATCGGCCCGCTTCGTGAAGAGCGCCAGTCAGGCAGCAATCCTGCCAGGTGCCGGGCCAATGTTTGAGGATTTCCTCGACGAGATCCGCGACCGTTCGATTGGACGCAAGATTGGGTCCGAAATTGAAGGCGGCGCAGAGGGAGTTGAGCGTTGCGAGCTGAGAGTTGATAGAAGCAGAATGGATCGACGCACCTAGGTGAAGATAACCACTCAGCGGCTCAAGGACGTGCTGCCAGGGACGAGTGGAAGTCTTGTTCCGAACGGGTACCGGCTGCCCCTGATCCAAGGCCCGGATCGCATCCGGCACGATCCGGTCCCGGGCGGCATCCCCTCCGCCGATGACATTCCCCGCCCGGGCCGTAGCAAGGCGAACCAAGGATCCGCCAGAGGCGAAAAACGAACTCCGAAACGACGCCGCAACCAATTCAGCGCAAGCCTTCGAAGCACTGTAGACGTCATGCCCGCCCAGCGGATCATCCTCTCGGTAGCCGTATAGCCATTCCCGGTTCTCGTAACACTTGTCCGTGGTGACGATGACGATGGTGCATGCCTTATCGAGCTGGCGGACGGCATCGAGAACATGGACGGTTCCGAGAACATTCGTGGAGAAGGTTTCCACCGGCGCATCGTAGGAGAGGCGGACAAGCGGCTGGGCAGCGAGGTGAAAGAGCAACTGAGGTGAGGATTCCGCCACGACACTCCGAACCCTCTCAGCGTCCCGCACATCGCAGCGATGGTCCGCTTCCAGTCGTGAACCCAAACCAAGTTGATCAAAGAGCGGTTGATTCTCATCTGGATCCAGAGCGAGTCCAGAAACGTGAGCTCCGAGGGCCAACAACCATTCGCAGAGCCAGCTCCCCTTGAAACCCGTATGGCCCGTCACGAGGACTCGCTTGTCCCGGTAAAAATCATTGAACACCATACTCTACCAGATTTTCCACGGTGCCTTTCCAGAGTCCCACATTTCTTCGAGCGCTACCTTATCCCGAAGCGTGTCCATGGGACGCCAGAACCCATTGTGTCGAAAAGCCGCCAATTCCTGCCGATCTGCGAGCGCTTCCATCGGCTCCCTCTCCCAGATCGTGCGGTCATCCTTCACCAAATCAATCGCGGTAGGCTCAAGCACAAAGAACCCTCCATTGATCCAAGCGCCATCCCCGATCGGCTTCTCTTGAAACTCCTGAACCAAATCCGATTCCATCCGCAAGGCACCATACCGCCCCGGTGGCTGAACCGCAGTCACGGTGGCTTTCGTGCCCTGCATTTTATGGAATTGCGTCAAAGCCGTGATATCGACATCCGCGACTCCGTCCCCGTATGTGAAACAGAATGATTCATCCCCCAGATAGTCCCGGACCCGCTTAAGACGGCCCCCAGTCATCGTCTCCTCACCGGTATCCACAATCGTGACCCGCCAAGGCTCAGCATTTTTCTGATGAACCTCCATTCGATTTCCGACCATATCGAACGTCACGTCGGACATGTGCAGGAAGTAATTCGCAAAATACTCCTTAATCACATACCCCTTGTAGCCCACGCAGATCACAAACTCATTCACACCGTGAGCGGAATAGATTTTCAGGATATGCCAAAGAATTGGCTTCCCGCCGATCTCAATCATCGGCTTGGGTTTTAGGTGGGTTTCCTCACTGATGCGAGTCCCAAGCCCCCCCGCTAAAATCACAGCTTTCATGATGGACGGATAGAAACGGTTTAGAGGTCTTGGGTTGGGGTTGGAAACGTCAATCGGATCACGCGTTACAGGGAAGATACGAACAGTAGGCCTTTTCCAACTGCGCTGCCAGCACCGGCCACCCAAGGCGGCTGGCCAGTTCTCGCGGTTCGGGAGTAAAGGCATGGGGGCTGTGCCGAATCTCTTCAATGGCGAGAACCGCACGATTCAGCCAGACCGTCTGTTCGGCCGGGAGCAAAACGACCCCCTTCAACCCATTCCCAATGCGTTGAAGTTCCCCCACACTCCCACACACGACCGGACAACCGGCGGCAAGATATTCTCCAAACTTGATCGGTAAGCGACTTCGATTAAAGGGTGTATCAGAGAGCGGCAACAAGCCGACGTCGAGGCACTGCATGAGCTTTCTGGCCTCAGCGTTCTCGAGTGCTCCGAGGTAATCCACGCGGGATTCGAGACCCGGAAAATGAGGCAATTCGCGGCGGATGTCATACCCGCACGAGACCAAACGCACCGAGGCATCCAAGCGACCCAGCAACTCCAGGCACCAAGTTGCGTCATAATGAGTCCAGCCAATGAAGCCCATGTAAAACGCCCCTTGGCTAAGCCCAAAGTGATCTCTCAATTCCTTATTGGCGTCACCGTGAACCTCCGATGGCCAAATCCCGTTGTGCACGATCGCGGCGGCTCTCGCTCCTCGTTCCTTGGCGAGATCGGATAGGTAGGTGGAACAAGTTGTCACCAAGGCAGCCCTCGCCGGAAGACGGTGCTCCGCCTGCTCCAGCAATCGGTACTGCCAGCGGCTCCAAGCTGCAGCTGGCGCCTCCGAGAAGAGCCCGCCACACCAAAGATCATCCCAATCCCAGGCGAAAAGTGCATCCCTATAGCGCTTCTCCCTCCGCGCTTGCATCCACGGAACGGCCGAGTTTAAAAAGGGCTGAAACAGGTGATGCACATCAGCTTCAGGAAGCGGATGCAAGGCCCGAAGCCCAAGAATGCCGGGATTCAAGTGATAATCACACAGTCGGTTTACCACGAAGCCGGGAAGAATTTGATAATTGATCCCTTCCCGATTTTCCTGGCAAGTCCGCCAAGCACGCCCATTTTGAGAGAGAACGGTTACCTCGTGCCCCCTTTCTTTGAGGGCCAATGCCAAATTATGATAACGGAAGTAGGTTCCACTCTTAGCATCTCGCGAGACGTGGAAAACGATCTTTAGCGATTTTGCGGATTCACCTATGGCCCGCCGGTTTGCGTTGGCCAACTTCGCTTGACTTTCGATTGATGGCATTTCCCCGCAGTTCAATTTCAATGTGCTTGCACCACCGCTGAGGAGAGACCCATCTGAGGTGTATCCAAGAAGCGCGCTCGAAATTTTCGGAAAATTCGTGTGCCCGCCGCCGAACCAAGAATCGTTACGTGATCTTCTCGCCAGCCGACTTTGCCGTCGCCACGGTACGACGGACTTCGGCAACCAGACAGATATTGCCGCCGCCGAGAAACATCTGCGTCATCGGAGAGCCGAATAGACCGTTGAGAATCTTGAGGGTGATCCACCGGCGCAATCCAGTCCAAGGAAGCCCGCCGTAGTCTGTCCACTCGTCCAGAATCGTGAAGCCGAGCCTGTCGAGGATCTTGCGCAGCACCCACGGATGCAGCGGAAGCACGTGGCTGGGCATGTGGAACCAAAACTTGAACCCCATGATCGACTCGAGATTGGGAGTCTGAATCCACACGCGGGCCCCCGGTCGCTGTGCGATCTGCTCGAGAATCTCGAGCAAGGCATCCATTGGGATATGCTCCACAAAATCCAGCATGGAGAAGACACGAAAATCCGGATCAGCCTCACGGATCGCTTGACGCGCATCCCCAAGTCTTACCTTCAGGCCGTCGGCTTGGCAGAGTGCGGCAAGCTCGGCATTGAGATCAACGCCCTCGGCTTGATACCCACGATCGCGCAGAAAGCGCAGGAGGCTTCCGTCCCCACAGCCGATATCAAGAATCTTTTCGCCGACGGTAGTCCAGCGGAGATACGGCTCGATGAGATGAGCGCTCGCAACCGGACTGCCACCATCTGTCCACAAGTGAAGCTCCTTCAGGTCATCGCTGGATGGAATAGTCATGAAATGGAACGCCAACGCTTAAAAATTTGACTGAAAATTTGGGTGATTTGCCCCCTAGCCTTGAGGTTGGATGGGGTTCAACTGCCCTCACCTCTGCCCGGATGGCAGTAAGTTGAGGAGCAGGGCTTACCGATTACGGCGCGAGGATTGCCCCGCCCTGTGATTCACAGCCACTTCCGCTGAGACGTGCCTACTATCATGAACGAACTTTAAGAGGTTCACCTCCGGATCATTGCCCTGCTCCTGTGGATTTCGCAGAATGAAATCCATAAAAACTCGTGACGATGTGGACACACAGAGTCGCCGAAGCCGCAATGACATTGAAGTATAGGATGCTCTGAGTGTTCGAGAGATCCATTACTGCTATCGCGACAGCCTGGGAGATAACAAGAACCGCGATGTAGGTCATAGATCCCCACCAAAACACCCAACGCCGCGCCGAGTGGATCGTCCACATCACACCGCTCACGTAACTCAATCCCCAGGCGACGATACTCCAAGAGATTTCCGTGTGGAGATGGACGTATTTGGGTCCCAGCACCCAGAGAAGTGGTTCCGGGCAACAAAAAGCAAATGCAATACTCCCGCAGGCGATGAGACATGCGACGAAGAGGGTTTGTTGATATCGCCGCCAAAGGCCACCCTGCGGCAATTTGGCGAAGTAGGGCGCGATGATGACCGAGTTGAGGCTTACGAGGATCGCTAAGATCTGTCCCAGGCGCCCGAGGGCGGCCACTTCGGCAATGCTGCCCTGCTTCCCGAAGATTGTGATCAAAAAGAGGGAAATCTGCCCCTGAACAGCCGTGAAAGCGACACCGGGAAGCAACGGAAGCACGTATTGCAGCATTTCGCGCCGCAAGCGTGGATCAGCCCGTTGCGGTTCATCGACTAGTGGCCGGGCAATCCTACGGATGAGAATGGCATTGACCACGGTGGCAGCGGTAGAAGCCCACGAAGCGGTGGTTGCAGAAAGAAGCTGACTGAAATGAAGTCCGCCGTTGAGAATGAGTCGAGCGGACGCAGCTATTGATTGTGCCTGATACCCCTGACGCAGTCGCTGATGAATGAGCATCGGAGCCCCATAGAACGAGTTGATCCCCTGAGCGAGGATGTTGGCAGCGATGGACCCGAAGAGCGCCACCTGGACTTCCCATCTCCACCCATGCTGGCGCATGAGCAGGAAAAAGCAGACGGCTGCCCCCGGAATGACAAACCATGAGATCCTGCTTCGAAAGTGGCGCGCGGCAGCAATGTAGCCGCCCACGACTGCCGGGTCGTGACCACGTTCTCCTGCCAGCGCAACAATGGATCCACAGAAGCCGAGGTCGGTCAGCATAGCAATGGTGGTTTGAAAGCCAAACGCTATGCTGAATTGAGCGTAGGATTCGATCGTCATCCAACGCAGCAAAAGCAAACCCGTTACCAGTCCGATTGCTTGGACCAGGATCTGCCCAGCGAAAAACGTGCTGAGTAAGCGCGCCCATCGACCTGCGCGCGACGCCGAAAAATTCCGCCACCGGGAGGAGGCCGGTGCAATTTCGCTGGAAGCTAATGGTGTGTTGGGCAAACCAAATATGTCCGGTGAACGCTCAAGGATCAGAAAATCCCCTAGCGGGGGTACATCCGCACTGATCCGTCAGGTAACGTTGAATCGGACCAGGACTCAGAAACGGGCGAAGCGCTCTGCGGAATTCGAATTGAATCCATCCAAATTCAGATATCGACGATGATGGTGGACATGTCCCGCTGCGATCGCATCCTGAAGGACGTGACTGAGGCCGTCGCCAGAGTCCGCGCCGCCCTTGCCCTGGTGATTCAGGACATAGCGCTTGCCTAGGTTTTCGACGCGGATAACGGGAGCGCTCATGGGCTGAGGGGAGAGGGAGTTCTTGGTTCTTGGGTCGGCTGGCCAATCGGGCCGTTGCCCAAAAATTTCGACAAAGGCTTGATCCGTTTTCTCGCGTATTGGGTGGAGGAAATCGCTGATCGCTCTGAGCCAAACTCTGACGAGTTCGGCTACAGAGTTGCTGAGGTCGGCTACAAAGTTGCTCGGTGCTTGCTGGCGACGGCTTCCACGATCTGACCAATCGTTTCTTCGAGCGAGATGGAGATGTCCCATGCTGGGTAGTGGGCCCGCATTTTGCGGAGGTCCGAGTAGTAGCAAATGTGATCGCCGATGCGATTCTCGTCCACGTAGGTGTGAACTTGGGGGCGACTGGTGAAACGTTCCACGATTTGGAAGGCTTCGAGGATAGAGCAGGTGTTGTTCTTCCCGCCCCCGAGATTGTAGACCTCTCCGCAGCGGGGGGCGTCGATAAATGCCGCCATGAAACGAGCGACGTCGAGGCTGTGGATGTTGTCCCGGACCTGCTTTCCTTTGTAGCCAAAGATCTTGTATTCGCGCCCCTCCAGATTGCACTTCACCAGATAGGAAAGAAAGCCGTGGAGTTCGACCCCGGAGTGGTTGGGGCCGGTGAGACAACCGCCGCGGAGACAGCAGGTGGGCATCCCGAAATACCGTCCGTATTCTTGGACCATGACATCTGCCGCCACTTTGGAAGCGCCGAAGAGGCTGTGTTTGCTCTGATCGATCGAAAAATCTTCAGAGATGCCATGTTCATACGCGGGATCGGCGTAGTCCCAGCGGGTTTCCAGTTCGTTTAGGGCAATCGAATTGGGCCGATCTCCGTAAACCTTGTTTGTTGACATGTGCACGAAGGGCGCTTCCGGGCAGAACTGGCGGGCCGCCTCCAGGAGATTGAGGGTCCCGACCGCATTGGTATCGAAGTCGTCAAACGGGATCGCGGCGGCGCGATCGTGGCTGGGCTGGGCAGCGGTGTGGATGATGGCATCGGGCCGGATCTCCTTGACCAACTCCAGAACTCGCGCCCGGTCACGGATATCGAGTTCGTGGTGATGAAAGCGCGGAAGAGACTTGGCGAGCCGCTCCTGATTCCACCGGGTATCCCCCTGAGGACCGAAGAAGACGGCGCGCTGGTTGTTATCGACGCCGTGAAGCTCCCAACCCCGCTCTGCCGAGCCGAAGAAGGAGCAAACTTCCGAGCCGATGAGACCGGAGGAGCCAGTTACGAGAAGAGAAGGCACTGAATTCTTTGTTATTTGTTATTGGATAGTCGTCGGTCGTCGGTCATCAGTAATCAGAGAACCAAGAACCAATCCCCCTCCCTCAAATCACATCCGCGAAGGTGCGTTCCGTTTTGCGGAATTACAAGATCCCGGTGATGAGGAGTAGGTCGACGGTGAAGAGGTAGACGAGTAAGCCGGGGATGTAGACGGACGATTGGCCGCCGAGAATGGCCCAGCGGAATCGTTCCTCCCGAGGCAAAACTGGAATCACTTCCTTTGTGATAAATCTCCGCAGTTCCCGACACGCCTTCCAGCATTCCAAATCCTCAAACGTCCGAATCGGTTCACTCATCCCAATAACCAATAACCAATCACAAGCGCGCGAGCGCCCCCCCATTCTCCGCCTCTACCATAGCAGAAGCGACTTTGGGGCCGGAAATTTGGGCGATCCAGCCGAGTTGTTGGCTGGCTTTGGCGGGGTTGCCGACGAGGCGAGCGGGATCGACGGGGCGATAGTATTTTGGATTGACCCGGAGGACGACGGCTCCGGTGAGACGGTTGCGGGCGACCTCGGAGGTGTCGGTCCCTTCAAAGGCCACGGGGATGCCGACGCAGTCGAAAGCGGCTTTGGCGAAGTCGCGGACAGTGGTCGAGGTGCCGGTGGCGAGAATGTAGTCGTCGGCGACGGGTTGTTGAAGCATGCGCCACATGGCCTCGACGTATTCTGGGGCATAGCCCCAGTCGCGGGCAGAGTCGAGGTTACCCAGCTCAAGGATCTCCGGGGAGCCATGGGCAATTCTCACGACGGAGGCGGTGATCTTGCGGGTCACAAAGCTTTCGCCGCGGCGAGGAGACTCATGGTTGTAGGGAATCCCATTGCAAATGTAGAGCCCGTGAGCCTCCCGATAGACCCGGCCTAAGCTGGTGGCAAAGGCCTTGGCGCAACCATAGGGATTGACCGGACGGAAGGCGGTGTTCTCATCCTGAAAAGGCACATCTGGAGTCCCAAACACTTCGGAGGAAGAAGCGAGGTAGACTTTGGGCGGGTTCTCCAGATCCCGGATCATTTCCAAGAGGGTGAGAGAGGCGGTCCCGGCTTCCCTCACGGTCGATTCCGGGATCTCGAAACTCAAGCCCGGTTGGCTTTGGCCCGCCAAATGATAGAGTTCATCCGGTTTGGTACGCACGAGAATGCGCCTCAGAGTGGTCGTATCGTCCAGATCACCGTAATGGAGGAAGAGGCGCTTCTGATAAAGGGCCGGATCGGAACGCAAATGCTCAATCCGGGACCGGTTAAACAAGCTGGACCGCCGCACCATTCCGTGGACGACGTACCCGCGGTGAAGCAGAAGCTCCGCAAGATAAGAACCGTCTTGGCCGGTGATGCCGGTGATTAATGCCGTGGGCATCAAGTTGAAGTTGAAAGTTGAAGTTTGGCCACTTCAACTTCGTTAGAGCGCCGATTTCGGCGGGCGGATGACGTGCCAGGCGGTTTTCAGGAGAATGATGAAGTCGAGGCGGAGAGACCAGTTTTCCAGATATTCGAGATCGGCGTAGCTGCGTTCGCGGACATCGGCGCGATTGCGGGTGAGGCCGCGGTAGCCCATGACTTGGGCGAGACCGGTGACACCCGGCTTGAGGAATTTGCGGAAACGGTAAAGGGGATCGACCGCCGCAAAATCGTCATCGTGATCGACGTAATGTGGACGCGGGCCGACCACGCTCATCTCCCCGGCCACGACATTGAGGAACTGAGGGAACTCATCGATGCTGAACTTACGCATCCAGTGTCCTGCCTGAAAGATCCGGGAGTCTCCGGCACGCGCTTGCTCCGCCTCCCGACCGTGATCGCAAGACATAGTGCGGAATTTGTAAACGAGAAAGACCGTGCCACCCGCGCCCTTGCGTTGTTGTTTGAAGAAAAGCGGTCCCGGGGATTGGAGGCGATGGATGACCGCGACCATCAGCATTAAGAATGGCAAGATGAGGAGGACCACCGGAAGGGACACTGCCAAATCAAAGATTCGCTTGAGGATGCGGCTGAAGGGAGACTCTAGGGGCTCCCGGCGAAAGACGGCCAGGGCGTGTCCCAGGTCGCTGTAAATGCTAGCAGCGCCGCCCAGGCCGGTGACCCGGTCAAGGTGAATCGCAAAGCGACTGCCCACATCTTCGGCGACGATCCGGATCCTGGCTAGTTCTTCCCGGGTCAGGTGAGCATCGCCACAAATGACAACCTGAGGAGCAAACCGGACGATGGCTTCTTCCGGCGTCTCCCCAAAGCGGCGGGCGTCGAGATCGGCGTATTCCTCGGGAAGCTGCGGCGAGTGAATGGCGGCAAGTTCCAAGCCCAGGTGGTTGTGGGCCCGGAGCCAATCGACGAGTGGATCGTGCGAGGTGACGGAAGCAACCACCAGAGTCCGCAGACTGCGGTGGCCCTGGAATAGCAACGGAGCGGCCAGGCGATGAACCAGAAGATGAGTAAAGAATAGAACAACCCAGAGAACGGGGAAGAGGACGATGAGGAAGAGCCGGGAGACCTGAATATCCTTGGTCAGGACAATCCCAATCAGGAGCGTCATGGCCATCGTGGCGATCTGATGAGTGGTGCGCCAAAACGGCAGCAAGCTCCCGCCGCGCCGACCAATCTGAAGGTGCGCCGCCTCCGAGAGAGAGACCCGGAGGCAAAAGAGCAGACTCCCGATCACCAGCAAGCTAGGATAGATGACGCGGTAGTTCCACCCTGCTCCCACATGGAGGGGAGCCGAACGATGCCACCAGGCCGCCGCGAAATAAGCGGCCAAAATCGCTAGCACCGAGGCTATCGCATCGAGCGACTGGAGCCCCCGAAACCGACCGTGGAGGAAGCTCATGACTGCCCAAGGAATAAACTGAAACCCGACGTCGGCATCCTATCTGGGCAAGCTGCCGCCCGTGGTCGCCGTCCCGGAAGATGGAGGAAACCTGGGGACCTCGACTGCACAGAAGCGTCGCGGATCATTGAATGAAGAGGGACGTCCACTGGGTGTTCCCGGCCCCTGATTCGGGACAAGGAGGCAGCAGCCAACCTGCACGCCTTCGTTTTAAAATCTTTTCTTAAGATTGCAAAACAATTTTGAGATGCCGTGCTTCCGGAGAGACGCAAACCTCCATCGATGCGGTGCACAAATGATGTGTTGCGTCAAAATCGTGACAGAAGAGTGATCCACCTTTCGACAGTGGAGTTTGTGGGGACTGCCCGGTGAAATTTCGTTGCCCGTGGAGAATTGGAAGAGGTGGGCGAATTCGGGCGAGAATCCTGGGGGGGCTCAATCAGCGAAGACCGGAACAGTAGGCTGAGATAGGCCTACTTTTTTTCTTTCATTGTAGCGGAAATCGGTACAAGGTTCCCAAGGTATTCCCCCTCCCCGGTCCCTGCAGATGCGCTCCCGTTCTTCCCTGATGGTCTTGCCGCCGAGGTGCGCGCAAACTTTTGCCTCCTTTACGCTCGTCTTGATCGGGGCCGTTCTGAGCGCTCAGGAGTCTGGTCCTGCCGGGAAAGCGAGCGGCGATGCTCCGCCCTGGGGCCGATTGTCGCGGATCCCGATCTTCCTTGAGGTGTCACGTAATCTTTTGGATTCCCTCCCGATTCCGAGCCCGCAGACGCGTTGGAGCATTCCGGAAAGCGAGTCGGCCCGTGTCCCGGGCGTCTTTCTTGACGCGGGATTGTCCCCCAAGGAAGTCGAGGAGGTGACGACGCCCGCAAAAGTGGTTCGCGCGGACGGCTGGATCCACCACTTCCCGACGGATGCTCTGGTCGAATCGATGGCTCCCGAGGTGCGAGCCAAGCTTTACGCGGAATTGGGTCGGCATGAGATCAACGAGTTTCAGGAATCCCCGGTGCTCATTCTGACCGACACAGTCGAAGAATGGTATCAGCGGAGCCTTCTCAAGCCGGAGATCGTTCAGCAACTTTCCCGATTGGCCTACCGGAGAGGCAATCTCTGGGCATTCAGCGACGTATCGCTGCTGGTTTCCAAGGCGAAGGACGAAGGCGAGGTGCGCGAGATCTTCAAGAACCTGACCCGGACGCGGACCTACCTGGTCCGGATCGCCGTCGGGCCCGAAACGCAAGCGGAGACCATTAAGAGTTACTGGAGACGGACCGGCACCGGATTCCGGCGCAAAGACATCGAGCCCATCATCGAATCCCTGAAGGAAACGGGGAGCGAGGTCCAGCTCGACTTGGCGCACCTGCTCCCACCGATGGTGCGAAAATATTTGTATACCTATCCCGGACCGGAGGACGCAGCACAAGGCATCCTCCCAGATTGCCATTGGACCTCGCTGAACTACTTCAACTACGATCCCCATGGTTACTTGCTGGATTCCGCCCTAGCCACCACCAAGGTGCTTGAAGACTACGAGGAGGCGACGACCCCATATGAATACGGAGACATCCTCTTTTTCCTCGACGATGAAACGGGCGATGCCTTCCACTCGTGCGTCTACCTTGCCGAGGACTTGGTCTACACCAAAAATGGCCGCAATCAGATGACCCCCTGGATCATTAGTACGATCGACGACATCAGCCGGATCTACCTTTCCGCCCGCCCGGGCCATATTCAGGGCTACCGGCACCGCTCCATTCCCGGAAGTTTTTAAACCTTCCCAAGGCCGCCCCAGGCTCTGCGGACGAATTCTTGCATCCGAATGCTTGAACTTTGCCACGCTTTCCGCCATAACTGGCCCTTCTCGCAGTTCTGCGATTTGATAACCTCCCAACTACTCAGTTTTAACCCCAACCTCATGCTCTCGACGCTTTTTTCACTTCAGTTGACCGCGATGGTCTCTGCTCTCGGTCTCAACACCGATGAGTGGACCAACCCGAGCCCAGCCATCGTGGCCCAAGTCCAGGCCATCTCCGATGCCATGGCCGCTGCGGCCAAAGGCGAGCAGCCCAAAACGCCGCTACAGGAGACGATCACCAAGATCAAAGATCTGGCGGACACCGGCAAGGACAAGGACGCCCAATTCGCGATGGGGCTGTTTCTTCAACAAAGCAACCAGCAGGGAGCGATCGACCAAGCGGTTGATTACTACAAGAAGGCGGCTGACAGCGGCCAGCTCCACGCCATGAACAACTGGGGCTTCATTGTGG
>Ga0247843_1000296_pt1 | contig 119826 bp, 102 predicted proteins | sample LaCruzMarch2017__FD_192420 | JGI IMG/M metagenome (GOLD analysis project Ga0247843, IMG submission 192420) | Freshwater microbial communities from meromictic Lake La Cruz, Castile-La Mancha, Spain - LaCruzMarch2017_8m | ecosystem: Environmental > Aquatic > Freshwater > Lake | place: Spain...
TGGGTTACCCGCTTTGCTCTATCGTCAAAGGAGCCTGCACATCCCACCCAAAAAACAACATCAGGCACCTTGCCTTCGGCGGCCAATTCGGCCATACTAGGTATCGGTTTGTTGGTAATATCCACCTTGTTTTGGTTTAAGTTGTTGAGCCGTTGCGCCAATTTCCCCGGTCGGCAGGCGAAAATGGCCATGGTGCCCCATTGTTTTCCACATTGTTAAACATAGCGGTTAAAGACCCCGGAGCTTTGCTTTGTTCTAAAACCAATTCCCGCCGCAAATCCATAATAATACTCAGCGGATCTATGTTTACAGGGCAAGCCTGAGTACAGGCATTGCATGTGGTGCAGGCCCAAAGCTCCTCTTCTGTAATAAAATCGCCCAACAAAGATTTGCCATCCGAATGCCCAACACCATGGGTATCGATGTTTCTTCCAACCTCTTCAAGCCGGTCGCGGGTATCCATCATTATTTTTCTGGGCGACAAGAGCTTCCCGGTTTGATGTGCTGGACATTCGCTGCTGCAGCGGCCACATTCGGTGCAAGAGTATGCATCTAAAAGCTGCTTCCACGATAAATCAACCACGTCTTTCGCTCCAAATTTGATGGGTTCGGCTCCTTCTGTTGGGGCTGCATAGGGGTCGGCCGCCGGATTCATCATCAGTTCAACTTCCTTTTTTACCGCCTCATGGTTAAAAAACTTGCCTTTGGGTTCGAGTTTGCTGTACCATACATTTGGAAAAGCCAAAGCGATGTGAAAATGCTTGGAAAAGGGCAAATAGTTCAAAAACGCCAAAATTCCAGCGGCATGAAACCACCAAGCCGTTCTTTCGATTAAATGCAAAGTAGGCTCGCTCAGCCCCGACAACCACGGGCAAATAAATCCACTCACCAAAAACGGGGCTACGGAAGCATTGGGCATGGCGCCTTCTGCGGCGTTCATCAACAGCAGGGCCGACATCAACACAAGTTCAATTCCCAATATCAACATGGCATCGGTATGGGCCCAGCCTTTTACCTGATTCGACGAAAGCCGGGCGGGTATTCCAGCAAGCCGGCGGACCAAAAAAACGATGCATGCCAACATAACCAGCAGGGCCAACACTTCAAAAAAACCAATGGCTACAACGTAAAAACCGCCCAAAAATGGGGCAAAAATCCGATGAGAGCCTGTGATTCCATCGAGCAAAATTTCAAGCACTTCAATATTAATGAGAACAAATCCGACGTAAATCAAAATATGAAAAAAGCCTGCCAAGGGCCGTACAACCATTTTTGATTGACCCAATGCAACCCTGGCCATTGTTTTCCAGCGTTCGGCCTTTCGGTCGTTTATTGTTTGGGGCCGGCCCAAAAAAACATTCCTTCGGATTTTGCGAATTCGTCCAACAAACAGACCGATTCCAACGGCCAACATTGCAATAAAAATGAATTGTTCTACCATGATGTAATCTGGGACACAGTCTTTTTATTTAACGGCTTTGTTTTTGTTTTTGTTGATGTGGATCAAGGAAAAATGCAGAAATCGTTCTGGATGCTCGTTAATTTCTGTCATCAACAGCTGCAAGCTCAGGGCGGTAGAGTCAATTCGGCGGTGCAGGGCATCGCTTTTTGCCAGTTGCCCCAATGTGCCCTCGCCTTCATTGATGTTTTGAAGTAAATTCCGAACCTGTTCCATGGCTTGTTGGGTGGTGGCTACCGTTTGAGCGAGTTCTAATGCAGCTAGGGTATCGGAGAATTGATTCAAATTTCCAATCATGCTATCCAATTGCTGTTCATTTCGGGCCAATGTGCCCAACAGCAAATCTAAATTCCCTACAATGCTGCTTACTTTTGCATCGTTGTTCCGAACCAACCGATCTACCCCCGCAATCAACTGATTTAAATTATCTATTGTTTTAGGCAGACTGGTTTTCATGGGCACCAAAACGGAGTCGAGGTTTTTCAGTACGGAATTCATATTGTTTTGAAGGGGTTCCACGATGTTCATCAACGTGGCTTCAATACCCAGACTAAGTCCGGCTCGAAGGGTGTCTCCGTCTTGTACTTCGCGTCCAGATTTACCTAGTTTTATGTCAATCACGTTGGCCGCAATTAAACCGGGCGAGGAAATAATGGCTTGGCTTTCGCTATCCAAGAACAATTCGTCTTCGGTAATCCGCAATTCAACCAAAACAGTACCCTTGGTCGCATCCATAAGGCGGGTATCCGAAACAATTCCAATTTTGTAGCCATTCACCACCACCGGAGTTGAGGGTTCTATAAAACCCGCATGGGGAAAAACCACAAACAGCGTTTTTCCGGGCTTAAAAAGATCATGTCCTTTTAAAAAATAAAAACCCCAAATGGTCACGGCCAGTGTAGCAATGGCGAATAGGGCGACCTTAATTTCTCTGCTAATTTTCAACGCTGTAAATCTGGTTTGGTACAAATTTAGTGCTTTTTTTTAAGGGATTCCCGCACCGCATCCAGGCTCACCTTTAGCCCGTCTTCTACACCAACCAAAAAGGCATCTGGATAGCCCTTTAATTTTATGGCCTTTAGCCAGTCTTTGGCTTGAATTTCATCGGTAAAGCGTCCGCTTACATAGGCAATCCAACCATCGCCTCGAGGAAGCGCCTCAACCCCTTCCAAGCCTAAAAACTTAGCATCAGAAGAAGAATACTTGGATTTAGATGAAAAAAACTGCACCGAAAAATACGCTTTGGGGGCAGAGGGTTCTGCCGTATTGTTGGCCTCAGGCATTTCGATTGCGGGCTCTACAATGGGCTCGGCGGCCCCCCCCCCTCTTGGTTTTTCGTGGTTTAGATTTGGATGCGGCTTGCGCAATCCGGCGTACTTTTTGCCTTCGGTTGATTTTTTATAATCGGCAAATGCCAGAAAGATAGATTCGGCCATAAGCCTGACCCCTTCAACCGAGCCCAAAAAGGCTTCATCGCCTGGATGAGAAGCAAAACCCGTTTCAATCAAAACAGAAGGCATGGCTGTTTTTACCAAAACCAAAAAACCCGCTTGCCGAACGCCTCGGTTGTGGCGTCTAGCATGGTGTTCAAATCGATGCTGCACCAAACTAGCAAATTCAAGACTTTGGTTTAAATAGGCCGATTGAAACATTGAAAAAATTATATTTCCTTCATCGCTGTTGGGGTCAAACCCCTCGTAATTTTTCTTTACATCGGCTTCAAATTGAACCGAGGCGTTTTCGCGCTTTGCAACGCGGAGGTTGTCTTCGGTTCGGTGCAAGCCCAACACATAGGTCTCAGCTCCGTGTGCCGAGGGGCTGCCCGCCGCATTAACGTGAATGCAAATAAACAAATCGGCGTTGGCCTCGTTGGCAATTTGGGCTCGGCGGTACAATTCAACAAACTCATCGCGCTGTCGGGTGTACACCACGTTTACCTCTGGATAATACTCATTAATTTGCTTTCCGAGGGCCAGTGCAACCTTTAGGCAAACTTCTTTCTCATGTATAAAAGAGCCATGGCACCCGGGGTCTTTGCCTCCATGTCCGGCATCGATTACTACGGTACGTACGCCCTGCCCCAAAAGAGAGAAGGCAAGCAAATAATTTGTTAATGAAAGTAAAAAACCTCTGTATTTCACGAATTTATCCGTTTTTCGCAGCATTGTTGACTTCTAATTTTAGGCAGAGTTCAACAAGAACCATGCAAATTTACCCTTCCTTTGTTCCGAAATGCCCTTTTATCGATTAATTTTATTAACGATTTTAATAACACAGCTTCCGGCTTGCATAAACCGCAAGCCCGTGTTGGATGCATCGGCTCCGAATTCCATTTCAGCCGCTCCAAATGCCATTGAACCAAACCCAGACTCCAGTTCAACTTCCGTTTCGCCCAACACCTTGAGTCCGCTGCCCCCCGATTCAAACCTGGGGCCTGTTTCTCCTGAAAAAAAAGAATCTGGGCTGGAGTTCCCAGTGGTGTATTCGGCCGCTGACAGCTTAGTACTCGATTTGCGTTCCGAAACCATTGCGCTTCACGACAGCGTGGTTGTACTTTACGATAAAATTGACCTGAAGGCCAATTTTGTAACCATGACTTTTGCCAAAAAACGGCTTCGGGCTACTGGCATGCCCGATTCGGCTGGCATTCTTCGGGGCAAACCTGTGTTTACCGAAAATGGCAAAAGCTTTGATGCCACCGAAATGGAATACAACTTTGAAACCCGTCGAGGGATTATAAAAGAGGCCATCAGCAACGACGGAGACACCTACTTGCATGGGCAGGTGGCGAAAAAAGAAGCCAACGATGTGCTGTACATTAAAAACGCCCGGTTTACCACCTGTTCTGACAAAGAGCACCCCCATTTTGATATTGCCACCACCAAGGCCATGGTGATTCCTGACGACAAAGTGGTAACAGGTCCGGCGGTATTGCGCATCAGCGGAGTCCCTACCCCTTTGGCCCTTCCATTTGGCTTTTTTCCCAGCATGGAATTTCGGTCCTCTGGCATCCTTTTGCCCGAATACGGAGAACAAGGCGCCTTTGGTTTCTTTTTGCGGAACTTTGGTTATTACTTTGGTTTGAGTGAGTATATGGATTTGTCGCTAACCGCAGACCTATTTACCAGCTTAAGTTTTGGTGCCCGAGCTGAATTGAGGTACACTCAAAAATACAAACACAACGGCCGCTTAGCCTTGAAATTTAGTCAATTTCAAACCGGTGACCCCGAAATTGTGGCCGATTTTGAGCAGTCGCGCGATTTCTCAGTAAACTGGTCGCACAACCAAGACATCAAAGCCCACCCCACATTTAATTTCAAAGCCGATGTAAATGTGCAAACCTCTGGATTCAACCGATTGAACGCCGGTAGCGTAAACGCCATTACTCAAAACCAATTCAATTCGAGCATCAGCATTACCAAGCGGTTTCGAAACAGCCCCGTCAACTTGGCCGCATCCATTCGGCATTTTCAAAATACATCAACCGGTGCGGTGGCCTTTTCGCTGCCTGAAATGGTGTTAAATGTATCGCGCATTACTCCCTTTAAACGTAAAATTGCCTTAGGAAAAGCACGCTGGTACGAACAAATTGGCTTGACATACCGCCTTCAATCTGCCAATCAGCTAAACACCCTCGATTCTTTGCTGTTTCTTCAACCCTTGCAGGAATTAAATCGAGTAAATTCGGGCATGCGCCACGAAATCAATCTGAATACCAACCTAACCTTGGCAGGCTATATTTTTATTACCCCCTCCGTGCGGTACGACGAACGCTGGCATCTATGGTCTTTAAATCGCTTTATCAATGATCAGGGTCAAGCGGTTTCTGATACGGTTCGTGGATTCCACGCCAACCGACAAATGGACGTTTCTGTCAATGTTTCGACCAATGTCTTTTCTACTCTGTGGCTTAAAATTGGCCGATTGAAAGGCATTCGGCACACCATGAGTCCTGCAATAGCCTTTTCGTACCGCCCTGATTTATCCGAGGTGAAAACCGGCTACTTTGGCTCAGGCGGCCAACTCAGCTCCTACAGCCCCGGCCAAATTGGCCTTTATGGGGCAAGTCCCCAAGGTCAAAGTGGCCTGATTTCTTTGGGCATCAACAACCGAATAGAAGCCAAAGTGGCTCCCTCGCGCCGCGACAGTGTTACCAAAGATGCTAGGCTGCCCATTGTTGAACAGTTTCGACTTGGCATGAATTACGACTTGGCTCGAGATTCCCTAAACCTATCCAATTTATCCCTTAGTGCCCGAACCACCTTGTTTAAAATGATCAACCTAAACCTAAATGCCGCATTTGACCCCTACCAGTTCACTTTGGTAAACGGGCAGGCCCAGCGCATCAACAGATTTATGGTGGAGCAGGGGATTTTGTTCCGAACCACCCAAGTGGCCCTAGCTGCGGGTTTTACCTTGAGGGGCCAACGAAAAGCCAAAGCCCAAACCCCAGAAGAAGAACAAGTATTATCTACACCCAACTTTTACAATTATTACATCGACTTCAACATCCCATATAGCCTGCAGGTGAATTACAACATTTCGTACAGCAAGCCCTACGACCGCTCAAACGTAACGCATACCATTGGCTTGGCCGGCGATATAAATCTGACGCCCCGCTGGAAAATCGCCATGAACCTAAACTATGACTTGGCCAGTGGGCAAATTTCTACCAGTTCAATCGATATTTTCAGAGACATGCACTGCTGGGAAATGCGCATCTCGGTTATTCCTTTTGGCTTTAGGCAAAGCTATAATTTCACCATCAACGTAAAAAGCCCCTTGCTGCAAGCATTAAAATTAAACCGGCAGCGCGGTTGGTTTAACAACTAAGCCCCTTAAGGCTGTTCGGCATCGAATATGCGTTGAAACATGGTTTCTTGAAGCACATCGAATTCAATTTTTCGGCGCGCCATCATGGCCTTGGCTGTTTCTTTGGCCGCCCCCAGTTTATAAGAAATTAGCCCCGTTGCCCCACCCCACCGAAAAGAAGGAATGACATTTCGAGGAAAACCAGAACCGAAAATATTGCAACTAAAGCCCAGCACCGTTCCGGTATTAAACATCGTATTAATTCCGGTTTTGGAGTGGTCGCCCATAAACAAACCGCAAAATTGCAATCCAGTGTTTTCAAAGCGGTTTAGTGCTTGATTCCACAATTTAACCTCGGCGTAGTTGTTCTTTAAATTGGAATTATTGGTATCGGCACCCAAGTTGCACCAAGACCCTATAACCGAATTGCCTAAATATCCTTCATGCCCCTTGTTGCTGCAATCAAAAATCTGACTTTGACTGATTTCCCCGCCTAATTTCACATGCTTACCCGCAGCTACGGGCCCATAAATTCGGGTTCCCATTTTCAAGGTACTTTGAGGCCCCAAATAAAACGGCCCGCGAATCATACAGCCTTCCATGACTTCAGAATCCGCATCCAGATACACATCGCCTTGGGTGGTATTGATAATTGAACCCAATATACGGGCTCCATTGGCCAAATGCAGGCGCTCGGGGGGGCCAATGATTAAATTTCCCCAGTCGGGCGATACAGGCATATCTGCCTTTGGCTTGAACGCAAGATCCCGTGAAATCTCCCGGCCAATCCACTCTGGTATTTTCCAAATCCGATCCAGCATCTCTACAGATTCATGCACCTGAATGGCATTTGAATCGGACGAAGAATGGCTTGCCTCTAGCAATTGTGTTGGACTTTGAGCAAAAACAGCCAAAAGGGCATCGCCCTGCCAAAGGCTTTGTCCTGCCACCATTTTTTGAATCCTTTCGACAAGTTCCTTAGATGGAAAGCAATGCGATGCAATGGCAAGCAGCGGGAAATTTTGTGCGGGCAAGTCCAAATCAAAAGAACTCCATAGGGATTCAGGTGCAGGAATATGGCCTTGAATCCGATTCGGGAGAATAGCCTCCCATTTTTGCCGCAAACTGAAGATGCCTACGGGAATATCCGCAGCACTTCTAGATAAGGTAAAAGGCCACAAATGGGCTTGAATCGAAGGCAAATCAATCAGGTAAAAACGCATGTGCCAATCCGTTAAAATGTAAATTCTAGGCCAAGAACAAAGATAAGAAAAGCTATACTACCTTTAATTATAGGCTTTTCCCCTCAATTTAAAACAAGGGGCTGGCCAACCAGGCTTTGTGGAAAAAAAGCGGGCACATCGGCACTGACATTTAAATCGACAGGGCCGCAAATTCCGTTGATTCTGGCTTTATCGGTAAACTGCCACAAATCCCAGGTTTGCGTGCTTGGAATAGAAGGACTTGCGGCTTTGTAATGGGCTACCCACAAAGGATATTTCTTAAAGGCAGGATACAATCTCACCTTGTAAAATTTGGCTCCGGAATAAATAATGGGGCGCAGTCCCGTTTTATTCTCGACTTCGTCCAACCAGATTTGAATGCCCTGGTGAAATTCGCTGATGTTTGTTCCGGGCGGAGATTCTTCAATGTCCAAAACTGGGGGCAAATCCCCTTGATATTTGCCGTCGGGGCCACACACCCGACCAATAAACTTATCTGCTTGAGCTTTTGCAGATTGGTTGGGCAGATAATAATGGTAGGCTCCGCGTAAAATACCGACCTGCCGAGTAGCCTTCCAATTGTACGTAAAGTATTTGTCGTTTTTCCAACGGCCGTAGGTTGCGCGAACAAACACAAACGAGAGCGGGCGGGCTTTAATGTAGCTCGATTTAACCTTTTTCCAATCAATCAGGCCCTGGTGGTGCGACACATCGATTCCCATCAATTGAAAATGAGCGGGCATTGCTACGCCGGGTCCAGAGTAGGTGCAATCGCCCTTATGAATGGCTACATCGGTTTCGGTTTTCAAGACGCGTTTTCGCAGCAAATACCAATAAGGCCGGGTTAAGGACAAAACAATAAGAAAAACCGCAACGCCTATAGCAAAAAAAGAGACGGTATTGGACTTCATTCTTCAAATCTAAAAAAACCAAGTTAGAAAAGAAGCTGCCCAAACGGGATTTAGGAAAGATTAAGGTCTTTTTCTTTTGTTAATTGTTGAAGGCCAAGCGAACGCAAATCAAAATACTGGCGTAGGGCTTCCCCAACATAAAGACCCGTTTTTCTGAACCGCGGCGATGAAACCAGGGCGGTTAAGAATGCTCCATCGGACATCAGCAGCAGTTTGGGGTTCACCTTTCGCAATCCATGATCGCGCATTCCTTCCACATAAAACTGTTCCAGCCATTGCAGGCTAAATTCAATAAATTGGTGAATTTGATTTAGTTGCTCTGGGTAGCTGTGTTGAACGTCTTCTAAAAATTTCTGAGAAACGGGGTTTAGCGAAATTTCCAGCAGGTCCATAGAGGCCTGATACCGTTGGCGATATGGCCTTCCAAACTCAAATAAGATGTCTTTAAACGCCGTGATTTCAGTTAATTTCAGGGTGAGCATTTCTTCAATCAACATTTCGCGTGAACTGAAGTATTTGTAAAAAGTAGCTTTAGACACCCCTACCCATTGAATGATTTCGTCCATGGAATAATGGCGAAAGCCCTCTTGAAACAACTTTGGGGCAATGATGGCGAGCCACTCAATTTTTAATTCATCGTCTTCCCTTCTAAATTTTTTTACCGGTCTTCTTCCCATGATGATTTGCTTGGTGCTGTTGGATTGATTTATGAACGCGAAATTCGTAAATTTATATCGTCTTTTGAATCATTTTTAAAGCGTAGACCATTATGTTTAAAGAAATGCTGCGTTATCTTTTTAGTTTTTTGTTGCCTACTCTGATTTTTTTGGATCTTAAATACAACCTAATGGGATATTGGTTAGGCCCATTGGTTGCTTTTTGCTTCATTCCTTTGTTAGAACAGGTTCTTCCTAGGTCAAGGGCAAATGTGGATGAAGAAATGGGGGGGCGGTTTGTTTTTGATTTGTTTTTGTTTTTAAATGTGCCCTTGGTTTTGGGGATTTTGGTTTTTGGCTTAATCCGATGGTTGAATTTTGAGGGGCATTGGGCTTCTGGATTGGGTATTTTGTTGAGTACGGGAATTGTGTTAGGGGTAAATGGAATAAATGTAGCCCATGAACTGGGGCATCGGTCTGACACCAAATCTAGGATTGCGGCCTGGATCCTGCTTTGGCCTTCTTTTTACATTCACTTTTTTATTGAGCACAATTGGGGACACCATCGATATGTTAGTACGGAGCGGGACCCGGCAACGGCTCGGTTCAACGAAACCGTATATGCCTTTTGGCTCCGTTCTATGTGGGGTTCATGGCGTTCGGCCTGGGCTTTGGAGCAGGAGCAACTGCTGCGAAAAAGCCGAAGAAGAATATCGGTTTACAACCGTATGTTGTGGTTTAGTTTGGCTTACCTGTTGTATGCTGTTGGTTTGCTGTGGTATGGTGGGCCCTGGGCTCTGGTCTTTGGGCTGAGCACCGGACTCACGGGTATTTTATTGTTGGAAACCGTGAATTACATCGAGCACTATGGATTGAAGCGGCGGTTGCTTGCCTCGGGGCATTATGAAACCGTTAAACCTTGGCATTCTTGGAACAGCGACCATCGGTTGGGCAGAGCGGTGCTGTACGATTTAACCCGGCATTCAGACCACCATTACAAAGCAAGCAAACCCTATCAATTGCTTCAGCACCGTGCTGAGGCACCTGCTTTGCCCTTGGGCTACCCTGGCTCTATGGTGCTTTCATTGATTCCGCCAATTTGGTTTAAAATCATGAACCCAAGAATAGCACATTTGGCGGATGAATTGGCTCTTTCTTCGACCCAACAAACTGCATCTTAATCGGACTCGGATTCCAGCAAAGGTAGCCGCAGAAAAAAGGAAGTTCCTAAGCCCGTTTCGGTTTGAAAATAGATTTCGCCCTGCATGCTTTCTATGATTGTTTTCGCCATGGCCAAACCAAGTCCCATTCCAGAGCCCTTTGTAGTAAAATTGGGCGTAAAAATACGTTCTCGGTTCTGTTCGGGTATTCCCATGCCGTTGTCTCTGACTTCAACAACTGCATTGGGGCCTAGGCGCAGCAATTGAACGTGAACCTCACCCATTCGCCCTTCGGGAATGGCCTGAATGGCATTTCTAAAGAGGTTATTAAAGACCCTGAGCAACTGGTCGCCATCGGCAAGGACAATGGCATTGTTCAACGATTCGGGATTCCAAATGAGCTTGACCTCTTCTTCGTTGTTGGAATAAAAATCTAGGACCGATTTCAACGCCTGCGATAGATTTAAGGGTTGGAGCGAAATTTCAGGCAATTTTGCAAAAGAACTAAATTCGCTGGCAATCGCAGAAAGGGTTTCAATTTGCTCCAGCATAGCCTCTTTAAAACGTTGAATTCGTTCTGGGAAATCGGGCCTACCGTCTTCCCAGGCCTTTAGCAAATATTGAACATTGAGTTTCATGGGGGTTAGGGGGTTTTTCACCTCATGGGCGACTTGCCGGGCCATTTCTTTCCAGGCGTTTTCCCGTTCTGAAACAGCGAGGAGCTGTGCCGAGGCCTCCAATTCTTGAACCATTCTGTTGTATTCGTTCACCAGGCTGGCAACCTCGTCGTTGCCCCGGTACTCAATGGTTTCATTTTTTCGGCCAAGCCGTATTTTGCCGAGTTTTTGCTGGAGCAGCGACAAGGGCCCCGTTAGCTGATTGGCAATAAGAAGGCTAATGAGCATGGAAGCAACAATGAGCAAAGAATAAATATTGATAAGGGCCAAAAGAGAACTGGATAGTTCTTCTTTTAAATCTTTTTGCCTTAAAAAGTAGGGCAGATTTAAATAGCCTAAAACCTCGCCCGATCTGTTGCGAAAAACGGTGTATCCCGAAAGGTATTCAAAGTTGCCGACCCATTCCTTATGCAAAAAGTGGGGCTGTTGTTCCTGGATCAATGCTTGAAAAGCCTGTGGGTGCATTTGCCGACCAATCAGCCCCTCGTTGTACATGGCTTCGCGTGAACTGGCCAAAAGAATACCGGAAGGCCTGAACAAATTGATGTCTGAGAAGAAAATACCGGAATATCGAGTAAGCAAGAAATTCAGTTCCTCTCGATTTTGAAGTATTCCCGGGCGGTTTTCAACCTCGGTTTTCAATTCTGAAACAATGGAATTCATTTTCTCTTCAATGGTAAGGCGGTTTTTGCGGTTGAAGGTGGTGTTTATGTAGTCGTTAATACCCAAACCGACCATGAGTAAAGAGATCAATAAAACCAATAAAATGGTAAGTTGTATTCGGCTTTTCAGGGTAAACCGCAACCGTTCTGCTGCCTCGCCAAAATAGTATTGATAAACATAATACAGAAAGAGCAAAGCACTGAAATAGAGCAGCAGATATGCAAAGGGATTCAAGGAATCCAAAAGCCTAGGTATGGGCTTTGACACCACCATTAGGTCGGGAGGGTTCTGCCTGAGCAACAAATGGCTAAAACCCTTGAAGCGGCGCAGGGTAATTTGGTTGGTGTCGGCCTTCCAAAGGTCTGAATTCAAGGGATATGCAAAATCGCCAGCGGCTACATTTAATTCGCCCCGTTTGTAGCTGGCATAGCTGTACCCCTTAAGATTAACCGGGCGGGTTATGCTTTGGTCTAGCAACAACTCTGGAAAACCGGTTACTTGGGTTACCATTTTTGAAATAAACTCCAAGTATATGAAGTGTTGGCTGCTGTCTTTCCCCGCAACGACAGAAACAGGAATCCGACCCAGGTAATTTACTTTGCCATAATTGTTGTCCAGATAAAACAAGTAAGGGCTGGCGGTTGGCCTGCCTTGGGTTTGGATAGAGGTTTCATAATGCTGAACATCGGGGTCGGCCCATTCCGGATGGGAGGCGTACAATTCCACTTCGCTGGCCGAAAAAGGAACGATAACCAAGGCATATTTTGACCAATACCCACCGAAATAGCGTTGAGCGATGCGTTCAAAAAATTCATACGGAAAAGAATAGGAGTACTCTTGCAAAAAATACCGAATGGCGGCGTCGGATTGTATTCCTTTAACAGCCTGGTCAAATAAAAACTCAGCCACATGGTCTTGTTCTTCTGCAATTTTAAGGGCTAAAACTTGCCGGGCATCTTGTTCTTTTTCGGCGTTTAAGTTTGAAAGCATGTAGGTTGCATACCCAGCAAACAAAATCAGGGTGGGTGCCAAAGAATAAAACCCAATCACCTGCTTGTTTTTCATGTGCACCCATAAAATGGCCAGATGAATGGGATATGTTAACCAAATACTAAGGGGGTCTAGCCCGTCCCACCAATGGGTAAGCAAAGAAATTACGAGGTAAGGGATTAGCGTCCACAAAGCGGCTTTCCACCACCGTAAATGTGGACTTCGGGCCAACATTTTAGAGCAGAAATGCGAAATCAGCAAAAAATTGGCCAGCAACAAGGCCAACAGGGTAAAGCCCCAAAAACTGTAGGCATTTAACTCCAAAACATTGGATAGGTCAAACGAAATAGAGGAATCAAAAACCAGAGTGCGGAGCAGGTGAAGCAGGGCGTAACTAAAGCCGGCCACCATAAATCCAAAAAACAACATCCACAGAATAAGCCGAGGGCCGTGTACGTCTGGGTATTTATATTTGCTGTAATTGGAAAAAATCAAGGCCAATAGGGCGGTCATTAAAAGGGCATGAACCATAAAATCGCCCAAACTTGGCAACCAATCGCTGCTGGCAAAATACACAGGCGAAAACAGGGGCAACTCGTATAAAACGACAGGAAACCTAAAATGAATGTTGATGACCCGGACGGTGAGCACAAATAAGGTAAAAAGGCTCAAATGAAGGGCGGGGCGTTTGCGAAAAACGCGGAGCCTCCGTAGGTCATACAACAAATACAACCCTAAAAGTAAGGCTAGAAAATAGGCCAAACCTGCCAGCACAGGAAAACGCAAGGGAGCCTTTTGGGTTTGGGGGAAAACCAGGGCGCATAAAAAATATCCCTGACGGTCGGCAATATGAAAATCGGAATCTTCAGGATTCAAACTTATTTTAATTTGGCTTTCAAGCCCGAAGTCGGATGAAAAAGCATCTTGCAAAAATTCGTTTTTAATAAAAAACTCTTGCTTCAGCCTCACCATTCCTACAATAGACACCCCTGCACTGTCGCGGCGAAGTATTCTGTACCAGCCATTTCTTAGCTGCATCACAGGCTGTAAAAACTCTTCATCAAAGCGGCGAAAGGGAACAGGGACGGCTGCCGAATTCCAATACACCAAAGAGTCGTCTTGATAAACGAAATAGGCCAGATTCGATTCGGTATGAACCATCAACCTAGAGTTGGGGTCCTTAAGCATGTTGCCAAGAACCGAATCCATGATAAGTGAAAGCTGGTCTTCTTTGGCATACAGGGCTTCACGGACGTTTAAGGTACTTGAGACTTTATGCCTTGCCGTGCTTCGCAGGTTGCTTAGAAACAAAGACAAAAAAACCGTTGCAAGGAAGAGCAAAAGAACGTTGCGCCGGGCTCCGCCTCTAATCAAAAATGCCAGCCACTTCATATACTATAACGCTGGAGTGGGCGCATGCCTTTTAGGGGAGAAGTTCTTTGCCCCTGCATGGCTGCTTGCGGTTTGTTTTGGACAAAATTGGGCAAAGCAGAGGCAAGAGCTAAGGCCGAAAGCAAGGCTGTTATTAAGAGTTGGAATGGCCGGAAAGAAAGCCCCAATCGAATTTCAATGGCCTTTGCAGGCGAAATAAGTTGGGAGTCGCATAAAATCAAAGCGGAATCGACCTGGCCTGCCTGCGGTTTCATGGCTTTATTGAGCTGAACTGAGGCAGCAGCGTATGGATTTTGAACCCTCAAAACTTCAAAAAAATCAGACACCCAACGAAAGTACAAAAATGCCATGCGATTCGAATGCGTGATGTTCAGGTAGGTTTGGCGATTCGTTGCTTAAGCCGTTACTTTGTGGCCCAAGCTGCCAAGATGAATCAGGAATTTGTTGTCGGATTTGACGCCAAAAGGGCATTTTCGAATGCGTCGGGATTGGGGCATTATGCCCGCAACCACATTCGGATGCTGGCTAGGGCCTTACCGGCCGAACGAATTGTGCTGTTTAGTCCATGCCTGGATCGTTTGGATTTTATGGACGAAATGCGGGCAGCGGGCATACGGATTGTGAGTCCAAGCTCCCCTTCAGGGACTTGGAGGACACTGGGCATGGGCAAAGAGGTAAAAAAGCAGGGCGTTTCTGTATTTCATGCCTTGTCGCCCGAACTTCCCTTTGATTTAGATGTTCCGGCCATTGTTACCGTACACGATGCCATTGCCTTTGATGTTCCTGCCTACCATTCGTTTTGGAATGCAATATTGTATCGATTCAAAACACGTCATGCACTGAGGCGGGCATCGATGGTTGTGAGTGTGAGTCGTTATACGGCTGGGCGGCTGCAAGACCAATCCGCATTAATGGGAAAAACAGCCGAAGTCATGCCGCCGGTATTCCAGCCCAGTTTAATTCCTGCCACCGCCCCAATCAAGTCAATTCAGCCCTATTTTCTGTACGTTGGGAATTTAGAAGCCCGAAAAAACATTGGAATGCTGCTTGAGGCCTTTCTGCTGATTCGGAAGCGTGTTCCCCACCATTTGGTGTTGGTTGGGAAAGATTTAGGCATGCGTTCAAGCCTAATGGGTTTTATAAAAAACATGGGGTTAACGGGGCGTGTTCATCTAACTGGAGAAATTTCAGAAGGGGAGAAAAACGGTTGGATTCAGCATTGCGATGCCTTGGTTTACCCCTCGGTTATGGAGGGATTTGGACTTCCTGTGCTGGAGGGGTTAATGGCCCAAAAGCCCGTTATTACGAGTTCGGGGACGGCGATGGAAGAAGCCGGTGGAGATTGCGTTTATTATGCATCTCCATATCGGCCAGAGGAATGGGCAGAGACTCTGATTCGCATTTTAGAAAATCCCATGCCGTTGAACGCGGAAGAATGCCAAAGCCATTTGCAGAAATTCAGCCCTGAACGGCTTATTCCTGCCTGGCTAGGTTTGTATTCCCTTGTAGCAAACGGGAATTAGCCCTATTTTTGCCCATGGCATTTTTGGAACTGAACCGGCCGATTTTTCAGCTAATTGGCGCAGAAGCCGATGACTTGGGCCTGGAATGCTATGTCATTGGCGGCTTTGTTCGGGATTTGCTGTTGGGCCGGCCATGCAAAGACATTGATTTTATGTGCGTGGGGAACGGGTTGCAACTGGCTGAACGGGTAGCTCAGAAATTGGGCAGAAGCGAACAACTGACCGTTTTTAAGAATTTTGGAACCGCGCATTTTGTTTGGGAAGATTTAGACATCGAATTTGTTGGAGCCCGAAAAGAAAGCTATCGGCGCGATTCGCGCAATCCAGAGGTAAGTCAAGGTGATTTTAAAGACGACCTAAACCGTCGAGATTTTACCATCAACACCTTGGCCATATGCCTGAACAAGAACACGTATGGCGCTTTAATCGACACCTTTAATGGGATTTCCGATTTAAACTCAGGGCTGATTCGCACTCCCGTAGATGCCCAAAAGACCTTTGACGACGACCCCTTGCGCATGCTCAGGGCCATTCGATTTGCCATGCAGTTGAATTTTGAAATCCACCCGGAATTGTGGGACAGCATGCCTGGGCTGGCCCAACGCATGGAAATTGTAGCCAAGGAGCGGATTGCCGATGAATTGAACAAAATGATGGCCTGCGATGAACCGGGCCGGCTGTTTTCGATGCTGGATAAAGGGGGGCTGCTGCCCGTTTTGTTTCCTGAATTCTGCTTGCTTAAAGGCGTAGAAAAAGTAAATGGCTTGGGGCACAAAGACAACTTTTACCATACCATAGAGGTGTTAAACAATCTAGCCCTGCTTTCAAATAATCTGTGGTTGCGCTGGGCAGCTGTGATGCACGACATCGCCAAACCCCAAACCAAGCGTTTTGAACCTGGACATGGCTGGACCTTTCATGGGCACGAAGACTTGGGAGCCCGCATGGTTCCCAAACTATTTAAAAAACTAGGTTTGCCCAGCAATGAAAAAATGAAATTTGTACAAAAAATGGTGCGGCTGCATTTGCGGCCCATTGTATTGGCAAAGCATGAAATAACCGACTCGGCCCTGCGTCGATTGCTTATGGATGCCGATGAAGACCTGGAAGACCTATTGCTGTTGTGCCAAGCGGACATCACCTCAAAAAACCCAGGCCGGGTATCGCGCTACCTACGGAATTATGAAGTGGTAAAAGAAAAGCTGCAAGAAGTAGAGGCAAAAGACCACATCCGGAACTTTCAACCCCCCATATCGGGCGAAGAAATTATAGGCTACTTTGGTATTTCTCCGGGGCCCGTGGTTGGCCAAATAAAAAGCAGCATCAAAGAATCTATATTGGAGGGGCGGATTCCAAACCAGCGGGAAGCCGCATGGTCGTTGATGGTTGAACTGGGTGTGGAGCTGGGATTGGAAATGCCCAAGGCATGAGCAAACCCAAAATTTTCGTGGTGGGTGGACCTACCGCATCGGGTAAAACCGAGCGAAGCATTGAAATGGCTCAGGCCTTGAACACCGAAATTATATCGTTTGATTCGAGGCAGTTTTATCAAGAAATGCAAATTGGAACGGCCCGGCTTCTGCCTGAGGAATACGGGGGCGTTGAGCATCATTTTATGGGCAGCCACAGCCTAAGCCAACCCTTGGATGCCGTTTCGTTTGCGCTGCAAGCCCGTCCGATTCTGGAATCCATATTAGTAAAGCGAAAAAACGTCGTTTTGGTGGGCGGTTCGGGCTTCTACCTGCAGGCCTTGCTGTTTGATTTAGACGAAATGCCTCCGATCTCTGATTCCATTCGCCAGCAGGTGAACCAATATTCCTTGCTTGAATTGCAGGAGCAGGTGTCGGTTGTGGACCCGGATTATTACCGGGAAACGGACATTCAAAATTTGGCTCGGCTCAGAAGGGCATTGGAAGTTTGGTTGGCGAGCAAAAAACCTTGGTCGGCCTTTCGGAAATCTGGATTGGAGTGCAAGAAATGGCGTTGGGATGCAGAAATGCACCTATGCATTCAAAACCTAGACCGCAAAGAACTGCATGAAAGGATAGCAAAGCGAACGAAAGCCATGCTAAACATGGGGCTAAAAGCAGAGGCGCTGGGCTTGATTGAATACCGAAATTTACCGGCCATGAATACGGTTGGATACCGAGAATGGTATGTACAGACAACGGATAGCGATGAAGAAATAGAAGCGAGCATCAATGCACATACCCGGCAGTATGCCCGGCGTCAAACAACTTGGTTCAACAAATTCAGGGATCAGGTTGGGAATGGGGCGGTTCCGGGAGAAAATAAAGGGTTTGGGTAAATTGAGTGGAATTAGGGAAGGATTGGCCCGCGGGCGGGATTGAGGTAGGTAGCCCACAGGTTGTCTGGCCTGGGGCCCGCGAGCTGCGCAGGCGACTTTAGGAGCCCGCGTAAAGCCGCTGGGCCCCTGGGCAGCAACCGAGGACTACCTCCGAAAGCCCGGAGCCCGCCCAAAAAAAAACCCCCGACAAATGCCGAGGGTTTATAACGTGAACGAATGTGCTTATTCGAAGATTCGAACGTTGCCCATTTCCATGCGTTCGCCCAAGTTGGAGCGACCGATGTAGCGGTTGCGGTCCACACGGTTGTAGTTTTTGTGCGCAATGATGCTCCAGCAAGTAGAGGAGCCTTGGCTGGCAATAATGACAGACCAGTAAAGGAAAACCCTCCAGGTGCGGAACCACCATTCGCCGTAATGCTGAATGATGTACTCTTTGTTGGCTTCCCAGTTGTGGTACCAGCAAGTCATGGTATGCGAGTAGTGAATGCCAATGTTTTCAACGCTTTGCACCTCGAAGTTTGCGTCTTGCAGGGTTTGCACCAAGAAGGCCAGCGGGGTAGAGGCATCGGCGCCGCTGAAAATAAATTCATTCATAAACAAACCCCAAACCAAATCTTCCCAGTGTTCACCGCGGGCAAGAATGCCAGGGTTTGCACGAAGACCGGCTTGTTGTAAGTAGAAGGTACCGTCGTCGTCTAGTTTATCGTAAATGTTTTTGATAAACCGTCCGAATTTTCGGATGCCCACGTGCTCGCCCATTTCCAAACAAGTAATGTGGTTGAAAATTTCATTGTTTTTACCTGGGGTAATCATGTCGCGGTAATCCATGCGCAAGATTCGGGCACGGTCGGCAACGCCGTGTGCGGCAATTTGCTTGTTGCCGTGGTCGGTGCCATCTTGAGCAAGGGTAATGCCGGTGGAATCGGTGCCATAGTATTTAGCGGCGTAAGCCACCAAAGTACCCCAACCGCAACCGATGTCTAGGTGCTTGTTTCCGGGTTTCATTAGCAGTTTGTCGCAGACCATGGTCATTTTACGGTCTTGCGCCTGCTCTAGCGTTTCGTTGGGCACATCGTTCCAGAAACCAGAGGTATAAATCATACGTGGTCCAAGGAAAGAGGAGAAAAAATCGTTGCCGCGGTCGTAGTGGTCGCGCACAATTCGTTCGTCCTGACTTTTAGAGTGGCTAGCCACTTCGGGAATCATGCGGGTGAAGAAGAATTTAATGTGCTTCCAAGTTAGACGGTAGTCGAACACCTCGTTTCGGCAGTTCATAAACTCAATGAAATCCCCTTCAATATCTACTTCGCCGTTGGCGTAATCGTGGATAAATTCAGAGAATGGAATTTTTTTTCCGGCAACGTATTTGCGTCCTGCGGACGGAGTTTTTGTTGCAATAAAATCTAAAGGAGATTTGCTCATGGTAGGTAGTTTAAAAGCCGACAAACTTAGTATAATAAATTGGGAGCAGCCTCATTTTGTTAAAAAAAATAAAAGGGTTGGATTGAAAAAGATGTTTGAGGGCCTGATTGTGCTTTGATTTGATGAAGTTTTGTCTATTTTTGTGCCCAATTAAAAGGGTGCCAAGCCAAAAAATACGTTTAATCCCGAGGTTTGAACAGGTCTGCCAAGGCATCCGGGCCGATTTGAACAAATTTCGACAGTTCTGCACAACATGTCAGAAGAAAACAAAATGGGGGCTGCGTCCCAACCGGAATTTGACTGGTCAACCGTAAGCAAAAAAGGACAAAGTTATTCGAACGAAGAGAGGGTCCGTTTGTCGGATATGTACGAGAAAACGCTAAGCAGCGTTGCCGAACATGAGATATTAGATGGCAGTGTGGTTCATTTGACGGTAAAAGACGTTGTAATCAACATTGGTTACAAATCAGAAGGCGTAGTACCCCGCACCGAATTTCGATACAGTGCTGCCTTGGCAGTGGGCGATAAAGTGGAGGTTTACATTGACCAGTTGGAAGATCGGAATGGTCAATTGTTGTTGAGTCACCGCAAAGCCCGTGCTATTCGTGCCTGGGATCGGGTGAATGAGGTGCATCAAAAAGACGAAGTGATAACAGGGGTTATTAAATGCCGCACCAAAGGAGGATTGATTGCAGACGTGTTTGGGATTGAGGCTTTTTTACCTGGTTCACAGATAGATGTTAAGCCCATCCGCGATTACGATGTGTATGTAGGCAAGACTATGGAATTCAAGGTGGTAAAAATCAACCAGGAATTCAAGAACGTAGTGGTTTCGCACAAGATCCTGCTTGAAGAAGAGCTGGAAGAGCAGAAAAAGCACATTATATCGAAATTAGAAAAAGGACAAGTATTGGAAGGCGTTGTGAAAAACATCACATCGTACGGCGTATTTGTGGATTTGGGCGGTGTAGATGGCTTGATTCACATTACAGACATTAGTTGGGGCCGCATCAACCACCCTGAAGAAGTGGTAACACTGGATGCAAAAATCAACGTAGTGGTATTGGATTACGACGACGAGAAGCGTCGTATTGCCCTTGGATTGAAGCAATTGAGTGCACACCCATGGGAGGCATTAAGTGCTGAGATCAATGAAAACGATAAAGTAAAAGGGAAGGTCGTTGTACTGGCCGATTACGGAGCGTTTGTAGAAATTGCACCTGGAGTAGAAGGGTTGATTCACGTATCGGAGATGAGTTGGTCGCAGCATTTGCGTACGGCGCACGATTTTCTGAAAATTGGAGACGAAGTAGAAGCGGTTGTGCTCTCGATTGACCGGGAGGAGCGCAAGATGTCGTTGGGCATGAAGCAGCTTAGCACGGATCCATGGGAAAACATCGAAGGCCGTTATCCGCAAGGAAGCCGCCACATGGCCGTGGTTCGCAACTTTACCAACTATGGAATATTCGTAGAATTGGAAGAAGGCATCGATGGCTTAATCCATATTTCGGATTTGAGTTGGACCAAAAAAATCAAGCACCCCTCTGATTTCACGAAAATTGGAGAGAAAATCGAAGTTTCGGTGCTTGAAATCGACACAAACAGCCGCAAACTTTCCTTGGGCCACAAACAATTGGAAGAGGATCCATGGGAAGTATTTGCCACCGTATTTAATACGGAGGAAAAGCACAGAGGTACTGTGTTGGAGCTGAACGACAAAGGCGGCATAATTGCCTTGCCTTATGGAATTGAAGGATTTGCTCCGATGAAGCACCTTAAAAAGGAAGACGGAAGCAAAGCTTCGGTTGAAGAGCAGTTGGATTTTGCCATTTTGGAGTTTTCCAAAGACGACAAGAAAATCTTGGTATCGCACACTCGGACATGGGATGAATCGACCAAGCCAGAGGTTGGGGCCGAGCCACGTCCGAAAGTGAGTGGAAAATCGAAACCAGCTACTGCACCCGCAAAGGTTCAAAAGGCAGATGTTACCACATTGGGCGACATCAGTGCTTTGTCTGATTTGAAAAAAGAAATGGAAGCGACGGAGAAAGAGGATGCCAAGCCCAAATCGAAAGCCAAATCGAAAAAGGCGGATGCCCCTGCAGACGAATCGGCAGAATAAATTAAACAAAAGCCCTTCCTTGTGAAGGGCTTTTTTACTTTTATGGCATGAACGGACCGGCAGCAGGTACATTTTTTGTGGATGCCGAAGCAATGCAGCTTCGGATACACCGTTTGTCCTTGATGCTCGGGGAGTTGCCCCGGGCCGATTTGCCCTTGGTCATGTTAGGCATTCAGCCCCGGGGGGTGTATTTAGCTGAGCGTTTGAAGGCGGCATGGACGCAACAAATGCCTGGGGTAGCATTGGATTATGGGCTTTTGGATCCCACCTTTTTTCGAGACGACTTTAACCAAGACAAAGTGTTGGTTCCGGAGGCGACCCAGCTGAATTTTTCGCTTGAGAACCGGCGGGTGGTGTTGGTTGACGATGTGTTGTATACGGGCCGTACGATTCGAGCCGCCTTGGATGCAGTGCACACCTTTGGCCGGCCGGAGTGGATAAAACTGCTGGTTTTGGTGGAACGCCGCTTTGCGCGTCATTTGCCCATTCATCCGGATTTTTATGGCTGGTCTATGGACGCCTTTGAAGGGCAAAAAGTAAAAGTCAGGTGGGCCGAACAACATGGAGAAGACGCTATTTGGATAGAAAACAACGCCTAGCAGCCTATGCCACAGCTTAGCCACCAACATTTATTGGGCATAAAAGACCTAACAAACAGCGACATTGACCTGCTCATGTCCACGACGGCCGAATTTCTACAGGTATTGCAGCGGCCCATCAAAAAAGTGCCATCGCTGCGCGACAAAACGATTGCCAATTTATTTTTTGAAAACTCCACCCGAACGCGCTTGTCGTTTGAATTGGCAGAGAAACGCTTGTCGGCCGACGTCATCAATTTTTCGGCTTCGGGCTCCAGTTTAAGCAAAGGGGAAACGCTGTTGGATACGGTCAACAACATTTTGGCCATGAAAGTGGATATGATCGTACTTCGGCACAGCAGCCCGGGTGCCGGCCTGTTTTTGGCCAAGCACCTGCCGCGGTTTCGGCATTCGGCACATGCCCGAATCATCAACGCCGGCGACGGCACCCACGAACACCCTACTCAGGCCCTGCTCGACGCTTTTTCCATGCAAGAGGTACTTGGCCCGCTGAAGGGCAAACGCATTGCATTGTTGGGAGATGTATTGCACTCGCGCGTGGCCTTGTCGAACATCCTACTGCTTCAAAAAATGGGAGCCCATGTGGAAGTATGTGCTCCGCCCAGCTTGTTGCCCCGGAACATTCAAAGTCTGGGGGTGGTGGTAAGCCATTCATTGGATGCAACCTTAGAACGGGCCGATGCCCTGAACGTGCTGCGCATTCAAGAGGAGCGGCTACAGGTTCAGCACTTTCCGGGCGCATACGAGTACCACCAGGTATTCGGTTTAAGCCTAGCCCGCTGGGAAAAGGCCAAGAACAAGCCTGTAATTCTGCATCCGGGCCCCGTAAATCGGGGAGTAGAAATCGATGGCAAACTGGCCGATGGCCCGGCCTCTATTATTCTAGACCAGGTACAACACGGAGTGGCGGTGCGTATGGCTGTGCTCTATTTGCTGGGCCAAACGGGCGGGAGTGCAGCGTAATTATAGTTGGGGTTAGGGCATAGGATATTTCAGCTTAAACAAAACAACAAAACGGAGGGAACCGCATATTTTTTTAACTTTGGGAAATTGAATAACATCTACATGAATTTTAGCAGCACGGAAAAGCCTCACTATTTATCCTTGTTAATTGAAGAAGAGCAGCTAACGGCCCAAACGGCGCCCGACCTAAAATCCGAATTGGTGCGGCTCAACGCCCTAGGTCATAAAAATTTAGTTGTTGACCTTCAAAAGGTAGAATTTGTAGATTCCAGCGGCCTGTCAGCTCTTCTTGTTGGCAATCGACTTGCGCATAAATCAAATGGGGTGTTTGCCATTACGGGGGTGCATGCTGGGGTTATGAAAATCCTTCAAATTTGCCAATTGGATACGGTATTGAACATTATCCACAACGAAAATGAAATCGAAGACTTCATCATCATGAGCAACATTGCTCAAGATTTGTTGGATGAAGAAGAATAATAATTAACCTTTAAAACCAAAAACCATGAAACAAATTTTACTGATTGCAGCCTTGTTTACTGGGGCACTGGCTCAAGCCCAAATTTGCTCACCCAATCCTCCTGACCCTACGGCAACCCAGATGGGATTCAACCCCAACCCGCTTCCCGCAGCCGTGTCGGGGAGTAACTATACCCACCAAAATACGGTGGTACTTCCAGGAAAAGTTGACAATACGTTGACCCCCACCCCTGGTGATTCCATCGACTTGTGCGGAGTAAAAATTTTGTCGGTTAGCCTTGACACCTTGGCTTCATACAACCAATCCATTCCGGCGGGATTCAATTTTACCTGGGCTGCCTACCAAGGCAACACCGAAATCAACTCCACAAACAGCAGCACCACGCCCATCAATATTGCTCCTGGAACCAATTTGCAACGGGTATGTTTGCGTTTAAATTCGGTCAACGTACCTAGCCCCATCAATACGCCTTGCGATACGGTGTACTTCAAAGTAGATGTTCGAGGCCGAATTAATCTGGGAATTGGTTGCAACGATGTTCCGCCCCCCAGCGGCGATTTGTCTTTTAATATTGCCTTTCCGGTTTGTGCCAACACCAGTTTTGAAAACTTGCCTGGAGTACAAGTTCAGCCTATGTTTCCAAATCCGGCAAATGCCACAGCCACTTTGAACTTCACAGCAACAAAATCGGGTTCGTTTGGATTTCAAATGAAAGATGCCGCAGGTCGTGTGGTACATCAACAGAATGGAAATTGCCAGTTGGGCGAGCAAAGCATTCAGGTTTCAACGGCTCAATTTGCTGCAGGACTGTATCTATATTCGCTTGAAGTGAATGGAGTTCAGGCCACCGGCAAAATTATGGTTCAACACGATTAAGTTCTTATACCCTGAAGGCATTTAGCCCGATGCCGCATTTAAATCCACCCCTTACCCATCGGTTGAGGGGTGGATTTTTTATAAAAGACCTTGCGCATCTTTCGGGTCAGCAGAACCTGTGCCAAGGAAAATCAAGCTGCCGGGGTAGCATTCAGGAGGCCCTTCAGAATCGCTGCGGCAGCAGATGTCCAAATGCATTGGCAGGACGGTGGTCAAGGATGTTCATTGAGGCCAAATTCAATCCACAAAAACCATGAATTTTCATGTGTGCATATTGGGATGCAGTTCAGCGGTTCCAACGGCCGAACGGGGGTTGAGTGCCCAATGGTTGGAGGTTCACCACCGGCATTATTTGTTGGACTGCGGAGAAGGGACACAAATTCGGATTCGGCAAGAGGGCTTGCCCATGCAGCGCCTATCGGTTGTATTTATATCGCATTCCCATGCCGACCACTTCTTGGGCTTGCCCGGACTTCTTTCGACCATGGAATTGTTGGGCAGAAAGAAAAGCCTGCGGATTGTATGCCCCGAATCGGTAAAAGAGTTTTTGTTGAACTACTGGAAAAGCGTAGATTACCAGCCCTCCTACCCTATTGAAATAGATGTGGAGGCTTGGCGGTCAGGGGGATTGGTGCTGGAAGATGCCTCAATTCAAGTAGAGGCCGTTGTGTTAAAACACGGGGTGCCCTGCCGGGGTTTTATTGTGCGGGAACGCCGAGATGCCTTTGTTCTAGACAAGGTCAAAATTAAAGAATACGACCTGAGCATTGCACAGCTGCGGGAATTGAAACAAGGAAATTCGGTGCAGTTAAATACGGGCGCAGCACTGCAGGCAAACCAAGTAGGCTCAAGTGGGCCGGCATGCCGAAGCTATGCCTACATTACCGACACCCGACCTGTATTGCAAACTTTGTTAAAATTAGCAGCACCCCAGGTGTTGTACCACGAAGCCACCTTTACAGAAAAGCACCAAGAAAGGGCAAAAAAAACCCAACATTCTACGGCAATAGAAGCGGCTGAAATTGCTGAGAAATGGGGCGTTACAAGCCTGATATTGGGGCATTTTTCGGTTCGCTACCCAGACTTGGGCGAGTTGCTTGCTGAAGCACAGAATAGGTTTGGCAATACCCGCTTGGCCTTCAATGGCCTTCGCCTTGAACTTTGAACTTGACCAACTAAGGGGTATCTTTGAAAAAAAAGCCATGTTAACATCTGTAGTAGAAACAGCTCTAAACGAGCAAATCGCCATTGAAAGCCACAGCTCAAATGCCTACTTAGCGTTGGCCTCGTGGTGCGACGCGAAGGGAATGGAAGGAGCCGCGAAATTTTTCTATTTGCAATCGAACGAAGAACGGGCCCACATGCTTCGGCTTTTTCGATACATAAATGATTCAGGGGGGCAGGCACTGACGCCCGAACTAAGCAAACCAAAAACAGACTTTAAAGACATTCTAGAAGCAGTAGAGAGTTTTCTTCAGGGCGAGTTGCGGGTTTCAGAGGGCATCAATACATTGGTTTACATCGCAACCCAAGAGAAAGACTACACCACCTTGAACTTTTTGCAGTGGTATGTTGCCGAGCAACACGAAGAAGAAACTACAGCCCGCAACATTAAAGACAAAATCAACCTGATTGGCCTAGAAGCGAACGGACTGTACTTAATTGACAAAGAGATAGGCCAACTGGCCACAAAGGCCTTAGCTAAACCCGCCGAATCGGTGCAAGAAAAATAAAATTGACTGCGCGCATCCCCCTCTTCAAAAGCGTTGCCTTTTTTCCCATTTTGAGTTGGGCCTTACGTATTGGTCTGTTTGGCATTTTCAACAAGAGCTTCGCCCAGCACTATTCTCTTCAATCGCCCAAAAGCAAGGTGGAATTCAGCCTTAGGAATATGGGCATACGGGTTGATGGGCACTTTAACCACATGCTTGGAGAACTCCAGGTGAATCCAAGCACAGGACAACCAGAATTTTTGTATGGTGAAATACAGGTAAACAGCATCGAGACTGGAATCGCGTTGCGCGACAGGCATTTATTAAAGTCCGATTATTTTAATGCAGAACGCCATCCCCAACTCAAATTTCGATCAGAGGCCATTCGCCGCACCGAGAAAGGTTGGATTGTAAGCGGGTGGATAAGCATAAAAGGGAAAAGTCAACCCATTCAAATAACGGCCGAAGCAACAAAAACAAGCCAAGGGTATTTAATAAAGTCCAAATTTCAGGTAAAACGCAGCTCCTTCAACCTTGGCGATTCCGCTCTTTTAAGCGATGAAGTAGAAGTGGTTTGGACTTTAATGTTTGGGGCTTGATGCAGCAAATCTTCTTTTTTTAAACAAGATAAGTGCTTATTGTGTTTGATAGATACCTTCCATGCGATTCCATGTAAAGCGGTCAAACAAGAAAGAAAAAAGGCCTTTTGTTTATTGGAAAACACCGAATGGAAACTGAATTCTATACCTTTGCATGCCGATGTGTTTCGGCTGTTGATACTTTAAGTCATGAGTGAAGCTAGTACACCCCTTGTTGAGTCCTTATACACCTCTCCAGAAGGCCCGCCACCCGAAGCGGTAAAAAAAGAAAACCGCAACCAACCGAAACTCATCGACCAATATGGTTTTGGGCTCATCCACCTGACACCCCTTTTAATGATTTGGTCCGGTTTTACCTGGAAAGACTGGTTGGTATGTTTGTTTATGTACTACTTCCGCATGTTTTTTGTTAGTGCCGGATACCACCGGTATTTTGCGCACAAAACGTACGAGACAAGTCGGTTCTTCCAGTTTTTGATTGCCTTTTTTGCCCAAACCAGCATACAGAAAGGAGCTTTGTGGTGGGCATCTCAACACAGAGTTCACCACCGCCACAGCGACACAGCTCACGACCCCCATTCGGCAAACATCTATGGTTTTTTCTATGCCCATATTGGTTGGATTATGGGGCCTGATTATCAAAAAACCAGGTACGACTTGATTCAGGATTTTGCTAAGTATCCGGAGTTGCGGTTTCTGAATCGATATTTCATGGTTCCTCCAATCATTATGGCCGTTATCATTTATTTTGTAGGCAATCTGCTCAACGGAAATGGAATTACGGATTGGAATGCCGGTTGGTCCACTGTGGTGGTGGGATATTTAACAAGCACTGTTATATTGTACCATGGGACGTTTTCCATTAATTCGTTGATGCATAAAATAGGGCGTCGCCGGTACAAAACCAAAGACCATTCGCGGAACAATGCGGTTTTGGCCTTGATTACCATGGGCGAAGGTTGGCACAACAACCACCACTATTACCAAGGATCATGCCGTCAAGGCTTTTATTGGTGGGAGTTTGACCCCAGTTATTACGTTTTAAGAACCTTAGCCTTGTTTGGAATAGTGTGGAACATACGTCCTGTGCCGGTAGAGGTAAAATATGGTTCTAAGCGGATTGACGGAAAAAAGCTTCCGGGTAAGAGCTAAAATAAAGCACAAACCGCAATCCATTCTGTTAGGCATCTTACCTTTATGGCCGTATGAGTAACCAAAGCATTCAAACCGATTTATGCATCGTAGGCGCTGGGCCGGTGGGTTTATTTGCTGTTTTTGAGGCGGGATTATTAAAAATGCGTTGCCATTTGGTAGATGCCCTGCCCCAAGTAGGGGGCCAATTGTCGGAAATTTACCCCAAAAAGCCGATTTACGACATTCCAGGCTACCCTTCTATATTGGCCGGGGAACTGGTTGAAAACCTGATGGAGCAAATCGCACCGTTTAAACCTGGATTTACGTTGGGGGAACGGGTAGAATGCCTAGACAAAACAGAAACAGGGTATCAAATAAGTACGTCAACCGGCACTAAAATCCAGAGTAAAGTTGTTGTAATTGCGGGTGGTTTGGGTTGCTTTGAACCCCGGAAGCCTGTTGTAGAAAACTTAGAGGTTTTCGAGGGCAAAGGGGTTGCCTACATGGTTTTGGACCCTGAAAAATTCAGGAACAAAAAAGTAGTTCTAGCCGGAGGCGGCGATTCGGCCTTAGATTGGGCCATTTTCTTGTCGGATGTTTGTTCTGAATTAACCCTTATACACCGAAGTGGCTCCTTTAGGGGGGCGCCCGAAAGTGCCGAAAAGGTATTTGATTTGGCTCAAGCGGGGAAAATAAATTTAATTTTAAATGCGGAAGTTCAGTCTTTGCATGGCTCAACACAACTTGAAGGATTAATGGTACGGGAAGCAGGACAGGAATCAGACCTAGATATCAAAACCGATTTTTTCATCCCGCTTTTTGGATTGACTCCCAAACTAGGCCCCATTGCCGATTGGGGTTTAAACATTGACAAAAACGCCATTCTAGTAAATACAGAGGACTACAGCACCAATGTGGAAGGCATATACGCGATTGGCGATATCAACACCTATCCCGGCAAATTGAAATTAATTTTATGCGGTTTTCATGAAGCTGCCCTTATGGCACAATCGGCCTTTGCTCGGGTATTTCCAGAGCAGAAGTTAAGTTTTAAATACACCACGGTAAACGGGGTAAACGCCTTTTAAAACATGGCCAATTCGCATATTGAACTGCAAGCGGAAGACCTGAGCGGAAGAACCATGAATGTGGAAGTGCCCACCGACATGGGGCTATCGTTGATGGAGGTATTAAAGGGAGAAGGATTCCCTATTTTGGCTACTTGTGGAGGCATGGCCTTGTGTGCCACCTGCCATGTTGAGGTTTTGGAAGGATATTCAGAGCTGCCTGAGGCCGGAAACGAAGAATTGGATATGCTAGAAAGCCTTCCGGTATTAACGGCCACCTCGCGTTTAAGTTGTCAATTGCGCCCGGAGAACTGCCCTTCGACCCTAAAATTAAGGGTATTGGGGGAAGACAACGTGTAAAGGTTGGCTTAGCGTTTTAGGAAAGGGAAATTCAATCCCATAAATTCGGCTGAACTGCCCAGCATTTCTTCAATGCGCAACAACTGATTGTACTTGGCAACCCGGTCGGACCGCGAGGCCGATCCGGTTTTAATTTGGCCGGTACGAAAAGCCACAGCCAAATCGGCAATGGTGGTATCTTCGGTTTCGCCGGAACGGTGGCTCATAATCGAGGTGTATCCATTGCGGTGTGCCATTTCAATGGCATTGGCAGTTTCAGAGAGGGTTCCAATCTGATTTACTTTAATCAAGATAGAATTGGCTGTTTTTTCTTCAATGCCGCGGCTTAGGCGCTGGGTGTTTGTAACGAACAAATCATCTCCAACCAATTGAACCTGATTTCCCACCAAATCGGTTAAGTATTTCCAGCCACTCCAATCGTCTTCGGCCATCCCATCTTCAATGGAAATGATGGGGTATTTTTTGCACCAGCTTGCCCAGTATTCGGCCATTTGATGCGAACTCAGCCGCTCGCCGCTCGACTTTTTAAATACATATTCGCCCTTTTCTTCATCAAAGAACTCAGAACTGGCAGGATCTAAAGCGATCCAAATGTCTTCTCCAGGGCGGTATCCGGCCTTTTCAATGGCCTGCAAAACCACCTCAATCGCAGCTTCATTCGAAGGAAGATTGGGTGCAAAGCCGCCTTCGTCGCCTACGTTGGTGGCCATATTCATTTGCTTCAGAATCCCTTTAAGGTGGTGAAAAACCTCGGTTCCCATTTGCAAGGCTTGGCTAAACGATTGAGCAGCAAGAGGCATAACCATAAATTCCTGAAAATCCACGCTGTTGTCGGCATGGGAGCCCCCGTTTAGAATGTTCATCATTGGAACCGGCAACAGGCGGCCTTGCATGCCACCCAAGTACCGATATAAAGGCTGCCCGGTAGCCGCAGCCGCAGCCTTGGCCGCAGCCAAACTGACGCCCAACAGGGCATTTGCTCCTAGATTTCCTTTATTTGCTGACCCATCTAAGGCAATCATTTTTTTGTCAATCCCTTGCAGGTCGTGGATGTAAAAGCCCACCAATTCCTCATTCAAAACCGTATTTACATTTTCAACGGCCTTTGAAACACCTTTGCCCATGTACGAGCGGGCATCGTTGTCGCGGAGTTCCACGGCCTCATGCACACCCGTAGAGGCCCCCGATGGCACGGCGGCCCGGCCCACCTCTCCGGCGTCGGTAATTACTTCCACTTCTACGGTGGGGTTTCCCCGGCTGTCTAAGATTTGCCGAGCGTGAATGCGTGCGATGTAGGACATTTTAAATTGTTTGCTCAAAGGTAAACAGAACAAGCTAAGGGAAAAAAGAAAAGCCGAGATAAAAAGAGCTCGGCTGTTCAATGCCTAAGTAAGATTCGGGATAGAACGTACAGATGCAAGTAAAACGGCTCGGTTTTGACGATTAAAACAGAAGTAAAAGGGCATGTAGGATAGAAATGGTTATTTATCTTTACGAAAAAAAGATGCCATTGGTTTATTTGACCCGAAAAGAGCAATTCAACGCTGCACATAAACTGTTCAATCCCCTTTGGACAGAAGAAGAAAATGAACGCGTTTTTGGTCCTTGTTCCAATAAAAATTGGCATGGCCACAATTATGATTTGTGGGTTACAGTAAAAGGTCAGCCCCATCCTGACTCTGGTTTTGTGGTTGATCTTAAGCAACTTTCTACCTTAATACGGGCTAGGGTGATCGACAAACTAGACCACAAAAACCTGAATTTAGACGTGGCTTTTATGGAGGGTATTTTTTCATCCACGGAAAACCTGGCCGTTCAGGTTTGGGGGCAGTTGCAAAACCCTATTTCTGAGTTAGGCTGCACCTTGCACAGCATTCGGATTGCAGAAACAGAACGGAATTCGGTGGAGTATTTTGGAGATTAATGGGTTTTTTATTTAGTATAGGGGCTTAAACGCTCTACAACCTGCCTTTTTTGTCTTCTTGGAATGGGGATGCAGAAGCCATCTTCCATTATAATGACAGCCTTCAAGGGGGACTCCAATTTCGAGAGGTAGTTTAGGTTGATCAAAAAAGAGCGACCTATTCGCAAAAAGCAGGATTCGCTTAAATTTTCTTCAAAATGGCTTAGGTTGCCTGAACACAAATGGATGATTCCACCGCGCAGGGTAATTTCAGAGTATGAGCCTTTAGCGGTAAGCCTAACCACATCGCGGGTAGGCACAAAAATGGCACCCCGGCTGCTTGGAATCCGTAGCGTTCGAACAATTCCCTGGCCCAATTCGGGCAGGGCTTGTTTTGCCCGTTGAACGGCCTCATTCAATTCCGCTCGGTCAATGGGCTTAAGCAAATAATCTGCCACCCGAAACCGGAAGGCACGCACAGCATATTCGCTAAAAGCGGTAATAAAAACCACTTGAAAATCAATGTTTTCAATCCCTTCAAGCAAATCAAAACCCGTTTTTGCTCCCAATTGCACATCTAAAAAAACAAGGTCGGGCTTCGTGATTTCTATCAGTTTTTGCCCTTGTTCTACCGAGAATGCCGAACCGGCTATGAGCAAATCCGGAAAGTCTTGCTGCAGGTATAGACTTATTAAACCCACCGACAAGGGTTCGTCGTCAATAATGATGGCTTTCATGAAACAGAGGAATAAGTAAGTGGAATCTGAAGAACAACACGGGTGCCTGAAGCCTGGCTTTGAGCGTCTAAAACATCCTCAATGTGCAAATCTACCTGCACCTTAAGTTGTTTTCCCAACAATTTGATGCGTTGTTCCGTTAAAGAAAGACCAAACGAAAAATTCTTTCCGGCGGCATTCCCCGTTTGAGCGGCTTCCAGGCCGATTCCATCGTCCTGAACCATACAAACCAGCCGTCCAGCTTGAGGAAAAATTGTTAAAAACAGCTTCAACGGTATCTCCCCTCCGCGGCGCCCATGTTGAATCGAATTTTCTAAAATAGGATGCAATAGCATTGCCGGTACAAATATGTTTTTCGAATCCAATTGGGGATCCACCACAACTTCAAACTCAATCTGCCCGGGGAACCTCAATTGCTCTAATTCTATATACAAATGAATAAAACGAAGCTCTTCGTCCAATGGAATTAAGGTGCTTTTGGTTTGGTTAAGCACCCCACGTAGCAAGGCTGAAAACTTATTTAGATACGTATCGGCCGTTTCGATTTTCCCTTGGTTAATCAACGATTTAATCGAATTCAAAATATTGGCCATAAAATGCTGATTGATCATTCCTTTTAACCCCGAAAAATCCGACTCCATTTTTAAGCGAAGTGCATCATGCTCTCGCTTGCGTATGTAAATTAGCAAAGAAAAAATAACCGTGATGGCCAAGGCCAACAACACCCCAAGCAATACCATTAAATAAGCCCAGTTTTTGGTGGCCTGACGGCGCCGAAGCTCCCCTATTTTATTTGCAGATTGGATCGATACCTGCAAGTGCGACTGAGCCTGAAGTAGGTTCTGCAATTGTTCTTTAATTTTGTTGTTTACCCCACCCGACAATCGGTTTTCAAACAGCCACTCCTCATTCAAAACCGCCGCCTCCTTCCACTTGCCCTCTGATTCATAGCAGGAAATTAGGCCGCGGCGAGCCTCTTGCATATACAGCGCCGAATCCGTCCCTTGCGCTGTTTTTAAACAAACTTCAAAATGAGCAAAAGCCTGTGGCAAATCGCCTATATTTAAAAAATAGGTTCCAAGTTTCACCAAGGTTGACGCCCGTTCGGCCTTTAGGTTTTTTTTAGTGGCCAAGTCCAAAGAACGGTTCAAAAAATAAAACAGCGAATCGGAATCTGAACGTTCAAAAGTAGAAGCATATTCCTGTAAAACATAACATGCAATTCCGAAAATCCGACCGGATTCATAATACCTCAAAGATTTACGAAAAGCGCTTCGAGCCAAAGAAATTTGGTGGTTTTGGACGTAAAATTTCCCTAGGCTCCGATTCAAAACAGCCAATTTATGTGCACTTTCTAGCTTCAGAAAGATGCGCTGGCTTTGCATAAGATGCGTTAAGGCCTGGGGCATCTGACGGTTCTCAAAGTATATGTTCCCTAAGTTGAAATGCAAATCCCCATAAACGACGTTTTGTTTATCGGGCAAAGCAAGCAAAGCAAGTTTTAAAAGATCTTGAGCCTGTTTGTAAAACCCAAAACTTCTTAAAACCACCGCCACATTGTTCAGAATATAAACTTGCCCAAATTGATTCCGTTCTTCTAAAAACAGCCTCCAAGCCATACCATAATACATAGTGCCTAGAATCCATTTTTCTCGATGCGCCCAAACTCGACCTAGGTTGTTGAAGGTCTCTGCCAACTTTTCAACCGGCGCACCTATTCCCCTTCGATACCGAAGCGACCACTGGAAATACAAAGCCGCTTCATCGTACCGCTTCCATTCCATGTAAATAATTCCTAAGCTGTTGTAGGTATCTCCTAAAAAAATCGAATCTTGAATTCGCAACCGCTCAGCCAAAGCCAACGAATGAAAATGAAAAGCCCGGTTGAATTGCCCCAAGTTGTGGTATAAAACACCCATGTTGTTGTAAATGGAATGCCGCTTAATGCTGTCGCCAATCTGAATCGACAAGGCGAGTGCCCGTTCATACCCTTGAATCGCCTGTGTATTTTTTGATTCTAGATTATACCCATTGCTTTGGTGTAAATATCCAACCATCAGATAATAGGAGCCTTGTCGGTCGCTGGGGTGCGATGCAATCCAAGCCGAAGCCAATCCCTTAAGTTCAGCAGCAACCAAGCGCATCGAATCCAATTGCAAATTCTTCAAATGAACTTTGCAGGCTAAATCTAGCTTGTTTAAATGGCTTAAGGTATCTTGAAAAGGGGGCAAACCCGCGCTGCCGAATAGCCTGGAAAAGCCAAAAACGAGTGCAAGCAAAACCCCGAAAAAATGTTTCTTCCCAATCACAAATCAAATATAAATCACCCTGTTCCCATTTAAATTAGATTAAGCCCCTCATTCCACCGGCAGTTTATGAGTGGTTGTTTTTAGTTTACAAGCGGACTGCCCTCTTGTTTATAAATGCAAAAAACAGCCAAATCAAAGCTTTGCTAATTTTCAATCTGCAATAAAAAACCATCCGAAGTATTTTCTGAAACCACCACAATTATTGGCCCGTTGAAACAGCCAAATTTCGGGCATCCAGTTGATTCAATACATTGGATTGCAAACCCTGAAATTCCTTGCGTTCGAACCGCAGGTAAGCATCAAAATACAAAGGAATCACAGGGGCGTGGTGGTTTAGAATGGATTCAATTTGTTCAATTGCCGATTGCTGCTTTTGCGGATCGGTACGTTCAGAAAGCACCGATAAAGCTTGATCTAAGCTGTCGTTGTCAAAAAAACTGTAATTGGGGCCTTTGGGCGGAATGCGTTCGGAATGAAAAATACCCAAAACATTGCTAGCTGAGGGCCAATCGGCTATCCATGAGGCCCGATAAAAATCCAACTGCCCCTTTGCCACCATAGACTTTAAGGTAGAACGTTCAACCACCTCAAGCCTGACCCGAAACCCCTCTGATACCCATGGATAAATTAAAGCAGAACAAAAGTATGCGTAAGCCGGATCGGTATGCAAAACCAAAGGAGGCACTTCGCTGGGCTGCGTGTAACCCGCTTTTTTTAACCAAGCCAAGGCCTCGGCACGCTGATCTTGGGGACTTAATTCAGGAAGCGTCCGATTGGCCGACACCAATGCAGGCGGACAAAACCGACCAGCGGCTGCCTGCCCCATACCGCTTCGAACCTCATTTAAAACCTTAGGCACATCTAAAAAAGCTCTAAGGGCTTTGCGTAAGGCAGCCGATCGGCAGGCGGGGTGTTTTCCCTGAAGATTAAATCCTAGGTATTCGGTATTTAAAAAATCCCCTTGTACCATGCGAATGGGGGAATTGCTTTTTTTAGTAAGCACCCGCAATTCATCGTTCACCTGTGGGTCAGCCCCCTGAAAAAAGCCCAAACTACCGCTTAAAAAGTCAAGTTTTGCACTTTGAATCTCCTTTACAAATTGAATGGCAACACCTTTAATGGGTGTTCCGGCCAAGGTAGAAACAGGTTTATTCCAATGTAAATCAAACCTCGGCAATACCATTTTTTCTCCTTCTACCCAAGTTTGCAGCCGAAACATTCCGGTTCCGCAAGCCATTGTTCGCCAATAATCCGAGGTTTTGGAATCCAGCAAAGGAGCCGGTTGTATGCTTAGGGCGGGAATGGACATCAAGGCCGGCAAATCGGGCATAGCCTTTGAAAAATGAAGTACAATCGTTTGGGAGCCAATGGAAAAAAGGGTATCTAAATCCTCTAAAATCCAAGCACTAAACGGGTGCTTTCGTGCCCGATCCAAACTCAACACCACATCGCGGCTGTTGAGGGTATAGCCCTGCACCAAATTTGGATTGGGATGAAAAAACACCTCTTTTCGTAGGGAAAAGGTCCATTCTCTGCCTGTTGAATCGCAGACCCAAGATTCAGCTAAACAAGGCTCAATTTGATTTTCGGAATTCAGCCGTGTTAACCCTTCATACACCCACTGAACGGCCCAAATATTCGCCAAATTTCGGGCATACAGGGGGTCCAAAGATGTAATGCCGGAATGTTCGTTGTACACCAATACGCCTTGGTCTGCTGAATTTGGAAGGGAACAAGCCCCAATCAGACCTAAAGCGAATCGAGAATACCAGCGCCCAAGGCACAGAAAACTCATCCTTCAAACAAAAAAGGGTATAACTCCTCCATGCCCGGACTAAGATGCAAATAAAACCGTTTCGATTCCCGGTCCACCCGAACAAACACCTGTTCGTTCAGGGGCAGCAGAGCTTCCTGACCGGCGCGTTGAACCACCAGCCACTGCAAAGGCCCATGCTCCATCACTTCAACAATGGAACCCAATTCAAGCCCTTCGGGGGTGCAGGCAACAAATCCAGTCAATTCATGGAAATAATACTGCTGATCGGTGCTCAGAACAGGCAAGCGGTCGATGGGCAAATACAAGTCAGCACCGGCCCATTCGGCGGCCTGATCTATGTGCTCAATATTTTTAAAACGGCCAATAAACTTTTGCCCCGCCACTTGAATGGGTTGAGAAAAAAACAAGGGCACCAATTGCTGATGCCGTTCAGCAAAAACAAAGTCTAATTTAAGGTAATTTGTAGGGTTGTCTACGTCCAAAAAGAGTTCGAGGGCTCCACTTAAGCCGTTGGGCTTTTTTATTTTACCCAGGAAAAAGCAGTTTGATGCATCCAAACCGAGTACGATTAGGCCTCGGGGCTCTCTTCGGTTGAGGCTTCTGCGGTAGGCGTTTCTTCTGCAACCGCTTCAACAGCCGCAGCGACTTCAGCAGCCGCTTGGGCTACAGGAACCTCTACTTCAGCCGGAGCTTCTTCTGCAGCCGCTTCGGCAACAGGAACCTCTACTTCAGCCGGAGCTTCTTCTGCAGCCGCTTCGGCAACAGGAACCTCTACTTCAGCCGGAGCTTCTACTGCAACCGCTTCAACAGCCGGAGCTTCTTCTGCTGCTGCAATTTCTGCGGGGGCTTCGGCTTCAGGGGCTACTTCCGCGGGAGCTTCAGTTGCCTGCGCTGAGGCTTCGGCCTGGGCCAATGCTGCTTCGCGGGCTTCATTCACTTTGCGTTCAGCGGCCAAACGGGCGGCTTTGTCAGAAGCCTTAGAATCTCCGATGGATTTAGCGTGGCCGCTAATTTTATCTTCTTTTTCTTTCATCCAGGCCTCGAATTTTGCCAAGGCCTGTTCTTCGGTCAATGCTCCTTTGCGTACTCCGTTAAGCAGGTGATTTTTATACAAAACACCTTTGTAGCTCAAAATAGCACGGGCGGTATCGGAAGCTTCAGCTCCGTTTTGCAACCAATTCACCGCCTTATCTACATTGATTTCAATGGTAGCGGGCTGGGTGTTTGGGTCGTAATTTCCAATCCGTTCAATAAAACGTCCGTCGCGGGGTGAGCGGGCGTCGGCAACAACGATGTGGTAATACGGGCGTTGTTTTCTGCCTTGTCTTTTAAGTCGAATGCGTACAGCCATGGTCCTTAAGATTAAGTGTTACTGTAAAAGTTTATTTTATGAGGGGGCAAAGGTGCGAGGAATTTTCGAGAAATCCTATTCGTCAAATCAAATTAGAACTCGGGGTTCCAATCGGCCAGTTCGCACACCCGCCGAAATTCTGCTTCAGAAACCGAACAAACCGACAAACGACTCTGCCTGACCAAGGCCATATAGGCACAAATGGGATCTGCTTTTAATTGAGCCAATGTTACCGATTTAGGCAGTGTAGCGACGGGCACTACATCCACCACCACCCAGGGTCCTTCCTGGGCCGTTGGGTCTGGGTAAGCTTCTTTCACAACCTGAACCAGCCCCACGATTTCCATGCCTTCATTGCTGTGGTAAAAAAAGGCAAAATCACCCTTCCGCATGGACAGCAGATTGTTCTTGGCTTGGTGGTTTCGAACTCCATCCCAAAACGTCCGGCCATCTTCCAGCATTTTTGACCAAGGGTATTTAATAGGCTCTGATTTTATAAGCCAGACATTGGCAATCATGGATACAGCAATTTTAGCATTAGTTCTTTCATTAGGGCATCTTCAGGAGCCGCCGAACGGTCAATTCCTTTTGATTTATGGTCGTAATCCCGAAGAATCTGCAGCGAACGGGCGGTTTTATCCATGGGAATGGTTTTTAAAGCCGCTTGGTAATTGCCGGGGTCGTACACCCGAATCACCCGAAACGGATCGCGGCCTGGCTTGCCTTGTTTTTGAAGCCGTTGATTTTCAAAGTAAATGCTTTGAATGGCCAGCAATTTAGAATAGAAATTATACAGCACCCCCACCAAAACAGGCAAAGGGTACTTATTGGCATTTCGGGCCATGTACATGGTGGTACGCAACAAGCGCACCTCATTCTTGTGTGCCAAATATGCAGGAACATCAAACATATTGAACTCTCGACTCAACCCTACCTGATCAATGACTTTTTCAAGCTTTATTTCGGCACCGGCCGGCACCGAAAGACGGATTTTTTCGATTTCAGAAACAATGCGAGACAAGTTTGAACCCAGCAATTCTTTTAAGGCAAACGCTGCCCTGCCGTCAAATTTCAACTGATGCTGCCCCGCTTTGGCGACTATAAAATCCACCAATCCCTCTTCCGACATGGGTTTGGCTTCAGCAAATCGCGCTTGCTTAGAACCCATAAAGGCTTTCGTTGCGGTTTTTCGCTTGTCTGGATCTTTATTGCGGTGCATAAACGCCAAAACCGTGCTGCCCGATGGAGCATTTAAATAGGGAATCAACTTTTCCCACTCCCGAGCATGCAAGTTTTGCGCCTCGCGAACCAAAATAAGCCTTTTTTCAGCCATCATCGGATAGCTTTTGGCAATGGCAATCAAGTGCACGGCATTGGTTTCTGAACCGTACACGATGTCTAAATTAAAGGCCTTTTCATCCTCTTTCAACACCGAATCTAAAAGGGCTCCTTCTATTTCATCTAAGAAAAAACCCTCGGTTCCTCCTGCCAGCATTAAGGGTGCCGCTGTTCCCGAACGGATTTCCCGCACCAATTCCATTGGCTTAACCTGCATGGCAATTCCTTTTTAATATGCACCTGACTGCATTCATGCACTTCATTGTTGTAAAGCAAAGGTATTACTTTTGATAGGTTTAATCCCCTTGCTTAAACCCCATTTACCCATCTTACCAAGTTCAAGCCTTCTATATTTGTTGCAGGGGTTGGAATTTTAAATTTTTCCTGTTAATTTTGCCAACCCGTTAAGGAGGCTTGTTTAAAGAATACCGCTATGTCATCACTCATTCAGTTTGTAGAAAATCAATTGGTCAATAAGAACGTGTTGCCTGCATTCAAAGCCGGCGATACGGTGAACGTGGCCTATAAAATTAGAGAAGGAAACAAAGAACGGATTCAGCAATTCCAAGGCGTTGTGATTCAGCGTCGGGGCAGCGGTTCTACCGCTACGTTCACCGTTCGTAAAATCTCTGGCGGCGTAGGGGTTGAGCGTATTTTTCCAGAAAATACGCCTTTTATTGACTCACTGACTATTATGCGCAAAGGCAAAGTGCGTCGGGCGCGGTTGTTTTATCTTCGTGGTTTGTCTGGCAAATCGGCCCGCATCAAAGAACGCATCATTACCGCATAACGCAGTACATATACTTTTTCAAAAGGCTGGATTGACTCCGGCCTTTTTTGTTTTTCCTTCTCGGCAAGCCTGGCTGCAATACTTCACCTCTTCCCAATTTTTGGCCCATTTCTTCCTCCAAGAAAATGGACGTTGGCATACCTCACACATTTTTTCAGGAAGATGCTGTTTTTTATGCATGGTTTTCAAAATTCGGTTCGATTGCAAACAATCCAACCGCCTTCAATGTTGAGTCGCCAGGGTTTAAATGTCGTTCGATCGCTCGGGCAACATAGGCACAAAACGAAACTCCCCAAAACTTTCGGTTTGGGTTGTCCCATCTTCCATTCGAACAATGCGCAGCATTTCCTGAACATCGCCTTCGCCCACAGGAATCACCAAAACGCCTCCCGGCCGAAGTTGTTCGAGCAGAGCCACAGGAACAAAGGGAGCTCCACAGGTAACCAAAATACGGTCGAACGGAGCAAAAGCCGGCTTTCCTGCAAATCCGTCTCCAAAAAACAATTTGGGAGCATAACCCAGTTTGGGCAGCAGCACTTTTACCCTGTCGTATAAAATCCGCTGCCGCTCAACCGAAAACACCTTTAAGCCCAATTCCATTAAAACGGAGGTTTGATAGCCCGACCCGGTTCCAATTTCCAACACCTTCATGCCTTTTGTGGCTTGCAGCAATTCCGTTTGAAAGGCTACGGTAAACGGCTGACTTATGGTTTGTCCGGCCCCAATTTTAAAGGCCATGTCTTGGTAAGCATATTGGTCAAACTGGGTATCAAGAAAGGCATGCCGAGGCACTTTTTGAATGGCCGCCAAGACCCCCGCATCTTTTATTCCCTTTTTTGCCAGCAAATCTGTCAACTGCTTTCGCAAGCCCATGTACCGATACGAATCCATACGGCAAATTTAATCGGTTGGGGGGCCTAAAATGTGTAATTTTGTGAAAACATACTAACAATGGATGTCTTGAAAGTGGGCGTGGTCGGTGCCGGCCACATGGGTAAAATTCACGGGAAACTGCTGCACAGTTTGCCCATGTTTGACTTTCAAGGCTTTTACGATCCGGCGGCCCAGGCCAGCGACTCCCCCTTCCCCTATTTTGATTCCCTGCAATCTTTGCTCGATGCCTGCCAATGCCTAAGCATTTGTTCCAGCACTGTGGCCCATGCAGAGCTAGCCGAAGCTGCTCTGCGCCAAGGCAAACACGTTTTTATTGAAAAGCCCATCACCCAAACGGCCGCCGAAGCCCAGCATTTGTTGCATTTCTGCGGTCCGGGCAAACCCGTTGTGGCGGTTGGCCAAGTTGAGCGGTTTAACCCCGCCTTTACCGCCGCCCTCCCTCTTATTTCAAATCCGCGCCGCATCGAAGCGGTTCGATACGCCACCCAAGGCAGCCGTGGCTTAGATGTGTCGGTGGTGCTTGACATGATGATTCACGACATCGATTTAATTCTGGCCCTTATTCAAGCTCCCATTGCATCCATTCAAGCCTCTGGACACCGCTCTTTTACCCAGTCCTGCGATACGGCACAGGTAAGTTTGGAATTTGAAAACGGAAGCCAGGCCCTGATGCTGGCCAGCCGAGCCCATGTGCGCCGATACCGCAGCCTGACCGTGTACGAAGACCATCAAACCCTAGACCTAGACCTGTTGAATCACAGCCTGGCCGTTCAACCTTGGAAGGGGCAAAACCCCAGCACCCTTTACCCCGAAATTATTCCCAACAACGCCATTTTAGATGAATTAGAAGACTGGGGCCAAGCCATATTAACCGGAAAGAGTCCACGCGTTGACGCCCTTGCCGGACTTAAAAACGTAGATTTGGCCGAAAAAATCATTCAATCCATGCGCTATGCCGATTCCAACTTTTCTTAAACCCATTTTAAGAAGCACCGCTGTTGTTGGACTGCTTGCCTTGCTGGGCATTCCTATGGGTTGCGACACCTCGCCGGCACCCGCACCCAGTTTTCTGCGCATCGATACCATTTCCGTTGACAGCACCTCCTTCGATTCTACCGGCAGCGTTTCCCATGCCATTCGCTACGCTTGGGTGTATGCCAACGACAACCTGCTCGGTGTATTTTGGTTGCCTGCCGTGGTGCCGGTGTTGGAAACAGGCGACGTGGACATAACGGTTTTTGGAGGCATTTCAGAAAACGGCATCGCTACCCAAGCCGGCCGATACCCATTTTATGCTCCTTGGCAAGCCAAAGTGAACTTGAATACCATGGACACCGCCACCGTTTTGCCTAGGCTGCGCTACCCAAAAGGATACATCGTTCCCATCAACCAAACCTTTGATCAATCGCAATTAAGCGGCATGTCGCTGGCCATTGTGCAAGGCGGCGGTTTTTACTCCATCCTTTTAAACGCCACCGAGGCCTACGAAGGCCAAGGCTGCCTGCAGCTTTACCTTCCCCAAGGCGACCAAGATATGATATTGGAAACCAGCAGTTTGCCCGTACCCAGCGGAAAAGCCGGCTATTTTATTGAAATGGACTACCGCAACAACTGCGATTTTTTGCTGGGGCTGCGTGCCGCAGGCTCAAACCAAGCAGCCTCTCTAATTGGGGTTCGCCCCCGTGCCGAATACAACAAATTGTATGTAAACATCACCAATCTGGTTGATCAACTTAGCGGAGTTTCCGAAGCCGTTCACCTGTTCATTCGCGTCCCACAAGACACCTCCATCGCCGACCAACGGGTGTACATCGACAACCTTAAACTCGTTTATTGATGCATTCCGGCCGGGCCAAGCAACGCATTCAAAAAAAACGCAGCCTCTATATGCTGGGCGACGCCCTTGCCTGCCTTCCCGCCTGGACTCTTTTCTTTTTGTACCGCAAATCAGAAACCCTTTGGGATTTCCATTTGTCTCCTTGGCATGGGCACCTGAACGACAGCAATTACATGTGGGGCCTGCTGGTTCTTCCTCCGTTTTGGTTGTCGATTCATGCTCTGAGTGGATATTATAAAGAGGTGGACCGCAAAAGCCGGCTTATGGAATTGTTCCGCACCTTCCTGGCTTCGGTGACCGGAGGCTTGACCTTGTTTTTCTTCATCATTCTTGACGACACCGTTTTTATTTACACCGATTACTACCGTTCTTTGGCCGTGTTAATCGGGCTTCAGTTCGGTTTTACTTGGATTCCCAGGGTCGTGCAAACCAGCCGCTACCACGCTCAAATCCGTTCCGGCCGCCTGACCTTCCCTACCCTATTGTTGGGCGATGTAGAAGGAATTAAAGAGGTGCACGCAAAACTCAATCCCCAACGCTTCTTTTCTGGCACCGAAATGCTGGGCTATGTAAGCAACGAAATAGCCCAAGACTGGAAGAATTTGCCGCACTTAGGCAAGATAAACGACCTGGAAACCTTATGCATCAGCCAGTCGGTGGACGATGTGGTGATTTGTTTTCGGCAAACCGACCATGTTGCCTTACAGCAGTTGATTGGCCGATTGCACCTGGCGGGAGTGCGCATTCGAATCAGCCCCGACTTGTACGACATCACCTCAGGAACCGTTCGGTTTTCGAACGTCTTCGAAACTCCGCTCATGGAGGTCCACGCCTTAAAAATGCCACCCTGGCAGCAGTTTATTAAGCGGGCCATAGACATTGCCTTGTCGGGAAGCATGCTTCTTTTGCTCTCGCCGCTCTACCTGTTCATTGCGCTCAGAGTAAGGCTTGACAGCCGCGGGCCTATATTTTACAACCACGAACGCATCGGACTAAACGGCAAGGGATTTCAGATCTATAAATTTCGCAGCATGGTGGTAAACGCCGAGTCGCACACGCCAAGATTGAGCAGCGACAGCGACCGCCGCATTACTCCCTGGGGGCGCACCATGCGCAAATACAGATTGGACGAATTGCCTCAATTTTACAACGTCTTGCGCGGCGACATGTCCTTGGTTGGACCTAGGCCCGAGCGCGCGTACTTTATCGAACAAATCAGGCAGATAGCCCCGCATTACCCGCTGTTGCACCGCGTAAAACCCGGCATTACATCTTGGGGGCAGGTAAAATTTGGATACGCCGAAAACATCGACGAAATGGTAGAAAGGCTCAAACTTGATTTGCTGTACATCCACAACGCCAGCCTGCTGCTCGACCTAAAAATAATGCTGCATACCTTTTTAATTGTGGTTCGGGGCGAGGGAAAATAGGGGGCGGGTATTCGGGCTTTCACCGGTTGTCCGCGTCCAAAAGGGTTGGTCCCAGCGGCGTTGCGCGGGCTCCTAAAGTCGCCTGCGCCGCTCGCGGGCCCATACCCTTTCGGCCTTGCGGGCAACCCGGTTCAATCCCGCCCGCAGGCCGCATCAAAGAAGATGCAGCATGCCTGAATTAGTTGTATTTTTGTGGCATGGGGTTTAATCCGGTGAACATTCGCAACAAGCGGGCCTATTTTGAATACGAAATTTTAGAGGAACTGCTGGCAGGCATGGTGTTAACCGGCACCGAAATAAAAGCCCTTCGCGAAGGCAAAGGCAGCTTGAACGAAGCCTTTTGTGCCATTGCTGAGGGAGAAGCATTTGTGCGCAACCTCTTTATTCCAGAATACAGCCTGGGAACCTATGCCAACCACAGCCCCAGAAGGCAACGCAAATTGCTGTTGAACCGAAAAGAAATCAACAAATGGGAACATAAGGTCAAAGAAAAAGGCCTAACCATTATACCCCTAAAACTATTCCTGAACGAAAAAGGACTGGCCAAACTCCAAATTGGCCTGGCCAAAGGCAAAAAAATGTACGACAAACGAAACAGCCTTAAAGAAAAAGACGTTCAACGGGATTTGGACCGGGTTCGGAAGGGGGGATAAAAAACAAAGCTTGTTTTTGCGTCTTTTAATTCATCGGTTTTTCCAACAAGCAATTTGCCCCTTTTTAGACTTCCACCCTAAGGCAAACGGATTAAGCACACAACGGTTTAGTACGCCGGCTTTAGTATGCAGCGGCAGGGATTGACGAGGCAAGCGCGCAAGGTTCGGTACGGCTGGGGCTGCTGGCACGGCAGAGCGACTTTAGGAGCTACTGCCGTGCCGGCAGCCCCCCGTACCGAACCGCGTACTTGCCCGGAAAGCCCGGCTGCCGCCCAAAAAAAACCAAAAAAACAGCCTTATCGCAGCAACCTGGGCGACACCACCAGGTCCTTGCTGCCGGGCGTGTACAGGTAAAAGCCTTCGCCCGATTTGACGCCAAGCTTGCCCGCTTGCACCATGTTAACCAGCAGCGGACTGGGCGCGTACTTGGGGCGGCCGTAGCCAGCGTGAAGCACCTGCAAAATGCTTAAACAAACGTCAAGTCCAATAAAATCAGCAAGTTGCAATGGACCCATGGGATGCGCCATGCCCAACTTCATCACCGTATCGATTTCTTCAACCCCCGCTTCGCCCTCGAAATACGTTTCAATCGCCTCGTTGATCATGGGCATTAAAATGCGGTTTGCCACGAAGCCCGGATAATCGTTGACCACCACGGGCACTTTGGTTAAATCTCGACTCAACTGCACAATTTGTTCCGTTACCCGGGGCTCGGTGCTGTAGCCGTTGATGATTTCAACCAGCTTCATAACCGGCACCGGATTCATGAAATGCATGCCAATAACGCAGTTGGGCCGGTTGGTTACCGATGCTATTTTGGTAATGGAAATGGACGAAGTATTGGAGGCCAAAATGGCATGCTCAGGAGCATGCTGGTCCAGGGTTTTGAAAATTTCGAGCTTTAAATCCACCCGCTCGGTGGCGGCTTCAACCACCAAATCGGCCGAGCCAACGCCGGCGGCAAGCGAGGTGTTGGTTTGAATGCTTGACAGGGTTGCAGCCTTATCGGCTTCGGTAATGCTGCCTTTAGACAGCATGCGGTCTAGGTTCTTTTCAATGGTTAACAGCGCCTTTTCCAAGGCCTGTTCTGAAACATCGACAAGGGTAACCTGATGACCGTGCATGGCAAAAACGTGAGCAATTCCATTGCCCATGGTGCCTGCGCCAATAACTGAAACGTTCTTAAGCATGTGTTCAAATTTGCCAACGAAGGTACGAAATTGCCCGGCGATGTGGGTGGAATTTTGGCCCAATTGTAGGCAAAAAGCTGCATTTTTTTATGAACTTGTGCCGGGTTGGCCAAGCCTAAGTTGAATCAAATGCAGTAGCTTTGGACCATGCGCCGATGGTTTGCAATGTACGGAGCCTTGATTGCTTTGCTGGGGTTGGGGCTGGTTCTTCGGGTTTACGTTCCCGGCGGCATGGTGCTGGTGGGCGACGACCTGAGTGCCCTGCTCCGAACCCATTATGGCAGCTGGAACGAGTTGGTGGAAAAGGGATTGAAAACCGATGTACACCCGCCCGGAATACAGGTGTTTTTGTACTTCTGGAATCGGGTTTTTACCGACCAGGCCTGGTGGGTCAAACTGCCCTTTGTTGGTTTAAGCTTGCTGAATGTATTTCTAACCTGGTTGCTGGGGCGGCGCTTGGGAATGGGGCGGGCCGCCGATCTGGCCGCCTTGTTTATGTCGGCCCTTCAATTTCCGGTGTTTTATGGGCAATTGGCACGCATGTATGCCCCAGGAAGCAGCGTGCTCTTGGGCTTAAGCTTGGTTTATTTGAAAGGGAAAAGTGCGGCAGCGTTTTCGTGGAAACGCATGGTTTTGCAGGGGATTTTGCTGGCTTTAGCGGCATACATCCACCACCTTGCGGCGCTGGCTGCGGGCATTGTTTGGCTAACTGGGTTTTTGACGTTTCGGCGGGCTTTGCACTGGGAATGGCTGGGAGCTGCTTTCTTGGGCCTTTTGCTTTTTTTGCCGGCCATGCCGCTGTGGTTGGAACAGGTACGGTTGGGCGGAGTGGGCGGAGAACAAGGTTGGCTGGGAAAACCTCGGCCGGATTTTTTCCTGACTTTTTTGGCGTACCTGTTTCATTATTATGTTCCGCTGTACTTGTCGGCAGGGCTGCTTTTTGTGCTGGCACTGCGAAAACAGGCCTGGTTTACTGGATTAATTTGGTTTGTTGTTCCGGCTTTCATTGCCTTTGCCTATTCGGTGCTGCGGAATCCGGTTTTGCAGTTTTCGACCCTGCATTTTTCGTTGCCCTTTTTCCTCTTGTTTTTGAGTTCAGGCATTGACCGATTGCCAAAGCTGTGGAGTGCGGGGGCCTTGGCATTCATGCTGATTTTGGTGGCGGGAAGTTTATTGGGGATTCGCCGGCATCCCTACATGCAAAGCAAGGAGCCCTTTAAGGGCATTCCTTTGTGGATGGCCGAACACAACAAGCCTAGAACCTATTATTTTTGCGATGTTGCTCCCGAACGCTGGCAGTGGTATGTTCATGGCCCCCTAAAAGGGCCTTTGCAGCTGGCGCCCAGCCTGAACCATCCCGACAGTTTGCCGGATTTTGAATCGCAGCCAAACATGCAAGGGGCGGTGCTGGGTCAGGTTCGAGAAACCAATCCCGATGTATGGGCTGCTCTAAAATTCCATTTTCCTGAAGTGCAACAACGGGTTGATTTTACGGGGGGCATGATATGGGAATTCAAAAAAGAGAAAAGCAACAGGTCGGTTCAGCCCTATTTCAAGGGCAGGTGGAACTTTGAAGTAGGAGAAAAAAGGGTGTTTTTTGAGGGAGTCAAAATAAAATTAGACAGCCTAATCGGGCATGAGTCCGACTGGCTATACCAGGAAGTCAAACTGATTGCGGAAAGGGGAAATCCCCCGCGCTGGGTGAGCGAAATTCGCAGGGGCGAGGAACGGGTCATGTGGAGAAGTGCAATGCCGTTGAAGCAAAGGGGCGACACGCTGTGGTATGCCAGCGCGGTGCTGTTGCAAGACATCGATAACATGGGGAGGTTTGGGGAATGGATGGGATATGCCTGGGCTCCCGATTCGGCCCAGGTAGAAAGCCTAGAAATTTCGGTGGAATGCTGGCCAGGAAATAGAATTATGGATGCCCCCTTTAAAAAGGTGGATTGGGTAAGGCCTTGACTGGAGGACTAGGGGGAGAATGTGAATCTGGAAAAATGAATTGGAAATTAGCCAGGAATGTTTTGGGGTTCGGGGCGAGAACCAAGGGCAAGGGGGAGAATGTGAATCTGGAAAAATGAATTGGAAATTAGCCAGGAATGCACGAATGTTTTGGATTCGGGGCGAGAAGCAAGGATTAGGGGGAGAATGCGAATCTGGAAAAATGAATTGGAAATTAGCCACGAATGCACGAATGTTTTTGGATTCGGGGCGAGAAGCAAGGGCTAGGGGGAGAATGTGAATCTGGAAAAATGAATTGGAAATTAGCCAGGAATGTTTTGGGATTCGGGGCGAGAACCAAGGGCAAGGGGGAGAATGTGAATCTGGAAAAATGAATTTGAAATTAGCCACGAATGGGCAATTATTCGTGCATTCGTGGCTAAACTCAAGGCCTAAGAGGAGAATCTGACCTTAAAAAATTGAATTGAATAATTAGCCAGGAATGGGCAATTATTCGTGCATTCGTGGCTAAACTCAAGGCCTAAGTGGAGAATCTGACCTTAAAAAAATGAATTGGAAATTAGCCAGGAATGGGCAATTATTCGTGCATTCGTGGCTAAACTCAAGGCCTAAGAGGAGAATCTGACCTTAAAAAAATTTAGGAGTAGGGGTTAAAAGCGAGCTCTGCCTGCATACGCCCTAGCGCGTTCTAGGTCCTCGGCTGAGTCAACTCCGCCGAAGGTGGGTGCAACGGTAAGGACATGAATGGGCAAACCGGAATCCAACCAAGCCAATTGTTCGAGCCGTTCTCGGCGGGAATTGGGACTAGACGCACCTAAAACATTGGGCAAAGGCAAACTAGCCGGGAATCCATAAATGCCTACGTGTTTAAAAAAAACATCGGCTTGAACATGGTTTGAATTGAAGGAATCGGCATTCTGCTTAGGGGCAATACGGCTAAAATAGGTTGCACTCTGGTCCAATTTAGAGAATCCAACCTTAACACAATTGGGGTCTTTAATTTCTTCAGGGCTTGATATTGGGCTAGCGGCCGTAACGATGGATTTCTTTTCTGTTTGTAAAAAAGCAGCCATTGACTGCAGCAAACTCGGATCTAAAAAAGGTTCATCGCCTTGCACATTGATCAGGCCCTGAAATTGCAGGCCTTGGTTTTGGAGGTGCTGCCAAACTTCTAAACAGCGGGAGCTGCCGGATTCATGTGCATCGGAGGTTAGCATGGCAGATGCTCCGAATGCGGCGCAGGCCTCTAATAATTCAGGGGAATCAACAGCAATTTGCACCTGAAATCCTGGGCCTGCATTTTGGCAGGCTTCATACACCCATTGCAGCATAGGTTTTCCATGGATATCGGCCAGCATTTTTCTGGGCAGCCGGCTTGAGTTTAGGCGGGCTGGAATAACCACAAGGATAGGTAGGTTACTCATAGGCCAGGTTCCTTATGAAATCTGCATGGGCCCATGGTGGGGATTTGAATTTAGCCAGCGTTCATACAAATGATGAACGATTCCATCCGACAGCCCCACCTGCGGAACCCAGAGGCGTCGGATGCCGGCGTGGCGGCAAATAAAGAGTAGGATTTCGGTGGCGGGCAAAATTACGTCGGCCCGGTCGGGATTTAGGTTTAAATGCCGAATGCGGTCGTCGAACGAGAGGGCTTGAAGCCGTTTTAAAACGCCCTTGGTCTTGTCGGTAGTTAATGGCCTTCCGGCGGGCACCTCGGCCAGTGCAAACAATTTAACCACGTTTCCGCCCGAACCGATTCCGCTTAACTCGGGGAAGGAATTCTTTATACCAAGGCAAATTTCTTTAAGTTCTGTCCAGGTTTCGGGCAATATCTTTCCGCTTAAGGCTCGAACGGTTCCAATGGGAAAAGAATGGGCAAGGTGTTTTTCGCCTTCAAAAAACAAGGTAAGTTCGGTGCTTCCGCCGCCAATATCGATGTACAAATACGGTTTACCGGGAATCAACTGACCGGCCACATCGTTTTTAAAAATCAAATCGGCCTCGGTGCTTCCATCAATCACATCGATGTTAAGGCCTGTTTCCCTATAAATGCGATCTAGGATATTGGGGCCATTCTGGGCTTCGCGCATGGCTGAGGTAGCGGCACCCATCCAATCGTTTACTCCGTGCACCAGCATTAGGCTTTTAAAGGCCTGCATGGTTTGGAGCAAGCGTTCTTCGTTGCGGGGGCTAACAAACCCATTCCCAAACACATCGGCACCCAAACGAACGGGAACTCGGGTAAGCGCCACCTTTTTAAAAACGGGTTGATTTTGCGGATTTAGGTAAACGTGGTTGAACAGAAGTCGAACGGCATTTGAGCCAATATCGATAGCGGCAAAGGTCAGCGGAAACTCAGGCATGGGTGGTGGGAACAGAAAAACCATGGTAATGAGCCAATCCTTCAATGGGTCGGCGTGCAACCCTTCCCAATTCAAATCCATGTTGAATCAGGGCTTCTTTTAGCAAATCCTGAAAATAAAATCCAACCGAACCGGTTGCATGAATGGGATGGGCAATGATTCTGGGATACCGCTTAAGGTGTTGCTCTATAAATGCGAAAAAGCCTTGCATAATCCAGCCTTTCACTTCTGGAAAATCGAGGAGCTGCTTGTGCAAAAACGGGACAAAAGAGGCAAACCAAGCGGGTTTGGCTTCTGAACTGTAGGCATATCGAATTAGGGCATCGGCGTTCCATTCCGGATAGGTATCGTTCCACCGATCTTGCAAACCTGCCGAGAAATCTCCTCGAAAATAAGCCAAAAGCAAGCGTTTTCCCAGCCAAGTTCCTCCGCCTTCGTCGGCAAAAAGATGCCCAGGACTGGCCACGGTTTGTTCGATGTGCTGTCCGTTGTACAAAGCGCTGTTGGACCCCGTGCCCAATATGGCAGCAATGCCTGGATTTGAGCCGCACAATGCCCGGCATGCACCTAAAATATCGTGATTGATTTCAAGGGTTTGAAGCTTGGGAATGGCTTTTCGCACGGCCTTGTTTACCCGCATCGTGCTGGAACTCGAACTGCAACCCGCACCATAAAAATGCAGGATGCTGGCCGATTCTTGCACCTGCATGGGAACCCTTTGCGAAATCTCCGCTTCGGTCAATGTATTGGGATTGATGCCCGGCCCCTCGAACCATTCTCCAGTTTGGCTTAACCAACTTGTTTTTGTGCCTCCGGCATCGGCTATCCATGCAATCATGGCACAAAAATACAAAGCAAATTTGAGAGAATCTTAGGAAAGTGAAAATGGGGATGGCCTGCAGGAGTTTCTTTTTGCCGCAATGCTTTTGTTGCCACAGCAAACGCAGAGCGGCCGCGGGTTTTCTTTGTTCTGCCGGGGTTTCTCGTTTCCCGCCACCCCGAAACAATTGGCGTTTGGAAGGTGTAACGTTGGGGGGTATTTAACGTTCCCTGGGCTGCGCCCCGCTGTGGTGTGAGATTAAGGGCGTCGGTGCTAAAGAAAGACAGCCCTACAGCTGAATTATTCCTTCAACTCGGCCGCCTTGGACCGCCGCCGCCGCCGCATGTTCAGCAGCTCGATGGACAAAGCGTACAAAACCCCAAAATACAGGTAGCCTTTTGGCACATCCAAGTGAAAACCTTCCAGAAGGAGCAAAAAGCCAATCAAAATTAAAAAGCTAAGTGCCAACACTTGCAGGGATGGGTTATTGTTGATAAACCTACTGATAACTCCGGCGAAAGCCATCATTACCAGAATAGAAATCACTACGGCGATCATCATCACTTCGACCCAAGGGGTTAATCCCACGGCCGTTAGAATGCTATCAAAAGAAAAAACCAAATCGATCAAAACAATTTGGGCTAAAATCATGGCCATTCCTTTACCGGCGTTCAGTGTTTTTTTCACTTCATCTTGCCCCTCCATTTTATGAAAAATCTCGGTGGTGCTTTTGGCAATCAAAAACAAACCTCCAGCCATTAAAATCAAGTCTTTGATTGAAATTTCGAGCCCAACTTTCAATAGGTTGATGTATTTTACTGGGGGAATGCTAATTAGAGGGGCAGTAAACCCAAGAATCCAGGTAATGGATAGCAGCAGCAACAAGCGGAATCCCATGGCCAGCAGCAATCCATAATTTCGGACGCGCTTTTGTTGGTGTACCGGCAATCGGTTGCTGATGATGGAAATAAAAATAATGTTGTCGATGCCCAACACGATTTCTAAGAATGTTAGCGTGAGCAAAGAAACCCAAGCGGCGGAATCTGAAAAGACGGATAAATCCATAGGTTATAATTCAGTACGAATGTGCGGCGAATTCTGAAAAGATGGATAAATCCATGGGTTAAAATTCAGGACAAATGTATGGAAAACGATGGGCTATTGCCACAACTTAGCTCTTTTTGCCATGCGAAAGCAGGCCCAGCCTGAAAGGATAGAAAAAACCGACAAAAGGGCGGCAGCTGGGAGTTGACCATATAAAATTGTGCCGGTGGCAAGCAGCATTCCATACACCGATAAAATGGCCAGGGTGGCGGCTAAAAATTGGTACAAAAAGAGGTTGCCTTGGGCTTCCGAGGCGGTCCATTCCGATTTCCACCCGGGGCCTCCGGGTTTTACCTTTTGAACAAAATTTTTCAAAACAGCTTCATCTTCGGGGGGTAAAATAAAGCAACTTCCAAGCCAAACACAGGTGGTAATCAAGGTGCCAAGCATTAATTTTTCATACGATTCCAGCGGATAAAGGGACAAAGAATCGTGGATAAAAGTAAAGTAAATGGCGACCAACAATGAAGAGAGCATGGCTATGAGTTCGGTGCGGGCACTGATGCGCCACCAAAACCACCTCAACAAAAAAAGTCCCCCTGTTCCCGAACCCAACAGGAGCAACAATTCAAAAGCCTGCCCTGCATCGGTAAGCACAAGGCCCAAAACAGAGCCCAAAACCAAAGAGCCAAACGTTACCCAACGGCCCACGGTTAGCTGCTGCGAATCGGTCGATTCGGGGTTGACAAACCGCAACCAAACGTCATTCACAAGATAACTGGCACCCAAATTCAATTGAGTTGACATGGTACTCATGTAGGCAGCCAGCAAAGAGGCCGCCACCAATCCAAGAAGGCCCGCAGGCAACAGGCTCAACATGGCAGGATACGCCATGTCGTGGCGAATTTGATGGGCAGCAAGATTGGGAAATGCCTGTTGAAGGGAAGTCAAATCTGGGAAAACCACCAGTGAGGCAAAAGCAACCAAAATCCACGGCCAAGGGCGCAGGGCATAATGGGCGACGTTAAATAAAAGCGTAGCACCCAAGGCATGTTTTTCGTTTTTTGCGCTGAGCATTCGCTGCACAATGTAGCCTCCCCCTCCAGGTTCTGCACCGGGATAATAACTGCTCCACCATTGAACGGCCAGCGGAACAAACAACAGGGGAACCCAGCTGTTGGCATCGCTAAAATCGGGCAGAAAATTCATTTTTGAAGAAACCAAGGGATTGCTGAGCATGGCCTGCATCCCGCCCACCGAATCCAGATTCACCAGGTAAATGCAGGCCGAAACCGAACCAACCATGGCAAGAATAAACTGCATAAAATCGGTCCAAATAACGGCTTTAAGTCCGCCTAAACCCGAATACACCAAGGTTACCCCTCCGGCCAGCAGCAAGGTCAACCAACCTGGCCAGCCCAACAATATAGAGCCCAGTTTAACCGCGGCAAGAGAAACGGCGCCCATCACCAGCACATTAAAGACCAGGCCTAAATACACTGCCCGAAATCCTCGAAGAAACGCAGCGGCCGGACCGCCGTAGCGCAATTCGTAAAAAGAAATATCGGTCATGACTCCCGAACGTTTCCAAAGCCGTGCATACATAAAAACCGTCAGCATGCCTGTAAGCAGGAACGACCACCAAACCCAATTCCCAGCTACCCCCTTTTCACGAACCAAGCCGGCTACTAGGTTGGGCGTATCGGTCGAAAAGGTAGTGGCCACCATACTTACACCCAAAAGCCACCAAGGCATTTTTCCGCCCGCTAAAAAAAAAGAGTGCGCGTTGTTTCTTGAACCCCTTGATGCCCATAAACCTATGCCCAAGGTCAGCAAAAAATACGCAGCAATAATAACCCAATCCCAAAATCCAATATTCATGCGCTTAGCTTTGCAATTAATAAAGATATGTAACCAAAAGCGGTTGTTCGATTTATGGCAAGGCTGCAACCTCTTCAACCTGAATCACCTCCCGGCTAAGCCCATTTTGCAAAACGGCAACCACAGTGCAATTGCTCATAACCCAAGTTACGCCCGAAAAGTTTTTGCTAAACGAAACCACAGCGGCATTGGAGTTCAGTTTTACTGGCTTTCCCCAAATGGGCCCCAAGCTGCTGCGCAAAATATGGTTGTGCGTGTACTGCTCAATTTCTTCTCCGGGTATTGAATAGTCTGCTTGCCAATTCACAAAATCATTTTCGACCAGATACACACTCAGCATCAAACTGTCGGGCAAACTTCCCGAAAGTTGTTCCACAAAAACAAAAGCACACAAGGACGAGGTGCTGCTGTCCCAAATGGTTTTAACCTGCAAATCGGCGGTTTGACTTGCATTTAATTCTTGCTGTAGAATCTGACCCCAGATTGAAATGGGCAAATCGTAAGCTCCATTCACGCGTTTGCGGTTAATCACCCCTTTTGGCAATCCGGTGGCTGCCACCTGAAAGTAGTCGTCTAGGGTATTGCTCACTTCATTTCTAAAGTCGTGGGTAAAGGTAAGCCCTGTTTTTGGTGCAGTAAAATAGCCGGCGGCTTGAGCATGCAGGGCCAAGCCAACCACTTGCCCGGGGTGTTCTTCCTGCAAATCGTGCAATTTTGAGGCGGCCAAAGGGCAATTTCCGCACCTATGCCCAGTATAATCTTCCAACAACACCTTAATTTCTGGATTCAGCCTAGGCTGAAAAGCAGGGGTATCCGTGCAAAAGGGAACCGTTGGAGCCGGTGGCCCATCGGGGTCTTCAATGATATCGCAGCTTGGAAATAAGAAGAACAAGAGCCCTAACAGCAGCAAAACAGCGTATTTCATGTGCTTGAATTTTTAAATTAAAAACTGCTCATCAACGAAAAGGTTAAGCCATTGCTGGCAGGCACTTGGCGGCATACACCCCCAATGCAAATAATTCCTTCTCGTTGCCGTCCGTATCCAATGGCAATTCGGGTGGTTTTCAGGGTTACGCCAACCATTGCCGTTGGGTAATGGATTTGCTTTTTCTCGTCTGGGTTGCCGTAGCTCCATTGGTTCATTACGCTAGCAAAAAACAAAGGATTAAAATTGTACTCCACCAAGGCCATGGCCCAGCTTCCATTTACCAAGGTATTTAACGGATTTTGGAGCGCGGGGGTTGCAAGGTGCTGCAGTTCAAAGCGCAGGGTGTGTTTTTTCGCTACTTTCCAAGTGGCATCAACGACGGCGATGTGGGCCGCAATCACGTTGTCTTCGGTGGTTCCCTGTCCTTGCACCAAGCGTTGATTTTGCCACAAATACATGTACATCACCGATAATTTGGTCTTCTTTCCCAAGGGTTGTTGTACCTCAATGTTGGCATCCATGTAATACTGTTTTCCGAAATCAAAGGCCGAGCTGGTGTATCCGTATCGATCGCCGGTGGGGGTGGTATCAAGGGCCGACACCATGCTAAAATTTAAATTAACTGTGGTAGCGTACTTCTTTTTTAGCCATTTGGGCGTGGTAAAGTTCACATCGGCTTGCCAGCCCAGTTCGCTGTTGGCTTGAACGGCGTAGGGGTAAATGCTGGCGGGCAAGGCATAGGTGTGTTGTTTGTTGAGCATGGGAATAAAGTTCAGCAGCAAATCGTTGCCTTGGGCATTCCGGTCGCTGCGAAAGTCAAAGTTTTCTACGCGTTTTGCTTGCAGGCTGATTCCCAAGCCTTTTGTTGAGTAGGCCGCACTTAGGTAAGCCGCCGTTCCAGGTTTATAAATAAATTTATTCAGCGCATTGGGGTCGTTGATTTTGTAGGCATATTCGGCGTTCAACTGAAAGCCGGCATAACCTATGTTCAATCTACCCGAAAAGCTGCCCACGTTTAAGGGGATTTCAAGAAGGTTGGCGGGATTGTCTGGGTTGGCAATTTCTTGGCCCGGCTGGTATCGACTTACAAAACTGCCGCCCACAATTAAATTCCATTTTTTCCAATCTGCTTTGGGCAAAAATTCCCTTAGGGTTAATTCTGCATCAAAGCCTTTAATGTTTCCCGGACTGTATTGCCAATAAAACCGTTGACGGGCTATAAACCCCGTCAAACGAAGGCCATCAACAGGTTGGTATTTTAGGCGAACTCCGTCAAGGGCATTGTCAAACCCCAAAGCCCGCTCCTCGTAAGACCGTAAAATCAAACCGTTTCCAAATTGTTCGTAGAAATTTCCGGCCGTTATGTCTAATCGGCCCAAGGTATATCCAGCATATCGAAAAGGGATACCGTGCCCTTCAAAAGCAACGGGGAAACCCAGTAGGGGTTTGGGCATATAGGCTTCGTACCGCAAGCCTGCCCTAAAATCGCCTCGGGTGTACACCAAATTTAAAAACGAATTCGCCCGAAAAATGTCGGGAACCGGCTGGGTGTTTATGGCCGCATCGTCCAAATAATATTGAGCGTCAATGCCCACATTCCCGTGTATTTCACCGTAATCGGTGGCAGATTGGGAATGCAAAAAAGATCCAAAGCCAAAAAGGCCTAAAATAAGAAGTAGGTTTTTCATGAATGGCCTTATTTGGGCTCCAGCAATTTGCCTGCCGCCACCTTTTCAATCATTTCAAACAAGTGTTCTTCATCGCCAGGATTGTAGGCGTTGTGTTGCCAAACAATATTTCCTTGTCCATCGAGTAAAAACGTATGTGGAACGGTATTCACCGACATGGCCCGTTTAAAATTGCCATTCGGGTCACAATACACCTCATAATTCCAGCCTCGGCCATTCACAAATGGGGCGACCTTGGCCACGTTGCGTTGATCGTCCACCGATATCGCCACCAATTTCACTCCCGTTTCTTCGGCCCAAGCTTCATATTCTTCATGTATTGCGCTTAACTCTGCGATGCAAGGCTTGCACCAGGTTGCCCAAAAACTAATGATCATGGGCTTCCCTTCGTTTGAAAAGGTTGAGGTTGAAACGGTTTGCCCTTTTAAATCTTGTACATCGGCCGTTGGCAAGGAATATTGCTTTTGGGCTTTCAGGGTTGCTAAGAACATAAAACCGAAAAGAATAAACGAAGACAGGATGTTGGTTTTCATGGATGATGTATTGTAGGGTACAAGTTTACTAAAATGTTGCGGCTTCATCGAAGACCATATCTAAGCTGGGCTGCACAATCCATGCCGAAATCCGATTCATGCAGTTAAAATGCCCTTTGGGGCAAGCAGAAAATCCGGTTTTAGTGCAGGGGCGGCAATTCAACTCTTTTGTTTGGTGGTACTTGGCTTTAAAGGCTTGGGCGGTGCCATAATAGGGCTCCATACCAAATTCAGGAACGGTATTGGTCCAAACAACATCGAGCGGCTTTGAAAAACAAGCTGCCAGGTGCATTATAAAGGAATCACCACTAACTACGTGGGCCGAATCTCGAACCCAATAAGCGGTGGTAAGCAGGTCGGTTTGGCCGCACAGAGACCGAACCCGTTCGGGAAACTTGGCCTGCAGTGCCTCCCCTTTCAATTGATCGTTAGGGCCACCCAACAAAACACAGGGTAGAGATTGCCTTGCCAAAAAAGAGGAAAGGAATTCCATGGACAAGGCTTTGGTGGCATGGGCCGAACCTATGCCTATGGCTATATAGCCCCCATGAAGCCGCTGCTTCCAAGAATCTTCCGAGGTTTCTTCCGCTGGCAAATGCAATTCCACCCCCAATCCATCGTCCGATATCCCCAGGGCATTCAATCCTTGAAGCATCCGCAAAACGACATGCCTACACCCTTGGCCATTTTTTAAATTGACCATTTTCCATTTCCGAACGTTCTGTTTTGAAAAGGTTAGCACAGGAAGTCCCGCACCCAACTTTAAAAAAGAACTGCGCAGGTTTTTTTGAAGGTCAACAATTAAATCCAGCATGCAAGCTAAAAACTCGGCTGCGCTTTTTCCAGGCTCAGCAGGATCATAGGCAATTGTTTTGTGCAAAAAGGGATTGTGCTCGAACAAAGGCAACATGTCCTTATGGGTGAGCAATATTAGTTCGGGCTGCTCAAGTTGTTGATATAAACACCGAATGATTGGGCTAATTAACACGATATCGCCCAAGGAACTTATCCGAATGATTCCAATTCGCTGGGGCAACTTTCTCGGCTTCACCTCTAACATATCGCTAAGGTAGGTTGATTGCAGGTACTATAAAAATACAGACCTGCACAATTGCATAACAACACTAAATCGAATGCGGCCCAGGAATGTTAATTCCTTCGGAAAATGGAGAAGCGTCCGTTCATTTCTAAGCCTTCGGAACCATGAATAACCCAAAAATAAGTACCGTTGCTTAACTCTTGCCCTGCTTGGTTTAGGCTTTTAAAACAAGATTGGCAGGTCAAATCGGGTTGATTCGTGGTATTGTTTGTCGAAAACACCTCTACGCCCCAACGGTTGAAAACGCGAAGGGTGTAATCGTAGCAGAGGTTGAAGAACGGAGCAAACACCATAAAATCCAGCCGGTCGTTTCCTGTCATTTCTGGATTTAAGGTCAATACGTTGGGCATGGCAGGCGGGTCTGGCACCCCAATAATATCAATGGTTTGGGTGCTGTCGTCTCGGCATCCGTTGGCGTCGGTAACCCACAGCGTCACTGGGGCTGACAATACGTTGGGGAAAACATGCAGGGCTTCATTTTGACCCACTATTAGGGTATCGCCATTCCAGCCCGGAACGGTCCAGGTGGGATTGAGTATGCCGGTTCCGCCGGTCGAGGTATTGATAAGGGTAACCTCGTAAAAACAGAAAGGGTCGGGAGTAAACGATGCGGTAGGCAGCGGGAATACCTCGAAAGAACCCTGAACCGAGGCTTGGCAACCGAAATCGGTGGCCACCTGTAGGCTGTAGGTATATTGACCGGGTTGATTTAAATCAAATTCCGGATTCAAGGTGTCAACAGGTCCCACATAGGGCATTCCATTGCGATCTAGCTCAAACAAATGCTGCAGAACCTGACCGTGCGGGTTTGCAATCTGGTAGGCAAACGCTTGGTTTTCTCCTGCACAAATGTCGGGCAGGCTAAGTTGAACCTGTGGAACGCTGCCCACCTGAATCAATGAATCAATTCGGAAGGTACATCCGTTCGCATCGGTTACCATGACCCAAATGGGCGTTGGTCCCGAGGAATTTGCCACAGGCTGAATGGAGGCTGTAGTCTGGCCAGTATGCCAAGAATAGCCTGCCCCGCCCGCTCCGGGCGACAGCAGCTGGGTACTTAAACCCATAGAAGTACCCTGACAAATAGAATCCCCAAACTGAAGGCTGATGGCCAATGTAGGCGGCTGATTGATGAGAACCAATCCGGTGTCGGTACAACCGTTGGCGTCCGTAATCAAAACAACATAAGCCCCGGTATCCAAACCGGTTATGCTGCCTGAATTTTGGCCACTTGACCATACATATTGATACGGGGCGGTTCCTCCTTGCGGACTAACCTGTGCAGTTCCATTGGCCGAATCGTGGCAAAGTACTTGGGTGCTGGCCATGTTGTGCTGCAAAACAGCCGGCTCAACAAGAACAACGGTATCGGCTGCCGTACAACCGTTGTCGTCAATTACAGATAAAATATAGGTGCCTGGGCCAAGGTTTTGCAACTGCGTGCCGCTGCCTAGGTTCGGATTCCAACTGGTTTGCAGATTTCCTGTTCCTCCAGATACACTAAAAACAATTCCCCCATTGGTATTGCCAAAACAGGAAATAGGACTCACCTGCGGAGGAGCAATGTTGATGGGTGCAGGGGCATTAATTACTACGCTGTCGGTACCAATGCAGCCGTTTGTATCGGTTACTGTAACCACATAGGTGCCCGCGGTCAAGCCTGAAATGTAAGGGCCTGTTAAGCCGCCGGGACTCCAAGAATAGGAGAAAACACCATTGCCTCCATTCCCCGAAACCTGAGTGCTGCCGCTGGGCAAGCCAGAGCAAAGGGGATTCACGGTTTGGAAACTGGCTGTAATGGGTTGTGGACTTAAAACATCAACCGAGGAAGTTGCCGTACTGCCATTTGCATCGGTAACGGCAACTTGGTAGGTTCCAGCACACAGATTGTTCACTGTTTGAGTTGTGTGATTTCCGGGAGTCCATAAATAAGTGAACGGTGGAACACCCGAATTGGGCGTAGCACTAACGGTTCCATCGCAGTTGCCTTGGCAAGAAACCGGAGTAGATGTGGTTTGGATGGCCACGTTTTCTACGCAGGAAAAATTGTCAATCATAATGTTGATGTACCCCGAACAAGACTGAACAAAATACGGTGCAAAACTAATGTAGCAATAGCTTTGGCTGGGCGTAAATGTAATGCTGTAGGTTTGCCAGTTGGTATGGGTAATAGGCCCAGAGGTGTACAGGGTTTCCGCAATTCCACACGAAGAATTCCCACCATAAATGGCCAAAGAACTGGGGCAATCTCCGGGCGACGCGGTATTGTAAACCGGAGAATGAGCTAGGTCAACAGAAATGGTATAGGTTTGACCGGCAACCAAACAGGGCGTTAACAGTTGGGTCATTCCTTCGGCATACCCGTTAGGGGAATAGCCGTCGTGCAAGGCACTAACATAGCTTGTTCCATTTGAAGGGGGCTGTGTAAATCCCCACTGGCCCGGCTGGGTGTCGGGCGAACCATAGCAGGCCTGCCAGGGAGCTGGAACTACGTGTGCCTGAGATGGCCCTTCAAGCGAAGGATTTTGATAGCAAGACTGTTGGGCTTGAACCGAAAACCCCAAACCCATGAAAATTACAGCTGTTAAAAGGCCTTTTTTGAGTCGCATAAAAACCATATTCGTAAATTAAAGGTACAGCATTCCTACACATTAGCAAAAGTTTTTACCCAGTTCAACCCAATGCAAGTGGAAGGGGAATATAGGTTGCCAAATTCCTAGGCTGAATTGCTTTAAAATTAAGCAAGTGCTCTTTTGAATATGGGGTGCAACTACGTCGGGGGTAGGTGTAGATTTTTTATCCCTGTTTCGTTTAACACATGCAATCCAACCAAATTCCGATTGGCCCCTTTTAAAGTTCCAAGGCTTAATTGAAACTTTGCGGTGTTTGCTTTGAGGCCTTGTACCCGTCAACGCTGGAGCCAAATGCCTTCGCAATCGGATGCGGCCCTGTGCATGTGCGGCCAACAACAAATCAAAAACCGATGCGCCTTGCCCAGCCCTAAAAAAATGAGGGGCTGCAACCCAAGCTATGGCATTGTGCCCCGCCTTTTGTGGGGTTTGTCAAAACGAGATTGGCCCAGCTCCGCATTTTGCCCCCCAGAGTCCAAAACGCCCACAACGCCCCATAAAAACAATACTCCTTAAAAACGCAGAACAAGTCCAGAAGGGCCAGTAAACTCACCAAGAATCCAGAAACACCTTCCAATCGTACGACAAAGAATGATTTCGTGCGTACATCACATTCAATTCTTTGGCATATTCTTCAGATGGGCTAGCCCCCATCCCACCGGGCCAAACAACAGCGGGGGCTAAGGGTGGCAGCCCTACATTCGATTTGGCAGGAGCATAACCGACCCAAGTCATTTTCCCAACCAATACCAACCACCAATGTGCAAACAGTTTCGACTTGGCTCCCCGTCCCGGCACTGCCAGGTATAAAATAGGAAGCAGCAGGCAAACCCCGAGGTCGAACGCCCGTTTTTGGCGGCGAACCGACGCATTGGCCAGGGTGCTAATTTGCTCCAAATACCATTCGCCCGGACTGTTGATGCTTTGACTGCCAATAATAAACGCCGAATTGGCCGGAGCAATTTTAAACTCCAGCTGCCTAGATTCCCAGGCGGTCATTTTGCCGATAATCGTGGCGGCTTCCATATCGGAGGCACAAAATATCACCTCGTCAATTTTCTTGATTTCGAGCAGCTCCTCCGCATCGGTTAGCTTCCCCAGTTCAGTAGCTTCGCCCCCCGCGTCTAAGCGGCCAACATAAGCCACTTTTTGACCGGAAGCCGACAACAGAGGCAAAATTCGTTGTTCCTCCTTTTCAGAGCCAATCAACAATACCCGTTTTCCCTTTTTGCCTACCAGCCCCAACGGACTGTTTGGAAAAAGCCCGCCCAAGATTCCCCGCAGCAGAGTCAACAGTGCCCATGCCAGTCCCCCACCCAACAAGACCAAAGCCCGCCCAAAACGCAAATCTTCTGGAAGCAAACCGTACAGCAAAACAATCAAAAGCATGCCATACCCACCACCACGCAACCAACGGGTCCAACGAAATGGTTTTTTATAGGCCCCGTTCAGCCCCAAAAAAAGAATTAAAATCAGGGCAACTCCGGGTGCTACAACCCCATCAACCACAGCCGGATAATGCCCCCCATCGGAGTATCGAACCCAATGTGCCCAAATGCGGCTAAAGCCAATAAATCCAAACAACAAAACCGTAAAATCCAGCACGGTCAACCAAATGCGGTCGGCCATACGCCTCAGCAGAGCAATCAAGGCCCGAAAAACAATCGCCATATTGATTAAGACCCGAAACACCCCGGCATTCCCCTGCGAAAAATGCTTTTCGGCAAAAATAACCATGGCCTTGTAAAACACCACCACATAATTGACCGAGCGTTTTTTTGTGCTTTCGCCCTTGTAATGAATGATGGTGGTGCCCGAAAAATAGTAGTTTTTCCAGCCGCCCAATTGAATCCGATAACTTAAATCAATGTCTTCTCCATACATGAAAAAGGTTTCGTCCAGCAAGCCCACCTGATCCAATGTTTTTTTTCTCAGCAGCATAAAGGCTCCCGACAGCACATCTATTTCATGCGTTTCAAGGGCAGACAAATAGCCCAAATGGTATTTTCCGAACCGGCGGGAGCGTGGAAACAGTTTGGCTAAGCCAATCATTTTGTAAAAAGCCACGTCTGGGCTGGGCAAGCCCCGCTTGCTTTCAGGCAAAAACCGACCCGACCCGTCCACCATCCGCACCCCAAGGCCCCCGCAATCCATGTGCTGATCCATAAAAGCCAAGGTTGAAACAAAGGTATCGCGATCAACAACCGTATCGGGGTTTAGCAGCAACACATACTCGCCGCTCGCCTCGCGAATAGCCAGGTTGTTGCCCTTTGAAAACCCCAGATTTTCGCTCATTTCCTTGCGCAGCACCCAGGGAAAAAGCTCCCTGCACATGGCCATAGAATCGTCCACCGAATGGTTGTCAACCACAAACACCTCAAAGGCATTAGGCCCATGCAATGCCTGAAGGGCTTTTCCCGCTTGTTCTACCGATTTTAGGCACTGCTCTAAAAAATAGCGCACATTGTAGTTGACAATAACTACACTCAGCTTCACAGGGGTGGGCATTAGTTTCTTAAGGTTTGTTCAAACGGTTGACGCTGCAAAATACTGCGGCCCAAGGTTACCTCGTCGGCAAACTCCAATTCATCTCCAAAGCCAACGCCCCGGGCAAGTGTGGTTATTTTCAGCTTAAATTCAGCCAATTTTCGATACAGAAAAAAAGCGGTGGTATCGCCCTCCATGGTAGGACTCAGGGCAAAAATCACTTCCTCAAATTCCCCCTGTTTCATGCGGTCCATCAGCGATTCAATGTTTAAATCGGAGGGTGAAATGCCGTCCATGGGCGAAATTCGGCCGCCCAGCACATGGTAAAGCCCATGAAATTGGGCCGTAGCTTCAATGGCCAGCACGTCGCGCAGGTCTTCAACAACACAAAGGCCCTTGCCTTGCCGAACAGGGTTTACGCAAATGCCACAACGGTCTGTATCGCTTAAATTGTGGCAAAGGTCGCAAAAGCGGGCGTTGGTGGCCAGCTCAATCAAGGCCGTTCCAAGTCCAGTTACCCGCTCTTTTTCTTGCTTTAACAGAAACAGTGCCAGGCGCATGGCCGACTTCCGACCAATTCCAGGCAGGCCTGAAAGGGCTTCCACCGCAACATCAAAAACCTTAGAAGAGGCAATAACCTGAGCCATACGAAGTCAAAGATAGGGTTAAAATTAGTGTTTCAAATGTGGGCGGGCAATCCGGCTGTCGCGGGTAGTCCGCGGTGCTTAGGGCCTGGGGCTGCGGCTTTACGCGGGCTCCTAAAGTCGCCTGCGCAGCGCGCGCCCCAGTGCCCTAAGCCCCTTGCGGGCAACCCTGCTCCATCCGGCCCGCAGGCCATCCCGCAAAAAAATCGCCTAAAACATTACAGCCATGCCTTGGCTTTGGCCACCGCCTTTTGAATCGCATCGTGCACCTCAACCAAAGTTGCATGCATCATGTAGCAAGGGCCACAAACCAACTTATTGATTTCATCTACCCAAATATCGCCAAAGGGCACCTCGCCCGCCTTTGCTCCCAGAAGTTCCACACCTGCATGGATTCCTGCAATATCGTAGGGCGAACCTTCGCCATGTTGACCTAAACTGAGTTGGGGTGTATGAGCTCCCAATGCATGGGCCAGCAACACCGGGGCCATGCACAGCGCCACAATGGGTTTGCCCGCCGCATGCATGGCCTGAATGGCCTTGGCTACATCTGCATGTATGCTTCCGGAAGGGCCATGAACGGCCCAATCCGACAGGTTTTTTGCTGCCCCAAAACCACCGGGAATTAAAAGCAAATCGGCATTTTCGGCCGAAAAATCGGCCAAATCTGCTATTTGCCCCCGTGCAATTCGGGCCGATTCAACAAGAACCTGACGCGACTCGGGCATTTCTTCCCCATTGACATGATTTACCACATGAAACTGAACTGCATTTGGCGCCCAGCAAGAACATTCAAAACCCTGTTGCTGTAAGGCCAAAAGAGCCAAAACCGACTCATGTATTTCGCTGCCGTCATAAACCCCGCAGCCAGATAATAGAACAGATGCTTTCATGGGTTAAAGTTGCACATTTTTGGGGGAAATTGGGATGTGCTACCCATTTTGATTTTTTCATTTTCGGTTTATTTTACCGCATTTTTGTTGCTTTTGGTTTATTTTATAGGACTTTTGTACATTGAAAAACGAAATAATGAACATTAAAAATGCCTTTTCACTGCTATGTTTCCTGCTATTCCTTTCCTTGCTCCCGATTCAGGCCCAACAAACGCAATTGCCCCTCAGCCTGCAAAAATTAAAACTCTACCACAAAGGAATAGAAATTGGGGTTTTAGATACCGTGATTGCCAACAATGTCAGCGAAAGCAATGCCCAATATCTGCATCAAGCTGGTTATGAAAGTGTGAATATACCTATCATTTACGTCCTGTATGCGGATTCAATTCCCAAAAGAAAAATAAAAGCCGCACTGGATAAATTATTTCCTTGGGGCACAGCGTACACCTTAAAAAAAGGCCCTTACCAAGCTAAGCAGCTCAAGGAAAAAACCACCGTTGCAGTAGGCAACATACATCTTGTTCGTGCAGGCCAGAAAAGAATTGCCGCATTGGTAACTGGAATTGCAGGAGCTGGAATTGCGGCAAGCCTGATTGCTTTGAATGAACCTGCAACTGGAGGAGTTCTTGGTGGAATAACGGCATTGGTTGCCGTTATTTTAGAATTCGCATCGGCATCAGACTTGATTCAGGCGGGAAGGGAAGCCCAGCCTTAGGCGGAATATTGGGGAGCCTTATTTTAAGAGCAAATCCGATGGTTTTCCCTTGCGGGCACAAACTGCTTTAGCCAACGCGATGGGGCGGCGCTTCCAATCTGAAATGGTCCACAACGAAAACAAAATCGTTTAGATTGCGACAAATCCCATCCATGCTGTGAACCGCAAGTTCGGTGAGTTTCCCCTCGTCCAACAAGGTTTTAACCTTAGCTCCCCTAAGTCTGTTGAAAAACGCGTTTTCATTTGGCATGCAAGAATCAGAGGGTACAAAGAAAATGTTTGAGTTAAGCCCGTTCATTTACAGGTCTATAAAAGAAGGCACGCCATTGTTTATCGATGAATTTGACTCAAGGTTTCACCCTTTATTGACGAAGAAAATTGTTGAATTATACAATTCGGTTGAAAATAAAAAAGCTCAACTAATTTTCACAACACACGATACGAATCTTTTATCTTCAGATATATTGAGACGAGACCAAATTGTTTTTGTTGAAAAAGATAAATATGGTGCAAGCCATCTGTATACCTTAGTTGAAATAAAAGGCGTTAGAAATGATGCTTCTTTTGAAAAAGATTATATCCAAGGGAAATACGGAGCAATACCGTTTCTTGGAAATTTTACTAACTTGATAGCTTTTGAATAATGCCAAAAAGTACGAAAGCTGTTGAGATTACTGATAAAAAAACTCGTGGCTTTGCCACACCGCTTTTATTTTATGAATTTAGAAGCACCACTTTTTTCGATTAGATCTGCAACTTCGCCACTGTCATCTGAACTTATTACTTTAACAATGTTATCGTGTTCATACAAATCATTCCACAAATTAAAAGTAGGTGAACTTTTTGCTGGTTGATCTGCAATCAGAAAGAATTTATTGTTTTCCAACGACTGTTGGTAAGTGGCTGATAAATGGGCAATAACACTTATGTATGTGTTAATGCTCTTATAAATCGTCTCTTTAGATTGAATGAATGGAAGTGATTTAGCCCCAATTAACACACCATTTTGGCCTATACAGTCCATTTCAAATGGATTAGAGAGAGTTGGAACAACTTTACGACTAATTGATTCTCTTGTGTGAACTTTATCTTTCACCTTTTCAATTAGGTTTGTATTTACTTTGTTGTAAAATTCTTTTCCGTATTTCTTAATTGAATCGTCTTTTTTTGTACCAGTTTCAAGTGAGTTATCTACAAACAAACTAAATAATTTCAAAAATTTAGAATCATCTACATTGTCAGCAATAAATGACGGTTCGGTAAATTTCAACAGACCATTGCTGTACTTTGCTAAGTATTGAAAATATTCTGAAGATAAAAAAGTGGAATTTTCAAAAAGTGAATTTTTGCTTGATAAAAGTATTTTGTTTTGTTCTTTAACCTTACTTATTATCTCACGTTCAATAAAATCTATAAGTGAGCCATCAATATTTACAATTGACTTTGCAAACACTTTTTTTGTCTTTGACATTTTCAAACGAACACCATCTGGAGAAGACAAAATAATTCCAATTGTCAAGGAATCCCCTGACATTTCATTAGGAACTATTTTTATTAAACTATAAAACGTCTTCATCACTACTTTGCTGTTAAAACTATGTATTTAAACTGGTCAAACACTTTTATATTGCGTTCAGGATTAAAAAGAAAGGACTTTAAGCAATCTGCTTCTTGGTTTGATAAGCCGTAATCTGTTGGTAAATAGTCGCAAATTTGTTGAAAACTCCTCTCCGCTTCCCGAATGCAAAGATAAAACTTTTCTTTGGCTATTGGTTCCCAATCTTTCTTTTTCTTTGCAAGACCTATGGCCGACAGACCTAAAGGACTGTATAAAATGGAGTCATTGTCGCTAAAAGATACGTATTCAGGATTAAGGGAATCAAAGCTCCTTGAAGCAAAAGTCAACGCATTATCTATGGGTAGTATTTGAAACAACTTATTAACAGGTTTCAAGATAATATTGTTGTTTGTTGGTCTTCTGTCGTCATTTTCAACCCAAATATCAAATAATGCTATATCAAGTAAATCTGCAATATTTGCAAGTTTACGTTGGCCAACTTTTGATGATGCACCAAAGAATTTTTGCAAATCAATTGAATTTGGCTCAAAGGTTGAACCATAAAAAGTACTATTTAATTGAAGCTGCCTGTTCTTTTGTACAAATTCTGATGTCAGTAAAGAATCTGACAAACAAAGGCTTGCGGCTGTTGGCGTTTTTATTTTCCAAACATTTAAAAGCTGGTTGCAAATAAATTCACGCACTATTGCTGATTTATAATTAGAATTTAAAGGTGGTTTTAAAACATACCGTTCAAAATCATCTGTTAAGACAAGATAAGGACTATGGCCACCAGTGGTATATTGCTTTGAGATTAATGTTACCGTTTTATGTTCAAATGGCTTCAACATAATAAAATCAATTTTAAATTGAAACCATATTGCCAATGAAACCCAATAGCCCTATGATGTGCCACCAAAAGTAAATCTTTGTGTGGTTGGGTGAAAACATCAAGCTAATCATACAAGAGAACCTGAAAGTGGTTGGAAATTTCAACAGTTTGTAAATAAAGTTACCTGCGTTGAACTTTGCTGCGAGCTGACCTTGGACCCACAAACAGACCTCAAACCTAAAAAACACCTTGCGTGTTCTTCTCCAGCCCAAAAAATGTAGCGAAGCACGTGCCAACACAAATGATTCAGCGATGAACTGCAAAATTACGGACCGGCGCAGACGGTGGAAAGGGCAAATCTGCATTTTATGCCGTTTTTTGATTTGGGGAAGGAAGGAAAAAGGGGAGCAGGCAAAAGCTGGGGTTCAGGAAAACGGCTTTTTATGTTGAGCTGGGAAAACGCATTGAGCCGCCTGCGGGCGGGATTGAACCGGGTGGCCCGCAAGGGTGTGGGCCCGAGGCCCCGCGCGGGGCGGAGGCGACTTTAGGAGCCCCCGTACCCCGCTGGGGCCTAGGCCTGCACCCGCGGACCACCGGAGAAAGCCCGAAAACCCGCCCAAAAAACACAAACTTCAAAAACCCCTTCGGTTTTAATTGAAAAGCGGCGAGAAATGGCCTGTGCAAGCCCCCTTTTTTTACCTTTGCCCATAAGCTATGAAGCACATCCGGAATTTTTGCATTATTGCCCATATTGACCATGGGAAATCGACCTTAGCCGACCGCCTGTTGCAAATCACCAATACCATTAGTGGTAAAGATTTGAAGGCACAGACGCTGGACGATATGGACCTGGAACGGGAGCGCGGCATTACCATAAAAAGCAAGGCCATTCAAATGGAATACAGCCTAAATGGGCAATCGTATATCTTGAATTTGATTGACACCCCTGGGCATGTGGATTTTTCGTACGAGGTAAGCCGCAGCATTGCGGCTTGCGAAGGAGCCTTGCTGATTGTAGATGCTACGCAAGGGATTCAGGCCCAAACAATTTCAAATTTGTACTTGGCCATTGAACACGATTTGGAAATCATACCCATTCTAAATAAAATGGATTTGCCCTCGGCCATGCCCGAAGAGGTGAAGGACCAAATTGTGGAGTTGATTGGCTGTTCGTTGGACGACATTATTCCTGCCTCGGGCAAAACAGGGTTGGGCGTGGACAAGATACTGGAAGCGGTTGTGGCACGGATATCTCCACCCAAAGGGGACACAGAAGCCCCCTTGCAGGCGCTGATATTCGACTCGGTATTCAATCCCTTCCGGGGCATTATTGCCTATTTCAGAATCATGAACGGCAGCCTGCGCAAAGGCGACAAAGTGAAATTCATGGCCACCGAACGGGAATACAATGCCGATGAGGTAGGGGTTTTGAAATTGGATTTGTCGCCCCGCAACCAAGTACTGGCAGGCGATGTGGGTTATATTGTTTCTGGCATTAAAACGGCCAAAGAGGTAAAGGTGGGCGACACCCTTACCCATGTTGCCAATCCCTGTACCGACATGATACATGGGTTTGAAAACGTAAAACCCATGGTATTCGCCGGTATTTATCCGGTAGATACAGAGGATTACGAAGAGCTGCGCGAAGCCATGGGAAAACTGCAGTTGAACGACAGCAGCCTGACCTTTGAGCCGGAATCTTCGGCGGCCCTTGGATTTGGATTTCGGTGCGGATTTTTGGGCATGTTGCACATGGAAATTATTCAAGAGCGTTTGGAGCGGGAGTTTAACATGAATGTGATTACCACCGTTCCCAACGTTTCGTACAATGCCTTCACTAAAAAAGGAGAAAAGCTCATTGTGAATAATCCCTCGGATTTGCCCGAGCCGAATCACTTAGAGTATGTTGAAGAACCTTATATTCATGCACAAATTATCACGAAATCGGAATTTACCGGCTCTGTAATGACCTTGTGTATGGAGAAACGGGGGATTTTAAAAAACCAGGTTTATTTAACACAAGACAGGGTAGAGTTGAGTTTTGAATTGCCCTTAGGGGAAATTGTATTTGACTTTTACGACCGGCTCAAAACCATTTCGAAGGGCTATGCCAGCTTTGACTACCATCCGAGCGACTACCGCACTTCGGTGCTGGTTAAGATGGATATTATGCTGAACGGGGAGCAGGTAGATGCATTGTCGAGCCTTATTCACCGAGACAACGCGTTTAATTTAGGGAAAAAGCTCTGTTTGAAACTGAAGGAATTGCTGCCGAGGCAGCAGTTTGAAATTGCTATACAAGCCGCAATTGGTGCAAAGGTTATTGCGCGCGAAACGGTGAAAGCCCTGCGAAAAGATGTAACGGCAAAATGCTATGGGGGCGACATTAGTCGGAAGCGGAAGCTGTTGGAAAAACAGAAAGAGGGCAAGAAAAAGATGCGGCAGGTAGGAAGCGTAGAAATTCCACAAGAAGCTTTTCTAGCTGTACTCAAGCTAAACGATTAAAAGGGGATTTACCTAAATCCCGCCCCGATTTGGGGCTTTTGAACCGAAAAAAAGGGGCTCGCTTATTTGGGGCGAAAAACGCCTTTGTCTTCGGACTGTTTGTTCTTAATCATTTGCAGCACCCAATACACGGTTAGGCCTGTACCTGCTGCAATCATGAGCAGGTTGTAATTCATGCCCGCCATTTCCAAAAACTGAAAAGACGATTTGATGCCGTTGCCAAGAGGAATAAACAACCAACCCATAGTTTAAAGATTTTGACAAAGGTAAGCATCCTGTTGAAAAAGGAACTGCCTTTTGCAAATAATGCAATGGATATGAAAAAATGGTATTTTGGCATTAGTTTTGTGAAATTGAGAATTTAAAAAACACCCTATGAAAAACATCTATTTTAGTTTGCTGTGCAGCGCAAGTGTGCTAACGGCTGGAGCACAGATTAGCATTGGTTCATCTGACTTTGGTTCCGTGGGCGATCAATTCATTGTAGGTTCCGACAACACCCCTGGGATTCAACCTGGACCTGCGGGTGCTGGGCAGACATGGAATTTCAGCTCTTTGAACACAGAAAGTTTAGACACCTTGTTTTTTCTGGATCCATCGGCGGTTCCTGCGGCCTCTGGCCTTGGAAACTGCAATTTGGTTACCGAGTCGAACGATGGTTACTTTTTCTTAAACAAAACTTCGAACTCCGTAAATACGGTTGCATTGGGTACCGATTTGAATGGGGTTCCCACCTTAGCGGTGTATCAGCCTGAACAAATTTTGTTGCCATTTCCTTCTCAGTTGAACGATCAAGTCAACAGCAGCTCCTCATTCAAAGCGGCCATCTACTTAGGATTGGACACCAATGTATTGGGATGTCAGTTGACCTTTGACTCAACACGGATCAACCGCCGTTCCACCTTAAACACGGTATTTGATGCCTCAGGAACGGTTTATTTGCCTACCGATACCGTGCAAGCGTTGCGGGCTAAATCGGACGAAACAACCACGGATTCAATTTTTGTGTACAATCCATCGCCGATCAGTTGTTTGCTGTTGGGCATTAACATGCCTGCCGGTTGGAATTTAATGCCTCAAACCTTGGCTCAGCTGGCTGGCCTTCCGGGCAATGTAGTTACTACCACCACCACAGTATATACTTGGTATGCGAATGGAGAGAAATTTGGGGTTGTGGCACTGCGTTTGGACGACCAAGGGAATCCGGACAATGCGCGTTTTAAGAGCGATGCCAGCCAAATGTCCGTTTCGCCCGTTTCCACGCCAGAATTAACGGTATATCCGAATCCATCGAACGCGGGGGTAATCCGCATAGAAGGCCTGAAGCCTACTGCCCAGCTTAGCCTGACCGACTTAAGCGGACGTCGGCATGCGGCTGTCCGGATGGGATCGGACCAAATTGATGTTGGCAATTTAAATTCAGGCATTTACCTGTTCACCGTATTGGAGCAAGGGCAAGCGGTTGCCCGCGGTCGCTTCGTGATTCAATAAACAAGGGATTTAAAAAACGTAAAAAAGGGCCGGGAAACCGGTCCTTTTTTTTTAGGCTTGGCTCATTTCGGCAAAAATGCGGTGGCTAAGAATGCTGCCCGGTTTATCGAAGTGCCATTCTAAGAATCGAACCATGGCGTCAAGGAGTTCGCGGCGCTGCTTGGCCAAGGGGGGCAGGGCTCGATGGGCAATCAGGTCAATCCAGATTTGCGAAAGTTCGGTTGAAAAAACGGGTTCTAAGCCCGAACCGGGCGCGGGAGAGAAGGCTGCGGATTGGAGGCCAAAAACCAAATTGGTGTTTTGGGTTTCGGGGGGTTCGGGTAAAAACCCCGACCAGTCAATAACCTCGAGTAAAAACAAAATGGGCAAATGGCTGGAGTTGACGGGCTGCAGCATTTCTTCTAGGTAGCGCGTGGACAGTTCATAGAGGGCTGCATCGCCTTTTTGCCACTGGCAAATTCGGGTTAATACTTCGGCCACGAACAAAGCAGTGGCCAATTGAGCGGGTCCGGCATGGACGAAAGACCGATGGGGTTGAAAGGAAAACTGAGAGGCGTAGGGCAAGCCTGAAGATTTGCTGTCGCTGAGCACCAAATTGAGAGCGGAAAGCGGGTGTAAGAAAGCCCTTTTGGTGGATTTTACTTTGGAGGAAATGGAAATGACCGCATCGACTTGCTCCCCGTCGGCAGCCAATAATTTAAGAATATGGCCCTGATCACCAAAACGGATGGTGTGCAAGAGCAGGCATTCCAATTGTCGGGGCATGCCCTAATGAATAAAAATCAGTTTTGTTGCCATGGATTCTGAGCCATCTTCATTCGTGGCCCAAACCAAGTAAACGCCGGTTTGTGGGCGTCGTCCATCAAATCGTTTTCCGTTCCAGGTTGCGGTACCGCCGTCGGCCTGCAGTTCATACACAAGATTTCCAGCCACATCGGTTATTTTAAGATGGGCATTTCGGGCCAGGCCCCTAATGGTAACAGGGCCGTCGTAGTTGGGTTTAATCGGATTGGGAAAGGCCAGCACCTCGCCAAATTGGTCGTTGGCTTCGGAGGCGTTTCCTTGGTAAGAAATGATGCCGAGTTCGGTGCCAAAATACACCTCGCCCGAGACGGGGTCGATGCCTATGCATTGTACATTGTCGGCCAACAGGGGGCTGTTTGCAGCATTAAAACTGCGAATAATGCTTCGGCCATCGGGACTTACCAAAAGAACACCGGCACCTTGAGTAGCGATCCATTTTCGGTTGCCGCCATCAATTTGAATGTCGTTCACAATGGTTTGGGCCAGCAGGAGTTCATTGTTTCCATCGTCGGATTTCAGCACCACTTTTTGGCCATTGATGGGGTTTCCTGAGAACAAAAGTCCAGGGGAAAACACACGGATTCCGTCGTCGGTTCCAACCCAAATTTCCCCATTTTTATCTTTGGCCAGGGTTCGAATGTGCAGGTTTGGCAGGTCGCCGGAGTTAAAAGTAGCTGTCAAGTATTGCTTTTGGCCAGAGGAGGGGTTATAAACAGCGATTCCGCGGCTCCAGACGGCGAGCCAAACATGGCCAAAATCGTCAACTACAACATCGCCTGTAGGCACCGAGTTTGAGGTAAAATTGGGGAAATCGACAGCGCTGAACGTATTGTCGGTTTTCAAGCAGAGCAGACCAATGGGGTCGTAGGTTGGAGCCACCCAGAGGTTTTTTTGCCGGTCGAAAGCGAGGCCCCCCAAGCCTGGCCGGTTCAGGCCCATAGGAAGTGGTGGGCCTTGAATAAAGGAGGAATAGGCGTAGTTGTTGATTTCGTAGAGTCCGGTTATACCGGCTGCGACAAACAAGCGGCTTGGGTTGTCGGGGTCGGGGGCAATGGCCAGTAAGTCGGCATGTCCCAGCGGGTATCCGGCTTCTGGTTCGCGCAGCACCCTCCAAAATCCTTGGCGGCGGTAAAACAGTTGATCTCGTCGAAAAATGGCACCCCAAAGTGGAGTTCGTCCTCCGGTGGCCACCCAAACATCTCCGTTGGGCAGCACTTTGATGTCGTATGCGTTTCGGGTTTCGGGGCCTGGCGGTCCGTAAGCGGTTTGATTGGTAGCGGCGAACAACAATCCGTTTCGTGAGGTTGCCAAGTAATGGTTGCCCAGATTGTCTTGCACAATATCCTTAAATAAACCGAAGGGCGAATGAAAATTCCAGATGGGCGATTGCTGGGGGTCAATGGCAATAGCGACGGTGTCGGTTAGGATATAGAGTCGGTTGCCTATGGTTCGGATTTGGTTAAAGGAGGGAAAATCGGGGAATTGCAGATTTTGCGCAGAGACACCGGGCACAATGGCGAACAGGCTATCGCCGGTTTGTCCTTTAATGGCATAGAGTTTTCCGTTGAAGGGGGCTAATTTCAAGTAAAATCCGGGGCCTGCATCGGCATGCAAAGACCAAGATGTAAGGTCTTTGATGTTTCCATTCAAGGGGCTGCTGTAGAGGCCTGAGGAGAGGGCGAACCAAAATCGGTTGTTAAACACAGCGGCATACTGGCAGGTTTCGGTGGTGAATTGGGGGCTATTATTAAGAATAGCGGAATTCCGAAAAACCTCTTGATTTGCATCGATAATCACGGCACCGAAATCGGCAGCCAGAAGAACGGTATCGCCGAACCATTCGGCCGACCGGATGAACTTGGAATCATTAATTCCTGCATTTAGCAAGGAATTCAAGCCTATAACTCGGCCATTTTTAATCAAATCGACGTGTCCGCTGCGGTAGGTAATAATTGCCCAGGGCTTGCTGGGGTGTGCACGCACCACAGAGCTTTCGACGGCACTAAAGCCCTCGGCTTTAGAGAAAGGTTGGCGTTCGATGGTTTGGAGGTTGTAGCTCCAGGCACCTTGATCGGAGGCGAGCAGCAAGTTGCCTTGTTGGAAGTCGATGTGGGCACATCGAAAGAAAGGCAAATGAACCCGCCACGATTCCGGCTTATTTTGGGCACAGATGGCCGAGAACTGCAACAAAAGGGCGAAAGAGAGCAAACGAAGAGGGGGGGCTTGTACCATAGCGCGGTTATCTTTTTTGATGGCCTGGGTACATCATTTTGGGGAAATTTTTCTCGTCGCCTACCACGACCGAAATATAGTTTTCGAGCACCCGTATTTTACCGGGTTGGCCGTTTTGAGCAATGGGATTGGTTTTTAAACGGAAGATGGGTTCCTTTTTATAGGAAATTTCTGCTCTCAGTTTTCGTCCCACAAAGTACGCTTGGGTGGCAAGGGCGGGAACCTCGACGGTCAAGATGTTTTCCCAGTTTGCTCCGTAATCCGATAAAACTTCAACATGAATTTGAATGTATGCGGGCACACTGTCAAGGTTTTGCAGAACAACCTTGCCTACCACTTCGGTCCAGGGATTTAGGTCGTCGCGTAGGGGGCCGGCATCCATAAAGATGGCAGGCTGAGAAAGCATAGAATCGAGAGGGGCAGCGGTGTAAAAACGCTGGTAAGAAAGCAGGGTATCTAAATCGCGCAAAATGGTAGATTTAACGGGAAGCACAGAAAAATAGTGCTGAGCTTGCTGGCTGCCGCGTTTTCGAATAGCGTAGTTGGGAAATACGGCTCGAATTCGAGTTGGTATCTCAACGGCGGGTTCCTCATCAAACCAGGCGTAAATCAAATTTTGTTGTCCTTGTTGTTTTGCGGCCGTCATCCAGTCGGTAAACTTTTGATTCAGGCTGTCGGGGTGAAAAATTCGACCTACTTTATTTAGGGGACTATCTTCATCAATAAAATACTTCAAGACCTCGGGCGAATGGCTCACCATAAGAACGGCGGTTTTAGGACTTGTTTCAACCTGCTCTTCCATTTGAGCAATGGCTTGTTTGAAGTGGGTAAAAGGCATGATGTTAAAGGCTTCCTTTTCGGTCATAGAGGTAAACAGAACGACCAGAGCAAAAACCCCCAACAAATAGGTGGGCATTTTTCTGAAAAAGGGATATGCCCATTGAAAAACGAAGGCCGCAACAAAAGGGAAGGTAGGTAGAATTAAAGAAACATGGAAAACCGGTTTTTGAACGAAAGAATAAAAGAGCAAACCAATAAAGGGCAAGAAGCCAAAGGCAGCCGAAATCCAAACAATTTGTTGTTTTCCTAGGGCCATGTGATAGCGAGAGGCCCTCCAATTGTATTTTTTTTCATAGGATTTGGGGCGGGAGTAAACCAGAATGCCGATTAGGGTTAAAAATACAAAATAGGACTGGTTAACCAGATACATTATCCAGTCTAAAATCCAGCTAAATTGGGGGTCTGGAACGGGTAAGCCGTGCGGGCCGATGGTTGCCATGGTAAAATGCTGCCGGCCAATTCCATAAAATGGAACAAGCCCTATTGCCAAAATAAGGGCTGCGGCACCCAGGGCGTACATGTTTTTGGGATTAATGAAAAGCAAAGAGGCAAGCACCATAAGTCCTACGATTATGAGTGCTCCATAGTGGGAGTGAGCGGCGATGAGCCAGGCGAGGCCTAAAAACAAGCCTTTTTTAAGGGAGATCTGCCCGGTTCTATTGACAACTCGATCCCAGCGCCAGGCCGCCAGCATAACCAAAGACATTCCCAAAACAAAAGGCCGAGCATAGATTCCAAAAACCATATTGATGGCGGCAAATCCCATAAAAATCAACACCATAACGGCTATTTTCCGTCCAAACCAACCTGAAAAAAGCAAATATGCCCACCACATTCCCATGGACCCTAAAACAACATAAGGCAATCGGACAAAAAATTCATGGCTGGGCGTAATTAGATGCCACAATCCAAAGAACACTTGAGCGACAACCGGGTGGTTTTCGCCGCGTTCGTTTAGGTGATCGAGCAGACCGGAGAAGCCATGTTCAGAAAACTGAAAAATGGAAAAAACCTCTTCTGGGCTAAAAGAAATGGTCGAGGCGAAAAACAATCGAAATGCAGAAGAAAGAGCAATAATAATGAGTGCAAGCCATTTAACTCGGTCAACCTTTCGTTCTTTTAAGTCGGTTTCTATTGATTCCATTTCGGTATCTTTGATATCAGAAGTTGATGCATTATGAAAGAATTTCTCTCAAAACTCCGTAAAGATTATAAATTGATGGCATTATCCGAAACGGAATGTGGAACAGACCCCATTTTTTTATTGGAAAAATGGTTGGGCGATGCCGCAAATGCAGGTCAGTCGGAACCAAATGCCATGACTCTTAGCACAGTAGACTTAAACGGATTTCCGAGCAGCCGAATCGTATTGCTTCGAGATATTTCGCAGGGGGGCTTGGTTTTTTACACCAATTACACCTCAGAGAAAGCCCGGCACCTAGAAAGCAACCCCAAATCGGCTTTAAACTTTTTTTGGGTGGAGCTAGAACGTCAAATTCGCATAAAAGGGGAAGTACGGAAATTATCGAAAGTTGAATCGGATGCATATTTTCAAAGCCGTCCCCGCCTAAATCAACTATCGGCTTGGGCCTCACCCCAAAGTGAAATTGTTCCCGACCGGGCACATTTAGAGGATCTGTTAAAATCGGTTGAGGCGCGTTTTTCCCACACCGATGTAATTCCAATGCCTCCTTTTTGGGGTGGATACCGACTGTTGCCGCAAAGCATGGAATTTTGGCAAGGTAGGCCCGGTAGGCTTCACGATCGAATTCGGTTTGTACGGGAAGAAAAATCGTGGAATAAAGAACGGCTTGCTCCCTAATCTATGGTTTCACCTGCTTTTATACTCTCCTTACTATGCAGCCTGCTTCTTACCGGCATGGCTTGGTTTAGCAGTGTATCAACACTGCCTTTGCTGCGCTGGATTCCAGAAAACGCGCGAAAAGAGGCTTCGGAGGAGTTTAAAAAGCGCTCTACCCTACTCCACTTCCCTTTGGTTTCATTAGAGCTGCTCAGCTCTTTTGCTACCCTTATCTTTTCGGTACGCTCTATGTCGGCTTCCGAGCAGGCCGCCCGTTTTATTCAGCTGTATGGCTTGTCTTTTTTCATTTTATTGGCAATTTGGGGCATTTCGCTGGGTATATTGAGGCGGCAAAGAGCTGCTTTTTGGGAAAATCCCACTGAAAAAAGCTACCAAGCCATGTACATTACCTCTTTTATTCGAGCAGGTCTTTGGACCTTTCGAAGCATGTTGATTTTATTTTCTATTGCCTTAAAAGTATAAGACGTTGAAACCCTATCCATTCTTTTTTTTAATTTGCTTAAGCCTTGCAGGGCTGGTTGATGCCCAGACAAACACGGGCAGTTTCGTGCCCCCGCGTTTGGTGGTGGTGATTTCTGTTGACCAAATGCGCAACGATTATTTAGAACGGTTTGGTTCGTATTTCGGAGAGGGGGGATTTAATCGGCTAAAGCGGCAGGGAATCCGTTTTTCGAACGCCAGGTATCATTATGTGCCCACCTACACCGGTCCGGGGCATGCGTGCATTTCGACAGGGAGCTTCCCCATGTACAACGGCATCGTAGCCAACGATTGGTTTGACCGTGCCCAGCAGAAATCGGTATATTGTGTGGAAGACCCCTCGGCAAAAACAGTAGGAAGCACCGGCAACGCAGGGCAAATGAGTCCCCAGTACCTCTGGGCCACAACCCTAGGCGACGAATTAAAGTTGGCCTTTCCCGATGCCAAAAACATCGCCGTTGCCATAAAAGATAGGTCAGCGATTTTGATGGCTGGCCACCATGCAAACGGGGTGTATTGGTTGGACCCTTTAAACGGAAATTTCATTAGCTCAACCTTTTATACCCAAGCTTTACCCAGCTGGGTAAGCGCATTTAATCAAAGTGCTGCCAAGGATAAAGAGATAAACCAGCCTTGGGATTTAGACAAAAAGCTGCAGGCATTAAGCCATTTGGACAATCAACCCGACGAGGCCGCATTTCCTGGGGAAACAGAGCCTGTATTTCCACACAACGACCCAAAAAAAAGCGGAAAATATGGATATCAGCGGCTTAAGCATTTGCCGGCCGGCAACACCCTAACCGTAGATTTCGCGGTAGAAACGATTGAACAGGAAAACCTAGGATTGGATGACACGCCCGATTTGTTAAACATTAGCTTTTCACAGCCAGATATTATGGGGCATCAGTTTGGCATTCGTTCGCTTGAAGTGGCCGACACCTACATCAAATTAGACCAGAACCTGGCTAAGTTGTTTGGGTATTTGGATCAAAAGGTAGGTTCGGAGCATTATGTGGTGGTTCTTACTGCCGACCATGGGGCGGCTGAAAATCCAAAATTTGCTAAGGCACAAAAAATACCGGGGGGAGTGATAACAGATGACATAAAAACAAAACTGGAGCACAGTGTGCCCGGTTCAAGCGCATACATTCAGGCGGTTCAAAACCTAAACGTATATTTAAGTCCCGATTGCCCTGCCGACTTTCAAGAGCGGATTCGGCAGGCCATGCGCAGCATTCCTGGCATTTTGGACGTGTATTCTTTTTCGGAATTATTCCCTTTGCTTACGCTTTCTCATGGTCCGGGGATGCTGGCCAAGGGGCTGCACCACAACCGCTCTGGCAACTTGATTGGACTTTCTATGCCGGGATACATGGAAGGCTTAAGTGGAGAAAAAGGCACAACCCATGGCTCTCCATATTCGTATGATGCACAAGTCCCCCTGTTGTTTTTGGGCAGCGTATTCAAACCTCACTGCCATTACCAGGAGGTTGGGGTTGAGGATATTGCTCCCACGCTTTCTCAGCTTTTGGGCATACCATCACCGAATGCATCGGTTGGGGCGGTTTTGCCTATTTTCAGGGGCAGGTAAGTTGGGGTCTTGATTCCATGTGGCATGCCGGGAAATGGGGCCTGAATCTGCAGCTGTTTAGGGGTTTAAGCAGGGCTTAAAACGTCAGCTGTTTTTTTGCATTCGGAATGGAAGAAGGCTGCGGTTGGCTTAATCGAAAAAATCAACCGCGCAGCGTGCCGTCGTGTTTTCGTACGCGCGTTGCGGTGGCTTGGCAGGCGGCAGCAATGTGCAGTTCGGGAATGTTGACGTGGGGCGGCACAGACAGGCAGTAAGCCACCGCATCGGCAACGTCTTCGGGGCGAAGGGGATTTACCTCATTGTACACAGCGTCGGCGCGTTCTTGGTCGCCATTGAACCGAACCAAGCTAAATTCGGTTTCAACCATACCTGGATTTATAGAGGTTAGGCGGATGTTCCAAGGCAGCAATTCCAACCTAAGGGTACGGTGAATGGCGTCTAGGGCGTGTTTGGTGGCAGAATAAACACTGCCCCCGGCGTACACCTCTCGGCTCACCACCGAAGACATTTGAACGATGTGCCCTGTGTTTTGATTTTTCAGGTGCGGTATAAGGTATTTGCACATGAACAAGGCCCCTTTGATGTTTGTATCAATCATTCGATGCCAGTCGTTGGTAAGGGCCTCATCGACCTGGGCTAGGCCGGCGGCCAATCCTGCGTTGTTCACCAAAATGGTAGGCATGATTCCGCTCTGTTCTAAATCCTGATAAAAGGCAATTACATCCGATTCAATCTGAACATCTAATTTTCGCCATTCCACTTGAATTTGGGGGTAATCGGCGTTCAATTGGGCGGTGGCTTGCTGCAATCGGTCGGAGCGTCTGCCGGTTAAAATCAGATTGTATCCCTCTTTTGCAAGCCGTTGAGCGGTGGCCGCACCAATGCCTGAACTGGCTCCTGTAATAAGTACTCGACCTTTCATGGTGTGTTAGAAAACGTAAATCAGACGAAAAAAAGCAGCAGAAGGGTTGGGCAGAAGCAGAGCAAGGCCCGAAATGCCTATTTCAGCCAGCCCACTTCGCGCACCCAATTTAAGGTAGGTGTTAAGATTTCGCGGGGGGAGCGAAAATCAACACCCAGTTCGTTTTTGGCTTTGCTGTTGTCAACAAACCAGTATTTAACGGCGTAGGGAATAACTGCGGGTTCAAAGCCCATTGGAATGCGGAAGGTTTTGGAAATCCAGGCTAAGGACATGAGCATTTTGCGTGAAATCATAGAAATTTTAGCGGGCTTGCCTAGAATTTCCATTGCCAAGGCGGCAAGGTCTTTAAACTCCATGTTGTCTCCGCCCAAGATATACCGTTCGCCGGGCTTGCCTTTTTGAAGGGCGGCAAGGATGCCGATGGCCACATCGTCCACGTGTACAATGGAGGTTCCTCCTTCAGCGAGTTGTATGGTTTTGGTGGTGGCGAAATCGATTAGGTTTCCGCAGGTAATTTTTTCCCAGTCTTGAGGGCCATACACTTCGGTTGGGTTCACAATGCACACGGGAAGACCTGCAGCCGCGTATTCTTTGCAAAGGCCTTCGACCTGCTTTTTGGCATGCGGATACACGAAATGAGATTTGCTGAGTGTTAAGGGGCTGTCTTCGTTTAAGATGGTTTTTTCTTCGGTTCCATCAACGGCAGTAGAAGAGGATACATAAACCATAGGAAGGTTTCCGTTGTCGCGGGCGGCGTTTAAGACATTCCGGCTGCCTTCAATGACCACTAAGGGCATTTTAGGGCTGTGAATGTCTTTCCAGTTTGACAAAGAGGCCAGGTGCACCACGGCTGTACAGCCTTTGACACCTTGGTGCATGGATTCAGCGTTGGTGATGTCGCCCAAAAACGATTCGTACTGCAGCCCTTCGAGCCGACGCACATTGGTGCTGCTGCGGAGCAAGCATCGTACTTCGTAGCCTTGATCGATGGCCATTTTAACAACTCGGCTGCCAATAAAACCGGCTCCCCCGGTAACAAATATTTTTCCTTTGCTCATTTTAGTGTGGAGTTATAGGTTTCAGATTATTTGAATAATAGAAGAGGGAAACAGATTGTTGTTTTCGAAGGTAAAAATAAAACGGTTTAAAACGACCAAGCAAGTTGAGAAAGTTGGGCAAAAACGGGTTGGAATGCGGCAGGGATTGAACGCGGTAGCCCGCCAAGCGGCCTGTGCCTGCCCCGCGTGGCGCGGAGGCGACTTTAGGAGCCACCGCAAGCCCGCTGGGGCAGCCACAGGCCGCTGCGGACTACGCGTGAAAGCCCGGCTGCCGCGCCAAAGAGAAAAATAAAAAGGCATAGAAATGAGAACAGGAAACAGCCTAATCTAAGCGTGCAAATCGATGGTTTGCAGCGAAATAGGGTGGCCCAGAAGGCGCTCGGCTGTTTTCTCAAAAGCCGAAGTGTATTCGGTTACCTCGCACAGCAGCGTACCCTTTCCGGCGAAATTTAAGCCTTTGTTGCGGCATTCCAGAGCGAGGAGTTCGCCGGGATTTAGCACCTGAATGTTGGGGCCCAGCAGTTCTTGAAAAACATCTTGCAGCACCGGATAGTGGGTACATGCAAGCACCAAAGCTTGCATGCTTTCTAGGGGCAATTGCTGCAAATAATGAGAAACGAGCAAGCGGTTGAGTTCGTGCAATTGAATGCCTTCTTCCACCAAGGGAGCCAGCAGAGGAGTTGCTAGGGCATCGATGTGGATGTTTGGAGCAAGGGCCTTGAGCAGCCGGGGATAAATACCCGATTGAACGGTGGCCCGGGTACCAACCAGGCCTACTCGGCTAAGGTTGGGTTGTTTGGCCAGGTGGTGAACAACAGGACGAACGACGTCGAGAACGGGGATGTTGCCGGCCTCTTCGCAAACGGCCTCATAGGCCCAAGAAGAAGCGGAATTGCAGGCGATAACGATAAGTTCGGCACCGCTGCTGCGAAGATATCGAGCAATGTGTCGGCTAAAATCCCGAATGTTATCGGGGCTTTTGTCGCCATAGGGCATGTGCAGGGTATCGCCGACGTATTGGATATCGGCTTGGGGGAAGGCGTTGCGAAAGGCTTTGAGGACGGTTAATCCGCCCACGCCGGAATCAAACATTCCAATGCGGGCGCTCACAGTTAGGGTTTGTCGAGTTTTACCGGTTGATCTCCGCTGCCTCCATCTTCCTCCTCGTCCGACTCCTCCGTGTCTTCTTCGTCGGTGGCCCCGGGCACCAGGCCCAATTCGCGAACAACATCCTTGCTGATGTCAAAGCGTTTGTTGGCATACATCATGGTGGTTGATCCGGCTTTATCGAAAACCATGCTGTAATTTTTTTCTTCGGCTAGGCTAGAAATGGCGTTAAATACTTTGTCTTGAATGGGTCGGATTAACTCTTCTTGTTTTTTAAAGTAATCGCCATCGGGTCCGAACCGTTTTTTTTGGAGTTCCTTCACGGCTTTTTCTTTTTTCAAAATATCTTCTTCTCGTTTAATGCGCATTTCTTCGCTGAGAAGTATTTTTTCGACCTGATAGGTTTTGTACACCTGGTTGATGTCGGCCAGCTTGCTTTCAATTTCTTTTTGCCATTCGGCGGCAATGTCTTCCAATTGTTTTTGAGCCGCTTTGTATTCGGGGACGTTGCTTAGAATGTAATCGCTATCTACATACACCGATTTTTGAGCAGAAAGGGGTTGAGAGAGTGCGAGGAGCAGGGCGGTAAAAAGAAGGAGGTGTTTCATACCAAAAGCAGGTTTAATTGGGGGTACAGCAAGGGTTAGAATTGTTGGCCAATCATAAAGTGGAACTGCCCGCCGGGCGGAGTGTTGTTGGGCGGCAAGGGGTCCATTCCCCAGCCATAATCGACACCCAACAAACCAAACATAGGAAGGAAGAAACGCATTCCCAGACCCCAGGCACGCTGCAATTGGAAAGGAGTGTAGGAATCGAATCCGTCCCAAGCATTGCCGGCCTCTAGGAATCCATGTACCCATATTTTTGCCTGTGGGTTTGGCGACAAAAGGAATCTAAGTTCCAGGGTGTGTTTGTTGTAAATGGTACCCCCTACCGAATTGACCGAATTTCCGTCAAACCCCGGAGTAAGCGAAAGGTTTGGGTACCCGCGCAGGGAGATGATTTCGCGGCCATCAATGTTGAACCCGGTAAGTCCGTCGCCACCTAAGAAAAACCGCTCAAAGGGAGTTGGCCCTACCCGGTCGGAGTACTGCCCTAAGAAGCCGAATTCCGTTCTAAGCATAAGAATAAACTTAGAGGGCTTGTCGTTGGCGCGTTTATCGAGGGGAATAAACCACTTGCCTTGGAATTTCCATTTGTGGTATTCGAGCCATTGATAGCGTTCTTGAAGGGGCAAAGAAGCATAATCCACCGAATTAAAAGCACTTATGGGGGGAGTAAGTTCCACATTAAACATAAACAAAGACCCAGAGGTTGGGAAGATGAAATCGTCGGTCGAGTTCCTAATTAGGCCGATGTTGATGTTAAAGTTGTTGGAAACGCCGGTGAAATTTTGTGCTGTGCCGGCAATCAGGCGGTAATCGCGGGCATCGTAGCGGTTGTAGGAAATGCCGCCCGACAGTTGGAAATAATCGTCGGGCCAGCGAAGCTGCCGGCCCACGTTTAGGCCCACAGAGGTGTTCATTAAACGGGAGGCCGAATCAGACAAGCCAAAAGAGAACAAGCTGTGGTTTACCGAAAGGCCCAGGGAAATGGGTTTTTTGCCCCCTAGATAGGGTTCATTAAAGCTAAAATTGTAGGCTTGAAATTGAGGGCCGGTAGATTGGGCTCGAATGGAAAGTTGCTGCCCATCGCCCGATGGAAGGGGCGACCAAGTAGAGGGCTTAAGCATGTTCCGCAGGCTAAAATTTCGAAAAGAAAGCCCCAGGGTTCCAACCACCTGATTGGCCCCCCAGCCTCCAGACAACTCAATTTGGTCGGAAGGTGATTCGGTAACCACAAATTCCAAATCAACCATGCCGTTTATGGGGTCGGGCCGAGGAATAATTTCAAGGGCTTGGGGGTCAATAATACCGAGTTGAGATAAAGCTTGTTGAGTGCGAATTACATCGGAACGGCGGAAGAGATCACCGGGCTTGGCCCGCACCTCTCGAAGCAAAACCCGGTCGTTGGTTTTGGTATTTCCCGACAAAATAATTCTGCGAATCCGGGCTTGTTTTCCCTCTGAAATTCGGATTTCCAAATCGATGCTGTCGCCCTCTACCAGTACTTCTAAGGGTTCGACCCGAAAGAAAAGATAGCCGTCGTTTTGGTATAAAGAGCTAATGTCTAAGGCATTTTGGTCCATGTTGAGGCGCTTGGTCAGGCGCTCTTGGTCGTACACATCTCCGCGTTTGATGCCCAAAAGGCTGTCTAGGCGGCCAGAGGTGTACTTTTGGTTGCCGAGCCATTTAATGTGCCTAAAATGGTATTGAATGCCCTCAGAAATTTGAATTTGGGCATGCAATTCTCCGTTGGCGTAGAACACCGAATCGCGAACAACACGTGCGTCCCGATACCCTTTGGCTTGATATAGGGCCACAATGCTGCGCATGGCCATATCCCATTCTAGTTCGTTGTACTTTGATTTGGTGAAAATATTGATTCGATTGGCGTTGCGCAGGTATTCCAGGGTAGCGGCATAAAATCCTTTGCCCAGCAGCACCGAATCAAATTCTGCCAATTCTGGATTCCCTTGTAGGAACTGGAAAAAATCGCGCGCCAAATCAACGCGTGATTTCTCGACAAGGGCGTCCTTAATGGTTCTGCGGATTTTCGAGGTGTTAACAAGGAGGTTTCCCGAGATTTCGAGGGAGCCGACTTTAACTTTTTCTCCGCGGTGTATATCAATAACCAAATTGACAAAATCGGGCGGCATGGTGCTGTCGGTTTCTGTACGGAATTCAATCTGGGGATTCAGGAAGCCTTTTTCGGCCAAGAAATCGCGGATGCGGTACTCGGCCACTTTCCGTAGGTTGTCGGTGTACACCTCGCCTCTATACCATTTAATCAGGTTGGTAATGTCTTCTTGTTCGCCCTTTTTAATTCCAAAAATAACGGGTTTTAAAATGCGGGGTTGTTCTTCGGCATAGATGAACAATTCTGCATGCCCAGGTTGCAGTTCATTGGCAGAGATGCGGATGTTCTTAAAGACTTTTTCTTTCCACAGTTTGCGAATAGCGGCGGCGGTCTCCCTTCCGGGTATTTGAATTTTATCGCCTAGGTTTAGGCCACTTAGAAGAACAACATAGGTTGAGTCTAGTTTTTGACCGGGCGAAACAACTCGAATTCGGTCAAGGGTATAGGTTCTAGGGTAGCGGTAATCTACATCGAATCCGGGCCGCTGGGCCTGAATCCATTGGGTTAGGGCACAAAGGGCAAAAAAGGCAATATAGATGGCTTTTTTCACTGCGGGGCAACTTGTTCACTAATTTTTCCAAACCGACGTTCACGCTGTTGGTAGGCCACCAGGGCCTCGAACAAATGTTCCCGGGTAAAATCGGGCCATAGGCATGAGGTAAAATACAATTCGCTGTAGGCGATTTGCCACAGCAAATAGTTGCTGATGCGTTGTTCTCCGCTGGTACGAATGAGCAATTCAGGGTCAGGAAATTCGGCCGTACACAGGTGTTTGCTAAACACCTCTTCGCTGATGTCTTCGGGATTCAGCTTGCCGTCTTTAACCTGATTGGCCAGTTCTTTTACAGCCCTTAATATTTCCCAACGGGCGGAATAAGACAAGGCTAGATTCAGAATCATTCCAGTTTGGTCGGCGGTTTTATCTATGCTTTTTTGAAGTTGGCGCTGGCAACTGAGTGGCAGCTGGCTCAGGTCGCCCATGGCTCGAAGCTGAATCCGATTTTCAATCAAACGGGGCGTTTCTTGGTGAATGGTTTCCACCAACAGATTCATCAGGGTGTTGATTTCGACCTTAGGGCGATTCCAGTTTTCGGTCGAAAAAGCATATAAAGTCAACACCTTTAGGCCAATTTCGGCGGCACCTTCAACAGTTTCTTGCACGGCTTTCACCCCTACCTTATGCCCAAAGGTCCGCAGCCGGCCTTTTTGCTTGGCCCATCGGCCATTGCCATCCATTATTATGGCAACATGCTGAGGCAATATTTCTAATTGAATGTGCTCTTTAAATCCCATACGCTTTGCCTGTTGGTCAAAGACCATTCATGTAACAGATACTAGGGTCGTTAAATTTGAACACCAAAGATACATTGAAAAAGGAATACCAGTCTAAATTATTTGAGGTGCCCCGTTGGTAGCCACTCAAGGTGCTTCCGCCTACCGTTCCGCCCATAGATGGGTCTGACAATTCGGAGGCCAGCTGCCCGTTAATAATAACCATTTGGGCCTGGTTGGGATACCGATAGCTAACATCGTCAAGGTAATCGGTAAAGGTCATGCGCATGCCCCATTCGCCCAACAAGCTAAATCGATTCGACAGCTTCAATTTGATTCCGGCACCAAATGGAATGGCCATGGAAACAAATCCATAGTCCTCTAAGGTAGAACCGGGTAGGTTTTGCCCTTCGGTATTCAGTGTTGCCAAATCAATCAAGCTGCCGTTGTATTGAACCTGGGGCGAAAAATAAAACAAGCTTAGACCTGCAAAAACAAAGGGAGTCCAGGCCCCACCTTTGTTTGTTCTTCCGGGCCTGTAGGGCAAAAAGTTAAATTCCAGCAGCCCATGCCCTTCGTATATGGCGGTTTCAAAACGCAAATTCCGGTAGGTTTGGAAATCATAGCTTCCAAGGGAATCGTCGCCCCGCACCTTGCCAATCAATCCACCGGCCCGAATAGACCAATGGTAACCAAAGTTCTTTCGGTAAAAAGCCTGAAAGGCCCATTGAGATTGCTGAAAGGGAACCTCTGGATTTATGTCGCCCTGATAGTACATGCCCCCCAGTCCAAACCCTAGTTCATGGGTTTGACCTTTCAAAAGAAAAGGCAAAAAAAGACCAAAAAGAAAACCCAAGGATAGCCTCATAATATGCTCAGTAGGCAAACGGCGTTTCGAAGGGTTTGGTGCCCTCCGAACGAATTAACGTGGGTATTTGGGTGCGGAATTTTGGAAAGCGGTGAGTTTCCAACTTAGGTTAAAAGCAAAAAACATGTAGGTGTCGTTGTCTTGGGGGTTGCCACGTTGATCGCCGGGGCCAAAAATCTGAACACCGGGCTCGGGAGTTTGGTCCAAATAATAGGCTTGAGTTCCGATCGAAAGTTGTTTGGCCACGTCGCTGTCAAACAAATTGGGGTCAACATAGGTCGAAGATACGTCGTCCATGTAATCGGTAAAGGTTCTTCTCCAACCCACTTCAACGTCCAGGTTAATTTCGTTGGTCAGTTTAAACGAGAACCCAACTCCAATGGGAATGGCAATTTGAACCAAGCTGTATGGGTCGCGGGTAGGCAGCGCAAACTGGCCTTCGGTGCCCAGCGGTTGAAGGGCATAGGTTTGCCCGTCGTAGGGATTTCGGGCCATTGGATTCATGGTAAAACCAACGATACCGCTGTAGATGTAACCCAAAACTGGGCGACCGGATTTGCCGGTAACCCCACGGCGGCGGTAACGCCCTTTCAATGGAACATCGGGCAAGAAATAAAATTCAGGCAAAAAGCCCCACTCAAAGTTGAACGAATGAAAAGACAAATTTCGGGCGTTCCGGGCCGGATCTTCAGACCAAGCGTCCTTGCCAACGGTCCAACCAAAATTAAACGAAGCCCGGGTGGCAAATCGGCGATGCCACTGATACCGAGCACCCACCTGAATTACAGGACGTACAGCCTCCCAATCCCAGTCGGCCAAAAAGGAACGACCTATGTCGTTTGACCCGCCCAAATCTCCTAAAAAATTCATGGTGCCAACCCCAGTAACCACTCGAAAATTCTCCATCCAGTTTTGCTCGGTGGCATACCGCCGCGATTGAGCCATTCCCAAAGTGGAAAAAGCGAAAGTGAAAATCAAGGACAATACGGCAACAAAACGTTTCATAAGAGTAGGAATAGGTATACCCTACAAATGTAGGAAGCATTATCGAATAAACCAACCCAGATTTAATTTCGTGGGTCAAGGCCCCAAAGCAATTTATTGCGCAGGGTTTGTAGGTAATTCATGGACTTTAAATGTACGAATCCCACCTTATAATTTGCCCTTCGAATGCGGATGTTTGAACTGTCGGGCAACCGATGGCTTCGGCTATCCAAACTAAGCAGGTAATCGCCCGTACGCGAGGAACATTGCAGCTCAATTACGGCATCGTCTGACACCACAAAAGGGCGCTGGGTTAGGTTGTGGGGGGCAATGGGAGTAATGACCAAAACAGGCGATGAGGGGTGAACAATCGGCCCGCCGCAGCTCAATGAATACCCGGTAGAACCCGTGGGAGTAGATACAATAAGTCCGTCCGACCGGTAGGTATTGAAGTACTGCCCATCCAACAAACACCGCAATTCAATCATAGAAGCACTGTCGCGCTTTAACACCGTAATTTCGTTCAAGGCCATTTGTGCCTCAGCAGGAATACCCTCGGCCTCGGCCAACAAAACGCCCCTATGCTCAATGCTGTAATTCCCCTCGGTCAACAAGGTCAAGGCTTGTTCAACCAAAGGCTTGGGAACGGGCGATAAAAACCCAAGCCTTCCCAAATTTATGCCCAGCATGGGTATGCCGCTTGCTTTCAGCACTGTCGCCGCTTCCAGCATGGTTCCATCTCCACCCAATCCAATCAATGCATCGGCGTCCAAAGGCAGGTTCAACGCCGTAAATTGAGGCAAGCCCAAATCTAAGCTGTGCTGCTCTTGTAGGTAGCTTTGATAAAGACCATAAACGTAAACTTGAACGTTTCGGCCCAACAAAAAATCCCGCATGTTTATCAACAAGGCGATGTCTTCCTTGCCTAGGCTTTTTCCGAACAACAAGACTTTCATGCCCTAAAAGTAGAAAAAACGCCGCTTGCCCGCTTCATTTCCAATCCAACGGATTCAAATCGACTGGGTTTAGTGCACAAAAAACACGGGAGGCCAACACAAACAAACTGCCGCGGCCCAGAGCCCCAAAGCAGTGCTCAAAATCGACCTGCTTTAAACGATCTATTGCCGCTAAAGATTCGGAACCATCTAAGCACCGGCAAAGCGCATCTAGCCCTGAACCCAAATCCACACAGCGGTTCTCTGCGTCGCTTTGAACCCGTTCCTTAAAACGCCCTGCCACCCGAACTACCTTTTTCCAGCTGCCCATTTCAATGTGGCAAACCAATCTAAAAATCCATGCTGCATATAAGGTTTGCAAGCAAGGCCATTCGCCGGGAGCCCGGCAAATTTTAGCAAATTCCTGTTCTGCATCTTCATGCTTCCCTTTTAAAAAGAAGGCATACCCGGTAAAAAAGGCGGCCTTTGTTTCATAACCGAAGGGATACAGTTGATCTAAAATGGGCCGGCGTTCCCAGGATTGAGCAAATTGCCTTAGCTGCAATTCATCGCCCTGAACCAAGGCTTTGTATCCAGAGTAAAACAATGGCGTACTGCGAACCCAGGCAGCTATAAAGTCGTTCAGGCTTGCCCAATCTGCATCCACCCCCAAGGTTTGAAGTTCCAATTCGAGTTCTTTTGTCCTTCCCAGCTCAAAAAGAACCTCTAAAATCATTTTTTGAATCCGAATAAACAACAAGGGAAACTCCAAGTAGTACCCCCGCTCCAACCATTCCTTTTTCATGGAATGCAAGGCCTGAAAAGCTTCAGAATAGAGGCCCTGCGAAATCATGGACTGCACCTCTATAAAAAAAGCCGGCAATAGGTTCCGCGGATGTTCTTGAATTTCTCGCAGGGCTTGTTGCTCCTCTTCCGACAGGCCTTGCAGCGGATCAAAAGGGTAATTTCTTCCCATGCGTTTCCCCGTCAGCATGGCATTTTTTATCCACAATCGATTTTGCATGCGGCGCTTTAACTGCACTTGGCTTTGCTCGGCCCCCAAGGCATGCAATCGCTGTTCATCAAACAATACAAAGTCAGAAGCCATGTGAATGCGCTTTTCCCAATGCAGCAGCAAATCTAAATTGGCCAACAATCCATTTTCTTCTGCAATTTCTTTGGCCTTAAGCAACAGCTGCATGGCTTGGTCAAAAATCCCTTTGCTGCTCAAAAATTCTACATCCTGAATCAGGTCCAGCACACGCTTGTCTTCCGAATGCTTGCTGTACGAACGCATGGCCTTTAAAATCAAATCGTACAAGTAGCTTTTGGTTACCGCATAATGGTCCAACAACCGCTCCCCGGCCAAATTTTGTTTTATGCGGCTTTCGTCTAGGGTTTCTTGCCGCTCAAGTTCCCGAAACAATTTTAAATAGTCGTTGTTCTCGCTCTTGGCATGCAGCTGGGTGTAAATACTAAAATACCGTTTTTCGGTTTTGGTCAGCGAGCGCACCAGCTGAAAAAGCTTGTCCCGTTTGGGCATAACATGGAGTTAATGTTATCAAATTTACATTCTTTTTTCAATCGGCCAAAAAGAAGAAAAGACAGGAATAAGGCAGAAATCATGGTTTTTTGGGGCGGCTATTCCGGCTGTCGCCTGTACCTTGGTTGGCCCTTGGGGCAGTGCGGGCCGTGTGGTGGCTCCCCCTGGTCGCCCCCACCCTGCTCCGCACTGCTGCCCAAGGGCCGCCCGCGGTGCCGGCTCCATCCGGGCCGCAAAGCCATCCACCACCAAAAGCGATTTTAAAAAATAAAAAAGGGCAAACCGCTTGTGCGGCTTGCCCTTCCAATCGTTTCTGTTGTATTACTTCCGTACGATGCGGCGTACGGCCGAATAATCCCCACTTTGTATCTGAACCAAATACACGCCTGCAGCATATTTGCTCAGGTTCAATGCAGCTTCAATGCCCTCTGAGGTTCCAGAAATCTGCTTGGCCATCAAAACCCTTCCAGTCAAGTCCATCAATTGCAGGCTGGCTTCGGTGCCGCTTAAGCCTTGAATGCGCAGAATGGCTGTTCCTGAGGTTGGGTTTGGATACACCTGAAGGTGGGCTAGGCCCGCCTCCTCAATCGAGGTTACATTCACCGTTGCCTGCATGGTCTTGGTGCTGGTTTCTCCGCATGAATTGGTAGCAGTTAAGGTTATGGTGTAGGTTCCATCGGCCGCGTAAATGTGCAACGGATTCGCATCGGTCGATGTGTTTCCATCGCCAAAATCCCAGCTGTACGAGGTCGCGTTGGTCGATGTATTGGTAAATACATAGGTGTAGAAGCTGTTGATGTTGGTGAAATTGGCAACCGGAGCTGCAATGTTAAACACCTCAATGGAGTCGTCCACGGTTCCACAGCTGCTCACCAATGTTAAGCTATACTCGCCCGGAGCACTCACATAAATGCTGGGGTCATTGCTAAAGGTGCTCCAATAATAGGTTCCATTTAGAATGACCTCGGCGCCCAACATTACGCTGTCTGAAGAGCACTTATAGATGTCGTTGCCCAAGGTAAAGGTGGCAGGTAGCACAAACTCGTCAGCCCCCATATCGGGTGTCGCCGAATTGCGGGTATCTCCGTCAATATCTGAAACCACGCCAACACCAATACCGGTGTTGTCAAAATCAACTAGACAGGTATGCATATCTAATCCACCAAACATCGGATCCACCGAAATGGAATTCGCATCGTGGCCAGTGGCGGCATTGTAGGCTGCCAAATCGGCATGGGCAGTACCGGCATAGCGGGCCAAAGGACCGTTGGCTACATACAGGTCGTTGTGGTTGGAAGAAGCAATGCTCAACGAACCATCAATTTCGTAGGCAGCCCCTTGTCCATAATGGGCAATGATGTTGTTTTTGATGTTGATGTCAACGTTGGCACCAACACCAATGGTTAAACCGGCCGAGGCAACAGTTTGAGAGTAAACGGCCACGCTGTTGTGGTACACATTCAACAGGCTAGAACCGTTTTGAATATAAATGGCTTCGGAATTTTGTGCGCTTAGGGTATCTCCCATTCGGATAAAATTGTTTGAAACAACAGCCGAGTTGCTTAGGCTGCCGCTAACGCCGTCCATGTTGATGCCAAATCCACCGTTGTTGCCGCCAATTTGGTTGCCGCTCACCGTACACCCATTGTACACGGTATTCAAATAAATACGGAACACATTGGCATTGCTGCTGCGTGAAAGTATGGTGTTGTTTTCTATCGCGGGATTTTCTTGATTGAACAAGCCAATACCCACAAAATAGTATTTATCGATGGTATTGCCGATGATTCGGATTCCCCTTTCAGGATCGGCCGCAGAAGTTCCCGACAAACTTACCGCCCTAGAACCACCCCAAATGGTGTTGTTCAACAGGCTAAAGTTGTTGTCGTTGTCAACCAGCGATTTGATGTTAAAGGAATTGTTGCTGTCGAAGCTCGCAGTGGTATCGCCTATGATTCTTGAATTTCGGATGCTGTTGTCGCGGCCTGCTCCACTCAACAATACCGAGGTAGAAAAGGTAAAGCCGGTAGCCGCTAGGGTTACTTCATTGATGCTAAAGTTCTCAACGTCTTCAAACCAAGCCACGTAGTTTCCGGCCAAGGAGGTAGAGGAAAATTGAATGCGTACGGAATCGGCATCGAGGGCTTCCGACTGCAAAACCACATTCACTGCGCTGTTGCCGGTGAATGTTTCTAGTTTCATTTGTTCGGTGTAGGTTCCTGAGCGGATGTTCAAGGCAACATCGCTGCAAGCTCCCCGAACTTGAAGGGCAGTTAAGGCATCGTTGATGGTGTTGAAGTTTGGATTGCTTCCTCCAATGGTATATGTGCCTGCCATAGACTGGTACACATTCTGCTGCAGGGTGTCATTGAAGTTCAAGGAATCTTGAACGCCGTTTGGCAAACTTGTCCAAATTTTCAAGAAGTCGCCGTCGTTCAAAACGGTGCTGCCAACAAATACGTTTTGAGCGGTGTTAGGGCCAATGTTGCCTGTCCAGTTAAAGGTTTGAACGGCACTGTTGTTTACCGTTACGTTGAATTGGCAAGTGGTAAGAGCAACCTGCCCTACGTTCTCTAGGCGCACCCGAATGGTGTCAGAAACAAAACACAGGCTGGAGGAGGGCGAAATAAGTTGAGCAATGCCGGCATCGTTGTAGGGGGGATCGGCCACAATCAACACATAATCTTCGGTTTCCCCGTAGCCATAGGTGCCGCATGAGGGCGTTGTAACTCCGTCTTCTGAGGCAATTACGCGCATCAAAATGGGGCCATTGGCGGCGTTGACTGGAACGGTAAAGCTCAAGACTTCGGCTTGGCTTGCGGTTCCGGGAGAACTAATCGACATGAGTTGCTCGCCTGGATCGGTAAAATCGCCATTGGCATTCCAATCGGCCCAAACCATAACCCCATGGGTGTAGGTTCCTCCCCCATCGCAATCGCCATGTATAATGCTACCGGTATAATTGCCGCCTTTAATCACAAGGGTCGAAAGGTTGGTGTTGTTCGTGTAGTTGGCACATGCGGTGCTTATGGCGTTGATGCTGCCCAGCTGAACTCCTTCTATATAGGTGTCTCCATTAAAAGAAGCAGAAGAAACACAGGCGTTGCAAATGTTGGAAGGGATAATGGTGGCTAAAAAATCAACCGTGGATGTATCGGATTGGCCCGAACAGGTAACCACGCAACGGTAGTACGTGGGAACGTTGGCCGAGGTGGTCATGCTGATGTTGTTGGCACCTAGAATATCGGCCCAAGTGCTTCCATTGGTTGAAGACTGCCACTGATAGGTTTGTCCGTTTCCAATCGAGTTGCCGCTAAGGGTTACGTTAAAATTCACTCCTGAACACACCGAAGCAGGTGCATTGGCTGTGCCTGGAGTGGGCGGAGCAGTGCAGTTGTTGTTCACCACAACCACGGTGTAATCTTCCGTTTCTCCATAACTTACCGCCTGGCATGATTCACCAACCAAGCCAGTAAAGTTGTTAAGCCACCAGTTCCGAACCCGCAACCGATAGGTGCCAGAATTGACGGAACCTGGAATGGTTAAAGAACCGCTGCCAGAAAAAGAACCCGTCACATAGGGAACAGAGGACACAAACTCGCCGGCATCGTCAAAATCGCCGTCTTGGTTTATATCCAACCACAAGCCCAAGCCTTGATCAGAGTAGCCGAATAAGGCTGAGTACGGATAGGGCACTCCGGCATTCAGCGTGGTGCTAATGCTGCCGCTAAAATCAGAATAGCCACCGGCACACACCGAAGTATTGTTGATGGTGTTAAGGGTGAAGTTTTGAATTTCATCGCCAAATGAGCAATTGCCGGCTGGAACGCAATACTGGGCTTGCAGGGTTCCGCCTGCAAACAAAAGCCCGCCAACCAGGGCTACTTTTCCTGCAAAAGCACGTAAGAGAGTACGGATTGTTTTCATAAAAATGGGATTTAATTTAAGGTGCAGGGAATAGATGCATGGCATAAGACCTCACCTATTCCTAACGTAAAGATAATAATTGCATCACACATTTTACACGGTGCTTTGCAAAAAAAAGGCGTTTTAAGCTTTGGACTTTAGGTTTTCCACTTCAATTTGAAGCATACGTACGGCTTGGTTGATGGCCTGGGCGGGGTCGTCTTGTGGGCAAAATTCCTCGGTAATATAAAAGCTAAATTCCCACACTTCAACGATTTCATGGCTGGGAACATCGAAGGGCTTATAAAAGGCATTGGTTGAAGACAACCGCAGAAAGCCCCCCTCGTTGAGTTTGTTTTCGACCAACTTAAATACGATTCCATGCTCACGGGTTACCACAATATAAGGCATTCCGCTGCGAATCAGGGTCCAATCTTGCAGATGGGTTCCGGCCACCCACGACCCATCTGGGGCGGGCGGCATGCTGTCGCCTTTAATCTGAAAGGTCCGCCCATTCAGCCTGCGCCGCAAGAACGGCATACGAAAGGTTGGCAGCGCTTGAATGAATTCTTGGTCGGCGTACCCTGCCGTGTATCCGGCACTGGCGGTGGTTTTCACCGCATCAAAAGAAGGCCCCGCCAACTCCGGATCCACCTCTCGAATCGTCAATATCCGAATGTTTTTACCATGCACATCGGCCCGATACGAACCCTGCCATTCGGCTATCGTAGAAGGCAAGGTGTGGCGCAAGGCCCTAGATATTAGATAATCGGAGCTTAGTTGAGCCCATTCTGCGATTTTTAATAAGGTCGTTAAATTTGGCTCGGCCTTGCCCAATTCATATGCGCTGTAGGTGGTGCGCTTTACTTCTAAAATGGCGGCCAAGGCCTCTTGAGACTGCTTTCGGTTTTGCCGCAAAAACTTCAGGTTGTCGGCCAAATGTGTTTCCATGATACTTCGGTGTTGGTTAGAGAAAATAAAGCCGGGCAAACAACAGAGCAAAGGACAAAAAAGCTGTATGCCGACTACAAACATACGCAAATTTGTTTAAATTGTTGTCGTTAAAAAGACAATTTTTATGGCATTTTCACCTTTGGTTCTTCACATTGACATGGATTCTTTTTTTGTTTCTGTAGAACAGCGCCGGGATGCCCGCCTTAAAAATAGGCCCTTATTGATTGGGGGGCACTCGGCACGCAGCGTTGTAGCCTCATGCAGTTACGAGGCAAGGGCCTTGGGCATTCGGTCTGGAATGCCGCTTTCTACTGCCCGCAGGCTATGCCCTGAAGCCTTGATTTTACGGGGCGACATGGATTTGTACACCCGAACCTCGCAGGAAATTACCGAACTGCTTCAACAACGCTTACCCTGCCTTGAAAAGGCGTCTATCGATGAGTTTTATGCCGACCTCAGCGGCATGGAACGCTTTTTTGGGGGTGTACAATACGCCCAAGAACTTAGGCAGTCTATGATTCAAGAACTAGGCCTACCCGTTTCCTTTGGCATGTCCATCAACAAAACCGTATCAAAAATTGCCACTGGGCAGGCCAAACCCAGCGGCAGCAAAACGGTTCCCCAGGGTCAAGAAATTCCGTTCTTATCTCCCCTGCCTGTACGCAGCATTCCCATGGCCGGTCCCGTTATTACCTCCAAACTCGAAAACATGGGCATCGTTCAAATTGAGCGGCTACAACAAATCCCGCTTCATTGGATGGGGCAGGCCTTCGGCAAGCAGGGCATAGAACTGGGTCAAAAAGCGCGGGGCATCGACCCCATGCCGGTTACGCCCTACCGAGAGCAAAAATCCATGAGTGCCGAAATCACATTTGATCAAGACCTGGCCGACCCATCGGAGTTGCGGCGGCACCTCGTTGGTATGGCAGAACGGCTGGGGCAAGAGCTTCGGGAACGCAACCGCATGTGCAGCGAAATTTCGGTGAAAATCCGCTACTCCGATTTTCAAACCCATACCAAGCAACGAAAAACCGCCTTTACTTGTGCCGACCAAGCACTCATTCAAACTGCGGGCGAACTGCTCAAGCTCTTGTTTGTTCGGCGCAGCCGAGTACGGCTTATCGGACTCCGCCTCAGTGGCTGGGTTTCGGCCCCTCCTCTACTCTCCTTGTTCGACAACCCCGCCCCACAGCAGAAGCTATACCAAGCGATGGACGAACTGCGCAACCGCTTTGGAAAAGCTGCCATACTTCGAGCCAGTTCGCTCGACCTAAAAACGCAAAAAAACGCCCAACACTAAAAAAACAGACCTTAAGCCACGGTTCTTAGATTTCCTGCTAGGGCCAAGCCAAGCCAGGCCATTGCCAATCCGAACAAAACCTGAGCCGCCAAATACACCCAAGCCGCCCATTGCCCCTCACGCACCAAAGGCAAATAATCCAAGGCAAAGGCCGAAAAGGTACTTAACCCACCGCAAAATCCGGTCAGCAAAGCCAAACGCAGATTGCTTCCCGCCGCAAGAACCCCACTTAACAGTCCGGCCAAAAAACAGGCCAAGCCATTGCTCAATACGGTTCCCCAACCTTGCCAGACCATCGGAATCCAAAGCGAACAGCCCCATTGAATGGCAAAGCGCACCAAGCCTCCACTGCCGCACGCCAAAAACACCCAAACCGCATTCTTTAAACTCATCATACCATCAATGTGCTTCAAGCCAATTGCTTCCTATGCCAACCTGTACTTCTAAGGGCACCGACAGCGGATACGCCGCCGGCATGTGTGTTTTGGCCAATTCAACCACGCGGTCAAGTTCCGAAACATGGGCATCAAACACCAATTCATCGTGCACCTGCAACACCAATCGGCTTTTAAGCTGCTCTTGCTGCATGGCATGTTGAATTCGAATCATAGCCAGCTTAATAATATCGGCCGCCGAGCCTTGAATGGGAGCATTGATGGCGTTTCGTTCGGCAAATCCGCGCACGGTATGGTTGGCCGAAGCGATGTCTCTAAGGTAGCGCCGCCGCCCCATTAAGGTTTCTACATAGCCGTGATTCCGGGCAAATTCCACCTGCGAATCCATGTAATCGCGAATTCCTGGGTAGGTCGCCACATAGGCCGAAATGATGTCGGCCGCTTCCCCGCGCGGTATGCCCAAACGCTGTGCCAAGCCAAAAGCCGAAATGCCATAAATAATACCAAAATTCACCATTTTAGCTTTATTCCGCATGCTTTTTTCTACCTGTTCAAGCGGCACACCAAAAATCCGGGCGGCGGTTGCGGAATGAATATCCTGACCAAGCCGAAAGGCCTCCTTCATCCGCTCTTCCCCACTCAACTCCGCAATCAGCCGCAATTCCACCTGGCTGTAGTCGGCCGAAACCAGTCGAAATTCGGCAGAACGAGGCACAAAGGCGGTACGAATGTCGCGCCCCCGGGCGGTCCTGTTGGGAATGTTCTGCAGATTGGGGTTGGTAGAGCTCAATCGACCGGTTGCCGCTACCGCCTGATTAAAACTGGTATGAACCCGCCCGCTGCGGGGCAAACGCAAATCGGGCAAGGCATCCAGGTAGGTCCCTTTCAATTTTTGCAGCTCCCTCAACTCAAATATATGCTCCACAATCGGATGTTTCCCTTCCAATTTCTTTAAGGTTTCTTCGTTGGTGGCATACTGACCCGTTCGGGTTTTTTTTGCTTTTGCATCTAGCTTTAGATGGTCAAAAAGCACTTCTCCCAATTGCTTCGGCGAAGCCGTATTGAATTGCATGCCTGCCATCTCTTGAATAATGCCGTCTTCGCTCTCAATTTGCTTTCCAAAAGTAAGGCTTAGCTCGGCCAGCCGTTCCGAATCTATGTTCACCCCTTCCCATTCCATATCGGCCAAAACTCCAACCAAGGGCATTTCAACTTCGTTAAACAAATAACTTACCCCGGCTTTCTCCAACAAAGGCCTAAAATGCGAAGCCAATTGCCCAGTAATATCGGCGTCTTCGCAGGCATAATCCGCCACCTCTTTCACCGCAACATCACGCATGGTTTTTTGCTGTTTCCCTTTAGGACCCAACAGGGCTTCGGTAGGTATGGTTTCATAGCCTAAATAGGTTCGGGCCATAAAATCCAAATTGTGCCTTAGTTCTGGCTCCATTACGTAATGCGCCAGCATGGTATCAAAGAGTTTTCCCTTCAAGGCAACACCGTAGTTCCGAAGCACCAGCAGGTCGTATTTTATGTTTTGCCCAATCCATTCCAAGTCGGTACGTGCCCACAAGGGGGCAAACTCTTGAACCAAAACCTGCACCTGCCCTTGGTCTTCTGGCATGGGCAAATAAAATGCTTGCCCAGGTTGTATGCTAAAAACCAATCCCACCAATTCGGCCTTCAAGGGGTCGATGTTGGTGGTTTCGGTGTCCAGAACAAGGCTGGGCTCTTGCATCAGTTGATGCAGCAGGTCGGCCCTCCAATTGGAATCGTTTACCACGAAATACTGATGCGGCTCCGTTTGTATGGTTTTCCATTTCAGGGGCTCTGTCCTTGGCAGTTCCACCGGACTTGCCTCCCACTCTTCTTGATAACTAAACAAATCTTGTGTTGCCGCCTTTGGAATGGCTAAAGGGGCGGGGGCAGGAATGGCATTGCCCAACATTCGCTCGGCCAAATTCCGAAATTCCAAGTCCCCAAAAACCCTGCCCAACGCCTCGGCATTCGGCTCGCGGCAGCGCAGTCCTTCTTCTGTCCATTCTATTGGCACATCCAGCACAATGGTGGCGAGTTTTTTCGATACCAAAGCCAGGTGCGCATGTTCACGGATGCGCTCTCCAAGCTTTCCTGATATCTCAGCCTGCTTTTCCAAGACGCCTTCTACACTTCCATAATCGGCCAGCAATTTTACGGCTGTTTTTTCGCCCACCCCCGGAATGCCGGGAATGTTGTCTGAGGCGTCGCCCATCAAACCCAGCAAATCAATCACTTGAATGGGTTGATTGACTTGGAATTTTTCGCATACTTCGGCTGGGCCCAAAATTTGGTCTGGACTGCCCATTCGGCCTGGGCGGAACCACAATCGCTTTTCACTAACCAGTTGCCCATAATCTTTGTCGCTGGTTACCATGTAGGTGGTTAACCCCCGTTCTTCGGCTTGGATGGCCAGGGTGCCGATTACGTCATCGGCCTCGAAGCCTTCTACTTGAATCAGTGGGATGTTCAGCGCGTCCAAAATGGCTACAATGTGCGGCAAGGAGTTCCGCAAATCTTCCGGCATGGCCTCTCGGTGGGCTTTGTATTCTGGGTATATTTCCGCACGCTCCCCGTGATCGCTGGCGGGGTCAAACACAACCGCCAGGTGGGTTGGACGCAATTTGCGCCGCAAATCGTTGAGCAAATTGGTAAAACCAAAGGAGGCCGAAGTATTTATGCCCTTTGAATTCACCCTGGGATTTTTAATAAAGGCGAAATAGGCCCGATACACCATGGCATAGCCATCGATCAAGACCAAATTAGATGGGCTGCCGTTTGAATTCATGGGGTAAAGATAGGAAGGGACATGGGGAACGGCAATGCCTTTCCAGAATAGTTGAAGGCTATTTCCGCCGATCTTTGGCTAGGTTTTGCTCCCAACGCCAAGCATCTTGCAGGGCATCGGCCAAATTGCGCTGGGCTGTCCAGCCCAATTCCCGCTCAATTTTTTGGGTATCCGACCAAATCTGCTCCACATCGCCGGCCCTTCTTGGCGCATATTCTACCGGCAGGGGCTTGCCCCAAATGGCACTGAACGTATCAACCGCCTCTTGCACGCTGACCCCATTCCCGGTACCAACATTAAAAATACAGGGGTTTGTATCGGTCGTTTTCAAATAATCCAAGGCCCGAACGTGGGCATCGGCCAAATCGCTGACATGAATAAAATCGCGGATGCAGGTTCCATCTGCGGTCGAATAATCGTTCCCAAAAATGCGCAAACGCTCTCGTTTACCGATGGCAGTTTGGGTAATGTAGGGAATTAGGTTGCTGGGCACGCCTCGGCAAAGCTCCCCGATTAAACCGCTGGGGTGGGCTCCGATGGGATTGAAATACCTAAGAATGCAGGCCCGCAATTCTGGGTGGGCCTTTAAGCTATCTACCAATATCCGTTCGCCCATTTGTTTGGTTTCGCCATAGGGCGAAACGGCCGGACGAAATGGGGCCGATTCATCAACCGGAAGCCGCTCGGGATTTCCATATACGGTACAAGAAGAAGAAAACACCAAATTGCGGATTTGAAGTTCCCGCATGCAATCCAACACTTCGACCAATCCATACAGGTTGTTGCGGTAGTATTTTAAAGGCTGGTTTACCGATTCTTCAACGGCTTTGAATGCGGCAAAATGAATGATTCCATCCACCGCAGGTCCCGATTTCAAGGCCTGCACCAAGGCTCCGGGGCGAGCAATGTCCAATTCAATCCATTCGGCAGCCTTGCCCGTAATTTCCTGAATTCGCGCAGGAATATGGGGTTCTGAGTTTGAAAAATCATCAATGGCAACCACTTGGTGTCCCAGTTCTTGCAGAACAACTAGGGTGTGTGAACCAATAAAGCCGGCGGCACCTGTCAATACTATTCGCATGCCACAAAGGTGCTAATTTTACACTAAATTTTTACTTAGGGTTGTTCCCTTTTGGCCTTTCGTTTTGCAGCTCCCCCAAGATGGCTCTTTCAAGACCCCGCAGGTGCGAGAACAACCAAGCACACCGCGCAGCAGCATCGAAGGTTCACTTTGATAGAAGCACAAAGCTATTTTGTTCCACTGAACCGCCGCTTAGGGATAGCTGCTGTTGAGGCCTGACTTATTCTTTTATAAACTTAAAATTCTGTTTTTTTATGTCACCAAGGTTAAATAAGTAAATACCTTTCGATAGGTTTTTTACTTCAATTGCTGTATTTAATGAGCTTATTTTTCCGGATAGGACTTGCCTCCCTAAATTATCAAATAATAAATAGGGCTGACCAATAAAGCTTGCATCGGTATTCAAATAAATGACCCCATTGCTAGGGTTGGGGTATAGGGATGCTTTAGTTTCAGTTATTCCGCCAATAGATGTTGTGGATTGAACTAAATTTGATGTTGTAAAGCAGGAATCGCCAGTGGGGCCACCGGGAGAAAATTCAATCTCGGCAACATAATGAGGAAACATACATCCAATCCCCTGATTGAACCATGCATCACATGGACTGTAAGGGTAATTTTCGCCGGCTACGGTAGGTGTGCCTACGGCCATAAACTTAAGACTGGCAAAACTTGCATTCAATTGTGGAACGGGACCGTTATAGCTTAACTTTATTATTTCGCAGGGCTGTCCAAATTGAGTACAGGGTGCTGTGGCAACAGGAACTATAAGCATCGAGTCCCCAAGACCTAAAACCTGCGGTATTCCATTATGAATCAGTTTGAACGAGTCAGTTGAAGGAAGAGCATTGTCAACATGAACGTAATAACTAACTCCTGTAACGATGGGTAGAGGTATATGAAACTCTGCCTCTTGTCCACTCATTGAATCACAATAAGCAGTTACTTCTATGTCAACTGGGAGGTCAATAATCTGCTGATGAACCGGAACTCCAACAGTCCAGTTTTGAGCAATTGCAGTATTAACCAACCAAAGTGTCGCAAAGGCTGTTGCTGCGAAAATTTTCTTTTTCATTTTTCCCTTGTTTTAAATTGTTCCTTGAAGTTCAGGCAAAGACTTTTTATAAATTCATTTTTATCAATGTCTTTATTAAAACCTGATTTTTCGCTCATTTTCAACTCTTTGATTGGTTCCTTTTGCTTTTTTTCCCTCGTTTTCAAACATTCGCAAATCTGCTCTTTTTGCTTCAAAGGCAGAAAAAAAACGTCTTGAATGTACGTGGCTATTGATAAACTTTCAAGCTAATCTCCTCGAAAAATGAATGTGTTCTTTGCCATAACAATGCGTTTGAAAAAATACATCAATTTATGGTATTGCCTGCAAATGGTATTTCGAGCGTACTATTTGGTTGCACCCCTACCGAATCAAAACCACTTTCCCCAAAAAGTCCCTAGGGGTTCCGTCCATTTCATCAACCTCAATTTTGTAGGCATAGACTCCTGCCGGAGCTGCTCCTGGAGCTGAGCCATGCCAACTGCCGTCCCAGCCGTAATCCATATTGTTGGTTTCATAGATGGCTTGGCCCCATCGATCAAAAATCCACATGCGAAAGGCATTGGGGTTCATTCCTACTCCTGTTATTCTAAACCGCTCGTTTTTCCCGTCTTGGTTGGGGGTAAAGGCCGTGGGTACAAACAAAGAAAAATGATAGTCCACCTCAATTACTTGGGTAAAGGTATCTACACAGCCGTTGCGGTCGTAGGCATACAAGGTTACTTCAAACTTGCCTATGCTGTCGAAACTGTGGGTAAAAAAGGGCAACACGTAGCTGGAACCGTCGTCCATGTCCCAAAAAATACTGGTTTCAAAAAGCGAGGCATTGCTAAAGCTAACCTCGGGAGTCAAAAAATCCACCACATCTTGGTCCACCGTAAAATATGCCGTCAGGCTGTCGTTCAATTCAACGCCCACTTGAAGCAGGGTATCGCGTTTGCAACCGTTGGCATCAACAACCTGCACCTTGATCCATTGCCCGCCCATTAAATTCGCCAAAACATCGCCGCCCGGCAAGGTATCGTTCCAAATATAAGCAAAGGGAGCTGTTGGCCCCACCGGCACAATTTGGAATTGACCAAAACCTTGGTAGCAGGTATCGCTTATGGACAGCACCTGCAAAACAAAGGCCGTAGGGTCGCCAACGTAAACGCTATCTGAAGCCGAACAGCCCTGAGCGTCGGTTGCGGTTACGGTGTAGTAGCCGCGGGGCAGCCCTGTTGCTGTAGGGGTGGTTTGAGCCGCTGGATCGTTCCAAACGTAGGAATACGGAGCTATGCCCCCAACCACATTGACGCTGGCCGTTCCATCGTCAACAGGGCACTGCGAATCGGTACTGCCCATGTTGAGCAGCAAACTGATGTAATCAAAGTTGAACGGCGGTGCGCCCGACAACAGATTCCCGCACACATCTGAAATGGAGCCCAGCACCTGAACCGAAAACTGCCCGCTGCCCGTTAGGGGGCTCGCAAGTACAAGTTCAAAGGTTCGGCCGTAGCTGGCTCCAGCAGCGCAATCCGACGAAAAAACCGACAAAACGCCCACCGGCCCATTGGGGCCTTGCACCTGAAAATCCGCGGCTTGAACCGAACTGCACTCTATGTTTTCAGAAAATTCCAACACCAACCGTTGTGCATTGCAGGCCGCCGAAGGCGAAACCGAGACCAAAGATGGGGGCGTATTATCGGGAACAGCGGCAGTACTAATGGAAAAATCCAGTTGATACCCACTTTGATTTTGACCAAACGTATAGTTTGAAATGTATAAAGCAAAGGTTTGGCCCTGAACCACCGGCAGCATTGGCTCGTTCTGGTCGCCCAATTGCCCATTGGCCCCCGTTATTCCGTTGTTCGTGGTTTGGGCACTGAAATTGCAAATGACTTCCAAGGCCGCATTGCTGGCAATGTCAGAACAGTTGAAATTGGTCAGATTAAACAAAGCCCAATCGTAATCGCTGGTTCCAGTGTACGGAATAATGTTAAAACCTAAATTCCCGTTCGATTGTATGGTAAAAACATACCACTGCCCGTTGGTTTCTCCATTCAAGCAACTCAACGAGGAACTGATTTCGTTGAGAAAATTATTGGGCTGGGGGTTTAACACCGGAACATCGTACAGGCTGTTGCACACAGGAGTTGCCCCGAGGCAATCGGAAGTGGTGGGGGTTTGGGCATAGGTCTTTTGGCCAGCAAAACCCAGCACAAAAAGCCCCAATGCGAAAACAACAGAACGGATAAAACCCTTCATTTTCTCAAGTGTACGAAAAAAAACAAAAAGATGGTGGATTTTCGGGGCCAATGCCTATGGTTTTTTATCTTTGCCTGAACGTCAAAATTAATCAAACGTAGCTTATGAAAATCACTGTCGTAGGAGCTGGCAACGTTGGAGCAACATGCGCCGATGTAATTGCCCACAAAGAACTGGCCAATGAGGTCATTTTAATTGACATTAAAGAAGGTCTTGCCGAAGGCAAATCGCTGGATATGTGGCAAACAGCTCCGGTGAATTACTACAACACCCGAGTAAAAGGCTACACCAACAACTACGAACCCACCGCCGGTTCCGATGTGGTGGTTATTACCTCAGGCCTGCCACGCAAACCGGGCATGAGCCGCGACGATTTGATTGCGACCAATGCCGGAATTGTTAAGTCGGTAACCGAAAACATCATTAAATACTCCCCCGATGCCATCATCATTGTGGTTTCAAACCCCTTAGATGTAATGACCTACTGTGCTTACCTAACCGCGAAAATCCCTTCGCAGCGGGTAATGGGAATGGCCGGAATCTTAGATACAGCCCGCTACCGTGCCTTTTTGGCCGAAGCCCTAAACGTTTCGCCCAAAGACATTCAAGCAATGCTGTTGGGCGGCCACGGCGATACCATGGTTCCCCTACCCCGATACACCACGGTGAGCGGAATTCCTGTTACCGAAATGATTGACCAAGCAGCGTTGGACGCCATCGTAGAACGCACCAAAAAAGGGGGCGGCGAGCTGGTCAACCTCATGGGAACCAGTGCCTGGTTTGCTCCCGGGGCGGCAGCCGCTCAAATGGTGGAAGCCATTGTGCGCGACCAAAAACGGATTTTCCCCGTTTGCACTTGGCTTTCAGGCGAATATGGCTTGAAAGACATTTACCTGGGCGTTCCCGTTGTTTTAGGTGCCAAAGGCATTGAACGCATCATAGAATTAGACCTGACCGAGGCCGAAATGGAATTGGTCAAGGAATCGGCCAAATCTGTAAAAGAGGTCATGAATGTGTTGGACAACATGAACGCCTAAGCGTTTCAATTTCGTTTTACAGGCGACCCCGCACATGGCGGGGTCGCCTTTTTTTTTGCAAAAACGGCAAAGCAACTCACAGTAAAAAAAACAAACTGTGTTGAACTTGAAGGCGGCCCGCGCCCCCGATTGAACCGGCAGTGAACGGCGGCCCAACCCAGCAAACAGAGCCTTAGGAGGCGACCTTGGGAGCCACCGCAAGGCCCTGTTTGCAGGTTGGGCCGCCGTTCACTACAGGTGAAAGCGGGAAAAGGCGCCCCAATTTTTCAACCCAAAGCCTTTAAAAAACGCTGCGTTTTTAATGCAAAAAATCGCCCAAATATTGGCGGGGTTGCAGGGCCATCAATTCATTTTCAAGCTCAGAATTCAACTGCAAACTGCGCACAAAGGCCTGCAAATGCTGCAGACTTAGCGATTCGCCGGTGCGCGAAAAGTCCTTTAGTTTATCGTAGGCATCGGCCAAGCCCTCGCGCCGCAGTATTGTCTGAATGGCCTCGGCAATCACCTCGGGATGCCGGTCTAAATCGTCCATAATAGCCTGGGCATTCAATTTAATTTTTCCTAACCCTTTTTTAATCGAGACTAGGGCTATCATCAAATGCGAAAAGGGCACGCCCACATTGCGCAGCACTGTGCTGTCGGTCAAATCACGCTGCAAACGACTTATGGGCAACTTGACCGGAAAAAACTCCAGCATAGGAATGCTCCACAGTAAATTTCCTTCGGCATTTTCAAAGTCTATCGGATTGACTTTGTGAGGCATAGCCGATGAGCCTACTTCGTTTTTGCGGATGCGCTGCCGGAAGTAATCCATAGAAATATACTGCCAAACGTCGCGGCAAAAATCGATAAGAATCACGGCAATGCGCTTCCATGCATCAAAAAAAGCACCCAACATGTCGTAATGTTCAATTTGAGTGGTAAAGCGTTGCCGCTCTAAACCCAGGTGCTCGCGGCAAAACCGATCGGCAAAAGCCGGCCAGTTCTGCTCCGGATAAGCCGCATAATGGGCATTGAAATTCCCGGTTGCACCCCCAAATTTGCATTGAAAATCAATGGATTGAAGCATCTTTGCTTGATTCTCGAGGCGTTCTACAAACACCATCCACTCCTTGCCCATTCGGGTCGGCGATGCCGGTTGCCCGTGCGTGCGGGCCAGCATCGGTACGTCCTTGAAAGCTTCGGCCTGCACGCGCAAATGCTGAATCAAGTCTTGCAGCAACGGCTCGGCCACTTCTTCTTGCCATTCTTTAATCGACAGGGGAATGGCGGTATTGTTGATGTCTTGCGAGGTAAGCCCAAAGTGAATAAAAGCCTTGCTTTTAGGGGGCATTCCCAGCTCATCAAAGACCTGCTGCATAAAATATTCTACGGCTTTCACGTCGTGGTTTATCCGGGCTTCAATTTCTTTCACAGAAACCACGTCTTGATCTTGAATTTTGAGCAGCCGTTCGCGCAACCCTACTTTTTGTGCACGCAGCAAAGGTGGAAAGCCGGGCAAATGCGCATCCGACAAGGCCAAAAAATACTCAGTTTCTACCCGAATTCTGTACTTAATTAGGGCATATTCAGAAAAATAAGAAGAAGCTGCGGCCGTAATTCCGGCATACCTACCGTCAATCGGACTAATGGATTTCAGGGAATTCAAGGCACTCATAAACACAATCTAAGGCACGAAGTTACGAAGGAAATTTCTGGGTCGTGGGATTTTTTTAAGGGGGCGCCGAATCCCGCTTTCACCTGTAGTCGGCTTGGGCAACCGGTCGGCAATCCCGGCTGCGGTGGCTCCTAAAGTCGCCTCCTCGCCGGCTTGCCGATGCCGGTTCCCCGGCGCCGCCTGCCGGTTCAATCGGGGGCGCGGGCCCCGAATTCCATAAACCAAATTCCTACCCAACAGGCCATTAAAAAGAAAAGCCGGCAGAACCTGAAAATTTACGGCAGTCTTGTACCTTTAGGGCAAGAATGAAGGCGATTTTTGCATACCTAAGGGGAAGTCTCCTGGTTTGGGCAGGCTCAGCTTGTGGGCTAACGGCCCAAATTGGAGGCAGTTTTACCTATGCATTTTTGCAGCTGCCTCAATCGGCCCGAATCGAAGCTCTGGGCGGCAGTCAAGTGGCTATAATGGACAACGACCCCGGCATGGCCTTTCAAAATCCGGCCTTGTTAAATCGCAGCATGCACCTGCAAGCCGCCTTAGATTTCAATGCCTATTTTGCCAACATCGGATATGGGTCCTTTGCCGTGGCACACCGATTCAAAAAGAAAGGCACCCTGTTTGGGGGCGTACAGTATTTCGACTACGGAAGTTTTACCGAAACACAAGAAACCGGGCAAATTATTGGAGAAGTTAGGGCCAACGATCAAGCCATTTACTTGGGGTATGCTCAACCCATTTTAGACAGCACCTGGCATGTGGGCGGGCATTTTAAAGCCGTTTTCAGTGCCTATGCCGGATTTACCAGCATCGGAGCCGCAGTAGATCTGGGCTTGGCCTATCGAAGCAAAAACAAAAGAACCGTTTTGGGCCTGGTATTCAAAAACATGGGCAGCATGATTGACCCTTACACCACCAACAACTACGAACCGCTGCCTTTTCAAATTCAGTTGGGTTTCGCGCATCAGCTAGAACATCTGCCCTTGCGGTTCACAGCAACCGCAAACAACTTGCAGCAGCCCGACTTGAGTTTTTTAGACATCGACAACCCAATAAACATAGACCCTTTAACCAACGACAGCAGTGTAAACCGCATTAGTGTGGGCGACAACATTCTAAGGCATTTTATTATTGGTGCCGAATTGATGCCCTTTAAGCAGCGTTTGTTTTTTAGAATCAGCTACAATTTTTTGCGGGGGGGCGAGCTAAGCTCATTGCAATCAGATGCCGCAGCCGGTCTAAGCTGGGGGCTTGGAGTTCGAATTTCGCATTTTACGTTTTCGTATTCCAGAGCCACCTACCATGCGGTGGGATCGCCCAACCACCTGACTTTACAAATCAACGCCGGCAAACTATTTGCTAAAAAGAAACTACCCGCCACCGATGCCCCCCGAACCGGAATCTAAGCCCCTAAAGCACATCAACATAGCCATCGACGGCTTTTCCTCCTGTGGCAAAAGCACCCTAGCAAAAGCCCTAGCCCGCACCTTGCACTATCGATATTTAGATACAGGTGCCATGTACCGAGCGGTGGCGTATTTTGCCCTGCAAAAAAATTTGATTGCCCTAGATGGTCAGGTTAAAACCGCCCAATTAATACCCTTGCTTCACAACATGCAGGTTGGCTTTGTTTTGGACGCCCAAAGCGGAGCCTCCTTGGTTGCCTTGGAAGGCAAAACCGTAGAACCCTTTATCCGAAACCTGCAAATTGCCACGCTGGCCAGCAAGGTTAGTCAAATTAGAGCGGTTCGCGATTATGTGCAAATCTTGCAAAAGCAAATGGCCAGCGAAAAAGGAGTGGTCATGGACGGACGCGACATTGGAACTGTGGTTATGCCTCAGGCTGAATTGAAAATTTTTATGACGGCCGAGCCCCAAGTTCGAGCGCTGCGCCGGCAAATGGAATTGGAAAACCAAGGCAAACCCATGGATTTGCAAACGGTGCTAGAGCAGCAAATTGCCAGAGATTATGAAGATGCACACCGGAAAGAAGACCCCTTGCGTCAGGCTGAAGATGCCCTGGTTTTGGACAACACCCATTTGAGCGCCGAACAGCAATTGAAATGGGCTTTAGAATGGGTAAAGCAAGCCCTGCAGCAAGAATAAACGGTGGGCAACCCATTCAAATACGCTGGGTTTAGAAAAAACCATAAACCCCTGACCTTAAACCCAAATTCGTTGCCGGCATGCTGAGCGATTCAGACCTGATTAAACTGGCTGAAAGGTACGCCGGCCCTGACTTTATTGAGGCCGACCCGATTTCCATTCCCCACCGCTATACCCAGAAAGAAGACATCGAAATTGCGGCCTTCTGCACGGCATTGATTAGTTGGGGCAATCGACGGAGCATACTTAGGTCGGCCCAGCATTGGATGCACTTAATGTGGGATAGCCCCTATGAATTTGTAATGCAGGCCACGGAATCGGAGTTGAACAGCCTACATGGATTTGTGCACCGCACCTTTAATGGTACCGATGCCAAATGGTTGGTTTTGCGGTTGCGCAGCATGTACCAGCAAGAAGGACTGGAAGCCTGTTTTTCATTGGCACTAAAAAGGGAATCGGACTTTGGCCGGGGGCTGCAGCAATTCAGAATCCGATTTTTGCAGGGGCAAGACCCGGGGCGCAGCGGCAAACACCTTGCCGACCCAGTTCGAGGTTCAGCGGCCAAACGCATCAACATGTTTTTACGCTGGATGGTCCGCAGCGATCAAGAGGGGGTCGATTTTGGATTGTGGGGTTCTATATCGGCCAGCCAACTTCACCTGCCTCTGGATGTGCATTCGGGAACAGTGGCTCGAGAATTGGGCTTGCTATCCCGCAAACAAAACGATTGGCAGTCGGTGGTAGAACTTACTACCAGGGCTAGACAGGTATTGCCACAGGACCCGGCCTTTCTAGATTATGCTTTGTTTGGTATGGGGGTAGAAGCCGCCCACCTAAAAAAACGGTAAATCATCGGTGCCGAATTCAGGCTGCATTTTACCACCGCAGCAATCCAGGCAGCACCTTTCGGCGCAAAATTCCAGTGAGAAACACAGCGCCATCGCCCACAATTAACCCTTTGTTGAGCATGGGAACAACCGGAAATTTGCCCTGTTTGGGAAGGGGAATTTGTTGCCGTTCTGGACGTCCGGCGAGAGGCAGCTTCCAGGTTAGCAGTTCCGCTTTTCGGGGATTGTCCATAAACTGCAGTTCTTTTTCGGGCGTAAATTCGGTGGTTTCTGGGTGTTCCAGCCAAGCCAGTTTCAGGGTGTCGTTCGACATGGCCGTAAGAACCGACAAAAACATTCCATTGTCGTTTCGGCTTACCTGCCTTTTGGGCAGCTTCATGTTCCAGATTGATTGATTCGTGGAGTCCAAAGCAAATACAAGAATGTCGTTCCTATAATAGGTATAGGTGCAAAATTGCTGAGCCGTGCGGTAATCGGTATAGCAATGTTCTGTATTCAGCCGGTGCTCGGCCAGCACGAATTTATTGCCCCCTGGGGCAGAAAAAACACGCAAAACCTCTACAAATGCGGATTCTTTGTCGGCCCGGCTTTGAATAAGAGCATCGGTCTTAAAATCGGAAATAAAGGCAGGGTCAACCGCTAAGTCGATGGAATTGGGCCAGGGATCCTGTGGATTTAAAGGAAGGGGTTGAAGCAGAATTCCAGAAACTGCGGCCGCTTTTTTTTGTGGAATTTCATAGGTCATGCACAACCACACGCCGCCTTGAACGGTATCAAGAGAAGCGCCCAAAATTTTACGCTCCCCATATTGCAAGGTTTGGCTGTAAAATTCGCCCAAACTGTCTTCGGGCGAAAACGACATAAGCTGAAAATAGCTTTTGTCTTCGCGGCTGCCAAAGAGGTTGATTTCTTTAGGCCATATTTGAGTCAGGACCCAAAGTGCTCCTTTGGCATTCATTTGGATTGCTTCGGGCCCCAGTTCGGCACGTTGGAAGGGCAGCGTGGCTTTGTTGGTCCATTCCAAATTCAGGTTGCTGTCAACCACCAGCACCTCGACCTCTACCCCCAATTGCTTGTCGGGGAAATTTACCAGAAAAAGGGCGACTCGGCCTTGGGCCGAATCCGAGACAAAGCGTACGGCGGGCAGCTTCAGTTTTGATTCAATCTGATTCTCAAAGATCAACCGAGGTTTCCCCTCTTCTCTGCCGTCGCTGTCTAAGGGATGAATGAAAGCAAGGGCTTGTTTGCGGTTGGGGTCATACCCGGTTTGAAAGACCAAAAAGCGATTTTGTTGGAAGGCCAATCCGGCAAACCGTGGCCGGTAAAACCGATAGCGTTCCTGAATGGTTTTGCCGTGGTGAAGTTCAAGGCTCCGTTCCTCTTGCAAGGTGTATAGGTCAAAGACATCTAAAAAGGCTTTGTGGTAACCTAAGGTTGGATCTTTTAATCTGAGCCAAGCTACTTCACCGCTGCCTATGGGGTAAAATTTGCTCAGGGTTTCGTTCCTTGAAAACCCCATTCCTGCCCCCCATTTTAGGGTAAGCGACTGTGCCCATGCACCCAAAAGGGAACTCAGGCAAAACAGGGCTATTAGGAAAGATCTTCCCATGTTCCATCTTCGGTTTTATTGCCTTGGCTGGGCATGGCCCGGCCACCGTTGGGCTGCTTAGGAGCCAACATTCCACCAATAAAGAGCAATGCCCCGAAAAGCATAATGAATCCCCCCAAGATATAGGCGAAGAAACGGGGGAATTCAAAGACGAATAGGGCCAACAAAATCAGAAACAAGCCTGATGAGAGCATCCATCGTTTTGCAATGCCCCCGCCCATTACCTGAATTCTCATGCCTTGGGTTTCATGTTAAAGTTGTCCACTTTGCGAAAAACAGCTTCTAGGGGTTTGCCCCTCAATCGAGCGGCTACATCGCCTTTTTCAATTGCGTCTTTTACCAAGGGAAGCACATCGGCATAGGCCTTAAGGGTATAGTCAATGTCTTCCATGGAATGGGCCGCCATCATGTTGTGGTTTCCCTGCCACAAAACGCCCCTGCGGATCATTTCTTGCTGAAAATAGGCTTTCACCTCTAGGGCATTCCCAACACCGGCCTCTAGGGTAACGGTGGTACGGCAGGGAAAACCCTTGCATTTTGTAAGGTGTTGCATGCCTAAGGATTCGGCCAAGGCATTGTATCCGTCCATCAGCACCTTTCCTTTGTTGGCTAAATCGGCAGGAACATTCAGCCGTTCTAATTCATCTAAAGTCGCCAATGTAGCGGCCAGCGAAAGGGCCTCCCCACCAAAGGTAGTGAAGAAGAACACATCGGTATTGAAGTGTTCCATCACATCGCGGCGTCCGGTTAAAAAGGCGATGGGCATTCCATTGGCGACGGCTTTTGAATAGACGGCCAAGTCGGGCTTCAATCCAAAGTACTCTTGAGCGCCCCCCAGTGCCAGCCTAAATCCGCTCCACATCTCATCAAAAATAAGCAAGGTTCCATTTTCTTTGCACAGGCGCGCTACTTCGTGCAAATATCCCTCGGCAGGGCGATCAAACACGAAGGGTTCCATAATCACTGCGGCTACAGAAGAGTCTAGCGATTCTTTTAAGGAATCAATGTTGTTGTAATCGAAGGTGTTGGTGAGGGCTCCGACCGAGCTGGGAATTCCATTGGCGCGTGAGGTAACAGCGATATACCAATCGTGCCAACCGTGGTAACCGCAGCACAGGATTTTTTCGCGTCCGGTATGTGCACGTGCGATGCGTACGGCTGCGGAGCATACGTCGGCGCCCGACTTGCTGATGCGAATGGATTCGGCATTGGGAATGATTTTATGCAAGCGTTCTGCAACGCGGTATTCCAATTCGTGCATCAGGGAAAAGGTAATTCCGTCGCCCAGCTGATTGATGATGGCTTGATCGACTGCGGGCCAGCCATACCCCAAAGAAAGCGGGCCAATAGCGGCGTTCCAGTCCAGATATTCATTGCCGTCCACATCCCAAACTCGGGCACCCTTGCCTCGTTTTAGGTAAATAGGGGCGGCACCCAGCGAATATTGGCCGGGGCCTTTGGCCATGGTTTGGGTAACCGGGGGCATAATCGCTCTAGCCTGTTCATATAATTTCAGCGAAGCAGAAATCAAAGGATAATCTTGGTTTAGGTTAACTGTATTTGCCATTTAGAAATGGGATTAATGATGAAAGGAATGAACAAAGGTAGAACAAGATTTTGGCAGGAAAAAGGGTATATTTAGAAAAGAGCTTTCCCAAAAATCCCGTTAAAATTCAACGGGGCTTAAGCAAGAGCGGGCATACAAAGGAACGAAAAAGGAGGCAAAGGCGACCAACAGCTGTGGGGCTTTAAGGGAAAGTTGAGGGAAGAGTGGTTTTGGTTGACTTAGGCCAATCCTTTGCGGCGGCTTAGTTCGTCGCGAACCCGCGATGCCTCTTCGTATTCTTCGTTATCGAGCAGGTATTGCAGTCGTTTTTGCAGCACATCATCGCTCAATTCGGCCAAAGAATCGTCAAGGGGTTCGGGGTCTAATCCTTCCTCTAAATCGGAAGCGATTGCATCGTCTTCATTGATCCGAATGCCGGAATCTTCCAGTATTTTCTCGTAAATAAAAATGGGGCAGGCGAACCGAACTGCGAGGGCTACGGCATCGCTGGTTCGGGCATCTACGCTGATTTCCCGCCCCGATGCATCGACACAAAAAAGGGTGGCGTGGAATACGGCTTCGCGCAATTCATGAATCAAGATTTGAGTCATTTTAACTCCGAATTCTTGGGCGAAGGTTTTGAACAAATCGTGGGTAACTGGGCGCAAGGGCACCATGTTTTCTAAGCCAATGGCGATGGCTTGGGCTTCGGAGCTTCCAATAATAATGGGGAGTCGGCGCGAGCCGCCCATTTCACCTAGAACCAGTACATAGGCTCCCGACTGGGTTTGGCTGTACTGAAGTCCGACAATTTCCAACGCAATTTTCTTCATAATCGGCCCAAAATGGCGTTAGGCTTGTTCTGCCTTGAATTTTTTAATGGCTTGAGTAAGCTTAGGCAGTACCTCGAAGGCATCGCCCACAACCCCATAATCGGCGGCTTTGAAAAAGGGAGCTTCCGCGTCAGAATTGATTACCACGATGGTTTTCGAACTGTTGACGCCAGCCAAGTGCTGAATTGCCCCACTGATTCCGGCGGCGATATACAAGTTGGGGCGAATGGTTATGCCTGTTTGCCCAACGTGTTCGTGGTGTGGCCTCCAACCAATATCAGAAACAGGCCGAGAACAAGCGGTAGCGGCACCCAGTTCATGAGCTAGCTCTTCAATCAGGCCCCAATTTTCGGGGCCCTTCAAACCACGTCCGCCCGAAACGACGCGCTCGGCCTCGGGCAAAGGAATATCGGAATCGTTTTTATGCTTGGCAATCACCTGAATCTTGGAAACCGGAATGGAGCTGGGTGTCCAAGCTTCAACGGCGGCTGGGCACGAATTTCGTTCAGCCGGAATAGAATTGGGGGTCAAGGCGATTATCCACTGGGCGGTTAAAACGCGCACCTTAGCTAATGCCTTGCCTGAGAATGCTTTAACGGGGAACAGATTTCCCTGGGGAAGCCCTACGGCCCCTGCCACTAGGCCGGCCTTTAATTTTGCGGCAGCTACGGGGGCAATGGCCTTCCCGCTGTGGTCAAAAGCCAGAAGCAGAGCATCGCTTTGAGTAAACGCAACGGCTTCGGCAAGCAATTTGCCGTAAACCAACCCGTCGAAGGATGCCAACTCGGGTGCACTGAGGTGCAAAACCCGCTGCGCACCAAAATCGCCCAGCTGAGCCAAATCCTCAGAGCATGGACCTAAAACAAGGGCTGTAACCGCTCCACCTGCTGCCATTTTATGTGCATAGGTCAGCAATTCGGCGGCATTTTTTCTGGGTCTTCCCAGCTGCAAATCGATATAAACAAGTACGTTCATAAGCTAAAATTAAAGGGCTTTGGCTTCGGAATGCAACAGGCGAACCAGTTCGTCCATGTTGTCTGGGTCAATCATTTTACAGGCTCCTTTTTCGGCGGGCAAGGCGAAATCAAGGTACTGAACCGTTGATTCTAAGGGCTGTGGTTCTACAACATGAATGGGTTTTGTTCGGGCGGCCATAATTCCCCGCATATTGGGGATGCGTTGTTCTGCTAAACCTTTGGTGGCCGAGGCAACGAAGGGGCCTTGAACTTGAACTTCTTCTGTACCTCCGCCAATGTCGCGAGACAGGGTTGCACAACCGGATTGTACGGTTAGTTTTTCAATCAAAGGAATGTAGGGCAAATCCAATTCGGCGGCGAGCAATCCGCCCATTACCGAACCGTTGTAATCAATGGTTTCTTTGCCGGTCAAAATAAAATCAAATGGCTGTTGGTGTATCCAAGCTGCAATTTGAGCCGCCACCGAAGCGGCACAATCGGGCTGCATGTTGATGCGAAAAGCCTCGTCGGCTCCTACCGCCAATGCTTTGCGAATAATGGAATCGTCTTCTGCGGGCCCTACCGTTACAATACTCACTTTGCCTTGCCCCGCCGCCTCTTTTAATTCCAATGCCCGAACTAGGGCATACCATTCGTCCGATGGATTGACAATCCACGTAACGCCATTTCCGTCCAAGGCATTGGCACTTGGACTAAACTTAATCTTGGTGGTGGTATCGGGAGCTTTGGCTATGCAGACTAAAATATTCATACGCCTCGGTTTTAAATTTACATGGCTTTAAACATGCTGTGCAAAAGTACATAAATCTCGCTTTAATCTGTATTTTTGCTCCAGTTAAGTACACGGAAATCATGCGAGAAATTCAATTTAGGGAAGCCCTTCGCGAGGCGATGAACGAAGAAATGCGGCGCGATGCGTCCATATACTTGATGGGCGAAGAAGTAGCCGAATACAATGGAGCCTATAAAGTAAGCCAAGGTATGCTTGAAGAATTCGGTTCAAAAAGGGTAATTGATACCCCCATTGCCGAACTTGGTTTTACTGGAATTAGCATCGGGGCTGCCATGAATGGCCTACGTCCAATTGTAGAGTTTATGACCTTTAATTTTTCTTTGGTGGCGATTGATCAAATCATCAACAATGCCGCAAAGATGTATCAGATGTCGGGCGGGCAAGTAAATGTGCCCATCGTGTTCAGAGGCCCCACCGGGTCGGCAGGTCAATTGGCCGCCACCCATGGTCAATCTTTCGACAATTGGTATGCCAATTGCCCTGGCTTGAAAGTGGTCGTTCCCAGCAATCCAGCCGACGCCAAAGGTTTGCTTAAAACAGCCATCCGCGACAACGACCCGGTTATTTTTATGGAATCGGAACAAATGTATGGAGACAAGGGAATGGTTCCTGAGGAAGAATACTTGATTCCATTGGGCCTTGCCCGGATTGAACGCGAAGGAACCGATGTAACGCTCGTTTCCTACGGAAAAATGATGAAACAACTGGTTCTAGCTGCCGATGAATTAGCCAAAGAAGGCATTTCGGCCGAGGTAATCGACCTTAGGTCGGTACGCCCTATTGATTATGCTTCGGTGGTAAATTCTGTAAAAAAGACAAACCGATTGGTTTGCGTCGAAGAGAGTTGGCCCTTGGGAAACATCAGTACAGAATTAACATTTCATGTTCAAGAGCACGCTTTTGACTATTTAGATGCTCCCGCCCTTAGGGTAAACGGGGCCGACACCCCTCTTCCGTATGCCCCAACCTTGGTTGATGCATTTCTCCCCAACGCCGACCGAATTGTTCGGGCCGCCAAACGGGTGATGTACCGGGACTAAGCGGCCCGCAAACCACAGTATGCCAAAAAAGAAAAAAAACGTTCACCAACAACTCAGCAAAGTTCGGAAGCAACTGCTAAAAGACATTCGCTTTGTCTTCGAAGAAAATCCCGCTCTTGCTCTAAACCACAAACAGGTTGCCGCCCGATTGGGAATTGACCCTGCCGATCAGTTTTCACGCCTGGGGGTGCAGGAATGCCTAGACGCTTTGCTGCTAAAAGCAGATCTTGAAGAGGTGGAACGCGGAAAATACCGCTGGACCGCCCCCCAAGGGTATGTGGAAGGCCAACTCGCTTTGGTTTCATCAGGAAATGGGTTTGTGATCGTAGAAGGCCAAGCAGACGATGTGTATATTCCCGCCCGCAAGCTGAGCTCGGCCATGCACGGCGATAAAGTGCGTGTTTTTTTGTCGGTGCGCCGAAAAGGAAACCGAATGGAAGGCGAAATTGTGGAAGTACTAGAACGGGCTCAAAACCAATTTGTAGGAACCCTGCAAGTTTCTGAGAATTATGCTTTCTTGGTCCCCAATAGCGACAAAGTTCAACAAGACTTTTTTGTGCCCGGAAAATGGCTGGCTGATGCAAAAAACGGGCAGAAAGTGGTTGTTGAAATTGTAGATTGGCCTTCAGAAGGAAAAAACGCTACCGCGAAGGTCATTCGGGTTCTGGGAAATCCCGGAGAAAACGAAACCGAGATGCATGCCATTCTGGCGGAATTTGGATTTACAGTCGAATTCCCCCCAGCCGTTGAACATGAAGCCGAGGCCATCGATGCTGAAATCTCGGCCCAAGAAATTGCCCGCCGACGCGATATGAGAGAGGTTCTTACCTTTACCATTGACCCTGAAGACGCCAAAGACTTTGACGATGCACTGTCCATAAAACCCCTGTCAGAAGGATTGTGGGAGGTTGGTGTTCACATTGCTGACGTCTCGCACTATGTACGCCCAGGGTCGGCCCTAGAAGAAGAGGCCCTGAAACGGGCCACCAGCGTTTACTTGGTGGACCGCACCATTCCCATGCTGCCTGAAAAACTCTCCAACGGCCTGTGCAGCCTCCGCCCACACGAAGATAAACTTACTTTCTCGGTGGTTTTTACCATCAATGCCGAAGGAAATATATCCAACACCTGGATTGGTAGAACCCTTATTCATTCAGACCAGCGGTTCGCCTACGAACAAGCCCAAGAAATTATTGAAACCGGTAAAACCGAGGGGCAAAAAATACCCTCTGAACCCGTTTTGGTTTTGCACCAAATGGCACTGGCCCTACGCAAACGCAGATTTGAACACGGAGCTTTGCGCATTGAATCGACCGAAATTAAATTCAAACTAGACGAAAAAGGAAAACCCCTAGGCGTATTTGTAAAACAAAGCAAAGAAGCAAACCACCTGATTGAGGAATTTATGCTGTTGGCCAATAAAGCCGTGGCCGAGTACTCAGGAAAGAAAGACAAACCCAACAAACAAGTTAAAACGTTTGTATATCGGGTTCACGATTTGCCAGACCAGGAAAAATTAAAGGAATTCAAACGGTTTATAGCCCTGTTCGGCTACAGCCTAGATTTAACCCACCCCAAAAACATTACCAAAGGCCTCAATGCCCTGTTCGACGAAATCAAAGGAAAACCCGAACAGCAAACCATTGAATCCTTGGCCGTCCGAAGCATGGCAAAAGCCATTTATACCACCGAAAATATCGGACATTATGGACTAGGCTTCGATTATTATTCCCATTTCACCTCGCCCATTCGACGCTATCCCGATGTGTTGGCCCACCGTTTGATTGCCGATTACCTGAACGGAATGCCTTCGGCCAATGTTGGCCCGCTAGAAATTGCCTGCAAACATTCCAGCGCGATGGAAAAAAAAGCGGCCGAAGCGGAACGGGCCAGCAAACGATACAAACAGGTTGAATTCATGAGCGAACGGCGGGGCGAAGTCTTCGATGGAATGATCAGCGGCCTAACCGAATGGGGCATGTACGTAGAAATTATCGAAAATAAATGCGAAGGAATGGTTCGCCTCCGCGACATTGAAAGCGATTATTATTTCTTTGATGAAAAAAATTTCTGCGTCCGTGGGCAAAAAAAAGGACAGATTTTTCGCCTTGGCGACCGCCTGAGCGTCAGCGTAAAAAGAAGCGATTTACAGCGGCGGCAATTGGATTTTAACTTGGAGGACTTTTAATCTCAAAACCCATGAAAATACACGTGTATGCCTTTGTGGCTCTTTGCTCTTTGATGTTGGCCTGCGGGGAAAAGACTGCGGCCAACAACCCCGAAACCGAAACCCTAGATCCAAGCACATTGGACAGCATTCCCCAGGCAAAAAACAGACCCCGCCCTTTGCCCCCTACCCCATACTCACAGGTCATGAAAACAAAACCCTTTGCCGGCAAAGTGGCCAGCAAAAACGATGTGCAAAAAAACGGGGCGATTTTCTCCTTTAGCCCCCCAAAAGGAACCCCCCAATCTGCCCTGCCCTTAAGAATGCCGCTGATGGTTTTTTGGGACAGGCATCCAAACCAAGACACTATTTTGTTTGTAGTTCAATGCGAGCGGTTGGGTGCCGATACCATGGTGGGTTGGGTGAACGGATGGGGTAAGTCGGGCTTATCGCCCCTGCGCGAACTCATCCATGCACAAGAACAGCGGCGCATCGATCAGCGGGATTTCAACAATGAATAGCTTAGGCTGAGAGGGGTTGACGTTGAGACGCACTATTTTGAATCTCCAAGGGGACGAATACGAACTTAAATTTGAACGAAGAGATTCGCCACGAATGAGCAACTATTCGTGCATTCGTGGCTAAATTTACCGCCTAGGTGAAAAATACGAACTTAAATTTGAACGAAGAGATTCGCCACGAATGAGCAACTATTCGTGCATTCGTGGCTAAATTTGCCGCCAAGGGGACGAATACGAACTTAAATTTGAACGAAGAGATTCGCCACGAATGAGCAACTATTCGTGCATTCGTGGCTAAATTTACCGCCAAGGGGACGAATACGAACTTAAATTTGAACGAAGA
>Ga0247843_1000297_pt1 | contig 118810 bp, 97 predicted proteins | sample LaCruzMarch2017__FD_192420 | JGI IMG/M metagenome (GOLD analysis project Ga0247843, IMG submission 192420) | Freshwater microbial communities from meromictic Lake La Cruz, Castile-La Mancha, Spain - LaCruzMarch2017_8m | ecosystem: Environmental > Aquatic > Freshwater > Lake | place: Spain...
AAGTTAAAATATCAGCACAAGATAATGAACTACCTATATGACCGGCATTTACCTTAAAATACATATCAATAAACCTCTTTTTAATGTTTAGTGATTTGATAATTAACTCGTTTCGTTTTACTTCAGATAAAATCATTTAAATAGATTGAATTTTAACTTTTTTAAATTTGGTATAAGCTAAAAGTAATAAAAAAACTAGGATTGACATAATAGAAAATATCATGCCTTTCTCCATATTTACTGAACTGTAAACAAGTTCTAGCTTATGATTTCCTGGTTCTAAAAGCAATCCCATCATTCCATTACTCAAAATAACCTTTTTTAATGGATTACCATTTTCAATAATATTCCAACCAATATCAAATGGAATGGAAAAATAAACCATTTTTTGAGCTTTTAAATCAATAGTTCCTTCAATTCTAGTTTGAGAAAACTTACTGATGGCAAACGTATTTTGTTTTAAAGTATCAAAATTACTTTTAATTAAATCAAAGGTTAAATTCCCCAAAGGCAAAGTATCCTTTAAATTAAATAAAGCCATTTTATTATACTTAGAAACATCATCATCATTTAAAACACACGATTTTGAGCTAATCCAATCTTTTTGCATTGGACTTAATTTATCAAAATCCGATAATTTAATGTATTTATTATAAGCAAAACCAATTGGTAACACATTTCTGTTTTTTAATACGATAACATCACCAAACTTTGCAATACTATCAAAACTATTTATCCAAATTGGGTTATTAGCGTTTTTAGTTAAAACATATTTCACTGAATTTAAAGATTCGAGCATAAATCGATTAACTAAACCTGGAGCCCATCTAGATTCCGATTCATTGACTTTACTAATAACTCCTAACGTTTTAAAATAGTTTATATAATTATTTTGATTGAAAGAATTATAACAAGATGTTCCATAATAATCTAACACTAAAGCATCGTTTAAACTTCCGTGAATGGCAGGCGTTGAAGAATAACTTTTATCAATACGGTAGAATGATTTATCGTTTTGTTTTATATAATTTACCGCCTCTAAAGAGTAATCATTATATCCAATTTTTTGAGTTAAATCTTTATTTGTTACATGATCTCTTCTATTAATTGTACACCATGAAAAATAGGAAAGTTCAAAAAACAAACATACGATAAGACCCAATTTGTAATTACTATTATTGGATTTATTGGCTATAAGATATATTAAGGCGCTATAAACAAATAATAATAAAATCGATGTGTATACAAGGGAGTGATCGATTACATTTTTATCTTTAAAAAAAGGATAGTTTATTAAAATTAACAAAACTACAAGAGTACCAATAAGAACTTTTAAATTAATTTTATTTTGAATTAAAATGAAATTAAAAGCTAAAACTGAAAATAACATAACAATTATAGCAACAAAAAAAGAATATGCTCTATAATAATCACCACTAAAAACCCATAAAGCCTGACGGAAATAAGGGAAAATAATAGGCAATAACCATATTGCCATAACAATAATAGCAACTCGTCGCACTTTTTTATCTAAAAATTGAAATACTTGTGGAAATAGCAATAAACTAATTGTACCACAATAATACATGGGGGCTTCTAAAAAATTTTGCCAACCTTTAAATTTAATTCCACTTCCTAAATTATCACTTGAGAAAAACCTCATGACTTCAGTGCCAAATTGAGGTTTATCTGGTGTTGCAAACATTGAACCAGATGATAAAATACTAAAATACGAATCAGGACCAGATCCACGAGGACTTTCAACCATTGCTCTGATGTGTTCTAAAAACAATGGGGCACTTAATCCAATGCCAAGTAAAACTAAACCAAATAATTTTAAAATGATGATCCCAATTGTTTTAAAATCAATTTTAGTATTTGTTTGATAAATTCTAAAAACCATATAGATAATTAAAAATATGCCAAAGAGCCATAAATTAAACGGACGAGAAATACCAATTAAAAAAATAGGGATTGGAAACCAATACCATTTGTTTTTTTGAAAAAACATTTCAAAACTCCATAATAAAAAAGCCATGTTAAATGCTTCGAAAGAAAAAATAAACCATCCACTACCAACTATCATATAACCGCAAAAGCTATAAAGCAATGCACCAATCATTGCCACGAAGTTTGTCAAATTCAAAATTTTCAAAAATTTATAAATTAAAACTCCTGATAATATCACTTTTAAAATCTCTTTAAATCCTAGCAAATAAATCATGTTTTGTTTACCAAAAGGGTATAACAAAATATCAAAAGGATCATAAAAACCAAAAGTGGACATGTTTTGGCCCATTCCAAATCCAAAAGACCAAGAAGGAAATCCAGTTTGATGCAATTGATCCATGGTATGAACCATAAACGGCCAAGAAGCATTTAAAGAATCACTTCCTATATCTTTAAACAAAAATATTTTTTTAAAATAAATAAAATCTTTAAAAACTAAAAAACAAATGATCGAAGAAATAAGAATTAAATAATAAAATTCTTTTCCTTTAATATACGAATCATAACTACTTTTTTCTGATGATTCAGAAACATTCGCTTTGCTAGTATTAACTTGTTTTGACATATTTATTTAATCTTGAATAATAAAATACTAATATAATAATTCCCTATTTAATATCAGGAGCCATATAATTAACTCCATTTCCTTCGATTTGGTATATTTTAAATGAGTTTACCTTTATATTATATGGCTTTTTACCAATATTCCATATAAAACACACCATTTTTTTAGATTTTGGAGGAAGGGTTCCTGTTATTAAACTATAGGTTAGATTTTTTTTGCCATTTAAATTATATCCTGTCCATTGTAAAGGATAACGTTTAAAATAACATTGCTGATCCAGAGAATCGTTTACCGCTAAAACGATCCAAGTATTAGTTGGTTTGGAGATATTCAACACATCAAAATTGATTTCTGCAATTATTGGATTTGAATTAGCAAATGCTGTATCTCCTCTATCATAAATACCAAGGAACTCAGCGTCATTTGTCTCTAATAATATGTCTTTTCTCTCAATAACTAAATTTCGCTTTATTTTTTCTTTTCTTTTTAAAACTAAAAATCCCCAATCAGGTTCAGTATCAATAATATCATAATAGTCTTTAAAATATTTTTCTTCTAATTTGGTGGCAATATAATAATCGCAATTCATTTGCATTACCTCTGTTGGATCAGCAGGATTTAAGTCGCCTCCATAGCGATAATTAAAGAATCCGTAAAATAATTCTCGAACGCGATGCCCGCCAATGGTAATTCGTTCTTGAGATTTTTCTTGCTCTTTTAATAAGGTAGTATAAAAATGCTCTGGAATCGTTTCATAAACACTTAAAGAATGTTTTGTAAAATTAATATTCAACATAAAATGAATAGCACATAATCCTGTTAAGCCAAATCCAACAATTTTATTAAAATTTAAAGAAAGCCTATCAATCGTAAAGCACATCCATAAAGCAAAAAACATATAAAAAAACAACCCTGTTCTATCTTCTGGATAATTGACATTAAATAATTTATTCATTAAATAAAAACCAATTACTAATGACCAAAAAATGATAAAAAATAAAATTGAAAAATCAGGCAGTTTTAATAATTGCTTAATTTTAAGAAGATTGCTTTTATTAAGAAAAATAAACAACCCCGCTACTAACGTTACCAAACCAAGAACTATCCATTTAACAATAGCAGAATAAGTTCCAACCAATAACTGAATTAAAGTGACAAACGTTACGCTCCAATAACTATCTCCTGCTCCATAATACAAAGCACCGCCTTCTTGAAGGTAAAAAGAAAATGACAACCAATAATAAATAGCAGCAAAATGTAATAACCAAGCTCCAATAATAACGGGGTTGTTTATTTTTTTATTAGTAATTTGAATCACAAACATAATTCCACTTAATAATAAAACCACAATGATTAAAATTAAATTAGAACTAATCGCTAATTGAAAAAACAATAAGGTCCATAAAAACTTATTTCTATTCTCAGGTGCATTTATAAAACCCAACATAAACGCTATGCCCATAATGAGTAAAGCCAATGATAATCCATAACCGCGACAAGCTCCAAAAAAAGTTAACCAATGATAGGATAATAAAAATGCTGCTGTTAAAACTAATTTAGAGCCAATTTGATTTAAGTTTTTTGAAATTTTATAGGTAGCAAAAATCAAAATAATTAATCCTATTAAATTTGGAATACGCAGCGCAAATGGAGATGAACCAAATAAGTGAAAGCAAATATTTCCTAAAAAACTATTAAGCACATGATTATTCGCGTCTACAGCAGAATGAAATGGCATATAATTTCCAGATTGTATAAAGAAGAAAAATGTAGCGGTCTCGTCGTGATTAAATGGAACTAAATAACTTCTAAGTGCTATAATTATAAAAACAATAACAGAAATGCTTGCAAACAAGACTTTAAATAAGGAAGATTTATTTGAATGTAGCTCTTTCATTTTATGCAGTGTCAAATAAAACTATTTGTGCTATAAAATTAACATAAAAAAAGCATCCACTAAACAGTGAATGCTTTTTCATTTAATTATTTCAAAATTATTTAGGAGTTGATGTTGTTGGAGCACCACCTGGTTGTGCTGCTGGTTGAGCAGCTGGAGCAACCGCTCCGCTTGCTTTTGCTTTGGTAATAGAACCTTCTGTATCTGTACTATCAACCGAATCACCTTTTTTAGGAGTAGATAATAAACTAAATACTAATAATAAGATAGCTAAAGTCCAAGTTGCTTTTTCTATAAAATCAGTTCCACGACGAGCACCCATGATTTGGTTAGCTGCTGAGAAATTACTTGAGATCCCTCCACCTTTTGAATTTTGAACTAATACTACTAAGATTAGTAATACACACACGATGATAATGGAGATAGTTAATATTGCTTGCATAATTTATTTGTTAGTTTTCAGTTTTTCTATAAGGGATGCAAAGTAAACACTTTTTTGTGGAAATTTCAAACTTAATATTTCATAAGCACGAATTGCTTTAGAAATATTTCCTTGTAAGGCATAAATTTTGGCTAAGGTCTCAGTTACCAAATGTTCATTTTCCAATAAACTTTGTTTGGCGTCGATAGCTGGGGTAAAAAATTTCCCTGTTCCGAGCTTAATACGACCAGGATCAGATTCAATGATTTTATCAATTATTTGCTTATTTTGAGAGAAAAACGATGTTTTTTTCTCGTTTTCAGTGTTTCTATCGTCATTTTTATCACTTTCTTGAAATTGCTCTTTTTCAACTTTTGTTTCAATTTGAAAGGTATGAGCTTCCTTCTGAATGGTTTTTAACCAATCTGTAAACGAACTTGGTTCAGAAACTTCCTCTTTATGTAATTCAGGAGTTTTTATAATATCTGTTTCAACATATGATTGAATGATACTTTTATTGATTTCCTGCTCAATGGTTTTGTTTAGTTTATCTTCACTAAAATCCTGAACAGGCACTTCTGTTTCATTTTCAATGGATTTAATGATGTCTATTTCATCTGTATTGGTTTCTTTTACTATTACTTCTTTCTCTACAGAAATTGTATTAATAGATGGAACTGTATTGACATAAATTACTTTAATCTCATCATTGGTAACACTCACCGAACCCGTTTTTTTGACTTCGACATGTTCTTCGAGAACTTCAATAGGCTCAATTACCGCAGTTACTGGTTTTTGAACAGGTTCGGATACTTTAACTTTTGGCTGATGCAATAATTCATACAAAACACTGCGACTATTGACAACTATAGCTGTTTTTCGCAATTGTTTAGAATAATTAAGTGCTTGGTGTTTATGCAACCCTTTAGTATATAACAAATGGGCACTTTCAAAAAATGGATATTCATTCACCAACACTTCTAAATCAGCTAAATGTGCCGATTCGATTAAGTGTGGTTGTTTGATTATATCTATAAATTGCTGTTGCTGCATTACCAATTATTAAAAGCCTTATTAAAAATATCTTCCGTTAATTGTCTATTAATTTCTGTAAGTAAAGCATCTTCAACCGACGATATAGCAGAACTTGCAGGATAATCCGAAAAACGCGTAAAATTTTGTTCGAAGTTTTTAGTTTCATCGAAACGGTTAGTAAATTTTACATTTACTGTAATTGTTAATCTGTTATTTGCGGCTTGATCATTACTTTGAATAGCCACAGGAGCATTATTATAATCAACAATCGTTCCTTCAAATTTAAGATCACCGTTTTGTTTCATAAGCGACAATCGGGTTTGAGAAGAAACCACATCTCTTAATTTTTCAGTAAATTTTTGACTAATACTAGGGCTACCAAGAGTTGTATTGTTTGTAAAAAAGCCAACAGAAACTGTTTTTGCCTCAATCGGAATAGTTGCTCCATCTAACGAATATTTCACCTTACAGCTATTAAAAGCAAAAAGTGAAACAATTAATATAAATATGTAGGTTAGTTTTTTCAATTAAGTAGTGCGAATTTAGTGAAAATCTCCCTCTTTCTCTTGCTGAAATAGGATAAGATCATTTAAAAACTATTCCATAGCCGGCTTAATATTAATAACTTTTAAGTTTTCTGGATTAAAGTACTTTTTACAAATATCCGTTAATTGCTCTGCTTTGATGGTTTTATAAGTTTCTAACGCTTGATTGTACTTTTTATAATCCATAAAATAATACTCAGCAAAACCCAATTTATCGGCAATAGCTTGGTTAGAGAAATTTTGAAAAGTTTGATTTACCTCTAAGTTTTTTACATAATTATCAATCAATTCTTGATCAATGCCTTCATTAATGATATCATAAATTTCTTTAGAAACAACCTTCTTTACTTTGGCGTTTCCCATCTGAGCTTGCATTACCACATCAAAAGTGGCTACATTTGAATATAAGCGAGAATCATCCGATTGAGGCACTATTTGATACGCCAAGTTTCCTCGTTCAACCACACTATTATTTAAAATGGAATTAGAGTTATTAAATAATAAATCTCTTAATAAATTAAATCCATAGTAATCTGCTGTTCCAACTGCCGGCGCAGGAACCACATACGAATAAATTTGTACAGGATAATCTATTTGCATTTCCTCGGTAGTTGGTACAAAATTAAACACATCTGGTTCAGTTTTCTTAGCATTTAAAGGCAACTGCTTTTTAATTGGTCCAAAATATTTATTTGCAAACTCAAATATTTGCTCTGCTTTTACATCTCCCACAATAACTAAATAGGCATTATTTGGGCTATAAAATTTATCGTAAAAATCTTGACATTGTTTAGTGGTATAAGCTGTTATCTCATCTAAATTACCAATAACATCAACCTTATAAGGATGTTGAGCAGGATATAAATGTTTATAGCGCTCAGATCCCATTCGATTATACCAATTATTTTCTCCTAAACGCAGTTCCTCACCTACTACTTCTCTTTCGGTATCTAATACTTTTTGGTCGAGAATTAAATTTTCCATTCTATCGGCTTCCATATCAAATACCTTTTCAATATTTTCTTTTGGTAACTCTTGCCAATACACCGTTCTATCAAATGTAGTGTATGCATTGATGCTTGCTCCTAACTTTTCCATTTCATGAATATACACATCTCCTTCACCGCTGTATTTTTTTGAACCACGAAACATCATGTGTTCAAACATGTGCGCCATTCCTCTAACTCCATCCCATTCATCTTTACTCCCTACTCTGTACCAAACTTCCATTTGCACCATAGGTGAAGTGCTTTTCTCACAAACAATTACTTTTAATCCGTTAGGAAGTGTAGTTGTTTTTATAGGAAAATCAACGGCCAATGTTTGTAGCGAAACCATTATGCTTAATAATAAAAATAGTTTTTTCATCACTTTATTTTTTAAAATTCTAATCCTAAACCAATTACAAAACCTTGGTTAAATGAACCATTCGGACCATAACCCAAAATATAATCAATTCTAATAATTTGCAAAATATGCTCAATACCAAAATTAATTTCGTAATACTGATCAAGCTTATCGTTAAACAATACGTGCCCACCAACAACTTCTTGTATTCTGTATTTTTTTAAAAGAGGCACCTTATTAAAAATAAATCCATTAAAATGATGTTCGGCATGCGCTTCTGCATACCAATTTTTTGTGCTGTAAGTATAGTAAGGCAAAAGCTTAAATGAATTTAAATAATCGTTATTTGCTAATATAGTTTGATTACCATCAAAATGTTTATAATCCATAAATTCAACATATTTACTGGTTAAAAAGTAACCCCCTTTTAAACGATAAGCAAAGGTTCCAAATAAACCTAACTTAATATTATCATCAATCACCATTTTAGCTAAATCATAATCGGCTTTGGTATTTAATCCAGATATAGCTTTGGTAAAGGATAAACCAAGAGTTGGATATTTACTTCCAACAATTATTTTTTGATGCGGACGCGTATAATACTTTTGTTTAAAACGAATCGTTAATCCAACCCCAACAAGAAATGAATTATTTATTGTAAAACTCGAATCGTCTGTACTTGGTTTTAATGGATTATTACTTGTAAATAATTTATTTTTATTGTCAATCCATAAATCATTAGCTGTATTTTTTAACGAAGAACGCTCTGCATATTCTGTTTCAAAATATCCAATTACGCCATTTATTAGCTCTTTACGATAATTAAACGATGCATAGGTTTTCTTATACAACTTCATAAAATTATCATTGTTAAACAATGCATAATAAGTATTCATAGTTGCATTAATAGGATCGTTACCATTAAACTGCTGAGCAGTAGTTCCTACTTTTACATTAACCGATTCAAACTTTTCGGGTTTAAATACATATTTCCAGTTAGCGGTGCCTCCCCACAAATAATTAGAAAAGCCATATCTAACCGTTGTTGCCAAATCATGACTACGGCGATCTTCGTATCGTTTAGTCATATTTACTTTTATAGAGGCGTTTATTCCTTCTACCGTGTTATACTGAACGCCTGATGTTAAAAGTCCCGACGTATTTAAACTAAATTGCTTTGCCGTTTTATTATAGCTATAACCTAAAATTAAATCGTTAAGCGTTAATTTATTTCCTTTCCTATCAATACTATCTTTATAACGATCTGTATTTTTAATAGCTCCTATGCTATCTTTTTTTCTATAATCAGCTTGTTCTTCATAAGTTAATGGTACAGGTCGAGATTCCTTCCAATAACCAGTATCTTTTTTATTGGCACCATCTTCCACTTTTAAGACTTCATTCTTAAAGAATTTTTTTGGGAATACTGGATTCATATCATAATCAGAAAAAACGGCATTAAAATAACCATCGCCAACAAAACCAAATACTTTAAAATTAAAAGTCATGTTTAAACCCGTTGGCATCCAAATACTATCATTTACTGGCGCGTTTAATTGTTTGATATGTAAAGTATCAACAAAATCAATTTTTGCATCCTTTGTTAAATAAACATCTGCGCTATGTACTCGCCACGTATTTTCTTGAATATAAATAATTCCTCTGAAGCAAGGATCTGTTTTACGTTTCGGTGTAATCTCAATCTTATTCAACATTTTGCCGTCTTCAAAGGTTGTTCCTAATAATTTGTAACGATAAGATAACAAAGCGTTTTCGTTGATTGGAGAAATAAAAGGTCTATCGCTTAATCCATCTAATGTGATTAAATTTTCGTACACGCTAAATTTCATGTCGCTTACTTGGTTAAAACTAAATGCTTTGTTATCGCCACTTACGCGACTAGAATACATAATTTCTTTTTCGTCGTTAGGTTTACGGTAATGATACTTTGTTTCACTTTCGCTTAAATACACAACTCCCAATAAGGTTGAGTCAATCTTCTCTCCACCAGAATTCATGGCGTTAATTAATTTCACCATTTTTTTAGGAAAATCTTTTAAGCGTTGTAAGCCTTTAATATAGGCTTTGCAAGTAAAAGCATTTACTTCGTTTAAATAAAATTTTCGTTTTTTGATGGCTGCTCTGATAACCGCATAAGCTGGATCTTCGCCATCTTTAATCACCACTTCTTTTAGCTCATAGCTTTCGGGGCTTAGTGATACATTTTTAATCGTATTGCCTTCCACTACTATTTTCTCAACTTTCTTTTTATAACCAACGTATTGAAATATTAACTCATAAATACCAGGTGCTAATTTTAAAGAGTAAAAACCATCCGCATTAGCATTTGTACCTTGAGTGCTTCCTTTTACTAAAACCGATGAAAAAGATAAAGCTTGATTTTTCTCATCAGTAATTTTTCCGCTCACCAATACTTGTTGTGCGGATAAAACCATAGAAAATAAAACAAGAAATAAAGAAAGTAATGACTTATTCATATATATAAACAGACGTTTAAGATACTGAAAAAGTTACAGTTCACTCTTAAATTAAAACACATTTTATCTTAAATTATTAATAAAAAAAGCGCTAACATAATGTTAGCGCTAAATATTTAAATTATTCAAATAAGAAACTACTTATCCTTACTCATCATAATTTGTTTCTCTAATGAGAAAGTATCTGTTTTTCCAATTTTCAATACAGCTTTTTCCTCAGTGGTTTTAAAGCCTTTTTTCACTACTTTAATAGTATAGGTTACATCTCCTTTTAAAGTAATAAAATATTCTCCGGTATCATTAGTGATTGTAGTCGCAACAACTGATCCTGCTTCATCTAAAATTTGCACGTCTACAGAGGCGATTCCACTACCTTGAAAAGCATCACGAACTGTTCCTTTTAAAATGCTTAAACCAGAATTCGTTTTCTTTTTGCCATCTTTTTCTAAAATGGCATAGTTTGACAAATCTGCTTTATAAATATCACTTTCACCTAAGCCACCTTTACGCTCGCTAGCAAAATAAGCTGTTTGGGCATCGGCACTCACTACTAAAGGACCATCTTTATAAACTGTATTAATTGGGAAACCTAAATTTACAGGTTTTGTCCACTTATCACCTTCTAAAGTTGACTTAAAAATATCGTAAGAACCCATAGATGCTTTTCCGTTTGAGGAGAAAAATAATGTTTTACCATCTGGTGCTAAAAATGCACCTACTTCATCGTATTCTGAGTTAATTTCTGGGCCTAAATTTACAGGCTTGCCCCACTCAGTTTTACTTAAACGTTTAACCATCCAAATATCCGCACGACCGTATCCACCTTTACGTTCACTAATAAAATACAAAGTTTTTCCATCCGGAGAAATACAAGCTCCGCCTTCCCAATACGATGTATTAATGGGTTTACCAAGTGCTTCGGGCGTTTTCCATTTATTGTTTAACACTTTAGAAACAAACACATCACCACCTCTTGATTCATTATCATTCACATCATTTTTATAAATAAATATTTGTTTTCCGTCAGGTGAAATAGAAGTACAAGCATCGTGTGCGGGTGTATTAACATTACCTGGTACATCTTCTGCGGTATTCCATTTTTTGTTGACAGTATCCCATGTAGCGATGTAAATATCCTGAAAATATTTGCCATCACCTTCTACATCCATTGGAGAATCATTTGACTCAGGGCGACGTGTATTAAAAACTAATTTTTTTCCATCAGCGCTAATGCATGGCGATTGATCATCGTATTTAGAGTTAATTGCTTCTCCTAAGTTATCAATTTTCAATTCAAAAGGTGATGCTACATATTTTTTAGCATTGTTACAATGTGCAATAAAAACATCCACATCTTCGGTTGCAGCTTCTTTCGAATTAACGGTTCCTTTGTATTTATTAAATTCAGTTAAAGCATCATCAATTTTTTCGTCAGCTAAATAAATTTTACCTAATATTAAATGTGTTTCAGGCTTTACATCTTTATTTATCGCAATTGCTTTTTTAAGAGTTTCGGTAGCTTTATCAATTTTTTTCAATTCAAACTGGCAATATCCAACGTAATATAATACGCCTGCATCTTCTGGGTTTTTTAGCAATACTTCATTATAAATAGTTAATGCTCCAATAAACTGCCCAGCATATAACTTTTGTTTTGCTAAAACCATTTTTACTTGATCGCCAGCGTCGATTGCATTAGCATTGAACAAAAAGGCAAAAAAACATAATGTTGTAATAAATTTCTTCATTTCAATTAGGTATAAATATAATTTCTCGTTTATAAATATATAAAAAAGGATTGAAATGAAGATTATTTGTGTAAAAAATGCTACAGTTTCTTAATAATCTGTATTTTTAAGGCATGAGTTCTATTGGATTTTACATAGCCCTGCCCTTATTATATCTCATTTCTATATTACCATTCCCCCTATTTTACTTGGTATCAGATGGCGTTTATTTTTTGCTTTATCGAGTGATTGGTTATCGTAAAAAAGTAGTTTATGAGAATTTAAAAAATTCTTTTCCTGAAAAAAACCACGATGAATTAAAAACCATTGAAAAAAAATTTTATAAATACCTATGCGACTTATTTTTAGAAACCTTAAAAACTTTAACTATTTCCAAAAAAGAAGCAATTAAACGTTGTGCATTTAATGAAAATACAAAAACGATTATAAAAGACTTATATGATAAAAAACAATCCTGTATTTTAGTAATGGGCCATTATGGTAACTGGGAATGGGCAGGAAATACTTTTAGCATTATGAAATCACAGCAATTATATGTGATTTATCATCCTTTATCAAACAAGCATTTTGATAAATTAATGTATAATATGAGGACTAGATTTGGCACTAAATTATATGCCATGAAGGATACGATGCGAGAAATGATTAGAAACAGAAATGAAGTAAATATAACTGCTTTTATTGCTGACCAAACTCCATCGCCTGAAGGTGCTTATTGGACAACCTTTTTAAATCAAGACACTCCCGTGTTTTGGGGTACTGAAAAAATTGCTCAAAAATTAAACTACCCGGTTATTTATGTAACTGTTAATAGAGTTAAGCGTGGCTTTTACGAAGTTAATACCGAGTATTTAGTGATGGAACCAAAAAACACAAAAGAAGGAGAAATATCTGAACTACATACTCGCAAGCTAGAAAAAGACATTATTGCCCAACCCGAAATTTGGCTTTGGAGCCACAGACGTTGGAAGTATAAAAGAAATAAATAAATAAAAACACTAGTTTAGCTCCAAAATCAATTTATGATTAAAAAAACACTTTTACTTGCTATAACGTTTACTAGTCTTTACTTAGTTTCATGCAAAAAAGAACGTTCTTGTTTGTGTTCAACAACCTTTACTTCAACTGGTTATTCTCCTTATACTGTTTCAACAACTGAAAAATTGGATTCGAAAACCACCAAAAAAACTGCAGAACGTATCTGTTCCCAAACTGAAAAACAATTAGGTAAAAACCATACAGATTATTTATCTGGAAACGAAAAAGTTTCTGTGAGTTGCGCCCTAAAATAATAAAAATGAAAAAACTTATACTTTTAACCTACTTTGCTGTAATTATTATTTCAAGTTCTTGCCGAAAAAATTATTCTTGCACCTGTACAACTAATTTAACTGAACCTGGATATGTTCCATATCAAACAGCTACTGTTCAAAAAATAGAAGGTCGTGTATCAAAGAAAAAAGCAACAAAAATATGTACTAATACGGCTTCTCAAATGGAGGCTAACACTCGATTAATATTTAATGATGATATTAAAGTTGAAACAAGTTGCTCAGTTCAGGAAAATCAATAATTTATTCTTTAACCATAAAAAAGTCCTAATCTAAAGTAGATTAGGACTTTTTTTTGGTTTGATTACTGAAAACTATTCCTTTTCAACTCCTGTTGGAGAAAGACCCAAAGCTTTACGCTCTTCGTTCTTTTTAAAGGTTTTATTTAAGTAATATAAATTTTTCTCATCACATCCAACTCGCTTAATCATATCGATTAATTCATTCACTCCTTTTTCAGATTGTTGTTGTTCTAATACAAATGCTTCTAAAAATTTGAAAGTTGCAAAATCATTTTCTTCATAAGCTAACTTTGCCAACTTATTAATGGCAACAGTTACTTCATGCTCCAAATCAAACACATAATGAAACACATCTAATAATGTTTTTAATTTAACAGTTGTGTCTTTTAATGGTTTAATATGTGCTGAACCACCATACGTATTGATATACTTGTAAATTTCTAACATGTGGTCGCGTTCATCATTACTAGCTGCGTAAAAGTATTCAGCAATACCATCTAAACTTTTTTCTTCGCACCAAGTAGCCAAAGTTAAGTATGCGTTAGAAGCATAGGCTTCTTTTTGAATTTGCTCATTTAAAGCATTTTTTATTTTATTTGATAACATGTTTTTTCGGATTTAAATTTGTTATACAATATTACGATTTTAAACATAAATTTTAACAGACTCTAAAATAAATAATAAATTTATGGAATACTAAAGTCCTTTCGTCTTTTATACAAATGAACGCTTTAAGAACATATTATTTTTTAATCCTGTTAGGATTTATTGCTTCGTTAAATGCACAAAACATTACTGTATATGGCAAAGTAACCGATAATGCTACTAATAAACCTTTAGCATTTGTAACCATTCAAATACAAAATTCAAATTATGGAGCCAATACCAATATAAATGGTTCCTTCAGCTTTAACGTTCCCACCAAAAAACATCTATCCGTTTTATTTAAGTTGTTAGGTTATACAAGCCGAGTTAAAGAAATTGATATTGAAGAGGAGCAAGACTCCATACTTATTAATTTATCTCTTTCCCTATCATACATGCCCTTAGATACTTTTACCGTTTACGGCAAAGTAAAACCCGATACTTTAGTTGGCGCACCAGACTATAGCATTTTTGATTTTGATTTTTATGAAGACAAATACATTCTACTCACATCCGAAAAAACCTTAGAAAAAGCACAACTTAAATTAGCAGATGCCAATGGTAAAATATTAACCACTTATTTTGTCCCAAAAGAAGGCGGCGAAGCCAAAGAGTTTTACCGCGATTATTTAGGGTACACTAATTTAGTTTGTAAAAATTATATCTACCGCATCAATATATATCATGATCGATTTTTATTAATTCCCTTAAAAGTAGAAGATGTGAATGCCTACATAAAACCAATTATTGATACGGTAAATGGCAAACTCATTTTTACCGATTATTGGAAAGAATACCCTTTGTTTAATTACCTAAGTTATAACGAAACCGATAGTACCAAAAAGCAACTCTTAACTATTGAAGATAAGGAATTGATGCATGCATATAATTTTGAATACTATTCCTTAAAACCAAAGGATAAACTAGAGGCTCGAAGAATAGCCATGGATTTGAAAATGGATAAACATGTGGTAGCATCCTTAATGAGTGGATTTACAAGAAGCATGTTTTACGAGCCATTATTTGCACCACTTTATATTATTAAAGATACTATATGTGTATTTGATCATTATAAAGATAAACTCTACCATTTAGACAAAACCGGTACAAAAATAGATTCTATTTCTATTAATTACAACCATCCAAAAAACTGGAAAGAATGGAAAAACAAAATGCTAAAAGATGATACGGAGAATTTAATTTATGCGGTTTATGATAAAAACGGACATAAATACATTAAACAAATTAGTACACAAACAGGCAAAGAATTAGGAAAATACACCTTACAATTTCATAGTGCTGATAAACTAAAAATACATGATGGATATGTTTACTACATATATCGACCTTTTGAAAGCACGCAAGAAAAGTTTTTTTACAGAGAGTTGATTACTTTGGATAGGAATTGATTTTTTTATTTTAATAGAAACAAAGATTTGACTGATTAAACAGATAAACACGGATAAATTTTGTATTATTATATTAAAAGAAATCAGCGTAAATCAGTTCTATCAGATTTGTCTGTGTTCCATTTTAATATTTATGTTTGTTAATAGGAACACGGATTTGACTGATTAAACAGATAAACACGGATAAATTTTTGTGTTATTTCATTAAAATAAATCAGCGTAAATCCGTTCTATCCGCTTTGTCTGTGTTCCATTTTAATATTTATGTTTGTTAATAGGAACACGGATTTGACCGATTAAGCAGATAAGCACGGATAAATTTTGTGTTATTTTATTTAAAAAAAATCAGCTTAAATAAGTTCTATCCGCATTATCGGTGTTCCAATTCTTAAATATTTTTTGAGTTGTTGTTTTAATAAGAACACAGATTTGATTGATTAAACAGATAAACACGGATAAATTTTGTATTACTTTATTAAAAGGAATCAGCGTAAATCAGTTCTATCCTCATTATCTGCGTTCCAATTCTTAACACAACAATTATTTTTTTATTGAGTTTTAATTCGCATTTTCGCTACGCCGATTAAGCTATGATGAAAACCCTTAAAACACCAATTTTAACTTTAGTACTTAGTGCTATTTCGGCGGTTATACAAACTATTTTAGTTTCCTATATTTCTTACAAAATCAATAATAGTTTTGATTTGGCCGTTTGTTTGCTCTCATTTTTCATCTCTTTTATTGTGAGTTTTTTTGTTATTTATTTTTTATATAGCAATATAATTTTCGAGAAAATTGATAAACTCTATGTGTTGGTAAAAGAACAACAACCCAAAGAAATTCCTAATACTGAGTTTCAATTGGATGAAGTAGATTCATTAGATAGATTAGAAGAAGAAATAAAAAAATTAGCTCACGAGAGACATAAAGAAGCTGAACAAACCCGTAACTTAGATAGTTACCGAAAAGAATTTTTAGGCAATGTATCTCACGAATTAAAAACACCCATCTTTAACATACAAGGTTACGTTTCTACCTTAATTGATGGCGGTATTAACGACCCAAGCATCAATGTAGAATACTTAAAGCGTGCTGATAAAAGCGTGGATAGGATGATACAAATTATTGATGATTTAGAAACCATCTCTCAATTAGAAGTTGGCACCTTGGAACTAGACCCTGAAGTGTATGATATTGCTCAACAAGTGAGAGATGTCATCGATGCATTAGAATTTCAGGCTAGCAAACAAAACATTAAATTACAACTACCAAAAAAATACGACAAACCTACTTTAGTAAAAGCTGATAAATTTAGAATACGCCAAGTATTAGTTAACTTAATTACCAATAGCGTTAAGTATGGTAAAGAAAACGGTAAAACCACCATCTCCTTAAACTTATTTGATGAGCAAGTAATTGTTGAAGTAAAAGATAACGGTATTGGTATTGACGAGAAACATTTACCTCGTCTGTTTGAACGTTTTTACAGAGTGGATAAAGGCCGCAGTAGAGAACAAGGCGGTACTGGTTTAGGACTAGCCATTGTAAAACATATTATTGAAGGCCACGGCGAAACTATTGACGTAATAAGCAAAGTAAACGAAGGAACTACTATTAGTTTTACTTTGAAAAGAGGGAATTAGATTTTGCTTGCTTGAACTACAAATTAGCGTGTGTTAGTGGTTAAAGCTGCCTTTTAGTTAAACATAGCTTTCGTGTCTACCGATTAATGGCTTGTACTATGTGTAATCTTTTGGGTCTAATAAAATTACTTTATTAAAAGAATCTTTGTTTACTATTATTCTATTTTTTTCATTGTCTATATTTTGTTTGAATTGAATTAAACTTTTATTGTTGTCCGTAAACAAATGGAATTCTATATCAGTGCCATTGTGAATAGATGTTACCCAACTATCAATTCTATTTTTTTTCAAAGAAACTAAGAAGTCTTTGCGTTTAGGATTATTACGATGCTTAGCATCTAAATAACATTTGTCCTCACCACAGAATTGATGGTAACAATATTCTAAATCAGTTTCGTATATGAATGGAGTAATTTTACCCTTGACTATAAAACGTGAAATTATAGGTTGTTTTGTTTTCCATAGTTGTGTTGGTCCAGAATTAAAGTCAGAACTATATGTTCCGCTTGAATTAAAACTAAAATACATTGATTCGTAAATTCCATTGTCAGGCGCCTTTCTAAAAAGAATAGTGTCTTTAGGGATAATTGCTAATTTATATTTAAGTCTTAATTTGTCCATTGAAGTTTTTGTCTCTCGTCAGCAGCTATTACCACTAACTTACATATAGGAACCATTTTATGGTGTCAATATTGCAAATTTAACAATATTACACCAATTTTTTGATTCAAATCGGTTTTAAAAAATTTACTTCTCTCCCTTAAAAATATCTTTAATCTTATCTTTTATTTGGATAACTTTTTCGATATTTTCCTGAAAAGCAGGAACTGTCATTTCAGTAATTTGAGAGTGGCTTAATGATTTTAAAGACTCAGGATAAAACACAATAAAACTAGTGAATTCATTATTTTTATTCAATGTCTTAGGCATGTTATCAATATGAAAATCAAAGGATACCGTTTGTTTACGACTGCTTAAAAAGATGTATAAATCATCTTCTTTTACTTTCTCAATAATGTCGCTATCCTCAAAACCACTTAGCATTAAGTAATTATAAAACTCTCGTTTTTTATCTTTATTAAGAGCTGTAAAGGCTTCAATGGTTTTTTGTTGTCCGTAAATAATAGCATCGCTACCCATTTGTTTCAGCACCGAATTAATTTTACGAACCACTAAATTAAATCCGCTTTCTAATTCGCAGTTTGGTGCTAACAAAACAATAATTCGTTTATAGGTGTTTAAGGGTTGTAATACTTTAGAGATAATAATAGCTTGTTTGGTTTTCACTAACAAATTATCAGCAATACTTCCAAAAATTAAATTACCTGTTCCCTGTTGAGCTTTCCAACTAATTAAAATATCCGAAATGCTGTAAGCTTTAGCCGAACGAGCAATCCCATCCACAATACTTAAATCAACTTTTTTAAGAACTTGCACTTTTTTATCGCCCGACGAAATTTGCTCTACTACACTATCAATCACTTTTTTTACAATATTGATACGTTCATCGGCATCTTCATTTTCTTCAACAATTGATAAAGGATAAATTGGTTCATGCGATTTATCGTCTTTAATAATCAAGGCCAAATCAATTAAACGGGCAATGTTTTCGGGATTACTAACCGGAATTAAAATACGTTCTGTTCTATCAATAATTTTCTTAGAGGTTTCTTTATCGGTAATAGCAATTTTACGAGCCGCTCTTTCGGTCACAAACGAACTTACCATACAAGTAATTAATATTAAGATGATAGTTCCATTAATCACATTTTGGTCAAATAAACCAATATCATAACCTACTTTAATAACCGCTAATGTAGCTGCTGCGTGAGAGGCACTTAAACCAAACATCACTCGTTTTTCGTACTTAGTGTATTTATAAATAGCTCCCGTTACTTGTGCGGCTAACCATTTGGTGACTAATGCAACTAAACTTAAAATCCCTGCAAAAATTAAAGCATCCGTTCCTTTTAAAAATACAGTAAAGTCAACCAGCATTCCCGCGCTAATTAAGAAGAAAGGAATAAACAAAGTGTTACCAATAAATACAACACGATTCATTAATACGGAGTTATGAGGAATAACCCGATTTAAAGCTAAACCAGCTAAGAAAGCTCCAATAATGGGCTCAACGCCTGCTAATTCAGAAAAGAAACCTGCAATAAATACAACTGCTAATACATAAATGTACTGTGAACTCCCCTGCCCTTCAATGTTTCTAAAAAACCAACGACTTACTTTAGGCAATAAATATAAAACAGCAAAACATAACAAACCTAAGGACACAACTAATCTTACCCAAAACATCGCATTAATTTCGCCCCCAACTACATTGGTAATGACTCCCAATAAAATCAAAACGGCACTATCGGTAATAATAGTTCCTCCAAAAGAAATTTGTACAGCCCTATTTTTTACAATACCCATATTACTTACAATAGGGTAACTCAACAGTGTGTGAGTAGCAAACATACTGGCTAACAATAAAGCTGGCCATAAGGTAAAACCAAATATGTAAGTGCATACTAAAAAGCCAATACTAATAGGAATAAAAAATGTGAAGGCTCCAAACACCAAACTTTTGCTTCGGTTTTGTTTATACTCTTGCATATCAATTTCTAAACCAGCCAAAAACATAATGTAGAGCAAGCCTGTTTTACTGAACAACTCAAAGCTGGTAGACTTTTCAATGATATGTAAAGTGTGTGGACCAATAATTACACCAGCTATAATTAAACCAATAATTCCTGGAATACGGAAGCGCTTTAAGACTAAAGGCGCAAATAAAATGATAAGAAGGGTTAAGGCTAAAATTAATACCGGATTTTTTACCGGCAGGTAATGACTAAAAAAATCGTTAAAGGTTTGCAAATTGCCTGCAAGTAAAAACATACATTATCTTTAAAACAAAAATAGAGAATTAATGCGTACTAAAGACAAAATACTAGAAATATGTGTGATTAAACTTTTGTCACTTCGAGTAAATTTGCCTGACTGTTGCAAATGAGTATCAAGAAGAGAATTTACAAAAACTCGATACATTTTTTTAGAAGAGACAGAAAAAACACTCGAAGTGAACCACAAATAAAGACTAAAACGTTAACACATATTGAACGGCTGCTGTGCGTGGCGATTCAATTTTAAGAGGTCTTAAAGAATACTCTGCATTAAATACATTATTGCAAACAATAGAAACCTTTTGTTTTTTATCCAAATCGTAACTTACGCGAGCATCCCAAATACTAATGTCTAAATGCGTTTGCCAATAATTTACACCTTTTATTTTTTCTACATAAGGATAAAAGCCTTCTGTTAAAGTTTCAACATCTTTAAAAGCTCTGTCAACATTTTGCATTTTTGTGTAGTACTTATTACTTACTCCCACATTAAAACGGTAAATTTTAAACTCCAGATCCAATTTAAACATGTGCTGAAAGCGGTATTTTAAAATATTATTTGTTGTATCCATGCTACTGCTTTTGTAACTTAAATCTTGACCAAAACCACCTAACGATTTATCACGAGCATACACACTATCAGGAGTTAAACTAACAGGCTCAATGTAAGTGTAACCTATTAATGCTGATACACCAAAACGCTTATTTGTTTCTGGAGTTGTAGCCGCTAACGACATATCAACCCCTCTCACTCTTGAATCGCCAGTATTTAAAAATTTAAATCCAACAATAGCCACCTCGGGATCCCAAACACCAAATAAATACTCAATGGTATTATGGTATTTTTGGTAGAAACCTGCGATATCAAAATAACCTTTACAGTTTCCTATTTTAAAACCTTGCTTAATCCCAATTTCAAAACTGTTACTAGTTTCGGGTTTTAAATCAGGGTTAGGAAAAATACCAAATAACCCAGCTTTTGTTGTAATATATCTTTCGGTAATTGTTGGATAACGAAACCCTTGACCGTATGAGGTACGAATAAAAGTTCCTCTAGTTATTTGCAAATTTGCTCCCGCTCTAAAAATTGGAGCTACTACACTATTTAAATCATTCATTTTAAAATATTCGTAACGCACTCCACCAGATAAATTTAAAACTCTCCAAAACTTTTTATCCAATTGCATATATCCTGAAGCATTTACAATTTTATTGTTTGGTTGTCCGCTTGATACATATAATCTAGAAGAAGAATATGAAATATTACCTACCACTCCGCCTGTAAAATTTAAATCAATGCTTTTAAATTTACGCTGCAATTGATATTCGCCAAAATACATGGTTCCTTTATTGGATTGATTATTTGAGATGACATTATCTGAGTGAAAAACGCGTGTTTGTATACTGTGACTCAAACCATTTTTAGTGGTGTACTTTATAAAAGGATCTACGTTAAATAATACTTGATCTTCTAAAAACACCGCGCCCGGATAACCTCTATATAATCCTAAAGAGTCATCTAGCCAAGCAAACACCATATTAGTTTTGTTAACCATGAAATTCGCATTTACTCCAAAATTTAATCCCTCAATTCGTTTTACGCGATAACGCAAATTCAAATTCACACGTGCTCGTTTCTTAAGCATATCATTATTAGTGAATGTGGGGATTGAATCTTCCAATAATAATGCTTTTTTAATTGCGGGCTCCATGTATGGCGCCGGAGGCGGAGGGCCAATATAACCTTGATCGATATTAAAATTGGCACCAATCACAAAATCTAAATTTTTATTAATGATGCGAGAATGAAATAAATTTAAATTACTGAAGCCAGGGAAAGAATTATTGTCTCGAGTTTTGTACCAATTTTCGGAAGGAGCTTGAGGAATACTGTATTGCCCTGCCGAATAATTAATACTAGTTTTAGGTGTACTACGAGGATATGCCGAACGAATACTAATAACTCCGTTTAAAGCAGATGAACCATACAAAACAGAGGACGCACCTTTAATCACTTCAATTTGCTCGATGTTTTCTACTGGTATATAACTCCATTCTGGTCTACCTGCATCTCCACTTAATAAGGGAACACCATCCACCACTATAGCAACGCGGCTTCCGACTCCAAATGTAAAACCACTTCCTCCTCTAATTTGAGGATCGTTATCAATAATGGTTAATCCAGGAACTTGCTCTAACGCCGTTTCGATACTTGTGGTGTTTTTATTAGCAATTAAACTAGGCTTTAACACTTCCATCGAAACCGTTAATTCTTCGAGTTTTTGTTCAAATTTACCAGATGAAACAACTACTGTTTCAAGTGTTTTTGCGCTTTGTTTTAAAGCTAAATTTTTTTGGAAAATTTCATTCTCTTTAATTACAACCGAAAAGGTATCGCTTTGTAAACCTAAATAACTACACAAAATTTTGTACTTACCAGTATCTAAAACCAACACATAATTACCTTCTATATCAGTAGCTGTTCCTTTAGATAAATCGCTCAATAATTGAATCGTAGCTCCAATAATAGGTTCTTTACTATCCTTATCGGTGATATTGCCTTTTAAAACTCCTGTGCCTGTTTGGCTATATAAAGAAACTGAACTAATAAATAATCCAATTAATGCAAGTAAACGAAATTTATACATATAGTTAAAATAAAACCCTAACTGATTTGGTTAGGGTTTTAAAAATAGTGATTAAAACTTATTAGTCGATAAATAATTTACCGAATTTTCCTTGAGATTTACCAGAAACTTTATACATGTAAATACCTGATTTAAATGAAGAAACATCGATTTTGTTAACTGAATTGTTTTCGATTTGCTGAGTAGAAACTAATTGCCCAGTAGCATTATAAATATCAATAGTTGAACTTTCGTTATTCTTGTTTAAGAAATCAACGTAAATTGTTTTATCATAAAAATACACTTTTACATTTTTATCAAAATCATTTTCTTTAACCGAAACAGGGTTATTATAAATTAAATCTAAATCATCCACCCATAATTTACTTCCATTACCTGTAAAACCTGGCGCAACAGTTAATTGATTGTTTGATGAAGTGATATTAACCATAATAAATGCAGGAGTATTAGAGTTAACATAATTAAAAGGAACAGTAAAACGTTTCCAAGACGCCTGATTTGACGCAGGAGACACATATAAAGCATCTCCAATTTTATTAGCAGATAAGTCAGCATGGTTACTGTTTACTGGAGCAGGTGGATCGAAATAATCACCAGAATGCAAAATAGCATATACTTTCCCTTGCTCGGCAGAAGCACCAGTTCCAGTAGTTGCTTGTGTATATTTATACCAACCCACTAAACTATCTGGGCGGCCAGTAAAAGCAATTTTATTAGCGCCTGTAGCAGCTAGAAATCCCTCAGATTTATTTGAACTAGGGGCATTAACCTGACCAGTTGTTACGTTTCCATTAACTACTGCTACAATATAATATTTAGTTTCAACTCTAACACATGAGTTTCCGGAGTGAACACCAGATGTTTCTTGATAGCAGGTTTGCGGGCCAGAGGACGCTAATCCTGTTCCAGTTTTATTAGAATTCCAAGAAACTGGTTCGTTATTAGGTGATGAATTTTCCCAATTCTCAAAACCAGGATTTGGAATTTGAGTTTGAGCTAAAGAAAATAACGAGGCAGATAAAGAAAAAATTAAAGTAAATGTTTTATTCATATTATTTTGTTTAATGGTTACAGCTGTATAATTGAGTCCAAATCGATAAATTAATAGCTGGTTTTTTGTAATTGTTTAGATGAGTAAAATTACAAATAAAATGCAGTTTAGGTATTATTTAACAGTTTTTTATTTAACATTACAAACCTAATAACTCTTAACATTTATAATCAAAAAACGCCCTAAACCATTATAGTTTAAGGCGTTAAAATGTTTTAATTTAGTATGTTGCTTAATTAAAAACCATTTTATTTACTTTCAGGAGGCGCCGGAGGTCCGTCAGGTTCTTTTGGCTCTTTTTTTCTATTCGTTTTTTTAACGCCATCCTTATCTATCACTACTTTCGTCTTTTTGGTATTAATATTTATACCGTTGCTATCAATTTTTATTTGAGCATCATTGGAATTGATATCAACACCGTTAACGTTTATTTTGACATTTTTTTCGACATTAACTTCGTCGTCTAATCCATTAATATGATCTCCAACCGAAATTAATCCATCACAATCCAAACATCTTAATCCATTTTCAGTCATCATCCAGCGCCGATTAATCATATCTCCATCGTAAGTATTAGTTACGTTTTCGATATCATAAATCATATTTTCTAAAGATTTATCTAAGTAAATCACTTTTCCAACAGGCAGTTTTAAAATCACTGATAAATCTTGTACTCTAAATTTATCTGCATTATTTACTTTAAATAAGTTATCAAATTCAATTAAACTATCGGTTTGAGAAACAACATAAGAAATATTTTTTGCTCTATCAGATGCGCTAGCTTTATTACTACCTTTAGCTTCTTTTACAATCACTATTTCAATTCTATCGGTTTGAGATTTTATGATATTTAATTGAGCGTGACCAAGTAAATATTTTACACCGTTATTTTCACCAATCATATAATCATTATCACCTCTGCTGTGACGGCGATAATTTTTCTCACCCTCTTCGTCGTCGTCACTCTCATGCAATTCTAATGAATTAACAGGTGTTTCATGCATTTTCAAATACAAGATGTCTTTTTGAATAACACTAAAATTCTCTCTTACTTTGGCTGTTTTATTAAAATCACTTCCTGTTTTAATCCCAATAGTTAACAAGAGGAAAAAACCAATTACCCATATAATTCCTGCACTTAAATTTACCCAACGGTTAGAATATTTAATTTTAAATAAAATCTTAATTCCGCCGTAGATTAACATAATTACAGGGATTCCAACAAAAATTGCAATTCCTAATATTCCTAAATAAAAATCACTTCCACTAAGTAAAAATAAATCAATCCACTCTCCTACATTAGTGTTGTTTGACATAAATGACAAACCAAATATAGAACTAGACAATCCTAAAAAGAATACTACTCCGAAAATCACCATAAAAATACCAATCACTTTGATCAACACTTTACCAATGTTGGTAATTACATCTGTTAAAAAATCCACGATTTTTTCAGCAGTATTACGAGGCATATTCCTACCATCTGAAGCCATATTTTTAAATTCGTCTCCGTATTTCTCCATTCGCTTTTTTAATTGCTCTGCTTCTTCTTTTACTGCTTTAGAAATATTATTAATATCAGCTTTTTCGCCTTTCATTGATAATTTTTCAGCAGTCGTTTTAGCTTCAGGAATTGCTATCCATAATATTAAGTATAACAAAAAGCCCGTTCCTCCAAAAAAGAACATTAAAAGCAAAGCAATTCTTATCCAAACTGGATCAATACCAAAATAGTGTCCAATACCCGAACAAACACCACCTAATACTTTGCTATCACCGTCGCGGTGTAAACGTTTTTTAATTGGTTCGCCATTATCAGTTGTTGTATAATTTTCTGAATTATTTTCTGTTGAAGTATTACCTGCGGTTTCTGCCTCTCCAGCAAACTCTTCAGGTTTACCCATACTTTCCATTACAAAATCTACATCACTCATTAACACTACTTGTTTAATTGGGCTAGTTTTGCTTTGTAGCATTTCGGCAATACGCGCTTCAATATCGCTCATGATTTCGCTACCGCCGTCGGCTTTACTAAAATAGCCTTTAATGGTAGATAAGTATTTACTCAACTTATCAAAAGCGTCTTCTTCTATATGAAAAATAATGCCGCTTATATTTATGGTTACTGTTTTATTCATTTTAATTTGTTTTAATATTTTTAAACTAATTTATTTTATTTAGTGTTTTGTACGGTTGTGTTTACGGCATTTACTAATTCTAACCAAGATACTTGAAGTTCGTTAAGATAAGTTTGACCTATTTCGGTTAAAAAATAATACTTGCGCGGTGGCCCCGAAGTGCTTTCTTCCCATCGGTAAGACAGCAAGCCGGTATTTTTTAATCGGGTTAACAGCGGATAAAGTGTTCCCTCTACTACTACCAACTTTGTTTCTTTTAATTTCTCAATAATTTCGGTAGGATAAGCCTCACCTTGAGAAAGTATAGAAAGTATGCATAGTTCGAGAACGCCTTTGCGCATTTGTGCTTTAGCATTTTCAGAATTTACCATGATTTATATTGTTTTAAAATTAAATACTACACTATAAGCATTATTAGCTTTTGGATTACTAAGTTTTAGTTTTGCGAACTGAGTTTCGATTGATTTTTTTAATTTATCGTTTGTTGTGTTTGCAACAACTAAATTTATATTTCCTGTTTCGTTTACAGTAAACACCACATTTACTTTTTCTTCTTTATTAAAATCCATAAATAAGTTAGGGAATTTAATTTGTTCCTTAATCGTTTTATTAGAGTCCTCAACAACTACTGTTTTTGGAGTTCCTTCTACTTTAGCAGATGTATTAAGACTAAATAATATACCTACAGCTAAAAAAGCGATTGATTTTTTAAGAGATGTATTACCAATTGTATTTTCAATACTTGCTTTGAATTGGTTAATTTTTGTTTTCATTATATTAATTTTTTTGTGATTATTTTCTGTATTAGTTATTTCCATTTTAGATGATTTAGCTTTTTTACTATTTCTGATCTCCTCGTTCGTTTTGGTTCAGATTCGCGTTATCTTTATTAAACTAGATTTGATGTACTTCACTCTTTTTTAGTCTGCAGAATTAAAAAATTGATTAGTTAAGTTATTTAGTACTATGCCATCTTCATTATTGGGCTACACAAAGATACTTAATTATTTTAGTACATTGCACCACATAGTACTATAATAAAACATAACTACTTGATTTTCAATATTAATATTTTTTAGGTAATGCTTTAAAAAGCCCTTATATTTGTACTTTATATAAAAATATGCACAGTTTTGCTTCCGATTTAACAAGTTTATTATCCCTAAATGGACTTATAACTTTACTGACTTTAACCATTTTAGAGATTGTTTTAGGTATAGACAACATTATTTTTATTTCTATCGCTGTAGATAAGCTACCTCGCGAGCACCAATCAAAAGCCAGAACTATTGGTTTATTGTTAGCATTGGTAGTTAGAACGGTTTTATTGTTTTTTGTGGGCTACATTGCTGGTTTAAAAGAGCCATTTATGCACCTTGGAGCTTATGGTATTTCTGGAAAAGCTTTAATTTTAATGGGGGGTGGTTTGTTTTTATTGATAAAAACATGGCAAGAGATTCAAGAACACATTCACGGTGATGAAGATGAAATTGGGCATGGAAAAAAAGGAAAATCCACTTTTAATGCGATTATTATGCAAATCATCATTATTGATTTTGTTTTTTCTTTTGATAGTATTTTAGCAGCTGTTGGTCTTTCGGGTGTTGTGTTAATAATGGTATCTGCGGTTGTAATCTCCATGATTTTAATGATTTTATTTTCGGGTGTTGTAGCGGATTTTATTAATAAAAATCCTGGCATTAAAATGATTGCCTTATCTTTTTTATTGGTAATTGGAGGGATTTTGGTGGCAGAAGCGTTAATTGACAGCTACAACTCTACCCTACCTCATGAACAACACTTTGAGTTAAATAAAAATTATGCATACATCGCTTTAGCCTTTGCCATGATGATTGAGTTATTTAACATTAAAGAGCGTAAAATTAAGCGTGCTAAAGATTTTACTCAACAAGACGAGGAGTAATTTACATATCGTTTACCATTTCCTGCATTACTCTGTACGATTTGAGTTCCATCAATCCTGGAATCTGCATTTTGTAATAATGTAATAAACAATCTAAAAGAGCTAAACGCTCGCTTCTATTTATTTTTTTTTGATTGGATAAAGAATAAGAAAATAAATCAGCAAACAATTGAGATTGCCAATGATCAAAACCTAATGGAAAACTTTTGGTTGTGGAGAAAAATTTACCTTCTAAAGTATCAAAATAAGCTAAGGCTTTATCTCTATTATTAATGGGATAAAAGCCTAAATGCTTAGTAAGTTCAAATAAAAAATAAATATGTGTATCTGTGTAATTATCATCCGCTTTATCTAACCACTGATAGGTATGGCATATTAAATCAAATAAATCATCGTTTGGAATTTGTTCTTTTATACACTTATACAATATCTCATTTAAAAACTGTGCAATACATAATTTACTAAAATTAGATTGTAAATCGGTGTAAACAAAAAGACATTTTACTTCGCTAATTTGTTGTACATCTTTATTTTCTTTTAATGACACAACGCATTCAATTTGCGTGAGAGGTTGAATAACGCCTGATTTGATTTTAGCTTTTGGTCCATTACCAACATTGATGTTGGCTGATATTAATCCAAAATCTTTGGTATAAATTTTTGAAATAATTTTTTTATCGGCATACTTTATATTATGCAAAACAATGCCTTGTGTTGTATAAAGCATTAATTTACAATCAATAATTTAGCTGTAGCATAACTCTCGCCTTCACCTGTAGCACAATAAATCATATAAGTTCCCGTACTTACTTTTTTTCCACTAAAGGTGCTCATATTCCATTCAATTTGTCCACCTTGAGATTTGGCAGTCCAAACCAAATTACCGCTAAGGTCGGTGATTTTCACATCCGATTCGTCCATTAAGCCTGTAATAACGACGTTACCTGCATAACCTGGTTTTACTGGATTAGGATACGCATGTACATTTGTAAATTTTTCAAACCCTTTTATAAACGCTGTTCTAAATGATTGTATACCAATATTAGTAGCCATAAAAACATCACCAGTCGTTTCATCTGTTACAATATCTTTTATATAATTAGAATACAATGGGCTATTTTCTGCTGTAAAATGAAATATCTCCTGCTGTCCATCAGATGAAAGACAATAAACGCCGGAGCTTTCAGTACCTATCCATTTTCTATTAACTCCATCCACTGTGATAGCGGTGATCGCATCATTTTCTAATAAAATTTGAACTTGTCCGTCTTGTTCAATTAAAATTTGTTGACTATCAAAATTATTATTGGTGAAAACATTCTCAGGATTATAAACAACAGAAATACCTTTAGCTGTTCCTAACCAAATATGTCCATCTTTATCCGAACACATAGATTTAATATCAATTGAAGGTAAATGTCCGTTACCTATTGCTGTACTTAATAATTTTGTGTTTGACGAATTAGGTTGTGACAATCCGTTTACATCTTTGTATACCATTAAACCATAACCTCTTGCTAAAATTATCCATGCTTGATCAAAATCATCAAAAATAATTTTAGACATATAAGGCTGAATAACAAACTGTTCAAAATCTAACAAGGTCCAGGTATTATTTGGTTTTCTAACGGCAACACACTTTTCGCCTAAAGTTATAGATGCCCACAAATTAGAATTTTTATCAAAATTAATCCCCGAAATTCGAAGATCACTTCCTCCGTTTAATCCAATAAGAGGGCTATTACCATAGCTATAAACCCCTTGAATTTGATCATCTTTTACATCTACTACTCCAAAACTCATGGCGGCAAAAGCAATATGATTCTTGTCGTTTGGATCTATTGAAACCGCATTTAAATCCCCTATGGTATTTGGGATCACATTTCTCATAGATTTCCATTCTTCTTCTTGATACACATTTGGTTTATCTCCCATATATTGAGGATTGAATGTTTCTCCTAAATAAATAGGAGCAACAATCAACTTTCCATCTTTAATATCAATATCATTTACTAAATTATTCTCTGGTCCATTTAGGGTAATGTTATTATATGGGGCCCAAGAAGCTCCGCCAGCCTTAACCAATCCTATTTTCTTATCTGCAACCCAAAAGTTATTATTATTTTCATAAAAAACTTCTCCTATAGAAGCTGGATAAGATCCATATCCAGTTAAATAATTCAAGAAGGATCCTGTTGAGTTGTATTCCTTTAAACCAAATTGGTCTAATATCAACAACTTATTATATTTAGAGTAATCATATAATCTTATATTTTCATTATTTATATAATTACTATTTATGGAATATTTAGTCCAACCTGTTGGTGTATATTGGTATAAAGTATCTTTTTGCGAACTATCCGACTTTAATCTTTCAGAATAATTGGTTATTAAAGTCCCGTTATAATTAACAATGCCATTGTAAGGTCCTGCAGCTAAACCTAAATTTAAAGGTTTCCAATTTTGGTAAAAGCTTAAATTTGTATTGAGTCTTCCATAAAACACACCGTTGGATGTTGCTGCAAATAAAGCTGTATCATTTTTAGTAACTTGATGTACTTCATAATTTATTGTTGCTGTGCCTATGTAATAAGTGTCTTTTATTTCTAATTTATCGGTATCAAAAATAACGATACCAAAGCCACAAGCTATATAAGCTAATTTACCACTAAAATAAACTTCATTAATAACTTTTTTACCTGTAATGATTTTCCTTTTGATATCAGCAATATTTACAATTTCATCTCTATCATCATTAGGTTTAATAACATCAATATTGGTATTTTCATAAATAACAAGTAGTAAATTATTATGGTCATTTTTTCTTAGCAATTTAATGCCTACATCAGATAATCCATCAATTTTAGTTAATTTCCTAATTCGATTATCTCTTTCATCAAAAACAGCCAAGCCTACTCCATTGGAAACATAGACTTTACTTTCAACTTTCGCAACACTATTAGTATTACTGTAAGATAAATGATCTAACCATTGCCCTATTTTAACTTGAGAAAAAGAAAATAGAGAAAAAAGGATAAATATGAATGAAATTATTTTTTTTGATTGCATACTGTAGTAACGTGGTTTAAAGTAAAATATTGTAATAACCAAGCATAAATTTAATACTTATATTTGTAATTAAATAGGGCTTTGTAGTACAATGGATAGTATTTGGGTTTCCGAAGCCTACGATCCAGGTTCGATTCCTGGCAGAGCCACTTTTATTGGACCTTTTTGGGTCTTTTTTACAAAATTTATTAAAAAAAATTGAAATATTAAAAATTCTGTATATTTGTATTGTTGAAACCTAAATTTAAAATACTTTTTTCATCACTTTTACTTGCCGTTGTATTATTTGCAGCAGTACCTAAAGTATATATCCACTCTTTACTTGGCCACACTCATACCATTATAAATAGCATAAGTGGCGATGTTAATGTAAACGAGCAAGAGGGTTCTCAAGATTGTAATTTTGAAAAATTTGACACGCCTGTATATTATACCGTTTTTAAATTCATATTAAACTTTTTGCCTTTAAAAGAAGCGAAACAAACCTCTTTCTTTTACTATCAAAAATCAATACCAAAACTTCATTACAATACATCTCTTTTAAGAGGTCCGCCAATGGCTTAATTTATTTGATTAAATAAATGAGTTATTAACCTATTAAAACAAAAGTTGAAGTTTATACCCTTAGCGATTATTCGCTTTTATCAATACGCAATTTCTCCCTTACTAAAGCCATCATGCCGCTTTACACCCTCATGTTCACAATACGGACTGGATGCTGTAAACAAATACGGGGCTTTTAAAGGAAGTTGGATGGCTTTAAAACGAATTTTTCGTTGTCATCCTTGGGGAGGAAGTGGTTACGATCCGGTAAAATAAACTTCTTTAAATCACAAAAAACAAAAATTCCTATCTTAATTATGAGACAGCTTTTCTGTGCATATACTTATTTTTTATTTTTCTTGTTATTCATAATAGGATTTCCTGTCTATTCACAAAATTCATGTTCCTTATCATTTAGCGGTAGAATTATAGATTTAGACGATGGGAAAGAATTGGAAGGCACTTTTATAATTTTAAAATCAACCAACCAAACTCAAATAACCAACGAGCATGGAAGCTTTAAGTTTTCAAATCTTTGCAGTGGTGCGTATAGTTTCATTATTCAACATGTTGGCTGTCACGACACTGTTATTAGTGTTGATTTAAAAAAAGACACAAAGCTTACTATAAAATTACCACACAGTGCTGTTGAATTGAGTCAAATTGATATCATGGACAAACAACCTGATATGATAAAAACACAAACCGTTAATGATATTACAGCAAAAGCTCTAGACGGAACACGCGGGCAATCGTTAGGCGAATCATTAAAATTAATTAGTGGTGTAACTACATTAAACACAGGAAGTACAATCAGCAAACCCATGATCCATGGTATGCAAGGCTATAGAGTATTGATATTAAACAATGGTATTAGACAAGAAGGGCAACAATGGGGTAATGAACATGCTCCAGAAATTGATCCCTTTATTGCTCAAAAATTATCTGTAATAAAAGGCGCAAATGCTGTACGTTATGGAAGCGATGCTATGGCTGGCGTTATTTTAGTTGAACCAAATGATTTACCAGATACTGCTGCTGTAAGTGGAGAAGTTAATTTAGTGGGAATGAGTAACGGACAAGCAGGTGTTGCCTCGGGAATTTTGCAAGGATATTTTGATAAAATAAAAGGCTTTAATTGGAGAGTACAAGGAACTTATAAAAAAGGAGGTAATATAAAAACACCAACCTACTATTTAAAAAACACAGGTGTTGAAGAACGCAACTTTTCGTATGCGCTTGGTTATCATCGCAAAAATTGGGGTATAGAAGGATACTACTCTCAATTTAATACTAAAATAGGGATTTTTAGTGGTGCACATATTGGCAATTTAACAGATTTAAAAAATGCTTTTAATGCAAACAAACCACAAGATAGCTTGGCAACATTTAGTTATGATATTGATAGACCGTATCAAGACATTTCTCATGAATTAGCAAAAGGAAAATTTCACTTACATCTCGCACCTCGATGGATCGCCAACTTACAATATGCGTATCAATATAACATTCGAAAAGAATACGACAAACATAAACCATTAAATAACGCCTTAGCAGCTCTTGATAAACCTGAATTAGATTATCGCATTACATCACAAACAGTAGATTTAGTGATTGAACATTTGAATATCAAATCGTTTAGAGGGCAATTTGGAGGCAGTTACATGAACCAAAAAAATGTATACTTAGGTCGTTTTTTTGTTCCTAATTTTATTAATAACACTTGGGGTGTTTTTGCTAGCGAACGTTATGTAAAACAACATATTGAATTGGAGGCTGGCGTGAGATATGATCAAAAACATCTACAATCCTTTTATTACATAGGTAAAGATTTACAAAAACCAGATTTGAATTTTAATAGCGTTTCGTGGAATGTAGGAACTATTTTAAAACCGAAAACAAATTTAAACTTCTTTGTTAATGCTGGCTCAGCATGGCGCGCACCAGCTCCCAACGAATTATATAGCAATGGCGTTCATCATGGTGTAGGCTCTATTGAACGAGGCGATGCCAATTTGAAAACCGAACAGGTTTATAATATTACTGCAACTGGACTGTATCAGCCAAAGAAATCATTAATTGAACTCACGTTCTATCATAATCAGTTTTCTAACTTCATTTACATGAATCCAGCTGCTCAGCCAGAGTTAACGATTAAAGGAGCTTATCCGGTTTTTAATTACGAGCAAGCGAATGTCCGTATTAGTGGTATGGATGCAAAAATTCAAACCACCCTTTTCAATCATTTATCAATTACCTCCAAAGCAATGATCTTAAGAGCTTGGAATTATTCAATTAACGATTACTTAGTTTACATGCCTTCTGATAGATATTCTTTAGAAGCAAAAGCGTTTACGTCTGTTTCAAAAAGTGTAAAGGAAATTTATGTGCAAGCGGGCTACCAATTTATAACCAAACAATGGCGCGTGCCTGCTAATACTGATTTTGCAGCTCCACCAAAAGAATATGGCTTATTAAATGCGGAAATAGGAAGCTCAATTAAGTTTGGAAAACAACAACTCAATTTGAGTATTACAGCAACAAATTTATTAAATAAAATTTACAGAGATTACTTGGATAGGTTTAGATACTTTGCTGATAGCCAAGGACGAAATTTTACGTTAAGAATAAAAGTGCCATTAACCATCTACGATAAAAAATAATTAACCAAAATAAATAACAACCAAAAAAAAGCAAATGAAAACAACCATCACAACCGTAGCTCTCCTAGCTATTCTAGCAACTACATTTACCGCATGTAAAAAAGACAAAACAGAGCCAATTCCCGAACAACCAGCTCCTCCCACAAATGAAACGGAATTAATTACCACCATGAAAGTGATTCTTCGTGACACAGCCACACAAACAATTACAACTTATGTATTTAGTGATCTAGATGGTGCTGGTGGTAATCCTGCAGCATTTGGAAACAGTGGAGCCGATTCAGTAATTAATATCACTACTAACCATGTTTATGAAGCTACTATTTTACTATTAGATGAATCAAAAAGTCCGATTGATACTATTTCGAATGAAGTAGAAGAAGAAGGTGCTGACCACATGTTCTTTTTTAATAGCATTGCACCAACTGGTACTCCATACACTACCTATTTATCTGGAAATATGACCTATATTAAATACCTTGATTTAGATGCAAACAACAGAGGAATTGGTTTATCAACTTTATGGAGTGCACCTGGTTCGACAACAAATAAAGCACCTCTAACTATTGAACTTAAACATCAACCGAGTGTAAAAGACGGTTCTTATGCTCCAGGTGAAACTGACATACAAGTTGGATTTAAATTGAAAGTAAATTAATGTTAGTTTTTGGTTGTTAAAAAAGGTTGTATCATAAGCATACACCTATAATACAACCTCTATCAATTAGAAAATTTAATTCCAGATTTGGCGATCTGAACGAATTGAAAAATTCGCACAAGGTTTTAAATACTAATTAATATGGCAAAATTAACAAATAAAGAGGTAGTATTTCACTACCTCTTTTTTATTTAGAAATCTCATTCAAAAGCGAAGCATAATCCTTAGTGCAGTTTTCTCGAGAGTATTTATCAATAGAGGATGAATTAATAGAAAGTGTGTTTGATTTATATTTTTGATACAAGTCTAACACCGCTTTCTTTGTTCCTTCGTAGTCATCAAAGTGAACCATCATACCAGCTTGCGTACTTTTTAAAATAGCTGCCGCATCTGCATCTGGCAGACCAATACCAAAAATTGGTCGTTTTGCTGCCAAGTATTCAAACAACTTACCAGATAATACTCCTCCATTATTTGGTGTATTATTTAAAGGCAGCAATAATATAGGCGATTGCGCCATTAACTTTACCACTTCGCTATGAGGTAAATAATCTGTTTTTTGTGCGTTATCTATAATGCCCTGTTGTTTTAACGTTTCAAAAGCAATCGCATCTGTTTTACCAGTAAACTTAATCACTAAGTCTTTTTTTAAATCAGCATGCACTTTACATAAATCTCCTAGTACTTTCCAAAGCGTGTGCGGATTTCTATCTTTATTTAAAGCGCCTATGTGATGAAACAAAAATCCATCTAAAAGTTTTAAGTCAGAACTAAACTTAAAATCATCTGTATCAAAACCATTCGTAATCACATCTACTTTTCGGTTTCCTAGCTTTTCTAAATCGGTGCCACAAGATGGACTAACAGTCACCACTTTATTAGCTTTAGTTAATACTTGTCGCTCTAGCTTCTTATGTTTATTGTCTGCCCAATTAGATAATTTTAATTGACTATAAAAATCTATTTGTGTCCAGGGATCTCTAAAATCAGCTATCCAAGGTAAATTAAATTCTTGCTTTAGTCCCATGGCAATTAAGTGCATACTATGTGGCGGCCCAGTGCTTATGACTGCATCAATTTTGTGTTGCTTGATGTATTCAGATAAATAAGAAATAGATGGTTTAGTCCAAAACATACGTGCATCAGGAATAAAAAAATTACCACGTACCCATATCATAGCGGATTGCAATAAGGTGTTTTCTTTGCCTTCAGATAAAAAACCTTGATTAACAGTTTCTGTTTTTTTCTTACGCATAATCTTACGATAGATATCGTAAGGCTCTGTGATTTGAGTTTTAAGAACGGTTAAATCAGCGGGAATATCTTTTAAGAGTGTGTCGTCGTTAATAGGAAAATCAGGATTTGAAGGCGTATAAATAATAGGTTCCCAACCAAATTTACGAAAGTACTTACTGAACTTTAACCAACGCTGCACCCCTGCTCCACCTGTTGGCGGCCAATAATAGGTTATGATGAGAACTTTTTTCACAGACTAATTTTTACTCTTAATTAATTTTAATTTAATCATATTAAATAATTCGGGAGATAACTTGAATTGATATATTGAACCAATATACACAGAAGAAACTATTAATCCTTTTACTAATACATTAACAAAAGCATTCGAGCTTATGCATGGAATAACATAGCCAATAATTGTAGATATAATTATAATCAATAAAATAAAAAGAGATTTAATGGTGTATGGCTGAAATTTAAATTTATAATAAATAAAACTAAACTTTGAGAAATTGTAAATTAAAGAACCCGATGCAGAAGCTATGGCAGCTCCATATATACCGTACTTAGGAATTAAAATAATATTTAATAAGATAGTTACTAATAATGTACCCACTAATAGTATAGTTCCTAAAACATAATGTTTAGAATAAAACATTATCGCCGAATTAATTCCCGTTGAAATATTAATTAAAGCTGCTATACTTACTATATAAACTACATCAATACATTGTAAATAAACATCTGGCAAATGCCCAATTTGATAAACATATTGTGTACAAGTATTAATGCCAATAAATAGTAAACCACCAATAATTAGTAAATACTTTACAGAGTCTTTATATATTTTTTCAATCTCCGTGTAATTTTCTTTCGAAAAATTATCAGCAATCTTCGTGTGGCTAATGCGTTCTAATGCTCCTAAAGGCACTTCTATAAAAGAAGCAATAAAAATAGCTGTGGTATAAACAGCGACTAACTCCAAAGAACTTGTTCCTAAGAATAACACATCCACTTTTCGTAAAGCGATTGAGGCAAATGAAGCAAGGCATAATAACAATCCAAACTTCATCATTTTTTTTACAGAGTGTTCTTTTAAAACAACCTTGTTAGGTTTAAATGAAATAGTGTCTACAAAAACAATGTAACCAACAATAACTAATAATTCGATAGCATACAATCCGATAAATATATACACATAATAATCTAACGTAATCCATTTATTGAAATACATAATAGTAATAACAATAGTTCCTAATCTTAAACAGATGTCATTTAAAAAAGATGGAATAGTTGATTTAAATAAGGCTTGACAATAAGCAGTAGTTATTGTTATGGCTGAAACAATAAAAGTAAAAGGAATAATAAAATTAAAATAATGTACAAACAAACTCGCCTTGTCAATATAATGACTTGTAATTGCGGGCTTAAAAAACAATAAACTTGCAGCGGAAATAATAAATCCAACCAAAAAAACAATTAATATGATTCCCGCAAATCCATTGTGTTTTAGATTTCGATCTTTAAAAAAAGGGAAAAACTTAACGATGATATTTGGTAAGCCTAATGGAACCGCTAAGCCAATGATGTATGCAAAATCATACAATAAACGCGTTAAGCCTAGCTCTTCGGGAGTTAATAATTTAGGTTGAATGAAAATAATATTAATGGCACCAATTAATATACCTATATAAGTAATAATTGTATTTTTTATGCCTTGTCGCTTAATTACTCCCACTCTATATTAGTTTACTAACTGCTAATAATAATTGTTCTTTTCGGTTTTCGAAAGTATAATTCTCAACTACTCTTTGTCGTGCTTTTTTACCAAGTCTATCTATATCAAAGTTATTTAAAGCACTACTTACCAATTCATAAAGTTCGTTAATATTTTTATGTTTTAAAATATAACCACAATCAGCAACTATTTCAGGTATTCCACCAACATTAGAGGCAATAGGTGCGCACTCGCAAAGCATTCCTTCTGATAAGGCATTAGGAAATCCTTCCGACATGGATAACTGCATATAAAACTGCTTGTTGCTAATAAATTGTCTCAACTCAGCATTAGGTATTTTATCTAACAATTTAATATTAGTTGGTGTTGGCTTATTAATTCCTAAACCTCCTACAATGTAAAACGTACAATCAGGAAATTGAGGGGCTATTTCAAAAATTAAATCAATGCCTTTTAAATTAAATCCAAATCTTGAATCTAATCCCGCACCTATAGTTACAAAACTATTTTTTTCTTTTGTAGAATCACAAAACCATTTTTTTGAATCATAGCCATTATGGATGACTTGATAAGGTGTTTTAATTTTTGGAATAAAAAATTGATAGCCTTGTTTTTTGAAATCATTTGGCTGATAGGTATAATCATACTCTACCAAAGTTTGATGAACTGGTAAAATTAAATGACATGACTTAAAAGAAAAAGCCGTTGTAAGCCCTAACAGCTTATTACTAAAATTGCCATAACCAATAGAGGGAAACGAAACACAATCCGTTCCTCCAGCTACAACAATAGATTTTTTAAAGAAGATTTTAGAGAATAAAATTGGTAAAAAGGAATGATGTCCAGCAAACTGACAAACAATTAATTTAGCACCAAAAATATGTTTCAATAGAAATAATTTCTGTTTAATAAACAGCATTAAATATTGTTTTTTGTTACTAGTATCAAAGAAAAAATCAACTACAATATATTGTTCCTGTAAAATCTCAATATCCTTTATAACAAAGGAAGATTTACCAGCATGAAAATATAATAGTTTAGCTTTCACTAATTTTAAGCCAACTTACTTTTAGTGTTTTCTATCGCGCGAACAATTTTACTTTTTACATTCACATTCTTCACTGTCAAGTCCTTTTTCATCACAATAGCCAAGTAATCATTCACATCAAAGTGCAAAGAATATGGATTCATAGAATATAATTTAAATCCATAAGGATATGAATTATTCAATAAATCTTGCATTGATAAGGATTGGTCAATGATTTGAAGCTTACTAGGATCATTAGCTCTTACCCAATTTAAATAATTAGGTTCTGGAATATTTATAATAACCGTTGCATTAGGAGTAGTTAACTCTCCAATAGTTTTGAAAATATTAGCATGCTGTTCAACTGGAATGTGCTCTAACACATCAGGAAACACAACAAAATCAAATTTAGTTTTATGGCTAAAATTACTCATATCGTCCACAAAAAACTCTGCTTTTTTGTGGAATGAATTAAACTGTTGAGCCATTTTAATGCTTTCAGCACTAATATCCAAGCCCACAAAACTACCTTCAGTAATATATTTTAAAATTAAATGGCTAACAGTTCCAATACCACAGCCAATTTCTAAGACATTAGAATTAGCCTTTAATCCTGCATTTTTTAAATTTTTTAAAATTGTACGGTGTCTGATATTAATGCCTAATTGCTTTTGGTGTTCTTTAAACGTATCGTAATACTCTTTTACTTCTTCTTTAGTTGCCATTATAATATCTTATTAATTCTATTTACTCGCTAATTTATTCTTTACCATAGTTATCAAAATAGGCAATACCGATAACCCAATAATACCAAGGCAAACTAAGTCAACATGTTTTTTAATAAATTCAACGTTTCCTAACATATAACCAGCTGTAGTTAAACCACCAATCCATAAAACACCACCAATCACATCAAACAATAAATATTTTTTATAATTCATTTCACCAATACCTGCTGCAAAAGGCGCAAAGGTTCTCACAAACGGAACAAAACGCGCCATGATGATAGCTTTAGTGCCGTACTTTTCGAAAAACAAATGAGTTTTATCTAAGTATTCTCTTTTTACTAAAACTCTGTCTTTGAATTTCAAATCAAAAATTTTCACTCCTATTTTTCTACCAATCCAATAGTTACAATTATCACCCAACACTGCTGCTATAAATAATAATATAAATAAATACGAAAAACTTAAATCTCCTGCACGAGCAGATAAACCAGCCATAAACAATAAGGAGTCGCCTGGCAAAAATGGCATTGCAACTAATCCAGTTTCAATAAATATTACTAAAAATAAAACAATGTATATAGCCGTTTGATAATTAGTAATTATCCAAGGCAAATCTAAAGGCATTAAATGTTTAAATAATTCAATCATAAAATTATATGTGTTGTTTGAGTTGAGTTTTTAGTTTTTTGAAAAGATTATAGCGGTTATGTTATTCAAATAACAAATAACTTTTCTCCAATAACTTAATTACAATCCTATCTCGTCGATATAAGCTAAAATACCACCTTTTAAGTTATATAAGTTTGTAAAACCATGTTGACTTTCTAACGCACCAATCACTGTTGCACTGCGTTTACCACTGCGGCAGTGAATAACCACTTGTTTATCCTTTGATATTTTATCAAGATTCTCCATTACTTCACCCATAGGAATTAATTCGCCTTTGATGTTTGCTTCATCAAATTCATATTCTTCTCTTACATCAATTAACTGAAAATCTTTTTTCTCATCAATTAATTGTTTTAATTCTTGTACTGATACTTCTTTCATAATTTCTGTTTTATTTTTAACCGCAAAGTTCGCAGAGTTTTTTCGCGAAGAATGCATAGTAGTTTTTTAGTCTTGTTTCTCTTTAGTCAATTAGAACGTTTTGTCTTTAGTTCCTTCAGGTAAATAGTTAAAAAATGTATCTCCACGTAAGCCAATACGCAGGGTTTCTAAAGGAATCACATCATCCACACTGATATTACCAACATTTACATTGGCACCAAATAAATTAATAAAATATACTTGTTGAGATTTTTGTGGAGTTTCCCAAATAATATCTTCTACTTTAATTTTATTGGTAATTCTGGTAACAAGCATTGAGTGTGCGCTTCCATTTTTATGAAAAATACCAACCGTTCCACTTTCGCGAGCTTCAGCAATTACTTTAAACGATCCTGCTTCTAATTCGGCCTTCATCATACTTACCCATTTTGCCGGATGAATAATAATACCTTCTTCCTTAGAGCCTACCTCAGATAATACAGTAAAGTTTTTAGCTAAAGTGCTAATAAATTTACATTTGCTTTCATGGTCAATATTAATACTTCCATCAGATACCTCTGCAGTATCTAATCCATAAGAATCAATAAACTTTTGGTAATCATCAAATTTACCTCTGGCAACAAACGCTTCAAATAAGGTTCCGCCTAGGTATGTTTTTATTCCTGCCTTTTGGTAGAGTTTAATTTTTTCTTTTACATTTTTTGACATCACAGATGTGCCAAATCCCAACTTCACAAAATCAACATAATCAGCGTAACTTTCAACAAAATCTTCAGCGTGTCTCAACGATATTCCTTTATCCATTACCATCGTTAAACCACTATTACGTGGTCTTTCAGTGCGTTCTGGTAAGTGCGATAAGTTTACATTGTATTTAAGCATAGGTCCTTAATTATTTATAGTGGTTTATTTTTAAATGATTGTATGAGTTGCATCACCGCAACATCTTGTTCTAATATGGGTAAGTATTCTAATAAATCAGAGTGTTTGTCATAATCCATTTCTAGGGCGTTTTCTAAAAACACCATTCCTTGTTGCTTTCTTCCTAATTCCATTTGCAAGCCGCTCATGCGATAATATAACTCTGGTGCATCCGGAAATTTCTGTATGCCTTCCGCCAATATTTTTTCGCAGTCTTTGTAGTATTCACCATCATACAACAACTTAGCGTAATCTATATAGATATCGAACTCTTCGTAACCTAATTCAATAACGCGCATGTATGCTGAAGCTGCTTCTTCTAAAAAACCAAGTTTATGCTGAACTTCACCAAACACATACCAATACTCTGGCATATTAGGATTTATTTCAATAGCTTTTTTTATGTAATGAACACTTTCTGTTATTCTATTTTGATAATCCAATACAATACCAATTCCTAACCATGCATCGGCATGCGCTGCATCTAATTTAATAGCGCGGTTATAATTTACTAAAGCGTCTTCGTATTGATTTAAATTTTCGTAACACTCTCCTATATAATAATAGGTATTTGCATCAGGCTCTTCATGCTTAAAAGTTTCTTTATACACTTCAATTGCATCTTGATATCTATCTAATTGAGCTAAGGAATTAGCTTTATTAAAATAAGCAGACGAAAAATTATCTTTAATCGCAATCGCATAATCGTATGCATCAATCGCTTTTTCAAATAAGCTTAAACGATTGTAACTAATTCCTAAATTAAACCAAGCAAAATGATTGTATGGTTTTTCTTCAATATAGTTTTCATAAAAAGCAATAGCTTCTTCGCTCTTACCTGTCATTTCAAAACATAAGGATAATTCATTTAAAGCTACATCATTGTCAGAATTTACCTTAATAGCCTTTTTTAAATAATATAACGCATCTTCAGCTTTATCATCATTTAAAAATTCAATACCAATTGCCACATACACTTCATCTTTGTATTCAGATAAAGGCAATGCTTTTTTATAATTTTCAATAGCTTGCTCGCTTAATCCAGTTTGGCTATAAATATAACCGCGGGTCATATAAAGTTCACTATTATTACTTTCTACCTGCTCTATTTCATTTAACAAATTAAGCGCATCATGCGTTTTATGCTGCGATGATAAATATTGAGCTAACTTAATTTTTAAAGATGACGAATATGGATAGTGGTGTAATGCAAAATCAAGAGCCTTTTTTGCAAGCTCCAAATTAAACCACTGCATATAATAATCAATAATTTCTTCCAGTTCATCAGCATCAAAAAACTGCTGTTTACCTGAAGATATCATATCCTCAAATCGCTTTAAACTTTTTTCGAAATCTTGGTTGCTTAATCCATCTCTTTCAAATTCACTCATACAAAAAATCTTTCTTTAATATTTACAAATTTAAGCTTAAAAAACACATTTTAGGGCTTAATTTTGAACAAAAAATAGTGTATTTTGTAGAAAAATAGTTCATTTTAGTCTGAAGGCTAATGGTATATTTGTGCGATTATAAAATTAATTTAACGTGACTTTAATAAAAAGTATTTCAGGAATTAGAGGGACCATTGGTGGTAAGCCAGGAGATGGATTAAGCCCATTAGATATTGTAAAATTTGCTTCAGCTTACGGTAGCTGGATTATATCACAAGACTCAGACAAAAAAGTAACCGTGGTAATTGGTCGTGATGCCCGTTTATCAGGCGAAATGGTTAATAACATTGTTTGCGGAACTTTAGTAGGATTGGGAATTAATGTGATTGATTTAGGATTAAGCACAACACCAACTGTTGAAGTGGCAGTAACCGAATTAAAGGCTGATGGCGGAATTATTTTAACCGCAAGTCATAATCCAAAACAATGGAATGCATTAAAATTACTAAATAATAAAGGTGAATTCATCAGCGATAGCGAAGGTAAATACATATTAGAATTAGCTGATAACGAAGACTTTAACTATTGTGATGTAAACCAACTTGGTAGCTACGAACAAAATAACACTTTACTGCAAATGCATATAGATAAGGTATTAAACTTGCCTTATGTTGACGTTGATGCAATTGCTAAGGCAAATTTTTCTGTAGCAGTAGATGCGGTTAACTCTAGCGGTGGAATTGTAATTCCTATGTTATTAGAAGCATTAGGCGTAAAAACCATTCATAAAATACATTGCGAACCTACAGGTCATTTTGCTCATAATCCTGAGCCATTGCCTGAACATTTAAGAGATTTATCGGAAGCTGTTGTAAAAACCAAATCCCATGTTGGTATTAGTGTTGACCCTGATGTTGACCGTTTAGCTTTAGTTTGTGAGGACGGAGAAATGTTTGGCGAAGAGTATACTTTAGTAGCAGTTGCTGATGCTGTATTACAACATCATAAAGGAGGAAACACGGTTTCAAATTTATCATCAACTCGTGCTTTGCGCGACGTGACAGAAAAAATGGGAGGCTCCTACTCTGCTTCGGCTGTTGGAGAGGTAAACGTTGTAAACATGATGAAATCAACCAACGCTATTATTGGTGGCGAAGGAAATGGTGGCGTTATTTTACCTGAACTACATTATGGTAGAGATGCTTTAGTTGGTGTGGCTATCTTTTTAACACATTTAGCAAAGTATGGCAAATCATGTTCTATGCTTCGTAAATCATATCCTAATTATTACATTTCTAAAAATAAAATTGAGTTGACTCCCGAAATTGATGTTGACAAAGTTTTAGTAAACGTTAAAGAAAAATACGCTAAACAGCCTGTAAATACAGTGGATGGTGTGAAAATAGAATTTGATAAAGAATGGGTGCATTTACGTAAATCGAACACTGAACCTATTATTAGAATTTATAGCGAGAGTGAAAGCGTGAGTACAGCTGATGCTTTAGCAAAAAAAATTATTGAGGATATTAAGGAAATTATTAAGAAGTAAAAATGTCCCGCAGATGACGCTGATTAGCGCAGAAAAAATCTGCGCTAGAAATAATAAGAATCTGATAATAGAAGAAAATACAAAACAACTTTGCGACCTTTGCGAAAAAACTTTGCGACCTTCGCTGTTAGAAATTAAAAACGAGAATGAAAGTATATTTAGACAACGCTGCTACTACCAAATTAGACGAAAACGTTTTAGAAGCCATGTTACCATACATGCGAGAAGAATATGGGAACCCATCATCTATCCATGCTTTTGGACGTAAAACGCGTTCTGCCATTGAAGTAGCTCGTAAAACCGTTTCTAAATTATTAAATGTTGCTCCCGCCGAAATATTTTTCACTTCAGGAGGAACAGAAGCCGACAATATGGCTATTAATCAAAGCATTCATTCGTTAGGAATTAAACACGCAATTACTAGTAAAATTGAACATCACGCTGTTGAAACCACCTTACAACATTTAGAAAAAGAAGGAAAAATAAAATTAAGTTGGGTAAACGTTGATGCTAAAGGAAATGTAGATTTAAATCACTTAGAAGAATTATTGAAAACTAACGAGCGTTCTTTTGTAAGTTTAATGCATGCTAACAACGAAATTGGGACTTTATTACCATTAGAGCAAGTTGGAGAAATTTGCGCAAAGTACGATGCTATTTACCATAGCGATACTGTGCAAACTATGGGGCATTACCCAATGGATTTACAAAAAATAAAAGTTCATTTTATTACCTGTGCGGCTCACAAATTTCATGGACCAAAAGGCGTTGGTTTTTTATATGTAAACCATACAGTAAAAATCCAACCAATGATATACGGAGGAGCACAAGAACGTAATATGCGCGGTGGCACTGAAAACACTCAGGGTATTATTGGTTTAGCAAAAGCATTAGAAATTTGTTATGCTGAAATGGATGAACATATTGCTCATATTCAAGGTTTAAAAAACTATATGAAAGGGCAATTAGAAAAAGAAATTCCAGGAATTGAATTTAATGGCGAGACCTCTAATGAGAAAAGTTTATATACGGTTTTAAATTGTCGTTTTCCTGCTCACCCAGATGCCGAAATGATGTTGTTTAATTTAGATATTATGGGCATTGCTGCTAGTGGTGGCAGTGCTTGCAGTAGTGGCAGCAATCAAGGTTCTCATGTTTTAAGAGGTATTGGTGCGGATGTATCTCGTGCTTCGGTACGTTTTTCTTTTTGCAAATACACTACCAAAGAAGAAATTGATTACACGATTGAAAAATTAAAAGGAATGTTGAAGTAACTTAAATCAACTTTAACTCTTTTAATAAATCTTCGACTTCATTGTTTTTTTCTAGCAGCATTGCTTTTATACCAAGTGTTAATGCACCTTCAACATGCTGAGGAGAATCGTCGATAAATAAAGTTTCTTCAGCAATTAAATTATTTTCATTTAATACAGATTCAAAAATATCGGCGTTAGGTTTTCGTTGATTCATTCGGCATGAATAGTATACTTTTTCAAAAAAAGGTTCTAAATTTTGATAGCCATGTGATGCAACTAGTGTTTTTTCGAACTCTAATACATGACTTTCGTTTGTATTACTTAATAAGAACAAGCGGTAATTAGGTTTTAATTTACTGAGTAATTCTAATCTATGTTTTGGAAAATCCAACAACATCGCATTCCATGCAAATAATAATTCCTCATCTGTCACATCATTTTGTAACGCTTTTTTTAATTCAACAAAAAAATCTTTTTCTGTTATTTGTCCTTTGTCAAATAAATCAAATACAGGCGTTTGCTGTAATTGGTTATAAATAGATTCGAAAGGCTGGTTTGATAATTTATTAAATTCGGATATAGTTTTTGGAATATCAAGATTAATAATGACACCACCTAAATCGAAAATTATATTTTTTATTTGCCCCATATATTTTGTTATTGCGCTACAAATATATATTTTTACAGCCTTGTCTCCATTTTTGGGTTAAGAGCGCTCCTATAGCTCATTCGGTTAGAGCAACTGACTCATAATCAGTAGGTGCCTGGTTCGATTCCAGGTGGGAGCACGTAAAAAACAAAAAACCACTTGAAATTCAAGTGGTTTTTTGTTTTTTAAACAATTATAAATTCTTTTAAGGAATCGTAAAGTTAATTTGAGCATTAACCGTTGTTGTTCCTAATGCATTCAATGTGAAACTTGTGTTAGCAGTGCTTAGCCAATCGCCACTATTAGGCATATTATTTCCATCAGTATCATATAAAGCATATACATAATAAGTACCTGGATGCATATAGTTAAACAAAAAACTCGTATCATTTGCTGCTAATATAACATAACGCGAACGGTATTTTAAATTTACTACATTAGGAACGGGGCCGCTAAACAAGGGCTGAGTCATTATAATAATGAACACCTTTTTGCTATTATTAGGCACATGAGATGCGTCGTAGCTATAGTTAACAGTGGTTTGTCCTAAATACGGATGTGCAGTCTCTGGATATGGATCGCCAGCTGGTATGCCAGAGCTAGCGTAATAAATAGATTCGGTTTGCCCTACAAAGGTTGTAGAAAAATCTTTTGTCATTGATTTTTCAGGAAAGGAAAATGCTGAAATAGCTGGTACTGAAGAAGTGCTATCTTTTAATTGAGATCTCCAAGCCATGTGTGGAACAGAAGAAGGCAAGGTATTGGTTTTATTGGTATACGATTTTAAAATTAAACTATCTCCTTTTCTTATCACTTCCGAGTATGCTCTCGCTTTTCCTTGCACTACTTCCGAAAAACGATAAAACGACTGACTCACCGTTTCCGAAACACTATCCGCTAACATATAGGATGAGCGCTTCATGCCAACAAAAGAACCTCCGTTTCTAAAAGCTACTTTATAGGAGTTGTTATGTTTTACAATGAAAAACGACATAAAAATATCGTTCAAAGAATCTAGTTCGTTTTTTGCAGAAACTTGATTTTCTGATATAGGTCTAAAATCAACAATCCATTGTGGGTAGCTTCCTAATCCAGTGGTTGAGGAAACTGGTCCGTCCCAAATACCATTAACCTTAATTAACACACCAAAACCTATGGTATTTTCTACACTTGGTAAATCAACAGGAGTGTTTGGTGTTTCAGTTTCTTCCGTTTTTTTATCCTTGCACGATTTGCATGAAGGTAACATTGCTATTAAAAATATAATAGCAATTAGTTTAATGTTATTCATCAGAAGAAATTTAAAGATTATAATTTTCTTCTTTTATAAATCTTGTTTTTTGCTAAACCTAATTTATTAAAGAAATGTGAGAAAGAAACGCCTAATACACCCATCCCATATTTTGCACTTCTTCTGAAGTTAATAGAACTTGCTTCGGGGAAGTATTTTGTAGGGCAGGTAATTTCCGCTATTTGAAACCCAGCATAAAATATTTGAGAAATCATTTGATTATCAAATACAAAATCATCTGAGTTTTCGTGGTAGCTAATCGTTTCTAAAATCTCTCTGTTAAACGCTCTATAACCTGTATGATATTCGCTTAACTTTTGATTAATTAAAATATTTTGAGTTAAGGTTAAACAACGATTAAAAATATACTTATACATTGGCATACCACCTTTTAAAGCACCTTTACCAAGAATACGTGAACCAAATACCGATGGATATAAATCATTGGCAATGATATAACTCATACTATGAATTAATTTAGGGGTATATTGATAATCAGGATGCAACATAATCACGATGTCTGCACCAATTTCAAGGGCTTTATCGTAACACGTTTTTTGGTTTCCACCATAACCTTTATTTTTTTCGTGGCGAATAACATGCTTAATACCTAGCTGTCTTCCAACCTCAGTTGTATTATCCGTGCTGTGGTCGTCAACTAAAACAACATCATCCACTATATCAAATGGGATTTCATCGTAAGTACGTTTTAAAGTTAATGCCGCATTATATGCAGGCAATACAACCACTATCTTTTTTCCATTAATCATATCCTACAAAAATAACAAAGTTTATATAATTTGTGCCTTTCTGCTTAAAAAATATAATTAAATTAGTCCTCTAAATTGGAGTTAAAAGTATTACATAAACATTTGTTAAAGGCTTATTTACCGCCATTTTTCCTTACCCTATTTATTGGAGTGTTCGTTTTTTTCTTGATTCACGTATTTACCTATATGGACGATATTGTAGGCAAAGGAATGGGAGCATGGATTTTAACGCAGTTTTTTGCTTATTCGTTTATTACTTTTATCCCGGTGGCTATGCCTTTAGCGGTTCTTCTTTCCTCTATTATGACTTTTGGGAATTTGGCCGAAAATTATGAATTGGCTGCCATGAAATCTTGTGGATTATCCCTTTTCCAAATCATTAAACCCATTTTTATATTCATTATTTTCTTGTCGGGACTAACTTTTGTGTTCAATAACTTTTTATTGCCCGCAGTTACCCTCAAATCTGCTCGAATGCTTTGGGACATTCGACAAGCTAAACCAACCTTAAGTATTAAAGAGGGCGTTTATTTTGATAAATTAGATGGCTACAGTATTAAAGTAGGCAATAAAAGTAAAGATGGTCAAACACTATATAATTTAAGTATTTATGATCACTCTGATGGCTTAGGAAACAATATTCAACTTTATGCTGATAGTGGTAAAATGAAAACCTCTCCCGATACTAATTACCTGCAACTTCAATTAAACAATGGTTCTCGTTATGAAGATATTATGCAGGAGGAAGCTCATAAAACAACCCGTCCTTTAATGCAACTACTTTACAAAGAACTCAATATTAATGTGGATATGAGTAGCTTTAAAATGAAGCAAACCGAAGAAGAGTTATTTAAAGGTCACCACGAAATGATGAATATTTGGCAAATAGCCATGGAAGTTGACACCTACAATTTAGAAATTGGAAAAAAATACGAGAATTTACAAAATCAATTTAATAATTACTTTTTAGCCCGCACCCTTCATTCTTCAAGTATATCAAAAAACCAGCAAGCCATTTACGCGTTTTACAAAAGCTTAACGCCTGATGAATTTAAACGTAGTGTTGAGAATGCTCAAAATTTAGTGCGTAGTTCTAGCAGTTTTATTGATTCGGTAAATGATGAGGTAAGTGTAAAACGATTTAACATCATTGATTATAGTGTTGGCTGGCACAAAAAAATAAATATCTCCTTTGCCTGTATTGTTTTATTTTTTGTAGGCGCTCCTCTTGGTGCTATTATTAGAAAAGGAGGCATGGGTTTACCTGTAGTGGTGGCAGTTCTATTCTTTTTATTGTATTATATTGTTTCAATTATTTATGAAGATTTAGTTATTGAGGGTGTATATAGCATCGTATTTGGTACCTGGTTTCCTCTGATCTTATTTTTACCATTAGGTATTTTTTTAACTTTTAAAGCAGCCAAAGATTCTGCTTTATTTGATATGTATGCTTACACCGAGCCTATCAAAAAATTATTTAAACGCACACCAAAACCAAATAATGAAAATCCTTCAGCTTTGTAATAAAGCACCATATCCTGCTAACGATGGAAGTTCTATTGCCATTAGCACATTAGCCGAGGGCTTAGCCGACAATGGCGTGGAGTTACATTTGCTACCTATTAACACTAAAAAACATTTTAAACCTGAAGAAAATATTGCTACTGAATTTAAACAGAAAACCAATTATCAATCCGTTTATCGTAATGCAGATACTAGTATTTCTGGCGCTTTTTTAAATTTATTTTCATCTCAATCCTATTTTGTAAGTCGTTTCTTTTTTAAAGAATATGAAACGCAACTGATCCATAAATTAAAAAATCACACCTTCGATATTATTCAAATTGAGGGTGTATTTATGGCAACTTATATTCCCACTATTCAACAATATTCAAAAGCTAAAATTATTTTAAGAAGCCATAATGTGGAGCATCAAATATGGGAACGTCATTTAACCAACGAAAAAAATGGAATCAAAAAAACGTATTTAAGTTTACAAAACAGTCGTTTAAAATCGTTTGAAATAAATGCTTTTAATCAAGTGGATGCAATTGTTACCATTACTAATGAAGACAAGAAAACCATTGGTAGCCTCTGTCCAAATAAACCTATTCATACTTGCTTAACGGGTATTAATTTAAATAGCTACAAGCAAGTAATTGAACCAACTCATCCCAACACCTTGTTTCATTTTGCTTCGATGGATTGGATGCCAAATATTGAAGCAGTAGACTGGTTATTAAAAGAAGTTTGGAAGGATGTTTTAAAACACCAACCTAATGCAAAATTAGTGTTAGCTGGCCGAGGTATGCCCGATAGATTTAAAAAATTAGCTTCGACAAATATTATAATTATTGATGATGTAAAAGATTCGGCTGAATTTTATAAAACATACGATGTGATGTTGGTTCCTTTATGGAGCGGTAGTGGCTTAAGAATTAAATTAGTAGAAGGCTTGGCTTATGGCAAAGCTATTATTACTACGAGTATTGGGGCCGAAGGTATTCCCTACTCTTCTGAGAAAGATCTATTAATTGCCGATTCGGGAGAAGATTTCACTAACGCAATTATTGATCTTTTAACTAATAATGAAAAAAAACAAAGCTTACAATCAGCGGCAAGAAAATTAGCTGAACAAACTTTTGATTACAAATCAATCGCCAAACGACTGATAAGTTTTTACGAAGATATTAAATAAAAAATCCCCTACTAAGAGCAGGGGATTTTTAAATCTATATAAAAAGATATTATTTTAAAATAATGTCTTTCGTTACTGTTTTACCTTCTTCTAATTTAATAATCCCCAAACCACTTAACCCAGCAGATGTTGCTTTAACATCCATAATGGCTGGTAATTTAAAAGTATATGAACTTGAACCACCACCATCTGATTGGCCTTCTGCTTTTAAATCAGCTTCAACCGTTGCGCCAGATGATGTTTTAACATTTGCGTACAATTTTACAGTTGCTCCGCCAATGGCATTTCCTAAGGCATCGTGAGTTGTAATAATTAATTTACAATCAGTATTCTTTTGACATGAACTGTTCAAACCTAAAGTAATTAGACCAAAAGCTAATGTTGCGAAAAATAATTTTAGTTTCATTTTTATATTAATTATATTGGATTAATATTTGTACCCCAAATATAAATAAAAAAATGATTAGAAAGTATCTAAAACACATTATATTGAGTATAATCCTTATTTTGGTTACTAAACTAGGATTTTCTCAAACATTTTCTCCAGAAAAAGTAATAATTTCAACACCTTATGGCAACATGAAGCTTAAATTATTTAACGAAACTCCTAAACATCGTGATAATTTCTTGAAGCTTGTGAGAGAACATTTTTACGACAGTTTATTGTTTCACAGGGTAATTGAAGGATTTATGATACAAGGTGGCGACCCCGACAGTAGAAATGCCGAACCTGCAAAATTATTGGGCGATGGAGATTTAAAGTATACCATTCCAGCTGAATTTATATCCACACTTTGCCATAAAAAAGGAATGTTATGCGCTGCCAGAAATGGCGATGACGTAAATCCTGAAAAAGCATCCTCTGCCGCTCAGTTTTATATTGTACAAGGCAAAAAAAGAACCGATGAAGATTTAATATCTTACGAAAAACGCATTAACAAACCTATCATAGCAAAAATAAAAGAAGAGGTTTTAAATAAAACAGAAAACAATTCATTAAAATTAAAAATAGACCTTGCAAAAAAAGAGCAAAACAATGATAGCTTAATGGTTTATTTTAAAACGGTAAATAAATTAGTAGATGAAGCTTATTTAAAAACTCCTCATTACACTTTTCCACCAGAACACCAAACCATTTATAAAACCATTGGAGGAACACCTCATTTAGATAGCCAATACACAATTTTTGGTGAAGTAATTGAAGGGTTAGATGTGATTGATAAAATAGCAGCTGTTGGTAAAAATAAAGATGATAGACCTTTGATTGATATTAGAATGACGGTTAGTATTATTGAAGAGAAATAAACTATATTCTCACTCCAATAATCGTAACGTCATCCACTTGCTCTAAATTTCCAACCCAATTGTTAAATGTATGATCCAATAACTCTTTTTGTGTTTGCATTGGTAAATGAGCATTAGCTTTTAATAATTCTTTGAAGTTCTTAATCATAAATTTTTTTCCTTTTTCACCACCAAATTGATCAGGATAACCATCTGTAATTGTATAAATTACATCTCCACTATTCAGAGAAATAGTTTGTTGAGTAAAAGGTATAGTATCTTTATCGTGTTTTCCTATTGGCATTTTATCAGGTTTTACTTCTATAAGTTCATAGGAGTCAGCATTCCGTTTACGAAAAATCCAAACCGGATTATTGGCAGCCGCAATGTGGACTTGCTTTTGTTTAAAATCAAAAACCAATAAACTAGCATCCATTCCATCTTTACCTCCGGTTTCGCTGCCATCTTTTTTTAAGCGAGAAATAATGTTTGCACGAGTATAATCAAAAATTTCAGAAGGATTATTGAGATGTTCAACTGCTTTTTCTAAACTAGTAATATTCAATAAACTCATAATTGCGCCTGGTACCCCATGTCCTGTGCTATCTGCTGTAACTAGTGCAAAGTTTCCATTATTTAAAATGGACGCCCAATAAAAATCTCCGCTAACCACTTCTTTTGGTTTAAACAAAACAAAATAATCATTTAGGTTTTCATCTAATATTTCTTTAGTTGCTAAAAAACTACGCTGTATACGTTCTGCATAATTTAAACTATCCGTTATTTCTTTATGTTTTTCTTCAACTAAATGTTTTTGTAATAAAATAATCTCATTTTGTTTTTGAGTTTCAATTTCTTTGAGTTCAATTATTTTTTTTTGTTTTCTCGTTATATTTAGGGAACGAAAAATAATTATTGTAATAATTGCCAACAAAATTAGTGCGATTGAAATTGAGATGGTAATAATTCTTTGGTTTTTACTCTCATTTTTTTCAATTTCAATTTCATTATTTCTTTTCGCAGCATCAATAGCTTTTTGTAATTCATACTCACTCTGAAATGTCGACTTTATTGCAGATTTTTTAACATCTTCACTATTTAACTTATCCTTAAGGAAAATATATTGTTTATAATGTTCATAAGCTCCATAAGTATCTCCAATAGCAGAATCAATTTTCGAAGTCAATAACTCTGCATACATAATGTCTGATTGGACTCCAGTTAAAACACTTGGATTAAGATAGAGCTTAGCGAATTCCTTCGCTTTTTTTAAATTATTCAGTTTAAAATTAGCTTCCGCTAAAGATCCAAAAGACAATGCAATAGAATATTCGTCTTTTTGATCAATTGCCATCTTTAAAACTCTATTGGTAATTTCTATAGATTTTTGATATTCTCCTTTTTCTAAATAAAGGTTTCCAATGTTAGCTAGTATTCCTCTAATCCACCATTTTTCATTTCTGAACTCGCTAATTTCTAAAGCTTTTTTAAAATTTTCTTCGGCATTTTTGAAATTCTTTGCTGATTGAAACATAAATCCAATCATATTATAGACATTTCTAATATTAAACGTATCTCTCTTTTCTTTTGACCCCTGAAGAGCCATTTGAAAATGTTCAAATGCTTTAACATTATTTTTACTATTACTATAAGTGTTCCCAATACTAATTTGAATTTCCAAGATAGTATTAGTGTCCTTTAGCTCTCTCGCAATAAGTAAACTCTTTTGATAATTATTTAAGGCTTCATCATAATTATCTTGAGCGCTATACATATTTCCAATTACAAACAAGAAGTCAACAATATAACGTTTATTGTTTTTTAAGACAGATAATGAAAGCCCTTTTTTGTAGGTTTCAAGTGCTTTTCGGTAATCTTTTGTTTGATTATAATTCCTTCCTATCTCCTTGTATAAATTTAAGCGTGTAGTATCATGTTTAGCATTTTTAAGAGCCAGTTTTAAAGAGTCGATATTTTGCCCAAAAGAATTTAACTGTAACAATATAACTGTTAAACCAAATAAAAAATATTTTATAGTGTGTTTCAAATCTACTGCTTCACTCCATTTAAATAAACACTTTCAATTAAATTACTTCCAAACGAATAAGGAATGAAGCCATATGAACTAATTGATTTGGTAATAAAGAAATTAGCTTTTTTACCAGGTGTTATACTTCCTACTTCGTTTGATACATTCATGGCATAAGCCGAATTAATTGTGCACGCATTAATGACTTCTTCGGGTGTTAATTTATATTGCACGCAGCCCAAACTCATCATAAAATTCATATTACCACTTGGGCAACTTCCCGGATTAAAATCACTGGCAAATGCAATTGGTAAACCCGCATCAATCATTTTACGTGCCGGCGGTAAAGGTAAACCCAAAAAGAAAGCGGCCCCAGGCAATACCGTTGCCATCGTTTCAGAATTTTTCAAAACTTCAATATCGGTGTCGTTACAAAACTCCAAATGATCAACACTAATTGCCCCGCAATTCACACCTGCTTGTATGCCTCCAAAATGGCTCATTTGCTCCGCATGTACTTTTGGTATTAAACCACGATCTTTACCTGCTTTTAAAATATATTCAGTTTCTTCGGGAGTAAAATAATTTTGCTCACAAAACACATCAATAAAGTCTGCTAATTTTTCTTCAGCAATTTTAGGTAACATGTCATTTACAATTAAATTAATATAACCTTCTTTATTATTTTTAAATTCTAACGGCAAAGCATGTGCTCCCAAAAATGTTGCTTTTACCGGAATTAAATTCAAATCTTTAATCCGTTTAATAACGCGCAACATTTTTAATTCACTCTCTAAACTTAAACCGTACCCACTTTTAATTTCAATGCTTCCGGTACCTTGGCTTATCACTTCATTTAATCGAACCATCGCTTGTTCAAACAATTCGTCTTCTGTTGCTTCACTTAATTTTTTTGCAGAGTTTAAAATACCACCACCTCTTTCAAAAATTTCCTCGTAGCTCAATCCATTAATTCTATCAACAAACTCCCCTTCTCTATTCCCTGCATACACAATATGCGTGTGGCTATCTGCATAACACGGCATAATAATTTTGCCTTCACAATCAATAATTTCTAATCCTTTCCAATCTTCAATACCCGGAAAATCATCCATCGAACCATAATCTGCTATCAAACCATTATCAATAGCTAACCAAGCATTTTCAATACAAGGTAATTCTTTCATCTCCGCTCCGCTTACTTTTAAAATTCCAGCTTCACGAACTTGAACCAAGGTTTTTATATTTTTTATAAGGAGTTTACTCATGTTATTTTATTTGAAGTGCAAGTTATTTATTTTACAACTAACTTCATTCATTTTTTTGGAAAGATTTGGGCAAGTCCCTCCTTTGGTCGGGTCGGGCTTTTCGTTACAAGTCCTCGCCATTCGTCCCTCATGGCTGTGGGCTTTTCACTGCAATCCCTCTTGCAAACTTCCATTCTGTCATAATTTTTACTATTTTTGAAACTTATGGCAGGTAATACTTTTGGAACCTTATTTAAATTAACAACTTTTGGAGAAAGTCATGGTGTTGCATTAGGCGGCATTATTGATGGTTGCCCTGCGGGATTAGAAATTGATTTAGAGTTTGTGAAATCAGAATTACAACGTCGCAAGCCAGGTCAATCGCATATTACCACTCAGCGCAAGGAAGAAGACGAAGTGAAATTTTTGTCAGGCATTTTTGAAGGCAAAACAACCGGGCATCCAATTGGCTTTACTATTGAAAACACGAATCAAAAATCAACTGATTACGAGCATATTAAAGATACCTTTCGTCCCTCACATGCAGATTATACATACCAAGAAAAATATGGTATTAGAGATTACCGTGGCGGCGGACGATCATCTGCCCGCGAAACTGCTTGCCGTATTGTAGGTGGCGCCATTGCTAAGTTATATTTAAAACACCTAAGCGTTTCTATACAAGCATATGTAAGCCAAGTAGGACATATAAAATTAGAAAAAACATATCAAGAATTAGATTTATCAAAAACAGAAGAATCAATTATTCGTTGTCCTGATGCAGCAACCGCTTATAAAATGGTAAGTTATATTGAGGACATTAGAAAAGAAGGTGATACGATTGGAGGCATTGTAAGTTGCGTTATAAATGGAACCCCTATTGGTTTAGGCGAACCGGTATTTGATAAATTACATGCCGATTTAGGAAAAGCCATGTTGAGTATAAATGCTGTAAAAGGATTTGAATACGGCGAAGGTTTTAACTCCATTAATTTTAAAGGTTCTGAGTTAAATGATAATTTTGTCAGTTCGAGCGAAGTCGAGAATAACAAAAAAATTACAACCTCAACAAATCATAGTGGCGGCATACAAGGCGGTATTAGTAACGGACAAGACATATACTTTAACGTAGCTTTTAAACCAGTTGCTACTATTATGCAAGATCAACAAAGTGTTGACAAGGATGGAAATGAATTAGTTGTTAAAGGAAAAGGTCGTCATGACCCCTGCGTTTTACCAAGAGCAGTGCCTATTGTAGAAAGTATGGCTGCTCTGGTTATTGCGGATTTTGCATTAAGAAATCGAACTTCTAAATTAATTTAATCCAAACAACTATACTCCAAAAACAAACAACTTATTTATATGTTCAGTAAAAAAAATAGATTAATCAGTATTATCATTATCGCAATGATTATTGGAATAGTAGTAGGATATGGTATAAATAAATCTATCACCAATAACACACCTAAAATTGAGCAATCCTATATTAAAAAAATATCTAAAGGAAATGCTGAAGTTGAAAAACAACTAATTGTTGCTTGTGCTAAAATTGATAAAACAAATTTAAAACAAGCAAAGAAAAAAGTTGCTTCTAATTTTTCAATTTTAAGTGATATCTTTTTGCGACTCATTAAAATGATTATTGCACCGCTTGTGTTAGCCGTTTTGGTTATGGGTGTAGCAAAAGTTGGCGATTTTAAATCCGTTGGAAGAATTGGCGGCAAAACATTATTGTATTTTACATTTGCTACTTTGCTTTCGTTAAGTTTAGGATTGGTCTTAGTTAATCTTTTTGAACCAGGAAAAGTAATGCACCTCGACCTTCCAGAAAATACAGCAGATGCAGGTATCAAAGCCAATTCGCAAACAGCCTCCAATTTTATTGCACACATTGTTCCTGATAGTATTATAAGAGTAATGGCCGAAAATGAAATTTTACCAATCGTTATTTTCGCGTTGTTTTTTGGAATTGCAGCGGCAAGTATTGGCGAGCAAGGCAAACCAATGATTAAGGCTATGGATAGTTTATCTCATGTCATGTTTAAAGTAACTAACTTTGTAATGAACTTTGCACCTATTGGTGTTTTTGGTGCAATTACAGCAGTTGTCATACAGCAAGGTTTAGATGTGTTGAGCGGCTATGCGTATTTAATAGCTTGCTTCTTTGGAGGTTTGCTGTTTTTTGTGTTCGGTGTTTTATTTACTATTTGCACCGTATTACGAATCAAATTTTTCTCTTTATTATCACATATTAAAGAACCTGTTTTATTAGCTTTTAGCACAGCAAGTTCGGAAAGTGCTATGCCAAAAACGATTGAACAATTAGAAAAATTTGGGATAAGTAACCGTATTGTATCATTTGTTTTACCATTGGGTTATTCATTTAATTTGGATGGTTCTATTATGTACATGACATTTGCTACTGTATTTATTGCGCAATCATACGGGATTGATATGAGCATGGCTGATCAAATTCAAATGATGCTGATTTTATTAATTACCAGTAAAGGTGTTGCTGGTGTGCCAAGAGCTTCCTTAGTTGTTATTGCAGGAATGCTAAGTATGTTCAATATTCCGGGAGAAGGCTTGTTGTTATTACTAGCAGTTGATCAAATATTAGATATGGGACGTTCTGCTACTAATGTTGTAGGAAATGCCGTAGCAAGTGCCGTAGTAGCGAAATGGGAAGGTGAAAAATTTAAACATACAGAACGAATTTAAATAAATGAACACAGAAGAAATTGGATATATCAGTAAAACACATGGTTTAAAAGGACACGTGATTTTACGATTAAATGAATTAGTAAACATCGATGAAAATATAAAATCCATATTTTTAGAATTAAATGGCTCTCAGGTTCCTTATTTTATTGAAGAGTGCAGACCTAACAATGCGGGCTACATCTTAAAATTAGAAACAATTGATGTGGTAGAAACTTCTAAAAAATTAATTGGCAAAAAAGCGTTTGCTTTAAGCGATTTTATTTTAGAAGAAGATGAGTCGTTGAAAGAATTTATCGGTTATGCCATTATTGATTCGAAATTAGGAAACATAGGAAACATTGCAGATGTGGATGAAAAAACGGATAATGCTATTATTAAAGTTATTCATTCATCTGGCGTTGAGATTATATTACCTTTCAACGATGATTTTATCATTGAAATTGATGATGATTTAAAAACTATTGAATTTAATGCTCCTGAAGGATTGATAGAAATGTATTTGCAATCTTAATGCCTTTTAGCTTTAGGAACTTATTTCTAATCTTTTCACAAACTCAAATGTGCCATTCGTGAACTCATTTGAACAATTCACAAAATTAAATCATAAATTTACAAGTAATCCATAACTTGCTAAAATTTAAATTGTTAAGTCAAAAATATAAAGATTTTAATTAATTTTAAATTTGTTTATGAATACATTAAAACTTTAAAAATCCATAAATACTATTGCATAAATAGTTGAATTATCCACCAACACAAATATTTTAAACAATCAAAAATAAAAAACATCAATCAAAGCGTATAAATTAAAAAACTATGAAAAAATATCTATTTTTAATTTTAATAATTGCTCTAGGATTAATCCTAAATGCTCAAGTATGTTTGAACCCGTCTGTTGGTTCTCCTTTTTCTTTAGCGCAACAACCTTTTGCAATTACAAGTGCTGACTTTAATGGGGATGGCAAAGCAGATTTTGCAACAGCCGATCGCAACGTTAGCACTGTATCTGTATTTCTTGGTGATGGTGTAGCTACTTTTACATCTACAACTAGCTTTACAGTAGGGTCATTTCCTAATTCTATAACAAATGCAGATTTTAATGCGGATGGTAAAATAGATTTGGCAACTACAAATAATGGTAGCAGCAATGTTTCTATATTACTTGGAGACGGGGCAGGAAATTTTACAGTATCCACCAATATTTCAGTAGGCTCAGCTCCTTTTTCAATTACAAAAGGAGATTTTAATTTGGATGGTAAAATAGATTTGGCTGTAGCTAATAATAGTAGCGACGATATATCTATATTACTAGGCAATGGCTTAGGTAATTTTGCAGCTGCTGTTAGCTATACTGTAGGAAATGGACCTATTTCGGTAATAACTGCCGATTTCAATAACGATAGTAAATTGGATTTGGGTATAGCAAATTATATTGATAATAATGTATCGGTTTTAACTGGCAATGGTTTAGGAAATTTTTCAGCAGCAGTAAACTTTTCAGTTGGCACATATCCTAGATCAATAATCAATGCCGACTTTAATGCTGATGGAAATATTGATTTAGCTACAGCAAATGATGGCAGTGATGATGTATCTGTGATGCTTGGCGATGGCGCTGGAAATTTTACTCCATCTGTATTATATTCAGTAGGAACAAATCCTTATGCGGTAACAAGTGCCGATTTTAATTCTGATGGGAAAGCTGACTTAGCAACAGCAAATTCTAACAGTAACAATATATCTGTTTTACTTGGCAACGGAGCTGGAACTTTTTCTTCTGCGGTAAATATAGGCGTCGTATCAGTTGTAGGATCGGTAATCAGTGTCGATTTTAACTCCGATGGGAGAGACGATTTAATTTCAACAAATTTCAATAGTTTGTCTATTTTTCTTAATCAAACTCCAGTTGTTAACGCAAATGCCACAGCCACCGTTGTTTGCGCAGGAACAAACATTACCTTAACTGGAGGTGGGGCAGTAACTTATACATGGACTGGAGGAGTTAGCGATGGCGTAGCATTTATTCCTTCCTCAACTGCAACTTATACAGTTACAGGTACAGATGGGAATGGATGTATAAATACAGCTGTAAAAACTATAATCGTAAATCCAGTACCTACTGCTACTGCAGGATTAGATCAAATTTTAACGTGCTCTTCACCTACAGTTGCTTTAAGTGGTTCTTCTTCACCATCAAGCTGCACGCCAGTTTGGACAGGTGGCGTTGCTTCAGGCTCTAACTCATTTAATGCTACTGCTTCTTCGGCTGGCGAATATACATTAACGGTTACCAATCCAGCGGATGGTTGTTCAGCAACGGATGTAGTTCAAGTTACAGCAAATGCCTCTATCCCAACAATTACAATTAGCGTAAGTAATACATTAACTTGTGCAAATACAACTGCAACTACTTCTGCAAGCTCATCTGCAGCATTGCCTAACTATTTATGGTCGGGACCAAGTGTTGTTTCAGGAGGTACTACAGCAAATGCAATTGTTGATCAACCTGGCAACTATACTATTACCGTAACTGATATTCCAACGGGCTGTTCTGCGACATCTAATATAAATGTTACTCAAGACATTACATTACCAAGTGTTACAATTATATCAAGTCCTTCTGTAATATGCTCAGGTAACAGTTCAACATTAACTGCAAATGGTGCTTTAACTTATACTTGGAGCACAACTCAAAACACAACTAGCATTTCTGTATCACCAGGTACAACAAGTTCATACACTGTTTTAGGAACTGGAACAAATGGATGTGTAAATTCTGCAATAGAAACTATTACAGTAAATGCAACTCCAACTTTAGCAATTACAGGAAATACCAATATTTGTAATGGTTCAACATCAACATTAACAGGAAGTGGCGCAACATCTTACACTTGGGATTCAGGTGCTAATACAACAACAATTAGCGTTACACCAACAATCACAACAACATATACCTTAACTGGAGATAACGGAAATGGATGTTCTAGTCTATTACCAGTAACTGTTTCTATTATTCCTAACAAAGCAATTAGCGGAGTTTTAACAAGCACTAATGGAGCTACTGGTGGAGATATTATTATTTACAAATACACAGGAGCTCTTAGTCAGTGGGTTCAATTAACGCTTACACCAATTAGTGGGACTTATGCATTTAATAACGTTGATAGTGGTTTGTATGTTATTAGGGCAATTCCAACTGCAACCAATATCCAAGTAACTTATGCCCCTAATTCTATTAGTTGGCAAGGAGCAACAGTTATTAATCACGGCTGTACAAATAACACTACTCAAAATATAGATTTAATTGGATTCGCACCATTTGTAGTTGGTCCAGGTGTGGTAACAGGAAATATTGTTGAAGCTGCAGGTTTTGGTGCAAGAATGAGTAATGATGAATCTAAACCTGCAGTTCCTGGAACTCCAATAGGCGGTATTATTGTAAAAGGAGGTAAAAATCCAGGAGGTCTAATGTATGTTCAAACACTTACAGATGCATCAGGAAATTATACACTAACAGGCTTTCCAATTAATACTTTACCTGATGATTATTTTGTTTTTGTAGATATTCCAGGTTTAGACACTAATAGTACATACTATCATATTTCGTTTGCAGTTAATGACACTGTCGTTAATGGCTTAGATTTTAATGTAGATGCCCAGTATATCAATCCGATAGGAAGTGTGACAGGAATTTCAAATGATCAAAGTGTTTTGGAAAACAAAATCACTTTATTCCCAAATCCAGCAAATCAAAAATTTACATTAGAATATGAATTAATAAAATCTGCTAATGTATTAATCGAATTATTTGATGTCGTTGGTCATAAAGTGAAAACCATTTCTTCAAATTCTTTTGAAGAGAAAGACAAACATTCTCATTCAGTTAATATAGAAGATTTAAGTGCTGGCGTTTATTTTGTTAAATTGAAAATTAACGACTCAGAAACAACAATTAAACTAATCATAAATTAGTTTAATTTGTAATAACAGATTAAGGGTATGCTTACACAAATAATCATACCCTTTTTATTTACACTAAATCATTAATTAATCGACTAAAAAAGTTAGATTATCGATTATTTTATCTGATAAATCGGTAAAATAAATTTAAATATTGTGAAAATAATCTATATTTTTGAACGTAGTAACATTTATTACTCAAATTTAAATATATAAAATCAATAATGAAAAAAAATTACTCAATAATTGAAACAATTAAATTCAACACCTTTTTTTGTTACTTTATCCTTTTAACTTCATTAGTAACATCAAGTGTTAAGGTTAATGCGCAAACAACTTATTGCATTCCAAGCTACGCAACTGGAACTGGCTCAGGAGATTATATCTCTTTAGTAGAAATTACTACAACATCTTTAAACAGTCCATCCGGAGCAGCTTCTAATCCATTTTACACATTCTTCCCAAATACAGGGTCTACAACCGCTACATTAAACATTGGTTCTAATTATGCGCTAAATGTTGCAGGTGGAACCTATAACACCATCTTAAATGAAATTGTAAACGAGAAAAAAATAACTGTTCCAGGTGATATTTTATTGGAGTTACACAAAGGAGTTAAAATTGCATTAAATCAAAACGCTAAAGAGTTTGAAAGAAGAGATGGAATGGATATTACCTTATGTGCCTTTAATTCTAATTCAAACGAAATTCAATATGCTGGTGCCAACCGACCATTATGGATTTACAGAAAAAACAAAAGCAATGAGTTAGAAATTATTAAAGCCACTAAATTCCCAATTGGTGGTTTAGAATTAGAACAAAACAGAGTTTACCAAAACCATGTGGTTAAGGTAGATGAAGGTGATTGCCTCTACTTATTTAGTGACGGTTACGCCGATCAATTTGGTGGTCCAAAAGGCAAAAAATTCATGTTAACTAATCTTCAACGATTATTACTAGAAAACCTTAATAACCCAATGGACGTTCAAAAAGAGAATTTAACAAATGCCTTCTTAGACTGGAAAGCTGATGCTGAACAAATTGACGACGTTTTGGTAATTGGTATAAGGATTTAATCACATTTTTTAAATTTTTATCTATCGTTTTTTTACTTAAATTAGTGCTTTATTTTTTTTATGAATTAGTTATGTTGCTATTAGCACACAACAATCAAAAATAACATAACTAAACCATATGACCATAAAAAACAATAGTATCTTCATATGAAAAATCAGTACTGTATTATAATGGCAGGTGGTGTTGGAACTCGTTTTTGGCCAATGAGCACCACAGGGCATCCAAAACAATTTCTAGATATTCTTGGAACTGGAAGAACTCTTATTCAACAAACGTTTGATCGTTTTAAAGAATTGTGTCCTGCACAAAATATATACGTTGTTACCAGCGAATCTTATTTAAATTTAGTTTCTGAGCAATTACCAGAACTTCCTCAAGAAAATATCTTAACCGAACCTTCTCGTCGCAATACCGCGCCTTGTGTTGCTTATGCGTCCTATAAAATTCATCAATTAAATCCAAAAGCTATTACAGTAGTTGCACCATCCGATCATTTAATTACCAAAGAAGATACGTTTACAAAAGCTATAAAATCTTGTATAACAAAATCTAAAAGCGAAAATTGTTTAGTAACTCTTGGTATTAAACCATCGCGTCCTGATACTGGTTATGGATACATTCAGTTTGTAGATTCTCCTGTTGAGGAAAAAGACAAACGTATGTACAAAGTAAAAACTTTTACAGAAAAACCTGATTTAGATACAGCTAAGTTTTTTATTGAAACTGGCGAATTTCTTTGGAATAGCGGTATTTTTATATGGAGTACAAAAAGCATTATTGATGCTTTTCAAAAACATGACCCTGAATTAGCTTCCTTATTTAAAGAAGGAAATGAATTTTATAATACACCAAAAGAAAAAGAATTTATTACAAAAGCCTACAACGTTTGCAAAAACGACTCTATTGACTATAGCGTGATGGAGAAAGCAAAGAATGTATATGTTCGTTCTTCTATTATTGGGTGGAGTGACTTAGGCACTTGGGGATCTTTGTATGGACATATTAAACATGATAAAGGTAATAATGCTTTGGTAGGGAAAAATATTATTCAGTATGGTTGCAAAAACTGTATTGTGCATGTACCAAAAGATAAATTAGTTGTATTACAAGGTTTAGATGATTATATCGTTGTTGAATCAGATGGCGTTTTAATGGTTTGTAAAAAACAAGATGAGCAACAAATTAGAAATTTTGTAAACGACGTAAAAGTTCAAAAAGGAGATAAGTTCGTTTAAAGAAAAAGAAAAGACCGAAGAGATTAAAGAGACAAAACACAATAAATCAATATCGATTCTGTCAGTCTGAGCGAAGTCGAAGACTTTTAATTAAACAAAAAAGGAATTCAATATATGCCAAACGCTCAGCAAACTAAAAACCTCAACAAATTAATAATTGTAGCAGCGCTTGGTTACTTTGTAGATATATATGATTTACTTTTATTTGGTGTTGAACGAACAGAAAGTTTAAATTCTATTTTACCAATTCAATACCCAGGCATTTCCGATGCTGTATTAAAAACCTTAAACGGTATTTACGGTAAATTATTACTAAACTGGCAAATGTTTGGAATGCTCATTGGCGGTGTTTTTTGGGGGATTTTAGGTGATAAAAAGGGTCGTTTATCTGTTTTATTTGGTTCTATTTTAGTGTACTCCATTGCCAATATTTTAAATGGAATGATTGAAAGTACTGACGCTTATATTGTTTTACGTTTTGTGTCGGGTTTTGGTTTAGCAGGCGAATTAGGAGCAGGTATTACCTTAGTAAGCGAAAGTATGAGCAAGGAAAAACGTGGTTACGGAACAATGATTGTAGCTACGGTTGGTGTATTTGGTGCAGTAGTAGCAGGTTTTATGGGAGATGTGATTACTAACTGGCGGTATTCATTTTACTTAGGTGGCGGTATGGGATTAGCATTATTAATTTTACGTATTGGTGTATTTGAATCCGGTATGTTCGACGCACTAAAAAAAGAAACACATATCAAAAAAGGAAATGTATTGCAATTATTTTCTCATTTACCAAGCCTCAAAAAATACCTCTGTATAATTTTTGTGACTGTACCTGTTTGGTATGTCATGGGAACCCTAGTTTTATTTTCACCTGAGTTAAGCGAATTAATGGGACTTCCAGAAAAATCGATCTCTGCTGGTAAATCCATCATGTTTGCGTATGCAGGAATAACCGTTGGCGATATAGCTTCTGGCTTAATTAGTCAATTATTAAAATCTCGTAAAAAAGCATTTGCTGTTTTTTTATCGTTAACCGTTATTGGAGTTATTCTTTACTTTTTATATGGTGGAACTTCCGTTACTGTGTTCTACTCTATTGTGACGTTTATTGGTTTTGCAACAGGTTTTTGGGCCGTGTTTATTAGTACCGCCGCCGAATTGTTTGGTACAAATATTCGTGCCACAGCAACTACTACAGCGCCAAATTTTGTAAGAGCTTCTACCATTTTAATTTCCTTGTTATTAAATTTAGTAATCTCTGTTTTAGATGTAGATAAATTACTAGCCACTAAAATTACTGGAGCAATAATCATTAGCATTGGATTTATAGCCCTTTATTTCTTAGAAGAAACATTTGGTAAAGATTTGAATTATGTTGAAGAATAAACCAACCGTTGTTATTGGAGCATCACCCAATGCCGATAGATATAGTAACAAAGCAACTTTAAGTTTGCAAAAATATGGCCACACCGTTTACCCTGTAGGTATTAAAACTGGCAAAATAAACGGACTTGATATTATCAAAGATAAGCCTCAAATTGAAAATGTAGATACTGTTACTCTATATGTTGGGCCAGATAATCAACCTGAATGGATAGATTATATTTTATCTCTTAAACCTAAACGTATTATTTTTAATCCCGGCACCGAAAACCCTAATTTTGAAGCCTTAGCGGAAAGTAAAGGTATTGAAGCTACTGAATCTTGCACGTTAGTTTTATTATCAATTAATCAATATTAAATGATTTCCTTTACTACTAAAACCTTTAACGAATTAAGTAATTTAGAGTTATACCAACTCTTACAATTACGTGCTGAGGTTTTTGTGGTAGAACAAAACTGCCTTTATTTAGATATGGATGATAAAGATCAAAAATCTTTTCATGTATTAGGTTACGATAATGGGAAGCTTGTTGCTTGTACTCGTTTAGTTCCTGTAGGAGTATCTTATGATTTAGAACCATCTATTGGTCGCGTTGTAACTCATCCATCCGTCAGAAGTTTAGGCTACGGAAAACTATTAATGGAATATAGTATTGCCGAAACAAAAAAACGTTTCAATAGTTCGGTTATTGTTATTGGCGCTCAATGCTACCTCGATAAATTCTATCAAAATTTAGGCTTTGTTCCTGAAGGTGAAATGTACTTAGAAGATAACATTCCTCACATGACGATGAGGTTAGGTAAATAATAGGAACGCGGATAAAACTGATGAAGCTGATTCACACGAATATAATTAAGTCAGAATAATACATATATTTTTTTACCCTTATGATAAAAAATCAGTAATGCGTAAGCACTATCCGTCCAATCCGCTTCATCCGTGTTCCCATTTCCAATGACTAAAAAACAAAGGTTCCATAAACAAGCTTTCACTTATTTACAGAACCATGTCAACAACTAAACCTAAAAATTAACAAAAATCTTTTATAAACTTACTACTTAATGTAGTATATTCGTGCTACAAATTGTAGCAATTTAAAATTATGAGCAAAATTTTCAGTAACTTAAAATTCTTGCGTTTGCAAAAAGGCTTGTCGCAAGAGCAAATGGCAGAAAGCCTAGGAATTACACGTTCTCGCTTAGGTGCTTACGAAGAAAATCGTAATGAACCATCTATCGATTTATTAATTACCATTTCTGATTTTTTTCACATTGCTGTGGATGCCTTAGTACGTGGCGATTTAACCAAAACTAATCTTGATGGATTAATGAAAATTGGTAAAAATCGTATGTTATTTCCTGTTATGATTGATGAAGATGGTAGAGATTCAGTAGAATTAGTGCCATTAAAAGCTAGTGCAGGTTACTTAAGAGGTTATGCCGATCCTGAATATATGGAGCGCTTACCTCGTATGAAATTACCGTTCCTCCCTTCAGGTAAGCACCGTGCTTTCCCAATTAAAGGTGATAGTATGCCTCCAATTAAAGAAGGGTCTTTTGTGGTTGCTAAATATTTAGATAGAATAGAAGATATTAAAAACGGACAAACCTATATTGTGGTAACAAAAGAAGACGGTATTTCTTACAAACGTATTTTCAATGTCAATACCAAAAAAGGCTTTATGGAATGCCACTCAGACAATAAAATATATCCTCCATTTAATGTCAACTTAAGAGATGTATTAGAAGTTTGGGAATACACTTGCTGTATAAATATGACAGATTACAGAGAAGAGGAATTAAATGTTGGAAGTATTATGAGCATGTTGCGCAATCTACAAGTAGAAATGGAAGTGATTAAAAAACAAGGAAAGAAATCGGTATCTTAACTCAGGAATATCATAAAACGAAAGAAGGCTGTAAATAATTTATAGCCTTCTTTCGTTTAATTAAATTTATAATTCACGAACTTATTCTGGCTTTCTTGCAGAAGGAACGTTTTCTGTATTCACCTGAGGCAGAGCTTCACTTTTATTTTCTACAGGGACCTCGCGAACGACAGGATTGCGTGAACCCGAAACAAGGGTTCCAGTTGTTGGTACCTGAACAGGCGTATTTAGTGAATGATTGGGCTCAGTAACCTGTGCTTTTTTTTGAGATGAAACCGACTGAGCGTTCATATCAAAGCAACACAACGAAGTGAAAAACACAATGGATATAATAACTTTCATGATGATATTTAGTTAATAATTAAAATAGTTAATTCGCCCGGATTTGTATCTAATGCTGCGTTTCCGCCAATATCTACAGAAGTAGTACCATTAGATCGTGCCGTGCGAAGATTAATCGTATGAGTTCCAGCTGGCAAAGTTATCATTGTATTAATGGCACAGGTGTTAAATGCATTGGCTGCTGCACTTGAGTTTACTGTAGAAAAACGATTCCAGCCACCATTTGGTAGGAAATTACCATTTAAATAAATAATCATATCTACGTTAGACCAAGCTCCAGCAGTTGTTACCGTATTTCTTGTTCCAATAGTTGCCCATATAATTACAGTAGCAGGCGCAGTAAGGGTAAATGTTTGCGTAAGGCCAGGTTGAGCTGTTGCAGAAGTACTTGTAACAGCCAGTCTTCCTGCCGTTCCATATACATGGTATTTTTGAAATACGCCTTGAGGACCTTGTGGACCAGTTGCTCCTGTAGCGCCTGCGGGACCTGTAGCGCCTATTGAGCCAGCAGGACCAGTTGCTCCTATTGGACCTGCAGGGCCTGCAGCACCTATAGCTCCTTGGCAATCTAAATTATTAAAAAAAGTATCACTATTAGTATCTTCGGATGGGTCATTCACACCATTTCCATTGGTATCCCAACAATTAACACCATTGGTTCCATTAGAACCATTAATTCCTGCTGCTCCTGTTGCACCAGCAGTGCCAACTGCACCTTTACAATCTAATGCATCAAAAAGACCATCTGCATTTGTATCTTCTGAAGGGTCATTCACACCATTTCCATTAGTATCCCAACAGCTAATGCCGTTTGTTCCATTCGTTCCGTTTGTTCCATTAATTCCCGCTGCTCCTGTTGCACCAGCAGTTCCAACTGCACCTTTACAATCTAATGCATCAAAAATACCATCTGCATTTGTATCTTCTGAAGGGTCATTCGCACCATTTCCATTTGTATCCCAACAGCTAATGCCGTTTGTTCCATTCGTTCCGTTTGTTCCATTTGTTCCATTAATTCCCGCTGCTCCTGTTGCACCAGCAGTGCCAACTGCACCTTTACAATCTAATGCATCAAAAAAACCATCTGCATTTGTATCTTCTGAAGGGTCATTCACACCATTTCCATTTGTATCCCAACAGTTAATCCCATTGGTTCCATTACTTCCTGCAGGACCTGTTGCTCCTACTGAACCCGTTGAAGCCGAACATAAATTTTTCCATGCGGCTGTCGTCGTTTCATAAAAGAAAAAACAATCTACATCTATATCGTATACCATTAATCCTTCTGTTGGAACAGCAATAGCTAAACGTTGAACGGAAGTCATTCTGGGAACAAGAACTCCTTGTGTAGTTGACTGTAATTCAAGAATTGAATTTGCATTTGGCGCAGTTGTACCAATACCGACATTGTTTTGTCCGCTGAGAGAACTATTAACTAAAATTGCACTTAGTGCAAATAGAAAATGGATTTTATTTTTCATAATTATCAGATTTGAAGAAGTAAATTAATTGAATACAGATACGTTACCGTGAAACTCTAATTGTTTATTTGATGTGCTTGCATTTAATATATAAAAATAAACTCCATCGGATACAGGTTTACCATTTTCCTTTCCATCCCAATACTCATTGGCATTAGATGAAGTGAAAATCTTGTTTCCCCAACGATTCAATATAGTAAGTTGAAACTCTTTTAATCCTTTGGTTTTAATTACAAAAAAATCATTGGTACCATCACCATTTGGCGTTATAACATTAGGAATAATAATATCATCCATTATTTCAATAACTTGTACTGACGAATTACTACAACCAGCTGAATTTGTAACATTTAATACTACGGTATAAGTTCCACTAGCTGAATAAGTGTAAGAAGGGTTTTGAGAATTTGAACTACTTCCATCTCCAAAACTCCAATTCCATTGAGCGGCATTACTTGTTTGATCATTAAACGAAATATCCGTAAAATCATCCTCATGAGTAAATAAAACTGTAGGGGGTGGAACAACGGTAGGGGCACAGATACCTGGTAAAGAATTACAACCTCCAAATCCAATAGCAATAGCCGATACCGAAGAAGTTCCTGTGGTCCAATCAGCAGTTACTGTTGACGTTCCCTGACCACTTATAAGAGTACCATTGCTAGGAAAAGTCCATTGATAAGAAGAACTGTTACCTGTAAGTGTAAATTGGTTATTACTTGAATTTTCACAAAGCGAGGGGCAATTTAATACCGGTGTTTGTGGTCTTACGTTTGTAAGTATGTATGGATCACCTGGGTTTACAAAATTCCAGGCAGAACGTGTACGTGTATTAAAAACACCTGATATTCCGTTACCTAAAGCATTCATGTTATTCCATTGTGTGTTTCCAATTTGCCATTGTCCCATTCCCGTCCAATCAGCATCGGAAGCAATGATATAAAATAAACGAACATCTGTAGATGATGAACCTGCAACACGATTAATTGAGTGAAAAAATAATGGATTCAAATCACATTCATTACCATCTGTTATTGTCCTGTCAAAACCCACTGTACTAGCATCCGTATTATTTAAACGTGCTACATAGGTATTAGCATTAGCACTTGTTGGTGTTAATTCAACTGGTCGGTAACGCAATATGCCAACACTTGAACCTGTTGGGAACAAATAAACAGAGGCCGAATTAGTTTCCCTCGAAAATGTTCCTGGATTGATACTACTTACAAAACCTTCGCTACCTGGTGTAGTAATATTAGTAACAGCGTTCACATTTGTGTTTAAAACAAAAAAAGTTTGGGTTTGTGTCGCAAGTTCCCTATCACCGATTACTAAATTTCCATTTATTCCTGTTGTTGCATCAACTGCTTGTAATGTTTTTTTTCGATTAATTCCTACGCCTGTTCCTAATAACTCGAGATTATTAAAGGTTGTTGAAGTACCATTATTACTAGTAATAAACTGTTGAGTATTTCCAAATAATTTCACACTAGAGTTTCCTGCATTAAATGTTGCACTATTTACCCAGTCCTGTTCTATACTATATGTTCCATTTCCTGAAACATTACTACTATTTTCAATATTAAAAGAACCTGCAATAGGAAGAGTAGAATTTTTAGTGACAGTAATGTCACCATCATTTGAAAATGATGAGTTATTAGAAATATTCATTCCACCATTTACCCACATAATAGCTCCAGAATTTACGTTAACAGTTGCCCCATTTGTATAAACTATTTGAGCTTGCGAAAGCAAGGAAATTAATGCATTAATAAAAATAAAATAGAATTTTTTCATGCTGATTTGTAATGAAAATTTAAACTAATATAATTATAAAACTATAACTACCAACTATTACTTGTTTAAAATCTAGGCAAATGCTTATTATAATGAGTGAAGATAGCTATACACTTATTAAAAGAGAATCCTATTAACAATTTTCTCTAATTACCTGTTAGTTAAAAAACCAAAAAGATCTTTTAAATTCGCTCTTTACAGTATAATTTAGAGAATTAGTTAAATCACCTATTTGTATACTTTGCTTTGACTTAGTGAGCATTGCGGTTAAATAAAAAAATATGAAAAAATTCTTCGCATCAAAAGTATTTCGCGCAATATGGTCATTAGGCTTAGCAGCGCTATTATATTATATCACGCCTTCTTGCTTTAGTAAAACCACCATTGGTGTTATTTTAGGAATACTGGTTCTCATCGTCAATGGGTCTAGTTTACTTAATAAATTCCCCATCATTACGCATATTTCACGAATTGCTGTGGGTGGTTTATTTATTTTTTCGGGATTTATTAAAGCCAACGACCCATTGGGTTTTAGTTATAAATTACAAGAATACTTTGAAGTGTTTAAAGCTGATTCTGGTCTTGGCATCTTCGAAAGCTTTGCTCATATCGCCCTACCCTTAGCTATTTTATTGTGCGTAAGCGAAATGGCTTTAGGTTTTATGTTATTAGTTGGCTACAAACGTGATTTAACTTTATGGTTGCTATTTACTCAAATTGCATTCTTTACGTTCTTAACTTTTTATTCGGCATGCTATAACAAAGTAACGACTTGTGGTTGCTTTGGCGATTTTTTAGTATTAAAACCTTGGACAAGCTTTTGGAAGGATGTTGCTTTACTCATATTAATTGCACTTTTAATTTCGGGTAAAGAAAGTATTGACAATTTGTTTTCAGAAATGATTACAATGTCGCTAACAGCCATTGCAATCATTCTGTCTTTTGCTTTCCCAATTTATGCTTACCGTAATTTACCTCCTTTAGATTTTAGAGCATACAAAATTGGAGATAACATTAAAACTAATATGCAGGCTGGCGCAGATTATAAACCTGCCGAATATGAATCGGGCTTTATTTACGAAAATTTAAAAACTGGTGAGCAGAAACATTTCGACATGAAAAATTATCCTTGGGCAGATACTCTTAACTGGAAATGGATTGCTACTGATAATATTTTAATTCATGATGCTATTAATCCTCCAAAAATTGTGGATTTCTCTATTACTAATTTAGATGGAGAAGACATTAAAGACAGTGTTTTAAATAATAAGGATTATATGTTTTTATTAGTTTGCTATGACCTAACAAAAACCGAAGATGATGAAACTCTACACGCTAAAATAAACGATTTATATAAATTAGCAGATGGTGAACACATAAAAATGTTAGCCTTAACAGCTGGTGATGCTAAACAAATTGATGATTATAAACATAAACATCAAGCTATGTATGACTTTGCAAATGCTGACGGTATTGTATTAAAAACCATGGTAAGAGCTAATCCAGGATTAATTTTAATTAAAGATGGAACGGTTATTATGAATTGGCACCACAATAATTTTCCAACTTACAGTGATGTGAAACAAAAGTTTATGAAGTAAACATTCCAAAAGAATTTATTGGATAAATATCAAACAAAAAAACAATGGTCTAAAAGTTGCATTTAAGACTTCAATCCGCCATATTATTATTAAAAAGCTATAGAGTTTTTAAGGAAAGACTGACTATGATTCTCCTATGTGGTTAAAAAAACTACAACCCCATCAACTTCTCCAAATAATGAGAGCCAATACCAAAATATTTTTTTGTTTCTTTTAGCTTATTTAAAATCTCCTGCTTTTGAGATTCTGATTTCGATTTTTTCTCAGCAACAATCATTACATTTTTTGGTGTGTGCGCATCCGAAATAAACTGAAACACTTTTGTGCTATAGCCACAGTATTCTAATATCAATGATCTTAAACCATCTGTCAACATTTCGGCATGTCGTTCTAAAAATATACCATGCTTTACTAAAAAATCCAAATCGTTTTTAGTTTTATGTTGTTCTAATTCTCTTCGTATTTGTTTGTGACAACAAGGTGCAACCACAATTAAATCAGCATTTGATGTAATGCCTTTATAAATAGCATCATCCGTAGCGGTATCGCAAGCGTGCAACGCAATTAATACGTTAGCTTGCGTTGTATCTGCATCAATAATAGTTCCTTGCTGAAATTGTAAAGATTTGAAATTTGATTTTTTCGCAATATCATTACACAAATCCACTAAATCTTTTCTGTATTCTATACCCGTTACTTTAGCATTTAAGTTTAATACATTGGTTAAGTAATCATATAAAGCAAAAGTTAAGTAGCCTTTACCTGCTCCCATATCAATAACTTCAAGAGTTTGGTGTTTCGGTAAATTCTTAATCAACGGGCTTAACAATTCCACATAATGATTAATCTGCTTGTACTTATCTTGAGCACTAGGAATGACCTGTCCGTTTGCATCCGTTATTTTTAACTGCTGTAAATACGATTTACCTTCCGCTGCAATCAATCTGTTTTTTTGAATGTTATGTTCTAAAGTTGGTAATTCAGTTTGAGTAGCTTTATTTTTTTTAAAAGAAGTTTTATTTTTATTTATGCATTCAAATACAGCGTCAAATTCTAATGTAAATAAAGTAGCATGTTTAAATTCAGCAGTCTCTATAAAATTCTGAATGATAGAAACACCTTCCTCCATCGAATAATTTTTAACGATATCTTTAGTTTGGTAGCGATAAGTAAAACTCAGTTTATCTTCTTGTTTAATGCGAACTATCTTCACATAACAGTTCTTTAAGCCATCTGCATTACCTTTATAATTACCCAACGATAATTTCACAAAGGTATTATCCTCAAGCGATTGAGTTAAAGCAGTTATAAATTCTTTTAAATGGCTCATAGGGATAAAAATATCAGATTTATTTTTTTGTAAAGATAAGTTTGTATATTCGTTTAAGTACAAATGACTAAACTTTTTTTCATATTTATACTGATAACAAGTATTTGTTATGCGCAACATAATGAGTTTGATAAATATGGCCCTTTTGGCTCACAGGTGTTTACTGACCTGAAAGTAGCTTTAGACGTTGAGAAAAATGTGTATAAAATGGATTTGAGCTACAAAAAACTGGAACCAAAACTATATGCAAAACTCAGCAAACTCAAAGATTTGCAAGCTCTTAAACTAAATGGGAATGAAATAAATACATACCCTCCAAACTTTGGCGACTTATATAACCTACTCTATTTTGCAAGCTACAATAATGAGTTCACAAGCTTTCCATCCGATTTAAAAAAATTAGGAAACTTAAATTACTTAGAATTTTTTGGAAGTAAAATCGATAGTATTCCTGCAGACATTGCTTATTTAAGCAAATTAAAAACATTTAAGTTTTCTTCTTCAAATGACACATTAAAACTTCCTACTACTTTAAAATGGTTAAAGAATTTGAAAGATGTGACGATTGAAAACTGCGTATTGGATAGCTTTCCGAAAGAATTATTTAAGATACCAAACCTTACTTTTTTAAATATTACCAATGCTAATGTGTTTTATATCACTAAACATTTTGAGCGCTTTACAAATTTAGAAGTGTTGGTTTTAGATGGTAATCAATTACAGAGCTTACCTTTTGATATTTACAAAGCAAAAAAATTACGATTCTTATCTGTAAAAAATAATCACCTGCAAAAAATGCCTGTTACGATTTGTCAGTTAGAAAACCTAACCATTTTAGATATAAAAGGAAACGGTTTTAGCAAAGCGTATATTGAGGAACTAAAAGCATTATTACCTGGTTGCGAGATTAGGTTTTAAAACCTAACCGCAAAGAAATCAAAGTTTCAGCGCAGAGTTCGCAAAAATAATTCAAATATTTCTCAGCGCACTTTGCGAAAAATCTCCGCCTCTCTGCGTTTAGGCAACAAACTTTTTCATAAATCCTTCCATAAACCAAGCTGGCGGTTGCATGGGTTTATTTTTTTGTTTATCGATAAACACAAGCGTCACAGAACCTGTATTTAGTAGTTCATTTTTTTGATTAAAACATTCGTAATGAAATGTAATACGAACACCTGGCATTTCTTTTACTGTAGTTACAATTCTTACTTCATCGTCATACTTTGCAGGCTTTTTATAATTAACCGTTAAATTAATGACTGGCATCAAAACACCACTTTCTTCCATTTCCCGGTAACTAAAACCTAAACTACGCATCGCCTCTACCCTCCCTACTTCATAGTATTGTGCATAAACCCCATAATACACAAAGCCCATTTGATCGGTTTCTCCATAACGTACTCTTAACGTTGTTTCTGTTTTAATCATACAAATAATATATTATATTTAAGAAGTCTAATTTAGCTTTCTGTTTATGCAATTACTATTTAAATTACTTTTTTTTTCAGCACTCATTAGTTTATATGCTTGTTCTAAAAAAACATCTGTCACTAATATTTCAGAATCACACATTATTGTAAATAACTCAAAAATTGATAGTACGATTTACAAAGCTATGCTTCCTTATAAAAAAACGCATGATGAGCAAATGTATGCCGTTATTGCTAAAAGCGAGGACGCTTTAGTAAAGTCAGATGTAGAAAGCACCTTAGGAAACTTTTTTTGTGATGCGGTTATTTATGAAACAAAAAAAATACTTGGAAAAGATTCTGCCATGTTGGATGTGGCCATTTTTAATAAAGGAGGTTTACGGAATTCATTACCTAAAGGAAACATTACTATAGGAAATGTTTTTGAATTAATGCCTTTTGATAATGAAGTCGTTTTATTAAAATTAAGCGGAGCGCAGTTTAAAGATATGTGTTATAAAATTGTAGAAAAAGGGGGTATTCCCATTGGTGGCATGCGCTTAACGATAAAAGGAACAACACCTACTGATATTACTGTAAAAGGAAAAGCATTTGATGAAACAAAAGACTATTGGGTTGTTACTTCCGATTACCTTGCAAATGGGGGTGATAGCTACAACTTTTTTAAAGATGCTAAAGAAAGAAAAATTATGAATGTGCTTTTAAGAAATATGATTATTAATTATTGTGAAGATATTACCAAATTAGAACAAACTATAAAACCCAAGCTAGATGGCAGAATTCAATTATCAAAATAGACGAGATTTTTTGAAATATTTTGTAGGCACTTCGGCTGTATTAGCTGGTTTTCCTGCTTTATCCAAAGAAGTATTATTAAGTAAAGATTTATCTCGCTTAACTATTTTATATACGAATGATATTCATAGTCGTATAGAACCATTTCCTGAAAACGACCCTAAATTTGCAGGAAAAGGCGGTTTTGCTAGAAGAGCGGCCGTGATTGATGAATTAAAAAAAGAAAATGATAATGTATTATTATTAGATGCAGGAGATATTTTTCAAGGCACGCCTTATTTTAATTTATATAGCGGTGAATTAGAGTATAAGTTAATGAGCATGATGGGATATGATGCCACAACAATTGGTAATCATGATTTTGATTTAGGTGTAGATAATATTACCAAACAAATGCCTCATGCCAATTTTGCTTTTATTAATTGTAACTATGATTTTAGTAACACAAGCTTGCACGACAAAATAAGCCCCTATAAAATATTTGAGAAGCAAGGCATAAAAATTGGAGTATTGGGTTACGGAATTGAATTAAAGGGCTTGGTGGACAAAAAAATGTACAAAGAGACCATTTATCAAGATCCATTACCTATTGCTAATGCAACGGCTAAATTATTGAAGATGGATTTAGGCTGTGATTATGTAATTGCTTTATCACATTTAGGTTTTTCGTATCCAGATAAAAAATTAAGTGATATGAGCATGGCGCCATTAACAGAAAATATTGATTTAATCATTGGAGGACATTCTCACACTTTCTTGGAACATCCAGTAAAATTAGCTAACAGAGTGGGCAAAGAAGTTTATGTAACTCAAGTAGGTTGGGCTGGAATTTGGTTAGGGAAATTAGATGTGTATTTTTCTTATAATAAGAAAAAAATCTCCCATAATTCAAATAACAGAAAAATTTAAAAAAGCAAGCCCAAACCGAAAATTTTCCAAAATTATTTATTCATTTTTTTCTTGCGAGATTAAATAATCGGTATATATTTACAAACTCGTACTTGTTAATAATACCAAACACTATATATTTAATAACTTATTTAAGACTATGAAGGAAAAGACAGCGGAAACCGTGTGGAAGAATTGCCTAAGAGTAATTCAGGATAATGTAAGCCCTCAAAATTTTGCAACTTGGTTTGAACCAATTAAGGCAATTAAAATTCAAGATAACGTTTTAAACATACAAGTACCATCTCAATTTTTTTATGAATGGTTAGAAGAACACTACATCACAATTATTAAAAAAGTAATTCGTAAAGAATTAGGTGCTGAAGGAAGAATTGAATATAGCATCGTTATGGATAATGGAACTGGTAAATCAGAAAAAGCAGTCATGCTTAAAGTTCCAAACATTAATACTAACTTAAGAAATAATCCAGTTTCAATGCCAATTGATAGTGGATCGATTAGAAACCCATTTATTATCCCAGGTCTTAAAAAAGTATCTGTTGAATCTCAATTAAACCCTAACTACTGTTTTGATAATTTTGTAGAAGGCGATTGTAACCGTTTAGCTCGTTCTGCTGGTTATGCTGTTTCTCAAAAACCAGGTGGTACTGCTTTTAACCCATTATTATTATATGGTGGTGTTGGTTTAGGTAAAACTCACTTAGCGCAAGCTATTGGTATTGATATTAAAAAAAACTTCCCAAATAAAACAGTTCTTTACGTACAATCAGAAAAATTTATTTCTCAATTTATTGATTCCATCAAAAACAATAACCAAAACGATTTCGTTCATTTTTACCAAATGATTGATACATTGATTATTGACGATATTCAGTACTTAGCAGGAAAAGAAAAAACTCAAGATGTATTCTTCCACATTTTCAACCACTTACACCAATTAGGAAAACAAATTATCTTAACGGCTGATAGAGCTCCGGTTGAAATGCAAGGAATTGAGCAACGTTTATTATCTCGCTTCAAATGGGGATTAAGTGCAGATTTACAAACACCAGGTTTAGAAACTCGTATCGCTATCTTAGAGAAAAAAGTTTATAACGAAGGAATTCAATTACCAAAAGAAGTGTGCGAATATTTAGCATACAGCATTACTTCAAACGTACGTGAATTAGAAGGTGCCTTAATTTCATTGTTGGCACAATCTTCATTAAACAAAAAAGTAATTACTTTAGAATTAGCTAAGCAAATGATTGACAAATTTGTTAAGTCAACTGCTCGCGAAGTTTCTATTGATTATATACAAAAAGTGGTTTGCGATTATTTCGACTTAAACATCGACTTAATGAAATCTAAAACTCGTAAACGTGAAGTAGTTCAAGCTCGTCAAATTGCGATGTATTTTGCTAAGTGTATGACTAAATCTTCTTTAGCAACCATTGGTATGCATTGTGGTGGTAAAGATCACGCAACTGTTTTACACGCTTGCCGCACAGTAAACAATTTAATGGATACTGATAAACGTTTTAAAGCTTATATTGAAGAATTAGATAAAAAAATTAGTATCAATAACTAATTGAAAATAATACCTTATTAAAAATCCTTCCGCCACTTGCGGGGGGATTTTTTTTTACCACTCATGCTCTCACCTAATCAAATATATTTATTGTTTCCTGTTTGTGGGGCTGTTTGTGGTGCTTTACTGTGGATTAATTTCTTTCAAAAAATAGATATTTTAGAGCCTGAACGTTTAAGAGATGTTATGCTTGCGTTTTGTATTGGATTTTTAACGCCAACTATTGCTTTATGGACATATCGCGGTTTAGATTCAATAGGATTCGATTTTAATGGAGATCTTTTTAATGATTTAATGTACTCAATTTTTGGTGTTGGTTTAACAGAAGAATTATCAAAACTACTGGGAGTTGGCATCGCATTTTTTCTACTTAAAAAAAGAATAAATGAACCAATTGATTATTTAATTTTTGGAGGAATCGTGGCATTAGGATTTTCAATTAGAGAAAATTTTATTTACTATTCAAACTATGGGTCATTGGTTATAACAGGTCGTACATTAATTTCGTGCTTAGTTCACATCATTAATACTAGTATTTGTGTTTATGGTATATATAGGTTCAAAATTTTTCAAAAAGGAAACTCTTATTTGAATTCAATTATAGGAATTTCAATTGCAGTGGCATCCCACGGGCTTTTCGATTTTTTTTTAACGCATCAAATCATTGGGTTTTTTACACCTTTTTTAGCAACTATTGTTTATTTAATTGGTGTAAATTTCTGGATTCAAATGTTTAATAATGCTATCAACTACTCACCATTTTTTAATTACACCAAACTATTTTCAACAACAAAATTATATCAAACCATATTACTTTGGTATGGGGTAACAGTGGTTATTGAATTTGCCTATGCCAATTTTTATAATGGGTTTGACATAGCAGTTAGTAAAACGTTGGCTAACATTTTTAAAGAGGGTATTTTGCTTACTATTGTAGCATTAAGAACTAGTCGTTTAAAAATCAGTAAACGAAAGTATTTTCCTGTTAAAATCCAATCCCCTATTTACATAACGAGAAATGGTGATGAAGATTATAAGATTCTAGGGATACCATTAAAAATTAGAGGGGAAAACGAAAAAGAATTTCGTTTTTTAGAATATATGGCAAAGGATATACAAGTTTGCCCAACATCCAAACAAAATTCAATCTTTAAGGGAAATCAAAAAGCTCGATTGCTAAAAAAATATTTTCTAAAAAATGATGTTGTAGCCTATTTAATCGAAATTTACTATCAGGACGAAACGCCAAATCAAATTTATTTATTAAAACCAAAAACTAGTGGAATTACAATATTTAGTGGGTTATACCCTATTGGAACTTTAATGAATTACGATAATCCTTCAGCATTTCAAAAAGGCCAAAATAACCTTTCTATTAAAGATTTAAAAAAAATAGAAGAGGTATATTTAAAAGTTTTATAATTGTAAAAGAATAAAAGTAATATTGTAAAATAATTCTATTAATAAATATCTAGGTAATATGATCAAAAAATTAAATCAATTTTAAACCACTTTACTTATTTAAAAACACAAATTGTTTATCAATAACATCTAAAACAATTTCTTTAGATTTATCTACCTTATCGGATAATAATTGTTTCGACAATTCATTCAACACTTGTTTTTGAAGTACACGTTTTACTGGTCTAGCACCATAATGAGGATCGTATCCTAATTCTGCCAACCATTCAATCGCTTCGTTAGTAGCTGTTATAGTCATGTGCTGCTCTGCTAATCTTTCGGCAATTTGTTTGAATTGAATTTTCACAATATCCGCTACGTCTTCTCTATTTAAAGGTTCAAACATAATCACTTCATCAATACGATTTAAAAACTCAGGACGAATCGTTTTTTTCAATAATTCAAATACCTCTGATTTAGTTTTAGCTAAAACTTCGTCTTTATTAATCTCTGTTAAATGGTCAAAATTTTCTTGTATTAAATGCGAACCAATATTAGAGGTCATAATAATAATCGTATTTTTAAAATTCACCGTTCTCCCTTTATTGTCTGTCAATCGTCCATCATCTAATACTTGCAATAAAATATTAAAAACATCAGGATGTGCTTTTTCTATCTCGTCTAATAAAATCACAGAGTATGGTCTTCTTCTTACTGCTTCTGTTAATTGCCCTCCTTCATCAAAACCTACATATCCTGGAGGTGCACCAATTAAGCGGCTCACCGCATGGCGTTCTTGATATTCACTCATATCAATACGAGTCATTGCATTTTCGTTATTAAATAAATAATCCGCTAATGCCTTTGCTAGTTCTGTTTTACCAACACCAGTTGTGCCCAAAAATATAAATGAACCAATTGGTTTTTTCGCATCTTGTAATCCTGCTCTACTTCTTCTCACGGCATCGGCAATACTTTCAATAGCTTGATGTTGACCAACCACACGTTTATGTAATTCATCTTCTAAAAACAATAGTTTTTCTTTTTCGCTTTGCATCATTCTCGAAACTGGAATACCAGTCCAAGCACTAATCACATCTGCAATATCTTCGCTATCTACTTCTTCTTTCAATAACTGAGAACCATTTGCTTTTGCCTCACTTAATTTATCTTCCAATGAGGTTAACAAAGCTTCTGCTTCCTGAATTTTACCGTAACGTATTTCTGCTACCTTTCCAAAATCGCCTTGTTTCTCATAATTAGACGCTTCTTGTTTGTAATCTTCAATTTGCGCTTTCACTTTTTGAACTCCTTCAATCGCTTCTTTCTCACTTTGCCACTTGGCTTTCAAAGCAATACGCTTGTCGCTTAAATCAGCTAACTCTTTATTTAATGTTTCCACTTTTGCATCTTCTTCTTCACGTTTCATAGCTTCACGTTCAATTTCCAATTGCATAATTTTACGTTCTAACTCATCTAATTCTATTGGCATAGAGTTAATCTGCATACGTAATTTCGATGCAGCCTCATCCATTAAATCAATAGCTTTATCTGGCAAAAAACGATCACTAATGTAGCGCTGAGATAATTCTACTGCTGCTATAATGGCTTCATCTTTAATACGCACTTTATGATGTGCTTCGTATTTCTCTTTAATACCACGTAAAATAGAAATCGCATCTTCTTCAGTTGGCTCATTCACCATTACTTTTTGAAAACGACGTTCTAAAGCTTTATCTTTTTCAAAATACTTTTGATATTCATTTAAAGTCGTTGCGCCAATAGCCCTTAATTCGCCTCGAGCTAAAGCTGGTTTTAAAATATTAGCAGCATCCATCGCTCCTTCTCCTCCACCGGCACCAACCAAAGTATGAATCTCATCAATAAACAACACCACGTCGCCATCGCTACCAATCACCTCCTTAACAACTGACTTCAATCGATCTTCAAATTCACCTTTATATTTTGCTCCCGCAATTAATGCACCCATATCCAATGAATACACTTGTTTTGACTTTAAATTTTCAGGAACGTCGCCTGCAATAATACGATGTGCTAAACCCTCTGCAATGGCCGTTTTACCAACACCAGGTTCACCAACTAAAATTGGATTGTTTTTAGTACGACGAGATAAAATTTGTAATACTCTTCGTATCTCTTCATCACGGCCAATAACTGGATCTAATTTACCATTACGAGCCTGTGTATTTAAATTAACAGCGTATTTATTTAACGCATTGTAATTTTCATCTGCCGATTGACTCGTCACTGTTGAACCTTTTCTTAATTCGGTAATAGCAGCATTTAGCTCTTTCTCTTTAATTCCATTATCTTTCATTAACTGAGCAACAGAATCTCCACTAGCTAAGATCCCTAATAATAAATGTTCAATAGAAACGTATTCATCCTTAAACTCTTTCAAATAGCTAGTAGCTTTTGATACTGTTTTATTGGCGTTGTTTGATAAGTAAGGCTGACCTCCACTTACTTTTGGATAAGAGATAACAATGGCATCAACCGTTTTAGAAAACATAGATTGATTAACCCCTAATTTTTTTAATATAAATGGCGTTACATTTTCATCTACCTCCAAAATAGCTTTTAAAATATGTCCATTTTCGATTGCTTGTTGACCATTAACGGTTGCAATTTGCATTGCCTGTTGAATGGCTTCTTGTGATTTAATTGTAAAGTTATTTAAATTCATAATAATGTTTTTTTTGTTAGAGACCTCAAATTATAGTCCAAGTGAAGTTATCTGAAATAAAGTCTTAAAAAGATGATTGAGGTGGACGTATTGACTGATTTTAATCATAAAAACTGACGATTTGTGCATAAAAATTAACCACATAGGCGCATAGAATATAATATTAGGCTGTGCGTAAAGGTCTCATAGAATTGAAGCATCGCTTCAATTGACTATGTCTATCTCAGCAACTTTTTACAATAAAATCATAATAAAAACTATATGTCTATGTGTTTAAAATAACTAAATTAGTACATGTTTTTTATTCTATCTAAAATATTAGCGTTCATTATTGCGCCCTATACTTGGCTATTTTTTGGGTTACTATTTATACTAAAAAAAGTATGGAATACACCATTTAAAAAATGGGTATTAGGCTTAACTATATTTACTTATGTGATATCCAACTCTTTTTTAATGGATGAAATTGTAAGAGCTTGGGAATATTGTGATGATGACATTTACTTAAAAAACACTCAATACGATATGGCAATTGTATTAGGAGGTATGAGTAGAATTGATGAACGTCAAAACAAAGCTGATTTTAATTTTTCGGGAGATCGTTTGTTTCAAACCTTAGAACTGTATCATAAAGGGAGAGTAAAAAAACTATTTATTACTGGAGGCTCTGGTAGCATTAATCATCCCGAACATAGAGAAGCCCTTTACATCAAAAAATATCTAAAAAACATAGCGATTCCTGATAGTAACATTATTATTGAAAGTAACTCCAAAAACACCAACGAAAACGCTGTATTTAGCAAACACCTATTAGATAGTATGCAATTTAAAGGGTCGGTTTTATTAGTAACTTCTTCTTTTCATATGCGAAGAGCCTTAGCTATCTTTAATAAAGTTGGCTATAAAAACATAACTCCCTTTGTTACTAATAAAATTACTGGGGAACGAAAATTTGAATTTGACTATTGCTTCATACCAAATGTAGAAGCTATTTTTAGTCTTAACCTTATTTTACATGAAATGGCCGGTTATTTAACCTATAAATTGAAGGGTTATTTATAAAAAATAACTTTTTATGGAATTAGTTCATCACTAGCATCTAAACATTAAAATTTAAATTTTATGAAGCTTAAAAAAATCACTACCCTTGCTTTATTGTGTATCGCCAGCACTTTAATTTCGTTGGGTTACTTTTCAAACGTGTTTACCAAACCTTCAGAAACTCAATTGAGTTTTAATAAAGGAGATAGTTACGAAAAGCTATGGAAAAGAGTAGATAGTTGTGAAAACAAGGGCTTAACAGAATCTGCTTTGAAAATAGTAAATGGTATTTATACCAAAGCAAAACTAGACAATAATGCATCTCAGTTTGTAAAAGCTATTTTACATCGTATGAAGTTTGAAAGTTATAAAGAAGAATTTTCTTTAGAAAAATCCATTTTCAAATTACGCGACGAAGCCAATGAAGCAAAATATCCTATCAAACCAGTTTTACAAAGTTTATTAGCAGATGCTTTTTGGCAATATTTTCAAAATAATCGCTGGAAATTTTACAATAGAACAACTACTGTTAATTTTAAAAACGATGATATTGAAACCTGGGATTTAAAAGCTATTACCAATGCTGTAATTAGCAACTACAAAGCATCATTGGCAAATGTAGATAGCTTAAAACGAACCAAAGTTGATATTTATGACGATATAATCAACAAGGGAACAGCTGAATGCCGTGCATGGCGACCAACATTATATGATTTTTTAGCACACCGAGCTTTAGGTTTTTTAATGAGTTCGGAACCAGATGTTTCAAGACCCGCGAATCGTTTTACCGTGAATAGCGATGATTATTTAAAACCTTATGTAGATTTTGTAAATCTTAATATTACCAATCCATCCGATTCATTAGAGACAAAATATTACGCCTTAAACATTATGAAAGATTTAACCGTGTTTCATAAAAATGATGCCAATCCAAATGCCTTAATTGACATTGAATTATTTCGCTTAGATTACATCTATGCTAATTCTCAAAATACTAAAAAAGACACATTGTATTTTAATTCATTAAAAGCATTACAAACTAAATTCTCAAGCAACGAACGTGTTACCGAAATTGATTTTAGAATTGCTAACTGGTATTTACAAAAAGCTTCAAAATATAAACCATTGGAAGGCGATAGCTATAAATGGTATAAAAAAACTGCCAAAGAAATTTGTGAATCGGCTATTGCTAAGTTTCCAAAATCGTATGGTGCTTTAGAATGTAAAAACACCCTAAATGCCATTCACTCAAAATCGTTTAATTTAATCATTGAAGAAGTTAATGAACCCAATAAACCATTTAGAGCATTAGTGAGTTCTCAAAACATTAATAAAATTTATTTCAAAATTGTAAAAACTTCTAGTCAAGAGTTACGCGAGTTGTCGAGACAAAAATACGGACAAGAGTTATATGCAAAATATAAAACCTTTCCAGAGGTAACCACTTTCTCGCAAGATTTTATTAATGATGGTGATTATCAAAATCATTTAACGGAAATTAAAATACCTGAATTAGCAGTTGGTTATTATGTGATCTTAACTTCATTAACCGAAGATTTTAAATACGCCAATAACATTACGGCTTATAGCACTTGTATAATGTCAGATATGGCTTCAACAGAAAGAAGAAGAGATAATGGCTCTTATGACTTTTACACTTTACATCGTCAAACTGGTGAAGCTTTAAAAAACATCACCGCTCAAGTATGGTACGAAAATTACGATTATAAAGTGAGAGAGTACGTTGTAAAAAAAGGGCCGTCTTACAAAACAGATGATAAAGGTTTTTTAAACATTAGTTACGAAACCATCGAAAACAAAAGTTTTTTTATCGAATTTATTAATGGTAGTGATCATTACTTTAACAACAATAGCTACTATACTTACAAACCTTATGAAAAGAATTATAACGTTGTTAGTTCTCATATCTTTACAGATAGAGGAATTTATCGCCCTGGTCAAACAGTCTATTTCAAATCTATTGTATTAGAATCCATTAATGGAAAGAACCATCAATTAAAAACAAATTACCCTGTTACGGTTACATTCTATGATGTAAACTATCAAGTGGTAAGTTCATTGCCATTAGTGACAAATGAATTTGGAACAGTTAGCGGTTCGTTTACAGCACCTCAAAATGGCCTAAACGGACAAATGCATATTACGGATGGACATGGCAATGCATATATTTCAGTAGAAGATTATAAGCGACCTAAATTTGAAACTGATTTTAATCCTGTAAAAGGCAGCTACAAAATTAATGATGAAGTTACTGTTACTGGTTTAGCAAAAGCTTATGCAGGAAATGTGATTGATGGCGCTAAAGTAGCCTACCGTGTGTTACGAAATGTAAATTATCCATATTGGTATTGGTGGTACAGACCTTATAATGTAGGTTCAACCGAAACTGAAATTACCAATGGAGAAATTACAAGTAATGATACAGGAACATACATTATTAAGTTTAAAGCTTTGCCTGACGAATCGGTTTCAAAAACAAGTTACGCGACTTATAATTATAAAGTAACAGCTGATGTCACCGATATTAATGGAGAAACCCATAGCACCGAAACAAATGTAACCGTTGGTTATCAAGCTTTACAATTAGCGATTTCGAGTGATGCTATTGTTGAAGTGAATAATACAAAACCAATTTACATCACCACAAATAACTTAAATGGTGTTAAAGAAAATACGAAAGGAAATTTCTCTATCTACAAATTAAAGCAACCTAATAAAGTTTTCAGAAGTCGTTTATGGCAACAAGCTGATAGACATAGCTTAACTAAAGAAGATTACTACACAACTTTCCCAAATGATTTGTATGCTGACGAAAACAATAAATACAAATGGGAAAAAGAAACTAAAGTATTAGATAAAGCCTTTGACACGGGTTTAAAAACGGACTATGATTTATCAGCTGAATTCAAATCATTTAAACCGGGTGTATATGTGATTGAAGCTAATTGCAAAGATAAATTTGGTGAAGACATTAAAGCCTTTAGCTTCATTACTGTATTTAATAAAAATAATAATGAAATTCCTGAGCAAATAGCGGATTGGTTTTACTATCCTAAAACCATGGCTGAGCCTGGAGAGAAGGTAAATTATATTTTAGCTTCTGGTTACAGCAATGTGAATTATTTATTTGAATTTGAGCATCAAGGTAAATTGGTTAGTTCAAAAACAGAACAAGCTTCGATGAAATCCAATGAATTGCAAGTAGAAGAAATTCACAGAGGTAACTTTGCATTTCACACGAGCTTTATTAAAAACAATCGCTTTTATTATCATAGCAGTATTGTAACAGTGCCATACACCAATAAAAAATTAGACATTGAGTTTGAAACCTTCCGTAATAAATTATTACCAGGACAAGCTGAAGAATGGAAATTAATTTTAAAAGATAAAAAAGGAGAAAAAGCTGCAGCAGAAATGGTAGCGACCATGTATGACGCCTCCTTAGATGCTTTTAGAGCAAACAATTGGTATTTTAATATTTTACAAAGTTATTATGCTCGTTTAAATTGGTCGTCACGAATTTCGCAGACCGTTAATTCAAATGAACTCAACAATATTTCTGTGGATTATTATTCTTTACCTACACGCCAATATGATGCTTTGAATTATTTTGGTTTAGGATTCTATAATGGTTATGGAGAAGGCACTGGCTCTGGCCCTATACTTTCTTATGCTCAAAGTGAATTATATGACAGAATCGAAGCCGATGAAATGGCTGTTGGTCAAACTAAAAGTGCTGCCGCTCCTAAGTTGATGAAAAACAAAGAAGAAGCAGAAAAGAAAGGCAATATAATATCTTATCAAAATGCCAGGTTTTTAGATGGAGATGATGATAAAGATGCGACAACAATTTCTGCTGGTGAATCCATGAACGGAAAAGGTGGAAGAGAACAAACAAATAAGCAAGCTGATTTATCTGCTGTAAAAGCACGTTCTAACTTTAATGAAACTGCTTTCTTCTTCCCTCAATTACAAGCCAACTACAAGGGAGAAGTTGAAATTAAATTTACAGTGCCAGAAAGTTTAACGAAATGGAAGGTGATGGGTTTTGCTCATACCAAAGATTTAAAATATGGTCAGTTTGAAAAAGAAGTCATCACCCAAAAAGAATTGATGGTTCAACCTAATGCTCCTCGTTTTTTCAGAGAAGGAGATAACATTACTTTTATCAGTAAAGTATCAAACTTATCTGTTAAAGATTTAACGGGTAATGCTGAATTAAAATTATATGATGCTTTAACCGATAAAGAAATATCTGCCAGCATAATAGAAGCCATGCATGGCAACTTCCCTACTATTGGCTTTAGAGAATTCACCGTTAAAAAAGGATTAAGTACTTCTATCGAATGGAATTTACACATCCCTGAAGGTTATTCTGCTATTAAATATAAAGTAGTAGCAAAAGCCAATAATTTTACAGACGGAGAAGAAACAGCAGTTCCCGTATTAACGAATCGAATGTTAGTAACAGAGAGCATGCCAATGCCAATTAGAAGCAATCAAACCAAAGAATTTAATTTCACAAAGTTTACGAATCAAAATAACAATTCTACGACTTTAAAGAATCATTCTTACACCCTAGAGTTCACGGCCAACCCAGCTTGGTATGCGGTGCAAGCGCTCCCTTACTTAATGGAATATCCTTATGAATGTGCAGAACAAACCTTTGCTCGTTATTACGCCAACAGCTTAGCTACTTATGTGGTTAATTCTAAACCAAAAATCAAAGCTATTTTTGATGCTTGGAAAACGGCTAGTCCTGATGCTTTTTTATCAAACTTAGAAAAAAACCAAGAATTAAAAGCAGTTGTGTTAGAAGAAACTCCTTGGGTATTGCAATCTAAAAGTGAAAGCGAAAATAAAAAACGCGTTGGTTTATTATTTGATTTAAATAAAATGAGTAACGAACAAATTCAAGCCTTTAAAAAATTAAAGAAAAAACAATCTTCTAATGGCGGTTTTGTTTGGTTTGATGGTGGCCCAGATGATTGGTACATTACTCAACATATTGTGACTGGTTTTTCTCACTTAGATAAGTTAGGTGTGATTAAAGCCAGAGAAAATGGTGAAGTTTGGAGCATGATTACTCAAGCTGTGGAGTATTGCGATAATCGCATGCGCGAAGAATATGAATGGGTTAAAAAATATAATCCAAAATATAAAACAGAAAATCATTTGAGTTATATGGCAATTCAGTATTTATACATGCGTAGTAATTTCCAAGATATTAATTTAGACAAACGCCACAAAGAGCATTTTGATTATTATAAAAAACAAGAGCAAACCTACTGGCTGCAAAATAGCCGCTATATGCAAGGTATGATTGCTTTAAGTTTACACCGAAATAAAGATGCAACTCTTCCAAAAGACATTTTAAAATCATTGAAAGAAAACAGCATCAATAGCGAAGAAATGGGAATGTATTGGAAAGAGAATTATGGTTACTCATGGTACGAAGCTCCAATTGAAATGCAAGCTTTAATGATTGAAGCGTTTGATGAAATTAATAACGACACCAAATCGGTAGATGATTTAAAAACATGGTTAGTGAAGAGTAAACAAACCCAACATTGGGGAACCACTCGTTCAACCACCGATGCCGTTTATGCTTTATTATTAAAAGGAACAGACTGGTTAGCGACTGAACCCAATGCAGAAATTACTGTGGGCGACATTAAATTGGATCCTAAAAATGATAAATCATTAAACTCTGAACCAGGAACGGGTTACTTTAAAAAAGTATGGAGTGGTTCTGATATTAAACCATCAAGCATGGGGCAAATTAAAGTAGAGAAAAAAGATGTGGGTGTAAGTTATGGCGCTATGTATTGGCAATACTTTGAACAATTAGATAAAATTACTACTCACGAAACACCTTTAAAACTCAAAAAACAATTATTCTTGCAGAAAAACACAGCAAGCGGTCCAGTAATAGAACCAATAACCTCAGCTACCAAACTAAAACTAGGCGATAAAATAAAAGTAAGAATCGAATTACGAGTTGACAGAGACATGAGCTACGTCCACATGAAAGATATGCGCGCTTCTGGCTTTGAGCCAACCAACGTGATGAGTGGTTATAAATACCAAGATGGATTAGGTTATTATGAAAGCACCAGAGATGCGGCGACCAACTTCTTCTTCTCATACTTAAATAAAGGTACTTACGTTTTTGAATATCCTTTGGTTGTTAATCATTATGGAGATTTCAGTAATGGCATTACGACTATTCAATGTATGTATTCTCCTGAATTTACCAGTCATAGCGAAGGCATCAGAGTGAAGGTGATGAAGCAATAGACTTTAATAGTTTGGGCGTGCCCCTTTGGGTCGGGCTGTCGCTTCAATCTTTTGTTCGTGCCTCTCAAAAGGATTTTCGCTTGCATCCCTCACGCAGTTTGCAAATTTAAGTCCGCGTTAGGGATTGAACGAAAATCCTTTTACGAAACGGAGTGGAGTAAAAGATTGCAGTGAAAGCCCGGCCCGCCAGCTGGCGGGAACGCCCTAATTACAAGAATAACAATACTATATCTAAGACAACACTTACAAAAAACAAAAAAGGAGATAAAATATATCTCCTTTTTTGTGTAATTAAAATAAACGTAACCAGTACTACAAATTCTTCTCTAATTGTTTTAATTCTTGAACCTTTTCAGCATAACCCATTTTATCGAATGAATAAATTAAGTTATTTAAAATTCGTTTGATGATATCTAAGTTAGAACAAGGTAAATAGTGTTTCGTTTCAGGCTCTACATTTAATTGCTTAATAAATGCATCCACATCACCTCTATTAAAAATCAATCCTTTGCTGAATGGATTCACGTAAAATAAAATGTTATCCGAAAGTGTTTTATCTGAAGGGTCAATTAAATTAGCGAAATCATTCACGTAAGCTAGTACAAAATGCTGTGGCAAGTTTACACCGTAAATAGGAATAGCGAGTTCTTTGCAAATTAAAGCGTAAACCACGCTTAACATCACAGGATTTCCTTTTTTGGTTTCTAGTACAACATTAATGAAAGAGTTTTGAGGAGCATGATAGTTAGTGATGTTTCCACCAAACTGATGCACTTCAAATAAAATATGATTGATGATTTTAACTTTTTCAATAGCCGTTAAATCATCATGTAATTCCAACCACACATCTTGCTTAATTTGATGCAGTTGTTTTTTTAATTTGTTTTCGTCTAAATCAGGATATTGGTAACGAGCTATAATAGCACATCCTTTAAATAAATCATCCTGTTCGTTTTCTGCCCAATGTTTTAATGCATTTTGTAAAGCCTTAAATTGAATGGTATGAATAATCCCTTCAATGCGTTTTTGCATTAAGGCATCAAAGCTGTTTTCCCATGCCGTTTCTAAATGCGGAATAGCAGGCGGACCTAATATTATAAACCTATTCTTTACCTCAGAATAAATTCCGTCATCCGGATCATCTAATAAAGTAATTAAGGCAATTACTTCTTTCAGGTTCATTTCGTTTTTCTTAGGTCTCATACATAACAAAAATAGCCCCGAATTGGAGCTATTTTAAGGTTCAAATTATATTTTCTTAACAATTAGGCTGTTAATCGTTGTAAACTTTCTTGTATTAATATCTCTACACTCTTCGTGTAATCGTTGGTAAACTCTTTACGGACGCGGTTTGCGATAATTACACAGGCTGTTAAACAATTGTGGTTTAATAACTTTCCTAAACCGTATAAAGCCGAAGTTTCCATCTCGAAGTTCGTAATACGATGTTCACCCATTTTAAAATCCGTTAAAAACTCGTTTAAATTAGGCATTGCTGCTTTTAGGCGAATTTGTCGCCCTTGAGGACCATAAAAACCTGGTGCAGTAGCTGTAATGCCAATATGAGTACCTTGTTGAAACTTAGAAATCAAATTATCCGAAGCTTTCACACAATATGGATAAGGCAAATTCGATTTCCAGCCTGTATGTTTGATGAAAGACTCGCTAATGGGGTTTTCACAAACGCTTTCCCAATTATCGTAGAAGTTTAATAAACCATCTAAACCTAGTCCATGAGAGCTTACCACAATTCCGTTTACCGGAATATCAGCTTGTAAAGCGCCGCTAGTTCCTAAACGAATCACATTTAAGGAACGGTGAGTTGGATTTAGCTCCCTTGTTTCTAAATTAATATTAACGGCTGCATCCAATTCATTCATCACGATGTCGATATTATCCGTACCAATACCAGTTGATAAAACCGTAATACGTTTTCCATTAAAAATACCCGTATGAGTTACAAACTCACGATGCTCAGTTTTAAATTCAATTTTACTAAAGAATTTAGAGATTTGAGCCACACGATGCTGGTCACCAACAACTATGACATCATCTGCAATATCTTCGGCTTTTAAATTGATATGATAAACACGATTTTCTTTGGTAAGAATTAATTCGGTTTCTGGAAATTGAGACATGATATTTAGTTTTCAAATAGTAAAGCTAGAATATATTTTCCAAATATCATAATTCCAATTAACGCCGAAATAATAGAAAACACAAGCACTGCGCCCGCAGCTAAATCTTTAATGGCGCCTGCTTTTGGATTATAATTGGGTTCTACTAAATCCACCAGATGCTCAATGGCAGTATTAATCATTTCGAGAGCAAGAACAGCTCCAATACAAATTAAAATCACAAACCATTCCATTATCTCAATATCAAATAAAAAGCCTAAAGCGATACTCAATGCCGTTGCTACTATATGAATTTTAAAATGCTTTTCATGCCAGGCCAATTTCAAGCCATTAACGGCAAAGGAAACAGATTTAAAAAAACTAGGCTTCATGGTGTTCTGACTTTAATAATGGTTTTGAAATATAGTACAAGAACGCTAAAAAAATTGAAAAAATAAAGGTAAAAGCAATGGTATCTTTTTCAAAGAGAATACCAAAACTTTGACGCATTAATTGAAAAGGATGATTGATCACATTCCAACTATTAAAGCGAAGGTATCTTCCTAAATACAAGCCAAAGGAAATTAACCCAAAGATAAAAGGTATAATGATAGCTAAATAAGTAGGCTTGATATATTTCTGTAACATACCAAACATGTCTTTCAAAGATTTCAAAAATACCATCATTCCAATTAGAGCAAAAGACAATACCAGCACTAAGTCGTACCATAAGGGAAAATATTCTCTGGGACGTAAATGAAATAAATCCGTTAAGATGTAAGGTGAGTTTGGTAAAAATAATAACCATAACACCAATAATGGAATATGAACAAACCCCAGACGCTCTTTCTTTTTCAAATAATTACTAATCCACCAAGGAATGAAAGCGAGAAATAAATTCCACGCTAAAAATATAAAGCTAAATCCTTCGCTTTTATAAATACGATATATTAATAAACTGGTGCAAAAAGCCGTGAACAAATAGATGAGTTGTTTGAATGATAATTTCATATGGTTTAGTTTATTGAGTTGGTTTGTCAAATGGTATAGCCAGTTTAACTATTTGTCTTTATAATTGAGGCGAACATGGCTATTTCATGATTTTATAATTTTTGAGTTAAAGAATGATTGATTTCTATTGTGTTTTTACGTTTTACAAAAACAATCTTGATGCAATACCAAATGGCGATGCCCCATGCTGCGAATACCCAAAAGATAAGTGCAATCATTAAATAAGTGTACCATTGAAATCTTTCATGATAATTATCGTTAGCAGATAATGTATCTAAACGAAATGCACTGATGACAAGATACTGAGCAAAATACAAACCGAAGAATAATAAAAAATAAACCCCAACTATAATCCAATAGGTTTTTAATTTACCTATCGCTTGTTTATTATTGATGCAAATGATCGTTCTTATCAAAGCACCTAATACTTGAATAGCTGCTACAGCAATTTCTAATAAAAATATTCCTACAATTATCGAAAAAATTAAATCTCCATAACCAGCGGGTGAATTATCTTCCATGTATTTACTTTTTAATTATTATCAATACTAACACTATCCTCTTTAGGAAGCACTATTTTGATGCAATACCAAATGGCAATTAGCCAGGCAAATGGAATCCAAATTATAATATTCCAATGATTGTAAAGAAAAAGTTCCCAAATAGAAAAGTAAACCAAAACCATTGCCCAATAGATTCCTAATTTTTGACGGTCAGTTTTATCAAATAATGATATAATGGTTCTGAAAATTGCCCCAATAATTTGAATAGCGCCAACCATAAACTGGAATAACCCAATCAAAAAATACCAATCGTCATCATTACTCATATTTGCTTCTAAAAATAATGCTGTCATATCCTTATTTTTTATGATAAATACTTCTTACAATTTCCTGATCCCTTAAATCAAAACTTCGCCAATCATTATTATAATCTGAGATAAAATGATACACCTTATCTCTTAACTGCTGCACAAATGTTTCCGTATGATATCTGCTCTCCAAATCACCTGTGTAATTCTTTAATCTTGAATCTGCTAAATTAAAATCCTTTCGTTTGGTAACAGCCAACAACTCAGGTAAATTGGCATCTGACAAAGAAAACAAATAATAAAAGTCAACTTGCGCTAAAGGTTTGTTTTGAATATTGTAATTGGTAATTAGTTTATCCCAATTCAAAGTACTTGATAAAACCAATACCGAAAACCAAAGCGCCACATTAGTTCTAATTAAATACCAATTAGATTGTTTTTTATAAATTTTATAAAATAATACACATAAACCAAAGGCTGCTAATACCAACAATACATACACGCCAATACGTTTGTAAGTGAAATTAAAATCGTGGATATAAATTTGGTTTCTAAAAGATGTTGACGATAACATCAATACGTTTTGAATAATCCACAAATAGGCAAATGCCATTAAGGCTTTATTATTTTTGGTAGATGTAAATTCACTTCTAAATAAATACATCATTAAACTGGTGGCAATGATAATCGACAAAATAATAATCCCTACTCCACTGTGCACAAAGTCAGAATGCGTCACATTTTTTGGCAAGCCTCCGTTAAAATATAAGGTTTGAATATCACCTATATTTAAAATCACCAACATTAAGTTCAATAACACAAACAATAGCAAGCCTGCGTATCGCTCTGTTTCAAAACGCTTTTGATTTTGTTCGTCTTGGATAGCTTCTGCATTTGCTAAAGGCAACTTGTTTTCCCAGGCTTCAATGGGTGCAATAGTTCGGTGATAGAAAAACGCATAAGCCAATAAAAAGCCACTGATTGTAAAACAAATCCAGGTGAAACTAATGAAATCAAAATTGATCCACTTGGTGTTTTCGGCGAACAAAGGATTAGAACTTTTGTACATATTGAAAAACAAAATGCTCAACAATAAAACGCCTGCCGTTGCAATAGCTTTGTGATTTTTTTTATTACCAGGCGCATCTGTTTTTGGTTGCAATCGTTTAATAGAATCAATGGCAATATACACCACACACGATGTTACCGAATAACAACTAAACGCAAAAGAAAACAAACTCGAGGTCGCTACATTAAATGATACTGCCGACAATAGCAATAAACTGGCAACGTTTGCTATAATACTCAATGCACTCGAATGCACAAAAATAGCAACAGAACTTATCAAACACATCAGCGCACTCCAAATCCATTTTTTGTTCTTGAGTAAATTAACATTCTTGAGAATTAATACCACAAGCAATACGATATTGAATAACAAGAAATTGATTCCTGCGTTTTGTTGGTAAAATAAACCGCTGTAAGCTCCTGTGGCTGCTAGCAATAGATAATCATTTTTTTTCATGGTTTTATTTTTTAAGGTTTTGTCCCGCAGATTGCGCTAATCTTCGCGGATTTATTTTTTCATTGTCCTAATCTGTGTCATCTGCGAAATCAGCAGGAAATTTTCTAATTAAACAAAGAAGCTTTTACTTGATTCAAATCTTGATTTAACATGGATTTAAAATTGTTGACTGAAATGTCTTTACATGTTTTACCTCTTTCGTAGGCTGCTATTAAGTATTTCCACTCGGTTGGTAACAAACACCAAGCACCAATGAGTGTAATGATGGAGGCAATAGATTTATTGCCATTACCATGTAAAAAAAACTGCAAGGCTACTTCATCTTTAAACGAAATAGAGTAATCAAACAATACATGATGTATATCGTGGTACTCCGCTCCTACTAACAATTCTACTTCATGTTGCTTTAAAAATTCGCCCAAGGTTTTACCGAGACTCCCTTCAGGATATTGAAGCAACTGAGCGGTACTAATATTCCAGTTCATATCCTTTGAACCAAAATTAAATACCATGGGTCCTATCATTCCCGCTACCCAAGATGATGTTTTATGATGTATCCAAAACGCATAATCGATGATGGTTTTCGGTTGTTTGTTTATTGTTTTCATATTTATTTATTTTTTGTCCCGCAGATTGCGCGGATTATCGCTGATTTTTAATCTATATTAATGTGCAAGATTTGCAGGGATTTATTTCAAGTGTTTAGTTAGGTTGATTTTATACTGTTCTTAAATCTGCGACATCTGCGAGATTTGCGGGAACCTGTTTTTCTAATTGCTTAATCTTGTGTTTGATATAGAACAGTGGAATCAATCCCAACAGCCCAAAGCAACAATCAATGACTTGATGATAAAAAGGAATATCGCGAATTGGTCCGCAGATAAAGGCTAAAGGAAAAACTGCTACACAAGCAGCGATACCAACGTTAATACTAAACTTATTTCGAATTGGATCTTGGTACACACCAACAAAAAATAAAGAAATGATAATGTGAGCAAAGGCTAACCAATCGGTGCCATACAATACAATAGAAGGTGTTGCGTGAACTGCATCATACATCTTATAAATCCATACATGAAAAAAAGTTGGGAACGACTGAATGTTGGCTACCATCCAATTCACTTCCGTGACTAATGGAAAAGCAGTGACACCGCTTAACACTAATAACACAATAAACACTAAAACAACTTGTCTGATTTTTTTGATTTCTGTTTTCATGGTTTCTATTTTTTATATTTATTTTAAAAGTACTTTGTGTTTCAAAGTATAAGCGCAAAAAAAATGGGTTATCGTCCTTTCAGTAATATTTCAAGCGCATCCAAATGATCATTAAAAGCTTTCATCCCCACTTTAGTAACCGAATAAGTTGTTAAAGGTTTCTTCCCAACAAACTCTTTCTTCACATGGATGTAGCCTTCTTTCTCCAATGCTGCAATATGACTGGCAAGGTTTCCATCAGTAATGTCTAAAGTTTCTTTCATCGTACTAAAGTCCACACTATCGTTCACCATCAACACACTCATAATACCCAAACGTATTCGATTTTCAAATGCTTTATTTAAGTTATGTATGTATGTTTTCAATTCTTAATTTTGATTTATGATAAAAGATGAATGATACAAGAATCGCTTGTCCATCTTCTATCCTTTGTCATTAATCTTTTATCTGTTTTCGCTCGTACTTAAACCACATTACTGCTCCATAAACAATATGTAATACTCCAAATCCAAGCGACCAATATAGTAAGCCATTTCCTAAATTAAAAGCATTTATTAATCCCAAGATGATTTCGCAGATACCGAAGTAGCGAATATCATCGTAAGTATATTTACTCGCATTAATCAAGGCCATGCCGTAAAACAACAACATACAAGGGGCAATAAAAACAATGGCGCCATGATATAATAAAGCCAAGCAAAATAAACCACCAGCTACTAATGGAATACATAAATTAATTAAAACACGAATAGCGGTATGATCAAATAATTTATGTCCTTCTCTTTTGGCCTTGCGATTGGAGAAAACATATGCGGTTACAATGGAGGCCACTAAAATAGCAGCAGCTAATAATACATAATCAACATACAAACCAAACAGCCTTTCCTTTAAACTCATTCCAGCATCTCTACTAACATCATCTCTAAATGACGCCGCAAATTCGCCTAACATTATATAGGCGATATAAGCTCCGACTAAAGCAAATATACCGGCAAATACACCCGACAAACCACTCAGTGATAAAAAACGGGTTGATTTTTTCATCATGTTACGAATATCCTGTATCGCTTCGAGGTGTTGGCTGTTTTCTGTTGTCATATCAAAAGCACTTTGTGATACAAAGTTATAATATATTTTAATACCTGCAATTTATTTTAACGTTTTTTGATAAATATTATATCAACACTAATTTACTTACCTTTACCACATGGCAAGAATTTTAGCAATAGATTATGGGAGCAAACGCGTTGGTTTAGCGGTTACTGATCCCTTACAAATTATTGCCAGCGGTTTAACCACCGTGCACAGTAAAGATTTAATTGCCTACCTCGAAGAGTATTTAAAAAAAGAACAAGTAGAGTGCATTGTTGTTGGAGAACCAAAAACCTTACAAAACGAAGCCTCTGATAGCGCCCGTTTTATTGATCCTTTCGTAACTCACTTAACACGTAAATTTCCTCACATAAAAATTGCGCGTTACGATGAGCGCTTTACCTCTACCCTCGCCCACCAAGCGATGTTGATGGGTGGTTTGAAGAAGAAAGCTCGTGCTAATAAAGATACAGTGGATATGGTGAGTGCCACCATTATCCTTCAGGATTATTTGAGTTTTATGGGGAAGTAATCACCCTACGAACGCTTCGACTCCGCTCAGCGTCCGCAATTTTCAATCGGTAGATGATGGTGGCTGAGCGGAGCCGAAGTCACCGATATAAAAAACTAAGCCTCTTTCTCCGAAAAAATAATATTCAAACTCTCCAATTCAGAAAGCATTGGTTCGTAAATTTCTTTTACTAAAGGAATTTGAACACCATATAATTTAAATTTACCAGTTAAGAAATTTTTAATGGTAATAGCTAATGGCAAGCCCACTGTTTTAGCCATGGCAGTGTGAACCTCATCATCACTAATAACCACTAAAGAAGAATTTAATTTATGTTTAGCACCTTTCAATTCGTATTCAAATTGGTGTTGCATCACAATCATATCTTTATCGCCTGCTTTCAACAACCATTTTTCTTCTAATAAATTCTGTAATAACTCTGCTGGAGAACCTTCTTTTAATGTGATGGCTTTGTTAGAGAATAATTCTAAATATTCTAACTTAGTCATGACCTCAGCATCTAGCTCAGTTCCCATAAAGGCAACTAATTTTTCTTTAACAGAAGCATTGCCTTTTGGTAAAAACGATGATAATAAATCTGTATACGTTAATGTGTTTGCATTTTTAATTTTATAAGTATCATCTGTTAAACCTAATTTCACAAACACATTCCATGCTTTGCAATAGCCTGGGAAACGCAAGGTTCCACGTAACATCGTTTGTGCATCGTTTAGTCCATAAGGTTCTTTGTAACCAATACTATCGCGGTTGGCGTAAGCATCAAATTTACCGTAGCCTTCTACCTCAATGGTTTCTATTTGTTTATACAAACGGTTGTAAGGAATGAATTTTAATTTGCCTTCTTCAATAAATTGAGCAGTGCCTTGTCCAGCTAAAATAACGTTACGTGGGTTCCAACTAAATTTATAACCCCAAGGATTATCGTTACTTTCTGGCGCTACCAAGCCTCCGCAAAACGATTTGAAGCTCGTGATTTTTCCACCTTTATCTTGTATCTCGTTAATCACTTTCATAGCCGAAGCATGATCGATACCTGGGTCTAAACCACATTCGTTTAATAAAATTAAATTCTTTTGTTTAGCCTCAGCATCTAAGTCTTTCATATCCTGACTCACATAACTTGCCGTAGCAATATGTTTACCTAAACGCACGCAATCTCTGGCCACATCACCATGCATAAAAGCTGGTAACATCGATACGACGAAATCAGAATTCTTAATTAACTCTTCTCTTAATTGTGCATTATTCACATCAAACTCTACCGCAGCAGCCACATCTTTATATTGACTGATTTTAGATTCAACCGCTACTTTATTAGCATCTGCAATAGTAATATGCCAGCTATGGGCTTTAGCGTTTGATAATAAATAATCAATTAGGCTTGAAGAAGAGCGTCCAGCTCCTATAATTAATAGTTTGCTCATAATATAAATTCTACGCAAAAATAACCTTAAATTTGAAATCAAAACAGATAATATGTTGCTAAAAATAAAAGTTCTGATTTACTTCCTTTTTATAGGTTTTGCGGTTTTAGCTCAAAACAATTCGGTGGTTATCTTTAGCGCTTCAGGAAATCCTTTTTATTTGATTTTTAATGGGGAAACCATTAATGCGGTAGCCCAATCTAATGTCAAAATATTTGATGTAAGCGCAGGCTGGAGTAAATTAGAGATAAAGACACCTAACGTTATTAAAGAGTTAAGATTTAAAGATTCGATTTTATTAAGCAGTAAATCAAAATTTGTGAATAAAGAATTTACCTATGTATTGCTTGAAAAAGGAGAAAAATTAGAACTTGAATTCAAGTCGGTTTCTGAATTATCAGGACCAAAAACACCACCTGTTCCGCCAGAACCAAAAGAAGCTGCTCCTTTAGTGGATAATAGCATTTATGGAAATTTATACCAAGCGGTGAATAACAAACCTGTGTTTTATACTAACTATGATAAAGAGACTTCTACATGTAAAGTAATGTTAACCGATAAAGAAATAAATTATGCAACTAAGTTAATGGCTAAGGCAAACGACAGGGAAGCAGCTTATCGTTACTTAACACAAATTATTGATTTAAATTGCTACAATACCCTTCAATTAAAAGAATTATTAGAAACCGCTCCTATTGATATGGATAGATTGAATTCGGCAAAGAAAGCCTACTCACATGTTACCGACATTCAAAATATCAATACGATTTTATCGGTTTTTAAATATCCAGCCATGAAAGAATCTTTTGCCTCGTTTTTAAAAGAAGAAGAAAATACAATTAAACAAAAAAACTTAAACTGCAAAGAACCAATAAGCGAAGAAAAATTTAATGCGCTTTATTCGAAAATTAAAAACACAGCTTACGAAAACGAAAAATTAATCATATCTAAAAAACTATTAGTAGATGTGTGTTTATCGAGTATTCAAATAAAAAAAATAAGCGAGCTCTATACGCATGATAGAGAAAAATTAGACTACATGAAATGTGCTTTGAACATTTTAACAGATAAAGAAAATAATAAAACCTTGATTGATGAATTTCAATTTCAAGGCACTAAAGATGAATTTTCAAAATATATTTCGAAATAAAATGAATAACAACAAATTAATTACAATTGGCTTAATAGGTGCTATTGCTGTGGCATTAGGTGCACTTGGCGCACACTTTTTAAAAAGTAAATTAGAGACAGGATTAATTACTCCTGACCAGTTAAACGGTTTTGATACAGCTGTTAAATACCAAATGTATCATGCGCTGGCGATGTTGGGATTATTTTTGTTTTCGAAACAAAACACTCACAAGTATATCAATTGGGCATTCAATAGTTTTTTAATAGGTATAGTGATGTTTTCGGGTTCTTTGTATTTTTTATGTACTCGCAATTTATTGGGAACAGAAGGGCTGAAAGTACTAGGACCAATTACACCTATTGGTGGTTTGTTTTTTATTGCAGGCTGGATTTTTATTGCATTAATCGGTTTAAAAAAACAATCTAACTAGTGAATTTAAGTGGAGAACTGATTGCGCTAATCACCACACTTTGTTGGAGTTTAGGCATTTTTCCATTTACAGAAGCCGCTAAACGTATTGGCTCTGCTCCCTTAAATCAATACCGTTTATTATTAGCGTGGATTATTATTTCTATCATTTTATTTTTTTGGAATGATTTAAATTTTGTTGAACTATTTACCGAACCTCAACCCTATCATTTTATCTTTTTAGGATTATCGGGTATTATTGGCTTTAGTATTGGTGATTATTGCAGTTTTAATTCTTTTAAATTATTAGGTCCTAAATTAGCGAGCTTATACACAACATTTGCACCAGGAGCCGCTTTACTAATTGGGTACATTGCTTTAAACGAAAGTGTAAATCTTATTGGCATTTTTGGTATTTTAATTACGGTGTCGGGTGTTATTTGGTTAACCTTATCTAAAAAAGATTCAAATGCTGCCACGCAAGTTGGATATACTAGAGATAAAAGAGGAATTTTTTACGGCATTATTGGAGCTTTATGTCAAGGAACAGGCTTAGTGCTTTCAAAATACGGCATGGATTATTATGAAGTAAAGCTACAAACCATGCACGCTGTTTGGATCCGTTTGTTATTTGCATTTTCGGCAGCATTTATTGTTTCGTTATTGGCAGGGAAATTAAAAGCTAACAGCAAACCAATTTTCACAAACGAAAAAAACAATTTACCGTTTCTATTTTTTGGAACCATTTTAGGTCCAGTAATGGGTGTTACACTTTCTTTATTTGCTATTCAAAAATTAGAAGTAGCAGTTGCTCAGACCATTTTCGCTCTTTTACCTCTTTTTGTATTACCAATTAGTCTAATTGTTTACAAAGAAAGAATAACCCTCCAATCTGTTTTTGCTTGTCTACTAGCATTATCGGGGGTATTGTTATTGATTTGGAGGAATGAATTTTAAAAATATTCTGCTACCTTTAATGCAATGATAAAACCTAAATTAAAAATATTCTTGCTTTTTTTATTAGTCTATGCGCTGTTTAGTTTAATTTCATTAAACCGACATTCAAAGTCTAAAATTTATACTTACCACTCCGAATTATGGGCAGATAAAGCAGGTTACAATGTGTATTTAGCAGCATTGTTTATTTATGATTTTGATGCCACAAAATTCAACGACAGTTTAGATTATAAAGTTGGTAATGGTTTTACTTTAGATCCTTCTTCTAAAAAAATCATCACAAAATATCCTTACGGTGTTTCATTATTGCAAAGTCCTTTTTGGCTTGTAGCACATAGCTTATCAGAAATAAAAGATGGATATGCGATGCCTTACCAAAAAGCCGTTGACTTTGCAGGTTGTTTTTATTTAACCTTAGGATTGTTTTTTCTGTTTTTTATTTTCAATAAGTTGTATTCTGTTGAGCAATCTATTTTATTCTCATTATTAGTTCTTTTTAGTTCGGGAATATTTTATTATGGCATTTTTGAAACTGGGATGTCACATATTTATTCTTTCTGTGCACTCTCTACCTTATTATATCTGTTATTAAATAAAGACAATTTCAATCCAAACCGTTATATACTTTTATTAAGTATACTGTCCATTATATATTTAATTATAAGACCGATTAATGTGTTATTTTTAGTTCCTGTTTTGATATATTTTCTATATCAAAATCATGAAACCTATTTCAATAGAAGTACCATTTTAACTATCACTAAACAGCAAATCATTCTAATTATATCGGTTTCTGTATTATTCATATTACCTCAACTATTGTATTATAACTATGCCTTTGGAAGCTTTTTGGTGAAATCATACCAAAATGAACCTTTTGAAATACCAACTTTAATTAGAATAACTGAACTACTATTCTCTCCCAATAATGGATTATTAATTTATTACCCCGTTTGTTTGGTAATGATTATTTATAGTTTTTTGACTAACCATAAATTCACATTTTTGTTATTGAGTCTTTTCATCATCTATATTTTAATTTATGCTTCTTGGTGGAGTCTTTCCTTAGGTTGTGGTTTTGGCCATAGAGCAATGAACGATATTGTTTTAGTGTTTTTTACTCCTTTCTTTATTTTTTCTGAAAAGCCAAAAAAGTGGATCATTTTAACAATTTTAGCCCTCGCTATTGTTAATTTTAAGTTTATTTTTAGTTACGATTCTTGCCTCTATACCTCCGTAAATTGGGACTTTACCGAATACGCATCAATACTTTTTGGAGAATTTAAGTAATTTTCAAAAAAAGCATTCGATTTTGTATATTTATGGGATTAAAATTAAGTTCTCATGACGACATTAAAATACTTTACTCTTGCGCTTTGCTTAACTATTTGTACAACTGCTTTTTCACAAAAAGGGAAAAATGGTGCTTTAACTGTAACTGCAGCAAATACAAGAATTAACGAATTCACAGCACTCACAGCTAATGCCAATGTTGGAAACACTACTATTACTGTAGCTGCAAGTTCATTAAATGCCAATGGTCGTTTTTCGGCTAATTTAGCAGCTGGTGATTTAGTGATGATTATTCAAATGCAAGGGGCTTTAATAAATCTTTATCGTTGGACTCCAGCATGGCAACCAGATAGTACTTATGGATATGTGTATAATTACAAAACTTGTGGAAATTATGAATTTGCACAAGTGAAAACAGTTATTTCTGCTACTCAAATTGAATTAGAATGCGGTTTAAAATACGATTATTCGAGTGCGGGAAAAACACAAGTAGTTCGCGTACCAAGATACAATGCATTAACCGTAAATAGCGGGGGAGTTTTAACATCTGATGCCTGGAATGGAACAATTGGTGGGGTATTAATTGCAGAAGTTGATGGGAGCACAATACTTAACGCAGGCGGCACCATATCTGCTAATGCACTAGGTTTTAGGGGTGGAGTAGCTGTTGGAAATAATGGTAATGGGAATACAAATTTTGTGACCAGAAACCCAAATGACGGAGCTGAGAAAGGCGAAGGTATTGGAAGTGAAAGGCTCAATAATGCCCTGGGTATAGATAGTTTAGGTAAACAATGTAAAGGCGCTCCTGCTAATGGCGGCGGCGGAGGTAATGCTAATAACTGCGGCGGCGGTGGCGGCGCAAATGGAGGAAATATAAATGGATGGTATGGTTATGGTATTACAAACACAACCTATAGTACAATTTTTAATTTAGAATGGCCAACAAGATCATTATTAGTTTCTAGTGGAGGAGGAAAAGGGGGGTATGGAACTTCTACAACTACAACTGCAAATATTAATTCCATTGGTCCAAATAGCACTTCCTGGGGAACCTTTAAACGCCCAAGTTATGGAGGATTTGGAGGAAGACCATTGGACTATTCAACAGGTAAACTATTTATGGGCGGCGGCGGCGGCTCAGGACACATGTCGTCTGGGCAATCTAACGGTGCTAATGCTTGTTCTGGTGGTGCTGGAGGCGGGCTTATCTTCTTATTAAATTATGGAACAATTTCTGGTGCTGGAACAATTAGTGCTAATGGTGCAAATGGAAATAATGCATACGGAACTGGAACTTTTGGAAATCTAACTCAAGGTATAGATGGCGCGGGAGGTGCTGGTGCTGGAGGGACTATCATCTTAGAATCTAATGGTACTATTTCAGGAATTACTGCTAATGCAAATGGTGGAAATGGTGGAAACCAAGTAAAATCCGGAACAATTACCAATGAAGGTCAAGGACCTGGCGGCGGTGGAAGCGGTGGTTATATTGCTGCTACCAATGTTGGATTTACTCAAAATGTAAATGGTGGCGCTAATGGTACAACTAATGCAAGTGCTTTTGATACGGAGTTTCCAATGAATGGTGCAACTTCTGGAGGTATTGGAACAAGTAATCAAGTTATTACTCCTTCATTTTCATTAACAGCATCAGCTAATCAAACCTTATGTACTAACCAATCAACAACCTTAACAGCTACTTCAACTAATAGTACAGCAACGGTGCTTTGGTATAATGCAGCGGCTGGGGGAAACTCTGTGGCTTCAGGAACAGTATACACAACTCCAACATATACAGCAACTGGAACTTATACCGTTTATGCAGGTTCTTGTCCAGGTTTATATCGCTTACCAATTATTATTACTGTTGGAAGCGGTGCCACAATTACAGTTAATAGTCCAACTATTTGTCCAGGACAAACAGTTACTTTAACAGCAAACGGCGCTACAACTTATACATGGAACACTGGGCCAACAACTAATACTATTTCAGTTTCTCCTTCCTCTACAACTATTTATACAGTAAATGCAACAAGCGGTACCTGTGCAGGAACTCAAACTACACAAGTTTCCGTATCCCCTACTCCAACTGTTTCCGTTGCAGGTGCAACTATTTGTTCTGGAAATTCTGCTACATTAACCGCTAGTGGAGCCACTAATTATACTTGGTCACCTGGCGGGGAATTAACGACAAGTGTTGTTGTAACTCCTACAAATAATACAACCTATACCATTACAGGTGCCAATGGAACTTGCACCAATTCTACAACTGCAACAGTTAGCGTAACATCCACACCAACGTTATCAACTAGCTCAAGAACAATTTGTGCAGGACAAGTAGCGACCTTTACCGTTAGTGGGGCAACAACATACACTTGGAATCCAGGAAGTGTAACAGGATCTACTTATACAACCAGCCCTGCTTCATCAGGAACCGTTTCAGTAATTGGTGCTAATGGAACTTGTACTTCACAGGTCACCACATCAATTACCGTTACGCCAAATCCAACAGTTGCAGTAAGTAATCAAACAATTTGTTCAGGACAAACTGCCATCTTAACTGCTACTGGCGCAACAACTTATAGTTGGAATACAGGAGCAACAACCAATACGATTTCTGTTTCGCCAACATCTTTAACTATTTATACAGTTGTAGGCACAACAAATGCTTGTACAAATACAATAACTGTTAGTGTAACGGTTAACTCTCAACCTACAGTGGCTGTTGCTAATGCAAGTATTTGTTCGGGTAACTCAACCATTTTAACTGCTACTGGAGCGACCAATTATACGTGGATGCCAGGTGGACAATTAACGAATACAGTTTCTGTAAACCCTGGTTCTACAACTATTTATACCATTACTGGAGCAACCGGAACTTGTACTACTTCAACAAATGCAACAGTTAACGTAACCTCCACTCCAACATTAGTTGCCAACTCATCAACCATTTGTCCTGGACAAACAGCAACATTAACAGCAAGTGGCGCAACAACTTATACTTGGAATCCAGGAAATATTTCAGGAACTACTTATACAATTGCACCAGCAAGTAATACAACGGTTTCAGTTATAGGCGCTAATGGAACTTGCACAACAGCAGCTACGGTTTCTGTTACTATTGGTACAGGAATTTCAATCTCAGTAAATAATCCAACTATCTGTTTAGGCCAAACTGCTTCGTTAACAGCAAGTGGAGCAACTTCTTATACTTGGAGCACTGGTCCTAATACAAATACATTAAATGTATCACCTGCAACGACTACAACTTATGTTATTTCTGGAACAAGCGGTGCTTGTACAGGAAGTAATACAGCAGTTGTCAGCGTTGTTTCAGTTCCTTCTGTAACAGTAGCCAATGCATCTATCTGTTCTGGAGGTACTGCTACATTAACTGCGAGCGGTGCTCCTAGTTATACGTGGATGCCTAACGCACAAACGACTCCTAGCATTACTGATAGTCCAACATCAACCACTATTTATACGATTACTGGTTCAAATGGAATTTGTTCTAATACTACTACAGCAACTGTTAGTGTAACAGCTACTCCTACTTTAGTTGTTGCATCAACCACTATTTGTCCAGGGCAAACAGCCACTTTAACAGCAAGTGGAGCTACAACTTATACTTGGAATCCAGGAAACGTAATAGGAAATACATTTACATTTAGTCCTGCGAGTAACACTGTTGTAACCATTACAGGTGCAAATGGAACATGCACTAGTTCTGCAACAACATCTATTACTATCGGTTCGGGACTTTCAATTACGGTTAATAGTCCAACTATTTGTACTAGCGAAACTGCCACATTAACTGCTAGTGGAGCAACATCTTATTCATGGAATCCAGGAAACTTATCTGGTTCATCTGTAACGGTAGCACCTACATCAAATACAACTTATACAGTTGTTGGAGTAAATGGAGCTTGTTCCGGAAGTAATACAGCTGTTGTAACAATTGCTGCTACTCCAACATTAGCATCTAACTCAACCACTATTTGTGCAGGACAAACAACAACCTTAACAGCGAGTGGAGCTACTACTTATACTTGGAATCCGGGTAACTTATCGGGCGCATCTGTAACTGTAACACCTGCTTCCAATACAACGTATACAGTTGTTGGAGCAAATGGAACTTGTACTAATTCGGCGACGTCTTCTATAGCTTTAATTAATTGTAATAACCCTTGTCAGTTTAGTTTAGGGCGAGATACAGCATTTTGTTCTCCAATGAATTATACTATTAACGGACCTGCTGGTTACAACTCTTACTCTTGGACACCAGGAGGAGCAACTACACAAAATATTACTGCTATAACAACTGGCACTTACATTTGTACAGCAGATATATTAAGTAATGACTTAGTAGCTAATGGCGATTTCAGTTTAGGAAATACGTTATTTACAAGCAACTATATTGTACCAACTGTGCCAGGAGCTTTCGGTTTATTAACAAACCCAGGCACCTACTTAATAACAACGAGTCCTAATTTAGCTCATAATAATTTTATACCATTTGGAGATCATACTACTGGAACAGGAAATATGATGGTTTGCAATGGTTCGGCTTTAGCTAATGACATTGTTTGGAGTCAAACGATAACTGTTTCTCCAAATACGAATTACAATTTCTCGGCTTGGGTTGCCTCAGTTTATAACACAACAGCTGGTAACGAAGCTCAATTACAGTTTTCTATAAATGGAAGCTTATTAGGTTCTACTTATAGCGCTCCATTCACAGGTGGCGTATGGGCAAATTTTGCCACAAACTGGAACTCAGGGTTTAGTACTTCAGCTGTTATAACAATTGTTGACCAAAACTTTACAGCACCAGGAGCTAATGACTTTGCGTTAGATGATATTTTCTACCAACAAGTATGTTCTCATTCTGATACAATTATTGTTACTGAAAATGTAACACCAACTGTAACAACTAGTTCTACTAACTCAGTTATTTGCAATGGAAATTCAACAACATTAACCGCAAGCGGTGCTGCTACTTATACCTGGACAAGCGGTATAATTAATGGCGTTAGTTTCACACCAACAGTAACTACTAACTATTCTGTAATTGGAACATCCGCTGAAGGTTGCACAAATACAGCCATACAAACTGTTACGGTAAATTCTACTCCAACAATTGCTGTAAATAGTGCAAGCATTTGTTCAGGTCAAACGGCTACTTTAATTGCTACTGGAGCAAGTACGTATACATGGTCGAATAGTGTAAGCGGAAGTACTCAAACAGTGAGTCCTTCAGCAACAACAATTTATACCGTAACAGGAACTGATGTAAATGGCTGTGTTAGCACATCTGCTGCATCTGCAGCCGTTGGCGTTTCTGCTACTCCAACAATTACAATTAACTCGGCATCAATTTGTGCGGGGCAAACAGTAACATTAACTGCAACAGGAGCTTCTAGTGTTACTTGGAATACCTCAGAAACAACTGCTAGTATATTTACATCACCAGCTTTCACAACCACCTACTCGGTTGTTGGAAATAATGGAGGCTGTTCATCTACCCAATCAACAACTGTATCGGTAACACCTTTACCTACGATTACAGTAAGTGTAGCATCGCTTAGTGGGTGTGCACCTTTCTGTACAACTTTTAGTGATGTAGTAAGCGCTTCTGCAACAGAAATTACTTACAACTTTGGTGATGGAAGTACTGCTAATATCAATAACCCAAATCATTGCTATTTAACTGAAGGTAGTTATACAGTTACTGCAACCGCTACAAATTCAGTATTAGGATGTTCTAGCACTTTTACATTGCCTGTAATTGATGTTATAATAAGACCAACTGCCAACTTTAATATTTCAGAAGGAAACGTAGTAAACGTTGGCACACTTGTAAATTTTGTAAATACAAGTACTAATGCCAATACCTATTTATGGAATATATCATGCAATGGATCTTCTTTAACAAGCCAAAATTTTGCTGCAACCTTTGTTGATACTGGAAGCTGTTGCATTAATTTAGTAGCTGAAAACACTGCTGGTTGTAGCGACACAACTTACAAGTGCATTAATGTAGTTAGAGAAGCGGTTGTTGTTATTCCAAATGTATTTACTCCAAACGGTGATACTAAAAATGATGTGTTTAAAATTAATTCGACCGGATTAAAAAGTTTACGCTGCGTTATTTTTAATCGTTGGGGATTGAAAATGTATGAATGGGATGGCTTAAATGGATTCTGGGACGGAAGTGCTCAATCTGGAAAAGCACCAGACGGAACTTATTTTTATATCTTAGATTACACCGATTTATTAGACAATAAAACCACCGAAAAAGGATACTTAAATTTATTTAATGACTAAAGTCACGTTAAAAAAAAGCAAACAAAGATTATTCGAGAACTAAAAATGCTTGCTATCTTTGCATTGCAATTTATTTAATAATTCATGAACGAATTTAGAGAAGAACTTCTTGTATTAATTTCTATACCTATTTACACAATTGTGATAGGAATAGAAATTTTATATAGCTTTTTAAAACACAAAGGATTTTATAGTACTAAAGGAATTTTATCAAACTTATACTTAACCTCTCTTAATTTATCTTTGGATGTATTAGTAAGAGGTATTTGCTTGGCTGTGCTTTGGTATTTTTATCAGTTCAAATTTACAGCTATTAATAAATCTATTCATCCAATACTATACTGGAGTGTGTTAGTTTTAGCAGAAGATTTTATGTTTTATTGGATGCATCGTGTAGATCATTATTGTCGTTTTTTTTGGGCAGTGCATGTTACGCATCATTCATCTGAAGAGTTTAACTTAACCGTTGGTTTCCGTTCTTCGGTGTTTCAGCCATTATATAGATTCGTTTGGTTTATTCCAATTGCACTAGTTGGTTTTGACCCATTAGATATTATGTTTATGTATGCTGCTACTCAAATTTATGGTATCTTAATTCACACAAAAACAGTTAGCAAATTAGGTCCTTTAGAATGGGTTTTATCAACTCCTTCACATCACCGTGTTCATCACGCTAGTAATATTAAATACTTGGATAAAAACATGGGAATGATTTTAATTATCTGGGATAGAGTATTTGGAACCTTTGCTAAAGAGGAAGAAGAAGTGGTTTATGGCTTAACAACTAACATCAAAACTTATAATCCCATTACGATGGTATTTCACGAATGGAAAGCCATCTATGAGGATTTAAATAAACAAACCTCCTTTAAAAACAAAATCATGTATGTATTTGGTCCTCCGGGATGGAGTCATGATGGCAGCCGCAAAACTTCTAGTCAACTAAGAGCTGAATTAAAATCTAAATAAGCCATTTAAAATCTACTTAGGATTGTTTATATTTACACTATTATGGCAAACGTAGTTACTCTTTTTAAACGCATCTCTCATTTTTTGAACCATAACCTATGGAGAGTACGATTAGATAAGCTTGAAAAAAAACAAAGTATTTTCATCAGACAACTTCGAATTTTTTCATTGGCTATTAATGGCTTTAACGAAGATAAATGTTTATTAAAAGCTACAGCCCTCACCTACTATACTTTATTTTCTATTGTTCCAATCATTGCGTTAGCATTTGCTATTGCCAAAGGATTTGGTTTTGAACAATCGCTCCAAAAAGATTTATTATTAAAATTTCAAGATCAAAAAGATATTTTAACTCAGGCCTTTGTTTACGCTGATAAAATGTTAGCCAACACTCAAGGCGGTTTAATTGCTGGAGTGGGTATTGTTTTATTATTATGGTCAATTATAAAATTATTAAGTAGTATTGAGGATAGCTTTAATGAAATTTGGGAAATAAAACGTGACAGAACTTGGACTAGAAAAATTACAGATTACTTATCCATCATGCTCATTGGGCCCATTTTTATTATTTTATCTGGCGGCTTAACCGTTTGGTTAAAAACAGGATTAGATACAGTTGCGTCAAATGTAGAAATCATAAGCCCTGTGACTGTTGTATTTTTAAAATTCTTTGCCTTTGGTTTAATGTGGAGCATGTTTATTTTTTTATACATGGCTTTGCCAAATACCAAAGTCACATTAAAAGGTGCAGCCATGGGCTCATTGATTGCTGCTATTTTATTCGAATTATTGCAATGGGCTTATGTATCATCTCAAATAGGTGTTGCCTCTTACAATAAAATTTATGGAAGTTTTGCAGCTTTACCATTATTTTTAATTTGGATTCAGTACTCGTGGTTTGTTGTATTATTTGGAGCCGAATTAACTTTTGCTCATCAAAACGTTGATCATTACGAATTAGAAAGTGATATTACAAATATTAGCGATCGTTACAAACGGGTTATTGCATTATTAATAGCCAATATGATAGTGAAAAATTTTAACGAAGGAAAACCAGCTTTAACTTCTGTTGAAATTGCTCATAAATTAGATTTGCCATTGCGACTAGCAAGAGTCATCATTAATGAATTTATTGAAACAGGAGTATTCAATGAAGTGAAAATGGCTGCTGACAATGAAATAGGCTATCAACCTGGTATTACAGATTCTAAACTAACCGTGAAATTCATCATTGATAAACTGGATGAAAAAGGAGTAAATGTATTACCAATAGACGATAGTAAAGAATTAGCTACTGTCAATCGATTAATGAAAGATATGGACGAAGTTTTAAATACTTCGAAAGGAAATACATTAGTTAAAGATTTAGTGTAAATTATAGAGTTGAAAAAAATAAACATATTTATTTTATGCCTTTGTTTAATTTCAACTAAAACATATTCAAGCGATTCTCTTTCTATTTTCAAAAAAAGAAAGCTAGCATTAGGTATTTCATCTTTAGCATTAACATCTGGTTCTCTGGTTTACTTAAATCAAGCCTGGTATCAGGAATATAATACTTCTAAATTCCATAGCTTTGATGATAACGATGAATGGTTTCAGATGGATAAATATGGGCACATCTTAACCACCTATCAAACTGGGCGATTGATGATGAATGCCATGGAATGGGCAGGCTATTCTAAAAATAATCAATTACTCATTGGAGGATTAAGTGGCTTTGCATACATGAGTGCTATTGAAGTCATGGATGGCTACAGCTATGGATGGGGCTTTAGCTGGGGCGACATGCTTGCTAATGCTTTAGGTACAGGCATGGCAATAGGACAAAAGTTAGTATGGAAAGAACAACGCATTCAATTAAAATTTTCATTTTATGCTTCTCCCTATGCTAAATACCGACCAAATTTATTAGGTGATGAAATTTACCTGCAAATATTAAAAGACTATAACGGACAAATTTATTGGCTGAGTGTCAATCCATCAAGCTTTATGAAAAAGTCTACAAAATTCCCTAAATGGTTAAATGTTGCTTTTGGTTATGGTGCCAATGGAATGATTGGAGCGAGATACAACAATATAGTCATTCAAGATGAAAGCGGAAATGTAACATCCTTTAATCGTTACCGACAAGGTTATTTTTCGTTAGATGTAGATTTAACAAGAATAAAAACTAAATCTCGTTTTCTGAAATCTGTTTTTTCGTGTTTAAATATTATTAAAATTCCTTTTCCAAATTTAGAAGTGAGTGAAGGAAAATTGAAGTTTAATTATTATTAAAATATTTAATAGAACGCTGATTACGCATATGGTTATGATAAATATTATGATCTTGATTAAATAATTCCTAAACAATAATAATCATTATTTTAAAATCATAAAAAATCAGCGTCATCTGCGTTCTATTCTAAAATTCTCTTTATCTTTAATTCATAAAATCACTAATCAATCATGCAACTATACTCTATAAACACCGGACATTTTAAACTAGACGGAGGCGCCATGTTTGGCGTGGTTCCAAAATCTATTTGGCAAAAATCAAACCCTGCTGATGACAATAACATGTGTAGCTGGGCTATGCGTTGTTTATTAATACAAGATGGTAAGCGTTTGATATTATTAGATAACGGCATGGGCAATAAACAAGATGATAAGTTTTTTGGCTACTACTTTTTACATGGCAACGATACCCTAGATTTATCTTTAGCAAAACATGGCTTTCACAGAGATGATATTACGGATGTATTTTTAACGCATTTACACTTTGATCACTGCGGTGGCAGTATTGAATATAATGCCGACAGAACAAAACTAACTCCTGCTTTTAAACATGCAAAATACTGGTGTAACGAAAAACATTGGGAATGGGCAGTCAATCCTAACCCTCGAGAGAAAGCTAGTTTCTTAAAAGATAACATCATGCCCATTAAAGAAAGTGGGCAATTGAATTACATTGATACAAGCAAAGACTTTATGGATGGTTTTAAAATGTATGAAGCAAACGGACATACAGAAGCCATGATGTTACCCTTATTAAATTATAAAGGAACAACGGTTGCTTTTATGGCAGATTTAATTCCTTCTGTGGGGCATATTCCATTACCTTATGTGATGGGTTATGACGTTCGCCCACTAAACACAATAAAAGAAAAAGAATATATTTTAAAACAAGCTGCAGAAAATAATTGGGCTTTATTTTTTGAACACGACCCTACCATTGAATGCTGCACGGTTATTCAAACAGAAAGAGGTATCAGAATGGATAAGCGTTTTGGATTAATAGAATTGTAATTAATTTTAATGCCAACTATTCAACTAGAAACTATTATCGATGCTGATATCAAAATTTGCTTTGATTTATCTAGAAGCATTGACTTGCATCAAATATCAACTGCAAAAACTAATGAAAAAGCTATTGCAGGTGTAACAGCAGGGTTAATTAATTTAAATGACACTGTAACATGGGAAGCAGTTCATTTTGGCATTAAACAACAATTAACATCAATAATAACTCAATTTGAGAATCCAATACATTTTAGAGATGAACAACAAAAAGGTGCTTTTAAATATTTTTTTCACGACCATTATTTTAAATCTCAAAATGGAAAAGTAATCATGACTGATCGTTTCGAATTCTACTCACCTTATGGAATCATAGGGAAATTGTTCGATAAACTAATACTAACCAGTTACATGAAATCATTTCTTTTAGAAAGAAACCAAGTAATTAAAGAATTTGCAGAAACGGATAAATGGAAAAAGGTTCTTAATTCATAATCAATTCAGGTAATCCCATTGGAGCTGAATCGAAGAATGCTAGTTCAAAAATCTCCACTTTCACATCCTTGATGATAGGGAAAGTCGCTAATACATCCATAATCGTTTCTTGGTCTTTAGCCTGCATGGTTACCCATAAATGGCTACGTTCCATGTCCAAGGCGTAATTTAAAATCACACGCTCTTCTAATAGCTGATTAACGCGCTCACGTTGCTGAGGAATTAAAGCGGCAAAACGACGGGTAAATATATCGGGTAATTTTATATGAACCTGAAAAGTGTTGATGATATGCATTGAATTCATTTTTTGTTCTTAATTTATAGTAAATGTAGTGAAGCTATTGGGATTTTGAGTTAAATTTGTCGAAATTTAGATAATTTAAGATTTAACACATATGGGACGTATTTTTCAGACCAGAAAAGCAACAATGTTTAAACGCTACGCTAAAATGGCGAAGCAATTCACTAAAATCGGAAAAGAAATTGTGATGGCCGTAAAGCTTAGCGGTCCTCACCCGGAGCTTAATCCACGTTTAAGAGCGTGTATTGCCAATGCAAAAGCAGTTAATATGCCTAAAACAAATATTGATGCAGCTATTAAACGTGCTTCCGAAAAAGATACTAGTAATTATGATGAGGTGATTTATGAAGGATATGGTCCTTTTGGAGTTCCCGTTTTAGTCGAATGCGCTACCGATAATCCTACTCGTACTATTGCTAATTTACGTTTATATTTTAGTCGTGCAAATGGTTCTGTTGGTACAACTGGTTCTGTAAGTTTTATGTTTGAACGTAAAGGTTTATTTAAAATAGACTCTACAGGCTTAAATCATGATGATGTTGAATTAGATATTATTGATTACGGCGCCGAAGATTTAACTTGGGATGATGAAGCCAATGAATTAATTGTACAAGTTGCTTTTACTGATTTTGGAGCCATGCAAGCTGGTTTAGAAGAAAAAAAATATGTTGTAAAAGAAACCATCAAAACATTTATTCCAACAACTACTAAAGAATTAACCGAAGAACAAGAAGTTGAATTTCAAAAAATGTTAGATAAAATGGAAGACGATGATGATGTGATGGCGGTTTATCATAATATTGGGTAATACTATTGAAAGTTTAGAATTTAAAATTATTTTATTAGTGGAGAATAAATGGAACATACATCAAATACAAAATGTAGAAGAAGTTTCTTCATTGCAAGCTGTATTAGCCGTTGATAAAATAATTGCCAAATTATTATCATTAAGAGGTGTTAAAACATTTGATGACGCCAAATATTTTTTTCGTCCGAGTTTGGACATGTTGCACGATCCTTTTTTAATGAAAGGAATGGGTGTGGCTGTCGACCGCATTGTACAAGCCATTGCTAATAAAGAAAAGGTATTAATTTTTGGAGACTATGATGTTGACGGAACCACCTCGGTGGCTTTAGTATATAGCTTCTTCAAAAAATACATTCCCGAAATGCGTTATTATATTCCTGATAGATATGCCGAAGGTTATGGTATTTCCTTTAAGAGTATTGATTATGCTGCCGAAAATAATTATTCGTTAATCATCGCTTTAGATTGTGGAATTAAAGCCAACAATAAAATTGATTATTCTAATTCTAAAAATGTTGATTTTATTATTTGTGATCATCACCTACCAGGAGATGAAATTCCAAAAGCAGTTGCCGTATTAGATCCCAAACAACACGATTGCCCCTACCCTTATAAAGAACTAGCGGGTTGTGGCATCGGCTTTAAATTAGCACAAGCATTTTGCATACAAAACGGTATTGACGAACAAGAAGTGTTTGAATACTTAGATTTAGTAGTGACGAGTATTGCTGCCGATATTGTTCCTATTACAGGAGAAAACAGAGTGTTGGCACATTACGGATTAAAAAAATTAAATGCCGATCCTCGTCCGGGTTTAAAAGCATTATTAGCATTAAACAAACAACAGGATAGAGAATTAGATATTAATACTCTAGTATTTACGATTGCACCTCGTATTAATGCCGCAGGACGTATTGAACATGGTTCTAAAGCAGTAGAACTTTTAATAAGCGATACGGATGAAGCCACGGAGTTTTCAAAAAAAATAAACGAAACCAATTCTCAACGCCGCGATATTGATATTAGTATTACCGATGAAGCCTTTGAAACCATGGATTTAGATCCTATTACCCCTTTCAAAAAATCAACAGTATTATTTAATCCTAGTTGGCATAAAGGCGTAGTTGGTATTGTTGCTTCTCGTATGATAGAGCGTTACTATAAGCCTACTATTATCTTAACTGAATCAAATGGTATGGCAACAGGTTCGGCTCGCAGTGTAAAAGATTTTGATGTGTATACGGCTATTGAAAATTGCAGCCATTTATTAGAACAATTTGGCGGACATAAATTCGCCGCTGGTTTATCATTAAAAACAGAAAATGTAAAAGCTTTTATTGAAGCTTTTGAAAATGAAGTATCTAGAAGTATTAAACCTGAGATGTTGATTCCAACTGTAGAAATTGATTTGGAAATTGCTTTAGACGACATTAATGATAAATTAATTCGTATTTTAAATCAGTTTGCTCCACATGGCCCACATAATATGACACCTGTATTTGTAAGTCGCGCCGTGTTAGATACTGGCTTTGCCAAAATGGTGGGTGCTAATCATTTAAAATTAGAAGTGTATCAACCCAACACACAACTTACAAAAATAGAAGCCATCGCTTTTGGTAAAGGTGACTTTTTAAATTTCTTTAAACGCAACATCCCTGTTGACATTGTTTACAAAATAAAAGTAAATGAGTTTAGAGGTGTTACTTCTATTCAATTGATAATTGAAGAAATAAAGGCTGCTTAATTAAAAGACCTTGATTGGTGGTTATATCTTGTTGCATAGATCAATAAGTTAAATTAGTATTATTTGCATTTTTTTGCAAATACCTTGATTTTGGTTAGGAAATATCCCAAGACATCCATTTTAAAAGCGTTAAAGTATACTCTATTTGCATATTGAGCCACAATGCCAGTTACGGCTGCGAGAAGCAATTATAAAAACGCTTGCCTTGTCTCTAATTTTGATGAAGAAATAAACATTAAAACCAAAGACAATGAACAAATACCTCTTACTCATTCGATTATTTTTAGCAGGTCCTTTCGCTTTTTCTCAAAACTACGTCGACTTATTAAAAGTAAGCGCAAGCACTACTCAAAATAATACATTTGATTCGAGTGATGTTAAAACAAGAATAAATAATTTGTTGGCTGACTTTACAGTTCCAGTAAAAATAAACGAAGACTTTTCTGTTTTAACCGTAAATAGACAGTAGAATTTAATTTCGAAGAGATAGTGGGAATGAACACTCGTCGACTTTTGCAAAAATTCCGTTCATCCATTTTCGTTTTTTTATCGGAACCGCCATTTTTAGCACTTTACT